>Ga0207720_100557_pt1 | contig 23590 bp, 23 predicted proteins | sample A23P2SouthBayCA_2_FD_187751 | JGI IMG/M metagenome (GOLD analysis project Ga0207720, IMG submission 187751) | Aerobic enrichment media microbial communities from Eden Landing Ponds, California, USA - A23 E3 (2) (SPAdes) | ecosystem: Environmental > Aquatic > Marine > Unclassified | place...
TCGGTCGCGGGTATCGGACACCCCGACAACGTGGGTGACGACCTCGAAATCATCGCCGAGGACATCCAAGACCAGTCGTCGAACGCCACCCGGTTCCTCGTCATCGCGCCCGAGTCCGCCCGCTCGGACGCCGGCGGCAAGAGCTCGCTCGTCGTCTATCCCAACGCGAACTACCCCGGGCTCCTCTTGGAACTGCTCGAAGCGTTCGCCGAACGGGACATCAACCTCTCGCGCATCGAGTCGCGGCCGAGCGGCAACCGCCTCGGCGACTACCTGTTCCACATCGACGCCGACGCCGGTCTCTACGAAGCGCGGATGCAAGGGGCGCTCGAAGAGGTCGAGGGAATCGCCAGCAACGGTTGGGTTCGCGTCCTCGGGTCGTACGACACGCGACACGTCCTGTACTGACGCCGAGTCGGCCGCGTCTCCCCCGGTCGCTCGCGAAATGTGAGTCCAGGCACATCTTTCTTTGTCGTCGGCGACGTACCTAGACGCGTATGCAGAGAAATCCATTCGACGAGATAGAAGACCTGTTCGACCGGATGGGCCGGTCGTTCGAGGAGTCCGGTCTCGGTCGGTTCCAAGACGTCTCCCTCGACGTCGTCGACGACGCGGAGTCCATCGAGGTCGTCGCGGACCTCCCCGGCTTCGAGAAAGCGGACCTCGACGTGAGCGTCAGCGGACGGCGACTCACCATCGCGGCCGACCGCGAGGAGTCGACCGAGGTCGACGACGAGCAGTACGTCCGCCGCGAGCGGAGCCAGCGCTCCGTCTCACGGACGATTACGCTCCCCGTAGAGGTCGTCCGCGACGAGGTGACTGCGTCGTACAAAAACGGCGTCCTGACCGTGACGCTCCCGAAGGCCGAACCCGCGGGCGACGACTCGACGGAGATCGACATCGAGTGACGCGGCTCGGCTGTTGAATATCGACGTGCAGGCCCCCGAACCGTGCGAACTGCTATCCACGTTCCGGCAACGATTATCTCCTCAGACGGCGTCCATATACCTTGGTGAAAATACACATGACGCGACGTACCACCCCCTTCGACGACTTCGAGGAACTGTTCGAGCGAATGTCCCGCCAGTTCGACGAGATGGGACGACAGTTCGACCGCTCGGGCATGATGGCGCAGGTCCGCCACGAGATGGCAATCGACGTCACCGACCACGACGGCGAAATCGTCGTCACCGTCGACCTCCCGGGCTACGAGAAAGACGACATCTCCCTGTCGGTCGCCAACCGCACGCTGACCGTCGAGGCGACGCGCGAACTCGACGAGGAACGCGCCGACGGCGAGTATCTCCGCCGCGAGCGTCGCCACGAGTCCGCTCGCCGCACGATTCGCCTCCCCGAGACGGTCGACGAAGACGGGGCGTCCGCCAGCTACCACAACGGCGTGCTGACGGTCACCCTCCCCAAGCGCGACGCCGACCCCGACGACTCCCGCCGCATCGACATCGACTGAGTCGCTTCGGCGCGCACGGGCGTCTCTGACACGCCGCCCGCGATGGTCTCCCGGTGGTGGGCACGCTGTTCCGTTCGGTTCTCTATCTCCGCTTTTCGTCCGGTTTTTTCCCGTCTGTCCCGTGGGACCGAGTGGCAATTTCTGCCGCAATCAGACAGCCACACAAGTCGAGTATAGGAGTTATTTTAGGCCGGGGTACCACTACCACGGATATGGACTACGACCCGCAGGAACTCGAAGCGCGTTGGCGGGAGCGCTGGTCCGAGTCCGGCCGATACGAGGCCGACCCGGACGCAGACGCCGACGACGCGACGTTCGTGACGGTGCCCTATCCGTACCCCAGCGGCGGGATGCACATCGGGCACGCGCGGACGTACACCGTTCCCGACGTGTACGCTCGCTACCGACGACAGCAGGGCGACAACGTCCTGTTTCCCATCGCGTGGCACGTCACCGGCACGCCCATCATCGGCGCGGTCGAGCGCCTGAAAAACCGCGAGGAGAAACAGCTCTCGGTGCTGACAGACACCTACAACGTCCCCGAGGACACGCTCTCGGACCTCGAGTCGCCCATGGGTTGGGCGCGGTACTTCATCGAGGAACACTACAAGAAGGGGATGCAGTCGCTCGGTCTGTCGGTCGACTGGCGGCGCGAGTTCACCACGAACAACGACCGCTACTCGAAGTTCGTCGAGTGGCAGTACCGGACGCTCCGCGAGCGCGGCCGACTGGAGAAGGGTCTCCACCCCGTCAAGTTCTGTACGAACGAGGAACAGCCGGTCACGACCCACGACCTGCTCGAAGGCGAGAACGCGGAGTTCCAGGAGTACACGCTGGTCCGCTTCGGCTGGGAGCGAGACGGCGGCGACGTGGTCGTCCCGATGGCGACCCTGCGCCCCGAGACGGTCCGCGGCGTGACGAACGCCTACATCGACCCCGAAGCGACCTACGTGGTCGCCGAGGTCGACGGCGAGACGTGGTTCGTCTCCGACTACGCGGCCGACAAACTGGAGTATCAGGCCCGCGACGTGGAGATTCTCGAAACCGTCGAGGGTGCCGAACTCGTCGGCCAGACCGTCGAGAACCCCGTCACCGGCGACGACGTGCTCGTCCTGCCGGCCGACTTCGTCGACGCCGACAACGCGACGGGCGTCGTCATGTCCGTCCCGGCCCACAGCCCCGACGACTACGTGGCGCTACAGGAGGCCAAGGCCGACGCCGACTACCTCGAATCGTTCGGCATCGACCCCGCCGACGTGGCCGCCATCGAGCCGATTCCGATTCTCGACATCGACTCCGACGACGACGCGTACGGCGAGATTCCCGCGAAGTCGGCCGTCGAGAACCGCGGTATCGAGTCCTCTGACGACCCCGCCCTCGAAAAGGCGACGAAAGACCTCTACAACAAGGAGTTCCACGCGGGTCGGCTCAAGGAGTTCTACGGCGACTACGCCGGCGGCCTCGTCGAGGAGGTCCGCGACGACTACAAGGCCGACGGTATCGAGGCCGGCCAGTTCGACGTGATGCAGGAGTTCTCCGAGGAGGTCGTCTGTCGCTGTGGCGGCGACGTCGTCGTCGCCGAACAGGACACCTGGTTCCTCTCGTACGACGACGAGGACTGGAAGGAACTCGCCCACGACGTGGCCGACGGGCTGGACGCCATCCCCGAGAACACCCGCGACGAGTACCACCACACCATCGACTGGCTCAACGGGTGGCCGTGTATCCGCAACTACGGCCTCGGCACCCGCCTGCCGTGGGACGACCAGTTCGTCATCGAGCCGCTTTCGGACTCGACCATCTACATGGCGTACTACACCATCGCCCACCGCCTGCGGGAGATTCCGACCGAGGAACTCACACAGGAGTTCTTCGACGCGCTGTTCTACGGCCCCGAGGCCGTCGACGACGCGCCGGAGAAGGCGCTCGACCTCCGCGAGGAGTGGGACTACTGGTACCCCGTCGACTACCGGTTCTCCGGCAACGACCTCATCACGAACCACCTGACGTTCTACCAGTTCCACCACGGCGAGCTGTTCGACGAGCCGCAGTGGCCACAGGGCATCGTCATCATGGGCATGGGCCTGCTCGAAGGCCAGAAGATGTCGTCGTCGAAGGGTCACGTCGTCCTCCCCGGCGAGGCCATCGGCGAGTACGGCGCGGACACCGTCCGCTTTTTCCTGCTCAACTCCGCCGAGCCGTGGCAGGACTACGACTGGCGCGACGACCTCGTCGGCTCGGTCCACGACCAGCTCGAACGCTTCTGGAACCGCGCGCAGGAGATTATCGCCGACCCCGGTCCGGACGACCGGCCCGACCTGGAGGCGGTCGACCGCTGGCTCCTGTCGAAACTGCAGGACACCGTCCGCGACGTGACGACCGCGATGGACGACTCCGAGACGCGCTCGGCCAGTCAGGCGGCGTTCTACAACTTCGAGGAGTCGCTTCGGTGGTACCGCCGCCGGACCGACCTCGACCGCCCGGCCGCCAAGTGGACGTTCCGGACGGTTCTGGAGACGCGCCTGCGCCTGCTCGCGCCCTTTATCCCGTTCATGACGAACGAACTGCACGAGCAGTTGACCGGCACGCCCGCCGAGGACGCGCCGTGGCCCGAGCCGGACCCGGCCTTCGACGACGAGTCGGTCGAACTCGAAGAGCGACAGGTCGAGCGGCTGACCGAGGACGTGCGCGACATCATCGGCGTGACCGACTCCGACCCCGACACCATCCGCGTCTACGTCGCCGCCGACTGGAAGCGCGACGTGTTCGAGACGGTCGTCGACAACGGCGACAACGTCGGCGCAATCATGGGACAGGTCATGCAGGACCCCGACCTGCGCGAGCGGGGTAACGACGTCAACGACCTCGTGCAGGACCTCGTCGACCAGACCCGTGGCCGCGACGAATCGACGCTCCGGGCCCAGCTCGAACTGGACGAGGTCGACACCTACGAGCGCGCCGCCGACTTCCTCGCCCGCGAGTTCGACGCCGACGTCGAGGTGTTCGCCGAGGGCGACGCCGACATCGTCGACCCCGCCGACCGCGCCTCGAAGGCGATTCCGTTCCGGCCCGCGGTCCACCTCGAATAGTCGGGGCGCGACAATCGACGCGCCGCGACCGCAACTCCGCGTTTCGCCCGGACGCGACGTGCCCCCGGCGCGGCCGCCGCCGTCCGGCGCTCGATTTATCCTCTCGGCGAACGAACAGTATCGCATGAGCGAAGACGACTCGCCGAGCCTCGCACGGCAGGCCTACCGCACCGTCACGCCGGGGTCGCACACGCGGCCCAACAGCGAGATGGACTCTATCGGGTGGACGATGTTTCTCCTCCTCATCGTCCTGTTGGTTCCGTTTCTGCCCTTCATCGCCATCGTTTACGTCCTCTCGAAGGTGTTCGGCTACCTCAACGCACAGCGCGGGCCGAGTCCGTAGCTCGCAGAATCAGACCGCAAAAGAACCCGGTGAATGCCAGCGGCGTCGCGTCGGGAGACCCTACTCGGCGAGACCGAGGAGGTCGAACGCGTAGCCGTTGTCGTTTTCGAACGCGTGCTCGTAGGCGACGTGCGCCGCCGCGACGTCCTGAATCGCGAGTCCCGTGGAGTCGAAGACGCTGATGCCGTCGGCGTCGGTGCGGCCGTCGAGGTTGCCGAGGACGATGTCGCCGATTGCGCCGTAGATGTCGTCGTCGGTGAGGACGCCCTGATTGTACGGGACGTTGATTTCGCCGGAGTGGGTGGTCTGGGCGTGGTCGTCGATGACGAGCTTGGCGTCCAAGAGCACCTCGTCTGCGAGTTCGTGTTTGCCCTCGGCGTCGGCACCCATCGCGTTGATGTGGGTGTGGTCGCCGACCGCCTCGCGCGGGACGATGGGCGACTCAACGGGGGTCACGGTCGACAGCACGTCACAGCTCGCGGCCTCCTCGATGGAGCCGGCGCGGATGTCGAACTCGTCTTCGAAGGCGTCGATGAAGTCGGCGACGCGCTCCTCGTCGAGGTCGGAGATAACGACCTCCTCGATGTCGCGGACCTCGCTGATGGCGCGGAGTTGCGTGTACGACTGGACGCCAGCACCGATGATGCCCATCGACGAGGCGTCCTCGACGGCGAGGTAGTCGGTGGCGACGGCCGCGGCCGCACCGGTGCGGAGCATCGTGAGCTCCGTCCCGTCGAGGAGCGCCAGCGGGAAGGCGTTCTCGGGGTCGGAGTAAATCATCGTGCCCATGACGGTGGGCAGGTCGTACTTGTCGTCGTTGTCGGGGTGGACGTTGACCCACTTGATGCCCGCGGCGTCCCAGTCGCCATCCGCGCGGGACTCGTCGGAGTCCCGCTGGCTCGCGGAGTATTCCCCCCCGCGAACTTCGAGGTACGCGGGCATCGACCGGAAGTCGCCGTTGTACTGCGGCAGGTCGATGTAGGACTTCGGCGGCATCTGGGCGTCGCCGGACTCGTAGGCGGCGAAGGCGTCTTCGATGGCCGAGATGAGCTCCGGCATCTGGACGTTCTCGTGAACGTCGTCCTTGTTCAACAGCAGCGTCTTGCGCATGGGGACACGTTGCCGTACCTGCTACTTAGTTCGTTCTATTTCTGAACACAACTGCAAGTGTATCTGTGAAAGTGAGATAATTCTCTAACTTTCTATTTCTCGGTGACTCGGGACAGTCGGCTCCCGTCGGACTGTCGGGAAGTCGCAGTCGACGGTAGTCGGGTTACGTCACCACGTGTCGTGTTCTGACGGCGTGGCCGCGGCTCTCTGACCGTGTGGGATACGCTCTCGCCAAAATAACGTGGTCTGTCGCGCGGTGCAGGCGTCGGGGGACGGGTGAGTGAAGGCGTTAGCCGATTTTCACATCGCGCCGCCCATACCGCCCATGCCGCCCATGCCACCCATGCCGCCGGGTGCGCCGCCCTCGCCGTCGTCGTCGCCGCCGGTGGAGAGGTCACCGGCCGCGATGATATCGTCGATCTTGAGGACGAGGTTGGCGGCTTCGGAGGCGGAGGCGACGGCCTGCTCTTTCGCGTGGGCCGTCTCGACGACGCCCGCGTCGAAGGCGTCTTCGACCTCGCCGGTGAAGACGTTCAGTCCGGCGCGGACCTGCCCTTCTTCGTGGGCCGCGCGGAGGTCGACGAGCGTGTCGATGGAGTCGAGACCGGCGTTCTCGGCGAGCACGCGCGGGACGAGTTCGAGCGCGTCGGCGTACGCCTCGACGGCGAGCTGTTCGCGTCCGGAGACGGAGTCGGCGTAGTTGCGGAGGCGCGAGGCGAGTTCGACCTCGATGGCACCGCCGCCGGCGAGGACGCGGCCGTCGGCGACCGTGGACGCGACGACGTCGAGGGCGTCCTCAACGCCGCGTTCGAGCTCGTCGACGACGTGGTCGGTGGAGCCGCGGAGCAGGAGCGTGACGCCGTGGACATCGTCGCCGATGCCCTCGACGTAGAACAGCTCGTCGGCCTCGTCGCGGCGGACGGAGGCGCGACCGAGGTCGGCGGCCTCGATGGAGTCGAGGTCGGAGACGACGGCCGCACCGGTGATGTTCTTGAGGAAGCGGATGTCGGACTTCTTCGTCCGGCGGACCGCGAGGATGCCCTGCTTGGCGAGGTAGTGCTGGGCGAGGTCGTCGATGCCCTTCTGACAGAAGACCACGTCAGCGCCGGAGTCGACGATCTGGTCGACCTTCGCTTTCAGCTGGGCCTCCTCCTGGTCGAGGAACTTCTGGAGCTGGTCGGGGCTCTCGATGGAGACGCTCGTGTCGATGTCGGTCTCCTCGACCTCGACGGGCTCGTTGAGAAGCAGTACGTCGGCCTCGTCGAACGAGACCGGCATGTCGTCGTGGACGGGGTCCTTGTCGATGACGGCCCCGGTGAGGAGTTCGGACTCGGACGCCGAGCGGCCGGTCTGCGTCTCGATGGAGACGTTTTCGAGGTCGACGACGTGAGAGCCGCCGTGGGCCTCGACGGTGACCTGCCGGACGGCGCGGACGATGAGGTCCGCGAGAAGCTCCTTGTTGAGCTCGGAGCTCTTGCCCGTCATGGAGGTCTCGGCGACCTTCTTCAGGAGTTCCTCGTCGTCGGGGTCGACGCGCTCTGCGATGTCGTCGATCTCCTCGCGCGCCTTCTCGGAGGCGAGGTTGAAGCCGCGGATGATGGCCGTCGGGTGGATGTCCTGTTCGAGGAGGTCCTCGGCGTTCTTGAGGAGTTCACCCGCGATGGCGACCGCCGTCGTCGTTCCGTCGCCGGCTTCGTCCTCCTGCGTCTCGGCGACTTCGACGATCATCTCGGCCGTCGGGTTGTCGATGTCCATCTCCTTGAGGATGGTGACCCCGTCGTTCGTGATGGTGACGTCGCCCATCGAGTCGACGAGCATCTTGTCCATCCCTTTCGGGCCGAGTGTGGAACGTACCGCCTCGGCGACTGCTCGTGCGGCGCGGATGTTGTACGCCTGCGCGTCGCGGTCCTTGACGCGCTGTGCATCCTCGCCCATGATGATCATCGGCTGACCCTGCTGCATTCGCTGGCTCATAGACAAGCCTTGATTGTTTGTGATTCTATAAAAAAGCTTCGCCGACGAATCGGAGGCTGGAACCCGAGCGTTCGGCTCGTACTCCCGATAAACGCGCGACTGAGGCCCCCTTCAAGGTGTTCGGGGGCGAATCATGGTACGTTATTTCACACCACTATTTGCTCCCGCCCGAACCGCTTTATACGCTACTCCTCGACCGGCTCTTTCCAGTGGACGGTCACCGTCCCGACGGCGAACGCGTCGTCGCCCTCGTCGTCGCGGACGACTTGGATGGTGTTCGCCCCTTCGACGAGGTGCGCCCCGGTCACGGTGTCGACCCAGTACTGCCAGCCGTCGCCCGGCGGGATGTCGAACCCCGAAAGCGGGTCGTCGTTGATTCGAATCTCGTGGCCGTACTCGCCCACGTCGAACGCCTGGATGCCGAGATACGGCTCTCTGGGGTCGTCGGTCGGGACGTCGAACTCGAACGTCGCCGTCTCGTTTCCGGCGTCGTCCGCCCAGTCGAGGTCAAGCGTCTCGCCTTCGGGGTGGAGATGCGACCCGATGAACACGGTCGCGTAGTTCGCGCGGTGGTGCACGCTCACACGTTCTGGGGGCCCGGATAAAAATTCGCGTGGTCGGAGGCTGAGTCGGCCGCGCCGTCAGTCGTCCTCGGGGAGTTCGTCCGCGAGGAACTCGCCGTCGGCGTCGTCGTTCGCGGCGTCGAGCGGGGGTTCGCCGTCGTCCTCGTCTAACACCGATAACTCGCGTTCGTACAGCCGCTCGGTGAGTTGGGTCCGTTTGTTGAGGCCCTTTTTCTCGCGGCCGGTCTTGGTGTCAGGCATTGTCAGTCGTGGTATCGTTTCGCATGGCCATGAATGTTTTGTCCGAACAGTTGGTGCGGTCGGGTCTCTGGTTGTGCCCTCGGTTGGGTGTGTGGTGGGAGTGCCTCGGGTCGCGTCGAACTGGGGGTGCCCTGCCAGTTTCGACGTAACTGGTTTTTGGCGGGCGGGGCGATAGACGCCGGCGACGGTTCTCGTCGGCCGGCGATTGAGAGAGAGCCTATGTGCTTCGGGCGCGAAAAAGCGAGGCTCGGAGACGTGTTTTCGACGTGGGTCGGCGCTGGTGTCTGGGAAGTGGATGCGTGGACGAGAAATCGTCAGAGAAGCGCCGGAAGAGGGATTTGAACCTTAGTCGCTCCGCTCACTCCGTTCGCTTCGCTCCCTAGTTCAATTCCCTCTCAAAAACGCTTCACGAAAACTGCTATCCGCCATGCGCCGAGACGCATCGCTCGGAGTGGTAGTTTTCAGAGAAGCGCCAGGAGAGGGATTTGAACCCCCGATCCCAGAGGGAACACGCTTTCCAGGCGTGCGCCTTACCGCTCGGCCATCCTGGCTTACAACGCAACGTTCCCGCCTGGATAATTTAAGCCCTTCCTTTCCGTTCGAGTCGCGGCTCGATGGCGTATGTCACGGACGCGACCGCGACGCCGGACGCGACCGCCACAGCGGCGACCCCCCCGAACGACGCGTCGATGCCGAGTCCAAGGAGAACCGCGCCCTGCGCGAGGACGCCCACGAGCAGGAGGCTCGCTGTGCCCCACACCATCGCGGACCGGACGCGGCGGGCCACGTTACTCCTCGTCGACGACGGCGACGGCCTCGATTTCGACGCCGACGCCCTTCGGCAGGTTGCCGACCTCGACCGCCGAGCGGGCCGGCGGTTCCTCGTCGAAGTAGGTCGCGTACGTCTCGTTCATCTCGTCGAAGTCGTCGATGTCGGCGAGGAACACCGTCGTCTTCAGCACGTCGGTCGCGTCCGCGCCGGCCTCCGCGAGGATGGCCATCACGTTGTCGAGCGACTGCGTCGTCTGCGTCGCGATGTCCTCGTCGTCGAGGAGGTCGCCCTCCGGCGTCAGCGGAATCTGTCCCGCCGTGTAGAGTAGCGAGCCGTTCGTCGTCGCCTGACTGTACGCACCGACCGCGGCCGGCGCTTCGTCGGTCTCGATGACGCGCTTCATACGCGGTGGATTTCGCCACGACGTGATAAAACAGGGTGGAACGACCGGGTCCGCGGCGGGGCGTCCCCGCCGCAGTCCGCCGGGTTACACCGATTTCCCGGAGAGGCTGATGCCGGTCGTGAGGACGCCCGAGGCGAACAACAGCCCCATCCCGAGCGCGGTGACCACGTCGCCGTCCCGGAGTGCGACCCCCGCGACGGCGACGCTGACGACGACCAGTCCGAGGCCGAGGAGAGTCAGCGGTTTCGTGAGCGATTCGGCGGTGGGTTTGGGGGTGGGAAGCGTCGTCATGGTTAGATGGGTTGGTGTGAGTGTCGGGTGCGGTCGGTCAGGAGTACGATTCGCCGGTCTCGATGGGGCCGCTGAACGTCGAGTAGAGGATGCCGAAGTAGGTGAACACGAGCGGCAAGAGAAGCGCCGACGCGACGCTCATGATGTTCAGCGGGAGCACCGACACGATGGCGTCCGCGACGGTCAGCCCGGTCGCGGGGTCGGCCAAGGGGAACATGAGCGTCGCCACGAGCGCGACGAACGCGAACACGAGGACCGGCACGGTCCCGAACGCGAGCGCGTAGCGCCCCTCGCGGAGCGCGAGCAGGTAGCCCGCGGCGGCGGCGAGGCTGACGGCGACGAGCGCCAGCGGCACCGGCGCGAGGACGCCGAGGTCGGGGCGGACGGCGACGAGGTAGCCGAGCGTGACGACGACGAGCGCGAGGTAGGCCGCCATCGCTCGCGGGCCGTAGTCGGCCACGTCGCGCTGGAGGCTCCCGCGGGTCTTCATGGCGAGGAAGCCGACGCCGGCGACGACGGTGAGCGCGACGACGGCGAGGCCGACGACGACGCCGGGGAGCGACAGGAGCGACTCGACGCCGAGAAGCCAGTGGGCGGCGAACACGCCGAGGAAAAAGGGCGCGCTCACGCTCCCGACGACGAACGCCCGCCCCCACCACGTCTGCCACGCCTCGTCGTGGCGCTGTTCGTACATCTCGGGGGCGAGCCCGCGGAGGATAAGCGCCCCGAGGATGGCGAACATGAGCAGGTAGTGGCGGCTGAAGAGGTTCGCGTACACCGCCGGGAACGCGGCGAACAGCGCGCCGCCGAAGACGACGAGCCACACTTCGTTGCCGTCCCAGAAGGGACCGATTGCGGCCAGAAGCGTCTCGCGTTCCTCGTCGTCGTCGCGGGTCGCAAACAGCGCTCCGACGCCGAAGTCGAAGCCGTCGAGGAACAGGAACATCCCGAGGATGAAGAAGACGAGCCCGAACCACAGCTCCTGCAGTGGGAGGCCGAAAAGCGGGTCGGTGGCGAACGCGCCGTACTCAGTCATCGCCGGTCACCCCCGCGGGCGAGGCGGCCTCCGACCCCGCCGCCGTGTCGTCGACGCTCGGCGGTCCCTCGCGGATGATGCGGCGAATCACGTAAGTGTAGAGCGCGAGCAGGCCGGTGTACACGACGGCGAAGCCGACGAGCGTGAGCGTCGCCTCGAAGCCGGTGAGTCCCGGCGAGACCCCCTCGCTCGTCCTGAGGACGCCCTGAATGACCCACGGCTGTCGGCCCACCTCGGTGACTATCCAGCCGACCTCGACGGCGAAGATGCCGAGGAGCGACGAGCCGACGAACGCCTTGTGCAACAGGTCGTCGTCGTACAGTTCGTCGGTCCACCAGCGGTAGGCCGCCCAGAAGGCCAACAGGATGAACCAGAACCCCGCGGCGACCATGAGCCGGAACGACCAGAAGACGACGGCGACCGGCGGCGCCTCCGTACCGAACTCGTTCAGGCCGGTGATTTCGGCCTGCGGGTCGCCGCCGCTGGCGAGCCACGACGCCCCTCCGGGGATGCCGATGCCGAACAGCTCTTTCGCCCGCGGGTCGGTGATGCCGTCGAGGCTCGTCGGGACGGCGAAGATGTATTCGGGGACGTAGCTGTCGGTCTCCCAGACGGCCTCCATGGCGGCGAACTTCTGCGGCTGGGTCTCGTAGACGTGGCGGCCGTAGGCGTCGCCGTGAATCGCCTGAAACGGCGCGGTCACGAGCAGGACGACGAGCGCGACCTTGAGCGTCTTCCGCCAGAAGCGCGCACCCTCGCGGTCGTCGTCGGCGCTGATGCCGCGTTGCCAGACGTGGTACGCCGCGACGCCGGCCATGAACAGCGCGACCGACAGCACCGCGGCGTTCTGCATGTGGACGAACATCCACGGGAACCGCGGGTTGGCGTACGCCGCGATTGGGTCGACGAGCGAGACGACGAGCTGGCCGCTCTCGCGCGCGAGTTCGTACCCCCGCGGCGTCTGCATCCACGAGTTGGCGACGAGAATCCATACCGCCGAGAGCCACGTGCCGAGGCCCACGGCGACGGCTGAAACCATGTAGAGCGCGTCGGAGACCTTCTCGCGGCCGAAGACGAACACCCCGAGGAACGTCGCTTCGAGCATGAACGCCATCATCCCCTCGGTCGCCAGCGGGCCGCCGAACAGCTCGCCGGCCGCCGTCGAGAACGCCGCGAAGTTCGTCCCGAACTCGAATTCGAGGACGATGCCGGTCACGGTGCCGACGACGAACGAGACGGCGAAAATCTTCGTCCAGAACCGCCTGAGCTGTTCGTACACCGGGTCGTCGGTGCGGATGTCCTTCCACGTGAAGTAGATGAGGAAGGGCGCGAGGCCCATGCTCATCACGGGGAAGATGATGTGGACGATGGTCGTGAGCGCGAACTGCAACCGGCTGGCGATGACTGGGTCGAGCATGGTGTGGGGTGCGTGGTCGCTGACGACGAGGCGAACCGGGGGACGGGAGACGGTGGTGTGGTGACTTCCCTCTTAAACGCCTTCGTATTTGGGGAGGGTCAATCCCAGCATGCTTCCCACAAAGTGAAAATCATCGTAGACGGTGTCTATCGACCGAATTCGACATAATCGTCCGGGTAAAAAGCGAGCGTTCGTCGGCGTTCGTCCGGGGCAGAACCGCGTCTCACACTCCCGCGACGCGCCCGTCTCGGGCGACCCCCGGCCGCCGACGCGCCGACCCGACCGCTTCGACCGCTTCGACCGACGGGCATATGCCGGGAAAGTTCGGATTTGGCACATGAACCTCCTGTGGCAGGCTGTCCACGTCGGAATTGCGGTTCTCGGCGTCGCGTACCTCGCTTTCCCCGCGCGAGTCCACGCGTTCGGATTCGAGTTCCTCCGCCGCTCGTCCCCGGACGGCTCCGAGGAGTCCGTCGCGCCGGTCTGGCTCTACCGGGGTATCGGCGCGCTCCTCGTGTTCATCGGGGTCACTGGACTCGTCTGAGCACCGGTCTCGAACCCTGAACCCGACCGCGCTGGCGACGCGGTCAGTCGAGGACTTCCACGTCGTAGCCCGCGCCGCGGAGCTCCCCGAGGAGCGAATCGACGTGGTCGGGACCGCGCATTTCGAGGTCGATTTCGACCTCGGTCGCGTTCAGCGCGATTTTCCGGGAGGTGCGGTCGTGCCTGACGGCGTAGATGTTCGCCTTCTCCGCGGCGATTATCCCGATGAGCTGTTCGAGCGAACCGGGGCGGTCTTTCAGTTCGGTCCGAATCTTGAGGTACCGACCCGTCTCGACGAGGCCGCGCATCACCACGGTCGTCAGCGTGTTCATGTCGATGTTGCCGCCGCACAGTGCGGGGACGACGACCTCGCCCTCCTCGTAGTCGAACTTCTCGAAGAGGAGCGCCGCGAGCGCGACGGCCCCCGCACCCTCGACGAGCGTCTTCGAGCGTTCGAGCAGGTAGGTGAGCGCCACCGCAATCTCCTCGTCGGAGACGGTGACGACCTCGTCGACGCGCTCGCGGATGACCTCGAAGGGTTTGTCGCCGATTCTGCGGACGGCGATACCGTCGGCGATGGTGTCCACCTCGTCGATGGTCTGAATCGACCCCTTGTTCAGCGAATCGGCGGCGCTGGAGGCCTGCTCGGCCTGCACGCCGATGACGCGGGCGTCGGGGAACTGCTCTTTGATGGCCGTCGAGATGCCGGAGATGAGGCCGCCGCCACCGATGGGGACGACCACGGTGTCGAGGTCGGGGCAGTCCGCCGCGATTTCGAGGCCGATAGTTCCCTGTCCGGCCATGACGTACTCGTCGTCGAAGGCGTGGACGTACGTCCGCCCCTCCGATTCCTCGATTTCGTGGGCCTTCGCCTGCGCCTCGTCGTAGTCGTTGCCGTAGAGTACCACGTCGCCGCCGTAGCGCTCGGTCGCTTTCACCTTCGAAATCGGTGCGTACTCCGGCATGACGATTTTCGAGTTTACGCCCGCCCGCGACGCCGCGAGCGCGACGCCCTGCGCGTGGTTGCCGGCGCTCGCGGTCACGACGCCGGCGTCCTTCTCCTCGTCGGAGAGCGTCGTGATGCGGTTCGTCGCGCCGCGAATCTTGAACGACCCCGTGCGCTGGGTGTTTTCGAGCTTCAGGTGCACCTCGGCACCCGTCATCTCCGAGAAGGTGTGGGAGTACTCCAGCGGCGTCCGCCGGGCGACCGCTTCGACGCGTTCGCGGGCGGCGCGTACGTCGGCAAGCGTGAGCATGGTCGGAAATCACCCGTGTCCGTGTTTAATCGTTCGGGAATCAGTCCGCATCAGGGGCGTGATGTCAACCCTCATGGTCGTCGGTTGAGAACTCGGCTTCGGCCCCGGAAACGCGCGCCGTCGCCGTGGCTCGCCGGTCGGTGAAAGGGGAAAGGGGGAATGCACGCGTGTGACGTGCAACTGTCTTTCTGATCCCCGTACACATAAACGTCCCCCACCCGGAGTGAAAGTGAAACCGAACGACTGCGGCGACCAAGCGCTCGCGTCTGACGCTCGGCAGTCGCGCGTCGCATCGAAAGCGACCGACGGGACCGCCGCTTCCGGTAGCATCAACTGCGCGAGGTCCGTGGCCTCGGCATGAACTTCGGTCGCCTCCGGCGGGTCTGGAAGCGCATCTTCTCGCTCGCGTGGCCGGTGATGGCCGAGCAGACCGCCCAGACGGCGATGCGGACCGTCGACGTGGCCGTCACCGCGGCGCTCTCCCCGGCCGCCGTCGTCGCTATCGGCCTCGCCGACCTCTACGCCCGGTTTCCGCTCCGCATCGGCCTCGGACTCGGCGGCGGCGCAATCGCGCTCTCCAGTCAGGACACGGGAAGCGGCGCGGACGCCAACCGGAGCGAGGCCATCTCGACGGCGCTCCTCCTCGCGTTCCTCGCGGGCGTCCCGTTCCTGATTTTCGGCTTCACGCTGGGCGAGACGGCCATCGGCGCGTTTCCCGCGAGCGACCGGGCCGTGGAACTGGGAACGACGTATCTCGCGGTCGTCTTCGCTACCTCGCCCGCGCGGTTGGTCTCGCTCGTCGGCTCGCGGTCCCTACAGGGTGTCGGGGACACCCGGACGCCGATGCTGGTCAACGTCTTCGCCAACGTCGTCAACATCGGGCTGTCGGTCGGCCTCGGCTTCGGGCTTGCCGGCCTGCCGGCGCTGGGCGTGCTGGGCGTGGGGCTCGCGACCTCCACCGCCAACGTCCTCTCGGCGGGACTGCTCCTCGGCGCGCTCGCCCGCCCCGCGTCGCCGACCTCGCTGGTCCGCCCCCGCGACCGAACGGTCGCCGGCCAACTCGTGCGCATCGCCACCCCGCGGGTCGGCGAGGGCATCGCCGCCGAACTCGCGGAGTTCCCGTTCAACGCGCTCCTCCTCGGCTTCGGCGACGCCGTCAACGCCGGTTTCCAGATCGGCCGCCGGGTCTATCAGCAGGTCGCCAGCCCGCTGGCGCGCGGCTACAACGTCGCCGCCAGCGTCCTCGTCGGACAGGCCCTCGGGGCGGGCGACAGCGAGACCGCGCGGTATCAGGGCGAGGCGGTAGCGCTCCTGTCTGTCGTCTCGGTCGGCGGTATCGGCCTCCTGCTCGCGGTGTTTACCGAACCCATCGTCGGCCTCGTCGGCTCCGGCGGGGGCGCGGACGTCGAGTGGGCCGTGAAGTTCGCGGTCGCCTACGGCCTCGCCGCGCCGGGATTGGCGCTCTTCGTCGGCCTCTCCGGGTCGCTACAGGGCGCGGGCGCGACGCGAATCCCCTTCGTCGCCCGGCTGACCGGGGTGTTCGGCTTCTTCGTCGGTCTGTCGTACCTGCTCGTCGAGGTGTTCGACTACGGCCCGCTCGGCGCGCGAATCGGCATCGTCCTGTCGTTCACGTGGATGGGGCTGTTCGCGCTCGCCGCGTTCTACTACGCCGACTGGGCGGGCCACGCCGACTCGCTCATGGTCGAACGCGGGAGCGTCGGCGTCGAGGACGCTGGCGAAGACGACTGAACGCGGCGCGCGTGCGGCACAACGGGCGAACACGAGAGCGGTCGCGGGGGACGACGCATCGCTCCGGGGGTATCGGACGAAAAAAAGTCGCGTGCGACGCGTCGCCTATCGCTCGTCGACCGACGGGAGCTCCAGACCCTTCTCGCCGGTGTAGCGGGCGCGGGGGCGGATGAGGCGGTTGTCCTCGTACTGTTCGAGGACGTGCGCGATCCAGCCGCCGGCGCGCGAGACGGCGAAGATGGGGGTGTAGAGGTCGATGGGGATGCCCATCTGGTAGTACGTCGACGCGGAGTAGAAGTCCACGTTCGGCGCGAGACCCTTCTCCTCACCGATGTACTCCTCGATGGCGACCGACATCTCGTACCACTTCATGTCGCCGGCGGCCTCGCCGAGCGCCTCGGACTTCGCGCCGAGAATCTTCGCGCGGGGGTCCTTGACGTTGTAGACGCGGTGGCCGAATCCGGCCACCCGCTCGCCGCGGTCGAGGGCGTCTTCGACCCACTCGGTGGGGTCCATGTCGCTGTCGTCGACGTTCTTCAGCATTCGCATGACGTTCGCGTTCGCGCCGCCGTGGAGCGACCCCGAGAGCGTGCCGATGGCCGACGTGACCGCGCTGTAGAGGTCGGAAAGCGTCGAGGACGTGACCATCGCGGAGAACGTCGAGGCGTTCAGGCCGTGGTCGGCGTGGAGCACGAGCGCCATGTCGAACGTCTCGGCGAGCACCTCGTTCGGCTCCTCGCCGTTGAGCATGTAGAGGAAGTTCGCCGCGTGATTCAGGCTCTCGTCGGGTTCGACGTAGTCGTCACCGCGACGGAAGCGGGCGTAGGCCGCCAGCACCGACGGCATCTTCGCCGTGATGCGCTTTGCCTTTTCGAGGTTGACCTCGCGGTCGGTCACGTCCTCGAAGTCGGCGTTTTCGTCGTACGCCGACATCGCCGAAACGAGCGTTCGGAGCGCCGCCATCGGCGACTCGTCCTGCTCGGCGAGTTCGCGCGCCACGTCGAGGACGCCGTCGTCGAGGCCGCGGTGGGCCGCGAGCTCGTCGGAGAACGCGTCGAGTTCCTCGCGCGTCGGAAGCTCCCCGTGCCACAGGAGATAGAGCACTTCCTCGTAGCTTGCGTCCCGCGCGAGGTCTTCGATATCGTACCCGCAGTAAACGAGTTGTCCCGCGTCGCCGTCGATGAAACTGAGCTTCGATTCGGTGACCAGCACACCTTCCAGCCCCCGCTTCAGTTCGCCTGACATACCCGGAACGTTGCCTACCATATCAAAAAAGCGTTATCGTTTTCACTCATATGTTATCGACCGCCATACACATACGACGGCAGTTTCGTCTGTCGATTTCGGCGGTTGTTGCTGTCTAACATAGCGTTCGACGATTGTCGTTATTTTCGGTCCATTTATACGGTTGTCCCGAGCCGCGCCGCGCGCGCCGCTCGGGCGACCCTCGCAGTCATATACGTCGGTGGCGTAGTTCCACCGAACCACGGTGGCACCACTATTCCTGGCAAGCCTTTTGCCGTCCCGTCGTGAAGGCGGGCGCATGAATCCGGAGGACATCGAGTACGAGCCCGTCAGCGTCAAGGCCGTCCTCGCCGAGATGAAAGACACCGCGGAGTTACTCATCGACCTCTCGTACTCCGCCGTCCTCCACGGAAACGACGACCTCGCGGCCGAGGTCCTCGACCTCGAAGAACGGATGGACATCCTCCAACTGCAGGCGCGCATGAGCCTGATGATGGCCGCCCGCAGTCCCGAGGACGCCGAGGAACTCGCGCCCGTCCTCGGCGTCGTCGGCGCGGCCGAGAAGATTTCCGACGCCGCGGGCGACATCGCCAAGGTCGTCATCGAGGATATCGGTCTCCCGGACGCCATCCGCGCGGCGCTCCCCGAGGCCGTCGAGACGACGATTCGGTGCGAGCTCACCGACGAGTCGCCGTACGCGGGCCGCGCGCTCGGCGACATCAACATGGAGACCGAGACGGGCGTCCGCGTCGTCGCCATCCACCGCGCCGGCGAGTGGGTGACGAACCCCGACCACGAGACGACGCTCCGCGCCGGCGACGTGCTCCTCCTCCGCGGCCGCGACGAGGGCCTTCAGACCGTCCACGAGGCGGCCACCGGGCTCCGGTACGACCCGCCGGACGTGCCGGAGCCGACCATCGAGGACCTCGAACGCGCCGTCGACTCCATCGTCCTGATGAAGGACATGAGCGAGCTCGCGGTCGACCTCGCCTACGGCGCGGTGCTGTTCGACAGCGAGGGCGTCGCCGAGGAGGTCGAGGAGCTCGAAGCCGAGGTCGACGCGCTCAAATCCCGGTTCGAGGCGTGGACGCTCCGCGCGGCGAGCCGGGTCGAAGACCCCGTGTCGCTCCGCGGGCTCGTCCAACTGGCGGGCGCGACCGAGATGATTTCCGACGCCGCGCTCGAAATCGCCGAGGGCGTCCTCCGCGGCATCGACGCCCACCCCGTCGTCGCCGCCGCGGTCAAGGAGTCGGACGAGGTCATCATCCGCCTGCAGGTCGCCCCCAAAAGCGACCTCGCGGAGGCGACCCTCGGCGACCGGCGCGTCAAGACCGAGACGGGGATGCGCGTCATCGCGGTCCGCCGGGCGGGCGGCCGCGAGTGGGTCGTCTCGCCGGGGTCGGAAACGCGACTCCACGGCGGCGACCACATCATCGCCAAGGGGACCCGCGCCGGCGCGGAGCGACTGGGCGAACTCGTCGGCGACGAGCGCGAGTTCGACGAGTAGGCCGGCCCGACCCGACCGAGACCGAACCGCCGGATTCGACGACTCAGAGCGTTTTACTCAGCCGATACGCAGAGACGAGCGTCAGCACCGTCGCGACGAGCAGTGCCGTCGCGGACGCGAGGACGAACGCGAGGAGGAGAAACCAGCCCTCGGGGCCGAGTATCGGGTACTCGCGCGTGCCGGCGAACGGGCCGAACAGTTCGAGGACCCGAAAGAGATAGGCGACGACGGCCAAGGCGAGACCGACGGCCGCCCCGATGGCGGCGTTTCGCGGCACGTCCAGCGCCTGCACCAGTCCCCCCGTCGGCGGCCGTTCGGGAACGTCGTCTGTCACGGTCGCCGGTTGCGGCCGCGAGACCATAGCGGCAACGCTTTCCTCGGGGCCTCAGTGGACCGAACCCCTAAAGGGAGACGGGTCCGAGGTTGGCGGTATGATTACCTTGGGAACGGCGAGCGCGGCCCCCGGGGAGATGGACGTGGGCCGCCTCGAAGTCGGCGAGTCCCGCGACGGCGGGAGCGTCGGCCTGCCCGTCGCCGTCATCAACGGCGCGTCGTCGGGCGAGACGCTCTACATGCAGGCGGCCTCGGACGGAGACGAACTCAACGGCGTCGGCGTCATCCAGCGGGTCGTCCCGCAACTCGACCCCGCGGAGCTCTCCGGGGCGATTCTCGTCGTCGGCATCGTCAACTACCACGCCTTTCAGGTCGCACAGCACCGCAACCCGATAGACGACACGAAGATGAACCGGGCGTACCCCGGCGACGAGCGCGGCACCTCCTCGGAGCGCATCGCGGCCGCGACGTTCGCCGCCGCCCGCGACGCCGACCTCATCGTCGACCTCCATCAGGGCTCGACGAGCCGGATGATAGACGAGGTCCGCGTCCGCTGTGGCCGCCACCACCGGATGCACGCCAAATGTCTCCGGCTCGCCAAGACGTTCGGGTGCGGCTACGTCCTCGACCAGAAAGGCCCCGACGGCCAGCTCGCCCGCGCCGCCCCCGACGCGGGCATCCCGACTATCGACCCCGAACTCGGCGGCTGTGTCGGCTGGGACGAAGAGAGCATCGAGAAGGGCGTCCGCGGCGTCTACAACGTCCTCCGCGGCTACGACTTCCTCGACGGCGACGTGGAACTCGAAGCCCAGGCCCGCGCCCGCGGCTTCGACCAGTACGGCTCACCGGTCGGCGGCCTCGTCCGGTTCAAGCGCGACCTCGGCGAGCGCGTCTCCGCCGGCGACGTGGTGTTCGAGGTGACCGACGTGTTCGGCACGCTCAAAGCCCGCGTCACCGCCGACCACGACGGCATCTTCTGGCGGGCGCGCCGCCTCCCGCAGGTCGCCTCCGGCGAGTACGTCTGTTCCGTCGGCATCGACCTCGACACGTACTGACTCCCGACTCCACGCTACCCGACTCACCAACCCACGTTCATGACGACATCACCCGAACTCCCGACCCGGCTCCGACTCGCGTGCGACGCCTGCGGCGAGACCTACGACGCGTGGCGCTGGCGCTGTGCCTGCGGCGAGCCGCTGGACTTCGCGGCCGACCCGACGCCGTCGGCGGCCGACCCGACCGACGCCGACCTCGACTACCGCGACGGCCTCTGGGCGTTCGACGAGTTCCTCCCCACGGAGCCGCACGCCAGCCTCGGCGAGGGGATGACGCCCCTCGTCGACGCGGCGGAGTGGGAGGCCTCGTTCAAACTGGAGTACGTCTTTCCCTCCGGCTCGTTCAAGGACCGCGGCGCGACGACGATGCTCTCTCTCGCGTCCGAGCTCGGCGTCGAGCGGGTCGTCGAGGACTCCTCGGGCAACGCGGGGGCCGCCGTCGCCACCTACGCCGCCCGCGCCGGCATCGACGCCGAAATCTACGTCCCCGCATCGGTCAAGCCCTCGAAGGTCCGCGCTATCGAGCGTGCCGGGGCGAAGCCGGTCCGAATCGAAGGTTCCCGGCAGGCCGTGACCGACGCCTGCGTCGAGGCCGTCGAGGCCGACAACGCGTGGTACGCGAGCCACGCGTGGAACCCCGCGTTCTTCGCGGGGACGGCCACCGTCGCCTACGAAATCGCCGCCCAGCGCGACTGGTCGGTCCCCGACGCGGTCGTCACGCCGCTGGGCCACGGGACGCTCTTCCTCGGCGCGTACCGCGGTTTCCGCGCGCTCTACGAGGCGGGGTGGACCGACCGGATGCCCGAACTGTACGGCGCGCAGGCCGCCGGCTACTCGCCCATCGCCGACGCCCGCCACCACACGGCCGACGAGACCAACGACGTGGCCGACGGCATCCAGATTCTCGACCCCGTCCGCGAGGCAGAGATTCACGCGGCGCTCGACGACACCGGCGGCGACGCCATCGCCCTGTCGGCCGACGCGGTCGAAGACGAACTCGACCGGCTCCACCGCCACGGCTTCTACACGGAGCCGACCTGCGCCGTCGCGCCCGCGGCGCTCCGCGAACTGCGGCTCTCGGGCGTCCTCGACCGCGACGCCGACGTGGTCGTGCCGCTCACCGGGAGCGGACTCAAATCGTAACCTCGCTCAGTACACGGCCGGGACGGCGACGGTCATCGCCGGAGCCAGCCGAACAACGACCAGCCGCGTCCCGCGCTTTCGTCTCTGTCTCTGTCTCTGTCTCCGACCTCGCTCACCCGCGCTTCGAGGTCGCGCCGTCGCTCCCGCTCCGCGTCGAGTTCGCCGCGGAGCCGCTCGTTTTCGTCGACGACGTCGTCGAGCCACGCACGGAGTTCGTCGACCCGGTCGAACGCCCCGCGCTCGTCAATCGGCGACGCGTCGGTCGGGGTCGGCGGCCGTCCCCTCGAGTCGGTCGCCGCGTCGTCGCGTCCGCCACGCCGCCGGCCGCCGTCCGAGGGCGTTGACGACCGCCGGACCGCGCTCGACCGACCGGACGGGACGTAGTACTCGCTCGTCTCCCGAATCGCTCGCAGGACCGTCTTGGCCCCGTAGGTCGACCCGTCGGCGTACGCGACCTCGTCCCACGCCGGCCGAAAGAGCCCGGAGTCCCGAAACAGGCGACACATCTGTCGCGCGTCGCCGGCCGTCCAGAACGCGAGAATGGAACACAGCGCCGCGTCCGCCGCGTCGCGGTCGTCGTAGTCGCTCGTGTCACCCCGCCAGAGGTGAGTGAACGTCACGCGATTCACGGCGGTCTCGGCGCGGTGGACGATTTCGTCGTCGTCGAGGTCGTTGCCCGGACCGCTCATCTCGTCGAGGAGGGCGTCAGCGGGGGCTCGGTCCGCATCAGGTGCGACCGGGCCGGCCGGCGTCGGCGTCGGCGGTTCGGAGTCGGGGTCGACTTCGACGTATGCCCCGTGAACCGCCGCGAGCACGTCGCTCCGTTCTGTAATCGCCGCGGGCGCGCCGTCGACACGGTCGCCGGTCACGGGGCAGAACCGCGCGCCGTCCGAGAGTTCGAGGGCCTCGGCTCGGGTGCGTCCCGGCGGAAGCGTCCCGCGGACGATAACGCGGTAGCCCGTCTCTGCGGGGCGCACCTCCGCGTAGGAGTCGAGCCGGTCGACGAGCGCCCGCGCCCATTCCTCGGTCGCGCCGGTCTCGCCGTCGCGACACCTATCGAGCGTGATACCGACGAACGGGTCGTCGTCGGTGAAGACGTAGCCCACGCCGTCGGCGGGGCCGTCTCGGACGCGCGCGAGCGCTTCTTCGAATGTCGCCCGTGCCGACGCGTCTGTCACCGACGCGGGGCCGCCGGTCACATTGCACGGGACCGGCCGCTCCTCGCCGTCGTACGTCCGTGTTCGCCACCCGACCCAGTTAGCCCGTTCGAGCAGGTCGTCCGGGAGCTGTTCCCGCGTCGGGAGTGGTGGCGTCATCGCTACCGCTGGTCTCTGGAGCGGTGCAAAAGCTGTTCCCCGCAAAGTATTATATTTGATAATAGGGCAGACAGTATCACCGCGCTCGTCGGTCGCGGCCGGGTCCGAGTGTCGAAGAAAAGCTCACTGCGCGCGGGGCTTGCCCGCGGATTCGGTCTCAGTCGCCTTCGCGCCCTCGTAGGTGTTGAAGCCCAGCAGGTCGTTGAGCGGACACTTCTGGGTGACCGCCGTGGTCGCGAGGACCGCTCCGACGAGGAGCGCCGCGAGCGCGATGACGAGTCCGAGCGTCCCCGCCGCGATGGTCAGGAAGCCCGCGAGGCTCGCCGCCCCGACGACGATGAGCACCGGTCCGAGGACGGCGCGCGCGATACGGTCGTAGCCGCCGACGTTCTTCTCCATGGTTGATTCACCGATACTAGGTACGCGCTCTGCGGCTAAATCGTATGCAGTCGGTTCTCGTCCCCGGAGAACCGTGACTGTCGCGGCGGCCGACACGTCGAGGGCTCGGCCCCGCTGGTCTACCCGCGGCCGCCCCAGTCTATCCAGTCTTGTTCCCAGCCGTGGCCGGCGTGCCAGCCTCGGCCCTCGTACTCGGGGTCCTCGCGTCGCGTCCGGTTTCTGACGATGCTCCCGGTCTGTTCGCCGTCAACGAGGAGCGGCTTGAACGACAGCGGACCGAACGACTCGGCCACCTCGCCGTCCTCGACGGCGACGAG
>Ga0207720_100559_pt1 | contig 23443 bp, 19 predicted proteins | sample A23P2SouthBayCA_2_FD_187751 | JGI IMG/M metagenome (GOLD analysis project Ga0207720, IMG submission 187751) | Aerobic enrichment media microbial communities from Eden Landing Ponds, California, USA - A23 E3 (2) (SPAdes) | ecosystem: Environmental > Aquatic > Marine > Unclassified | place...
CCCTCCTCGACGGCGGCGAGCCACTCGTGGCGGTGAAACAGCGTCCCCTGGTCGGCGTGGATCACGAGGTTGTTCCACTGGTTCTCGTTGTACGCGTGGACGCTCTTGAGCACGGACGCTCCGTCGGGCGCCGGATCCGGTGTGGCGGTCGGTTCCGACTCGCGGTCGACGTGCCGGACGGAGCGCTCTTGCCGTGACATACCGGGTTCGATTTGCCGGACGAGTATCGTTATTAACCTCGTTCCGACAAGGCGCGAATTCGTCACACTGCGTAAGCCTGCGTTGGCGTGCGGTAAGCCGTCGTGTCGGAGAACGATTCGGCCTCACCTCTCGGACCGTTGTCATGTCAGGCGACAAGAGAGGGTCAGCCGCCGTCGGCGCGACGCGGGACTCTGTACGGATCGACGGCGACGACGCGTGAACAGCGGACTTACTATCGGGAGGCCGACCTGTCTGACGGGGGATACCGGACCGGCCGGCGGCGTCACCCGTCGTGCCGGTCGTTTCGAACCGGTGTGCCTATGCGGCGGGCGGGCGGAGGCGGGGTATGGACCTGCTGGAGCGCCTGTTCGGCCGGTCGCGGCGCGTGGCGCTGTTCGTCGACGGGCCGAACGTGCTCCGCGAGGAGTTCGACGTAGATCTCGACGAGGTGCGCGCGGCTGCTCGGCGGGCCGGCCAGCCGACTGCCCTCCGCCTGTACCTGGACGAGCACGCGACCCCGGGGCTGATCCAGGCCGCCGAGGCGCGGGGGTTCGAGGTGCTCGTCACGAGCGGGGACGTGGACGTGAAACTCGCCGTCGACCTGACGCGGTTCGTCGTCGAGGGGCGGGCCGACGTCGTCGCCGTCGCCTCGCGGGACACGGATTTCAAGCCCGCGATCGAGACGGCAAACAGCTACGGCGTCCGGACGCTGGCTATCGCACCCGGAGAACACGGCCGCTCGGACGCTCTCCGCAACGCGGCCAGCGGGAGCGTCACGCTCGGGGAGTGACGCCCGGGGCGGTCCCGTCGGGCCGACCGCCGACGTCGGGGGGAGGTTTTTTATCGTAGTCACGAAACTCACAACTGAACGAGTCACGCCAGATGACGGTACAGTTCACCGGATCGGACGACGGAGTGACGGTCGTCGATCCGATCGAGCGCCGGCGGGTCCAGTTACGAACGGGCGAGCGAGCCGTCCCCCGGGCGGTCGATCCCGAGACGTTCCTCTTCCCCGTCGGGGCGGCGTGTGCGATCGAAACCGAGTCGCTGGGGCTGGATCGCGCCGACGACGCCCACGTCAGGGACGCCGACGGGCGGTCGATCGCGAGCCTGCTCACGGACCAGGAACTCACCCTCCCGCGCGAGGAGTACGTGATCGAGATCAGCGCGCCGATCAAACTGTACCTGGAGGTCGAGACCGCTCTCTCGGTCACGGCGGGTGGCGGGGCGATCCGCCTCTCGTTCGACGGCCCCGTCGAGGTCCAGATCGGCGCGCGGTCCTACCACAAGCGGCCGGCGGCGACGATCACCACGCCCGACGACCCGGAAGCGATGATGACGGCGGTGAGCGCGCTGTCGTCGGCGCTCCAGTCGACCACCTGCGAGCGGGCGTATCCGACGCTCCGTGGCCACCCCCCGCTGCTGGAACGCGGGGACGAACTGGACGTGCCGTCGTCGATCGAGCCGCCCGACACCGGCGTCGAAATCGTGATCCCGCCGTCGTACGAACACCTGTTCGCCGCCGCGCCGCTCGCCTTCTACACCGGCGCCACCCTCGTTCCCGGGGATTCGGCGCTGTTGCGGACGGAAGCGGGCTGGGAACAGCGACTCGGCGGGTGGCAGAACTTCGAGGACGAGGTGGCCGACACGCTGAAACAGCTGGTGTTGATGGACTGTGTCGTCCGCACGGAGGGGCTCTACCCCGTCGACCTCCACGAGCGATCGGTGCTGGAGGCGTCGCTCCCCTTCGACCTCGGCGAGCTGTACTCCCTGCCGCTGGCCAAGCAGATCCCCGAGTATCTCTCCGTTCCGTACCAGGCGATCGAGGAGTACGTCCCCCGGTGGGTACTGACGGCCCACATCCCCGCCGAACCGCGCGGCGTCGAGGCGCTCCCCTTCGTCTGTAACGAACTCGGCGTGGTGCGGTTGCCGCGCGGGACCCGGATCAACTCCCCCTACGAGCGCACGAGCGGGTACAGCCGCGACGGACCGTCGACGCCGAGCGTCGCGGCGCCCGGCGCGGGGGACACCGTGCGGGGGCCGAGCGTCGACGTACGGAGCGAAAGCGGCGGCAGCACACGGAGCGAAAGCGGCAGCAGCGTACGGGGCGGGAGCAGAAGCGGCGGCGACGCACGCGACCGGGCCGACCTGACGCTCGTCCAGCCCGAACGGACCGACGAATCCATCGAGCACGCCTGGTTCGGCGAGCACCTCCCGCGTGGCGCGACGAAGGCGACCGTCCAGGCCTTCCGGAGCAAACTGGAGCGGGAGCCGCCGGGCGAGACGGTCGACATCACGGTGGTCTGTAACGACGCCGAGATGGTGTCCGAACAGGAGTCCCTCGACGACCTGTATGGGGACCGAACCGACGTCTCCTACGACCTCCACTCCCACTACGGGCTCTCGACGTCGGAGCTCCGGGAGGTCCTGGCGAACCCCGACAGCGACTTCCTGCATTTCATCGGTCACGCGACGCCCGACGGGATGGAATGTCACGACGGCCGACTCGACATCAGGGAGATGGACGAGGTCAGCGTCGACGCGTTCCTGTTCAACGCCTGCCAGTCCTGGCGACAGGCCGTGGCGATGACCGAGCGGGGCGCCATCGGCGGCGTCGGGACGCTCGGCGACGTCGAGAACGACTACGCGATCGACATCGGGAAGGCGATGGCCCGGCTGCTCAACCTGGGCTTTCACCTCCGGTCGGCGCTGGAACTGGTGCGCGAACACACCGTCATCGGGGAGCAGTATCTGGTGTTCGGGGACGGATCACTCGATCTGGCCCAGCCCGAGGAGGGAACACCGTTTCTCACCGAAGTCGAGTCGCGGGCGGACGGGAACTACGACGTCGCGGTCCACATCTACCCCATGACCGCGACGTACATCGGTGGCATGGGATCGCCGTCGATCCAGGAGATCGACACCTACTATCTGGGGCCCGGAAAGACGGACACGTGGCAGTTCACCGAGACGGAAGTCAGGGAGTACCTCCGATCGCATCGCTATCCGGTTCGGTTCGACGGGGAACTCAAGTGGAACCAGACCGAAAACGAGTGACCGCAAAAATGCCGGCGTAACTCAGGGCCCGCGAACGAACTCGACCCCGTTCGTGGAGTCATCCGGGGTGTACGTGGACTGTTTCGGCTCGGGTTCGACGTCGTCTGCGAGGGATTCTGCGCTCATTGGATTAGGGACCGATGGTCGAACCGAAGCCCCACAGGAGCACGAGGCCGTAGGAGCTGGCCCCCGCGGCGGCCGCGACGAGCGTCGAGTTGTTGTCAGCGATCTCCTCTGCCTTTGCCTTCACCGCGTCGGTATCGAACATTGCACTTGAGCCGGAGACACCGCTTTTAATTAAATTTATTTGATATTTTCATACATAAATTAATGTTTATTTTACTCTGTATTTTATGACCGAATAGCCGAGTGACGTCCGGACGGCCGTTCGACGTCGCTCCGGCCTCGAACGACCCTGGGACGGGCACCCACATGAGTAACCGGTCGTTAATCCTCTCTGACAGGTGCCGGCGGGGGCGAGAGCCGGGGGCTTTTGGTCGCCGCGGCGCCTTCCGTCGCCATGGAGCGACTCGACACGCCGGTGCTCGACGACCACCTGCACCTCGACCCGCGACACGGGCGCGGGCTCGACGCCGTCCGGGACTTCGCCCGCCTGGGTGGCACCCATCTGCTGGTCGTGAACAAACCCTCCTGGCATCTCGGGGTCGAGGCCGACGCCGGAGACGACTTCCGGGCGGTCTTCGAGGAGACCCTGGGCGTGGTCAGCGAGGCGAGCGACCTGCTCGACGGCCGGGCCTGGCCCGTGCTCGGCGTCCACCCGGGGCTCGTGAGCCGCCTCGTCGACGAGCGGGGGATGCCCCCCGACGCCGCCGCCGACCTGATGCGGGCGGGGCTCGACGTCGCCGCGGAGTACGTCCGCGAGGGCCGCGCACTCGCGCTCAAGTCCGGCCGCCCACACTACGAGGTGACAGACGCGGTGTGGGCGGCGTCGAACGACGTGCTCGACCACGCGCTCGCGCTGGGCGCGGACTGTGACTGTGCGGTCCAGCTCCACACCGAGGCCACGACCGACCTGACCGGCGTCGCGGCGCGGGCCCGCGAGCGCGACCTCGACCCGGCGCGGGTGGTGAAACACTACGCCGAACCGGGACTCGACGGGCCGACGCCGAGCGTCATGTCCCGAACCGAGTGGGTCCGCGAGGCCGCCGAGCGCGGCGAGCCGTTCCTGCTGGAGACGGACTTCGTCGACGACCCCGACCGCCCCGGCGCGGTCATGGGGCCGAAAACGGTGCCCCGCCGGACCCGGACGCTGCTGGAGGAGGGGTTCGACGGGGCAGTCCGGCTCGCACACGTCGAGACGCCGGCGCGCGTCTACGGGATCGACACCGAGGCGACGCTGTCGCGGTAGACCGCGGACGGGACCCCCAGGCCACAAACCGACGGGAGGAGGCTGATTCGCCGGAGCGACGCCCGGTTTCGGCGTCGCCGTCGGGGGGGCGATAGGAAAGGCATTTGAGTGCAGACACTGACGTGGGAGTATGACCGAGGCCGAGGAATCCTTCTACACGCGGGATCGGTGGCAGAACTGGCTCACCCGCGTCGAGGAGGAGGACATCGAGTTCGACGACGAGGACTCCGCGCGGCTCCTGTGGAACATGCGCGAGGACACGGCCATCGCCGTCGCCAAGATCGTCGCCGCCTACGAGGACGACCGACTGAGCGAGGAAGAGGCCCGCGAGAAACTAGAGAAGGTCCGGGAGATCGTGCTCGCGGACGTCGAGTTCGAGGACGAGGAGCGCCTGATGCTCGTCGACGACGTCCAGACGAGCCTCCTCTGTGTGTTCTACGCGGCCGAGGAGTTCGTCGCCAGCGACGACGTGCCCGAGGGGGCGATCGAAGAGTTCGTCCACGCGGCCGCCGAAAGCGAGGCCGAGGAGGACATGGACGCCGCACTGGGCTATCTGGTCCAGGCCGGGACGCGGATCATCGACGGCGACACCTTCGACGTCGACGTCCTCGACGACATCGAGTACGGCCTCGTCGCGGTGTGGGTCAACGGCCTCGACAGCCTCCAGAGCGCGATGAGCGACCCGGAAGTCGTCGAGGAAGACGGCTGACCGGAGCCGTGGCCAATAGCGGGGCGCTGCGTCCGCGTAGCACGTGTTAATCGCCGATTAACGCGCCGGGTCGCAGCCGGCAGGATTTTTACTTCTCGGTCGCCTGTGGTAGGTATGGCCTTCCGAGGAGACGAGCGCGCGGTCACCGTGCAAGTAGGTGCGGTGTTGCTCCTCGGTTTTCTCGTCATCGCGCTGTCGACCTACCAGGTCACGGTCGTCCCCAACCAGAACGAGGGGGTGGAGTTCCGACACAACCAGGACGTCCAGCGCGACATGATTCAGCTTCGGGGGGCAATCCAGACCGGTGCGACGAGCGGCGGGATCGCCCCGCAGTCGGTGGCGCTCGGGACGCAGTACCCCCCGCGGACGCTGTTCATCAATCCGCCGTCGCCGAGCGGAACGCTCCGAAACGAGTCGCTCGGCAATCTGACCGTCGCAAACGCACAAGCGGTCGGCAACAGCGAAACCCGGGACTACTGGGACGGAGGGACCGACCGCACGTTCGAGACTGACAGTCTCACGTACGACCCCAACTACAACGTCTACCAGAACCCACCCGAGACCGTCATCGCGAGCACCGTCGCGTACAACAGTTTCGACAGCGGGACCACACTCGCGCTCTCCGAGCAGTCGGTCGTCGACGGCCGGACGCTGTCGTTCGTCGCCCTCCAAGGGAACTTCCAGCGCTCACAGAGCGGGGCGGTGTCGGTCGACCCCGAAGCGGTGTCGCGGGCGACCCGGACGGTGGCGGTCAGGAACGACACGGGCACCGACCCGGTCGTGCTGACGGTCCCCACGACCCTGTCGGTGAGCACCTGGGAGGACCTGCTCGCCGACGAGATCGACGGGAGCAACGTCACCACGAACGGCGAGTACGTCCACGACGTCCGGGCCGGAAGCGGCGACGCCGTCGAGATCGAACTGGAACGTGGACCCACCTACAATCTCAGACTCGCGAAGGTCGGCGTCGGCACGGGCTACGACGAACCAGGTGCACGGTACGTCACAAGCGTCTCCTCGCCCGGACCCTCGATCGAAAACGACACCACCTCGGAGTTCGTCGTCGAAGTGCGCGATCCGTACAACAACCCAGTGAGCGGGGTCGACGTGATCGGCAGCACGACGAACGGGAACGATACCCTTTCCCCGTCGACTCAAACGACCGATGAGGAAGGCCGGGCTACGTTTACCTACACTGCCCCCGGAAATTATTCAGTCGGCGAGACGGTCGGCGTCGACTTCGAGATCGGTGGAAACGCGACTGATTACGAACACGTTCACTACGGACTCGACATCAGGGGTGCCGGCGGGGCGGGGGCCGGTAATGGTGGAAACGGCGATGGCAGTACCGACGAAATAAACCCCGGCGATCAAGGGTCGATAATACTGATCGACCGGAGCACTGTCTCAAACACGGGGACCCGAGACGTCGACATCACCCTGGAAAACACGACCAACGCCGGCTCGACGCTCGAAATAGAGGAGGCTCGGATCAGTTTCTACTTCCTCGGAGGACAGCAGGGGAACCCGTCCGAACCGACCGGGGCCGACATCACCGGACCCAACGGTGGGGGAGCGACCGTCAGTATCGGCGGGGGGTTCGTCAACTTCACCACCGGTGGAAGTGGACCCATTGAGCTAAATCCGAAACCGGCTGATAGCTCAGCGACAACCCTCATTTCGCTCGGATTCAACGGTGGGAATAATATTGTACAGGGGGAGGATTTCTACGTAATGACCGTCAGGGTGAGCAACGGTGAGACGTACACTTACTTCGTCTCACACCCGGATTGATGGCGACGAACTGGCCGGTCTACCACGGATCAGACCGCGCCCAGTCGGAGGTCGTCTCCTCGATCCTGATGGTCGGCGTGATCACGGTCGCCGTCACGACCATGGGGGTGGCCGTCCTCGCGACCCAGGACGACGGGAGCGACGACGGCCCCCGGGCGAACGTCGACGCCATCGTCACCACCGACAGCGTCGAGTTCGCCCATCAGGGCGGCCGGACGCTGGAAACGGCGGACCTGTCGGTGAAGCTTCAGGTGAACGGCTCTGACGAGCCACTGTCGCTGTCGTCAGGGACCTGGAGCGGCCCCGACGACTCGCGGTTCGAAGGGGGCGAGCGGTGGTGGATCCAGCGCCCGACACACAGGAAAGCGACCGTCGAAGTGTGGCTGATCGACGAGGACTCGAACCGGGTACTGGTCACCGAAACCCGGAATCCGACGCCGAACGCGAGCGAGGGCGCCAGCCCGAACCCACAGGTCTCGCTCACTACCCCGTCCGGGGGGGCGACGTACATGGCGGGCCAGACGGTGACCATCGACTGGACAGAGAGCGACGACGAGACGTCGATTGCCTCGCGGACCGTCGAGTACTCGACGGACGGCGGATCGACCTGGACCACGATTCCCGAGGACGACGGCGTGACGACGGAGGAGGACTGGACGGTCCCGAGCGTCGACACCGGCCAGGGATACGTCCGCGTGACCGTCACGGACAGCGACGCCGACGGCCCGTACAGCGCGAGCGCTCGGAACGGGGCGGCCTTCACCATCGACGCGGGGGCACCCTCGGTGTCGGTCGACCAGCCGAACGGGGGGGAGGTCCTCGGCGGCGGCGGGAGCTACACCGCCCAGTGGACGGCCAGCGACGACGAGACGAGCGTCGACGGGATCGACGTCGACTACTCGGTCGACGGCGGGGGGTCGTGGTCCTCCCTCGCCACAGGACTGTCGAACGACGGCAGCGAGAGCATCGCGGTGCCCTACGAGACGACGACGAACGCGCTCGTCCGCGTGACCGCGAGCGACACCGAGGGCAACACGACGAGCGACGAGAGCGACGGGACGTTCACCATCGACTCGACGAATCCCTCGGTCACCGTGGACGCACCGGACGGCGGCGAAACGTTCCGGGGCGGGGAGACCGCGACGATCCAGTGGACCGCGAGCGACTCCGCGGCCGGCCTGGACAGCTTCGACGTCGACTACTCGACCGACGGCGGGAGTACCTGGACCGACGAGACCGTCGTCTCGACCGGGGCGGTCCGCGCGCACGCGTGGACGGTCCCGAACGTCGACAGTTCGAACGTGCTCGTTCGAGTGGAGGCCACCGACGCGGCGGGCAACACGGCGACCGACGAGAGCGACGGGACGTTCACCGTCGACTCGACGGCGCCGTCAGTCACCGTCTCCGATCCGAACGGCGGCGAAAGCGTCAGCACCGGATCGACGTACACGATCACGTGGTCCGACAGCGACGCACTGAGCGGCGTCGACAGCGCCGACGTCGACTACTCGACCGACGGCGGGAGCACCTGGAGCGACGTGGCGACGGTCACCGACGGGAGTGAGTCGGTCGACTGGTCGGTGCCCGACGTCGAGACCTCGAACGCGCTGGTACGAGTGACCGCGACCGACGGGGCAGGAAATGCAGAGGCCGACCAGAGTGACTCGACGTTCACGATCAGCTCTTCTGGTGGGAGTGGGGGGCAAGAGTCCGGTAACGGGCTCAAACCACGCATCACGCAGTTCGATATCACGGATGCGAGTTCCGGAAAGAACGCCGAATACGACATCTCGTGGTCCGTGAGCGATCCTGACGGTGACCTAGCATCCGTGACGGTCGATATGGTTCACCTTAAGAACACAAAAGAGGTGGCCACGGACACGTCCACGGTCAGCGGCAGTTCGGCGTCTGGTACGGCGATACTCGACGACAAGAACGGGCTCCAGCAATCGAACGAGTACCGCCTCACGCTGACCGTCTCCGATTCCGGGGGGAACGTTCGATCCGTCTCGTGGACGGACACGGCCAGTGGATCCGGTAGCGCACAGCGCGATCCAGGTCGGGCCTACAAAGACAGCAACGGGGACGGTCTCTACGAGAGCGGCAGTGACCAGACGCTGACCACATCGGACCTCGAAAGTAACGATATCGACTACACGAGCAGTGGCGCCTCGCTCGTCATCCCCGAGAGCGTCGGGACCATCAACATTATGAACACCAATCGGAGTTACGCAGCGGCGTCGATATACCTCGGCACGACGATCCAAAGCAACATGCGTGTGACGCTGACCGCCTCGACCGACGATATCATCGCTCCCGGGACAATCGACACCTACGACGGTGGCGCCGGAAACGGTGACGTCAAACTCACCGCCTCACAGGGAGCCATTGAGGCCGATGGCGGGACGTTCAAATCGAAACAACAGATCCGCTTCCAGAGCGCGATGACGCTCAACGCGAACGGGACGACAATCGACGCCGATCCCGGTGGCGCGGGGAATGGAGATATACTCCTCAGGGCGACTAGCGGAGACGGCGCAAAAGTGACCGCGAAGGGGGCGTCCATCAAGGGGAAGAACCTGATCGAACTCAACGGAGAGGGAGTGATCCTCGACCAAGCATCCGTGGACAACTACGCCGGTGGGGCAGGGAACGGAGAGATGAAACTTCTCGGAACCGGGGGAGAGAGTGGGAACGTGAGTCTTGTCGGTGCGACGTTGAATAGCAAGAACACGGTTGTAACGAAGGCGGCCAGCCGAGTGGATGGTGGGACGGTCGACGTGGCCCGCCTCAGTGTTCTCAAAGGCAGCAGCGACCAGACACTCTCTGTCGAGCAGGGAGACGCGATAAACGAAGGCCAGCTCACTAGAGGGACAGTGGTTGACGGCGACTGAACCAATCGGTTCGATCGTGTATGGTGTTCGACGTTCGTCGAAGTCCTCATCGACAGACATAAACATCATCCCGAAGTCTACCCGTCCATGACAGCCGTCGGCATCGACGCGATCGAGATCCGAACGGGGAAGCTTCAGCTGGACCTCCCCAACACGTTCGCACCCGTGAAGGGCGAAGACCCCGAAAAATACTCGAAGGGACTGGGGCTGGAGACCTCGTCGTTCCCGGACGTCTACGAGGACATCGTCACGATGGGCGCCAACGCGGCAAAGCGGCTGATGGACCGCAAGGGGCTCGTTCCCCAGGACGTCGGCCGCATCGACGTCGCCACCGAGAGCGCCTTCGACAACTCGAAGCCGGTATCGACGTACATCGCCGGCTGCCTGGAACAGACCTTCGACGGCGACTTCCACCACGCCAACAAGGGCGAGCGGAAGTTCGCCTGCGTCGCGGGCACCCAGAGCATCGACGACGCGTACAACTGGATCAAGGCGGGAAGAAACCGCGGCCGCTCGGCGCTCGTCGTGGCGACCGACACGGCGCTGTACGCCCGCGGCGACCCCGGGGAGGCGACCCAGGGCGCCGGTGCGGTGGCGATGCTCATCAGCGAGGACCCAGACGTGGTCGAACTGTCGACCGAACAGGGGTACGGTAGCGCCGACGAGACTGACTTCCTCAAGCCGAACCAGCAGTTCCCCTCCGTCGACGGCAAGCGCTCGATGCAGGTGTACCTCGCGCGGATGCGCGAGGCCCTGGAGGACTTCGAGTCCGTCTCGGGCGACAGCCACCCCGACGACTTCGCGTACATCCCCTTCCACACGCCGTTCCCGGGGATGGTGCGCAAGGCCGGGTTGCTCGGCTACCGCCACATGATCCGGGACACCGACGTCGAGGACGCCCTCGAAGGCGAGATCGGCCGCCAGCCCCGCGAGGTCGACTTCGACGACCGCGAGGCCTTCGACGAGGCCATCCAGGCGTACACGGACGACCTGAAAGGCACCGAGAGCTACCGCGAGTGGTTCGAGGGGGCCATCGAGCCCACGCTCGGTATCGCCCGCCGGGTCGGCAACTGGTACACCGGCTCGGTCCATCTCGCGCGGGCTAGCGCGTTGCGCTCGGCGGCCGAATCCGGGCGCGCACTGTCCGGCGAACGCCTGCTGGTGGGCTCCTACGGCTCCGGCGCCCAGGCCGAGATCCACGCCGAGACCGTTCGCGACGGCTGGAAGGAGGAGATCGAGGCGCTATCGATCGACGAGCAACTCGCCGCGCGCTACGACCTGTCCTTCGAGGAGTACGAGCGGGTCCACGACGCCCACAACCACGAGAAAGCGCGGGAGGTCGAGGCGTTCACCCAGCCGTCCGGCGAGTTCGTCTTCAGCGGGTGGGGCCGGATGAACGAGCGCAAGTACGAGTACGTCGAGTAGCGCTACTCGAGATACCCCAGGTCCTGTAGTCGCCCCCGGAGTTCGGCATCGTCGGTGGCGGCCTCCTGCAGGCGGTCGACGTCGCGCTGGTGAACCTCCAGGAGCTGCAGCGCCGTCCGCAGTTTGTAATGTACCTCGTCGTCGTCCGTGTGCTCAAGCGCCCAGGTGAGCAGCGACCGAATGGTCTCGATCGTTTCGTCGCCCATGGTTCTCCCGTCGAATTTCCAGATATTAAACGTACATAATTCCAGAAACTGGAGCATACCCAAATGATATTCACAGATGTTCCTTAAATTATTTAACAAAGTTATGGTAGGCCTCGTGTCGACTACACGTCTGGTCGGACGGCATTCGGGGCGGCCCTCGCAGGCTTCGCCAGGGGGCACTACGGGAAGCAACGGCTGACGACACAGTCCTCAGGAGGCAACGGCGAAGACACAGGTCTGGTGAGCAGAAGGCAACCGCACGACGGGTTTGGCGACCGCAGGACGGGTTCGGCGACGTGCGGAGCGACGGCGCAGGAACCGGACCCTACGGCAGTGTCCGCAGATCCTCCAGGGTGTCGTCGATGTCGCGGGTCGACACCGCAAGCGAGAAGCCGTCGATAGTCGCGAGCGTGGAGGCGTGCTCCCAGAGGTCCGCCTCGTCGAGGCCGTGGAGGACGACCGCGTTCGGCGTGGGGTTGACCACCCGCATCGCGACCAGCGGCGACTCGCCGCGGGTGACGTTCGTGAACACCAGCGCCCGCGAGGTCGACTGGCCGTACAGCCGGTAGAACTCCTCGCTGGAGAGCCGGGTGATCGCCTGGATGCTGTCGATGGCCGTGTGGCCGCTGATGCGGTCCTCGTCGCCGCGGACGAGTTCGGTCGCGTCCATCGCGTCGTACAGCCGCTCCAGCGGGATCGAGGTGGGGTACTCGCGCAGGTCGAGCACGATGTCGCTCTCGAAGCCCGCCGACAACACGCGGGCGTACTGGCGGATGCGGTCGCCGCCCCGGGCCTCGTCGATGTCGAGCAGGGCGTCGACCGTCCGGCGGACGACGCCGATCCCGGGGCTCTCGCGGCGCCCGCTCTCGTAGTCCGAGATGACCGACGAGGAGACGTCGAGCTGCCGAGCCAGCGCCGTCTGGGAGACGTCGAAGTCCGTCCGCCACTTGCGGAGCGTGGCGCCCGGGTCGTCGCTGAGCGTGACTTCGCCCGCGATGCGTCGCGCGAGGTCCTCGCGCGGCGAACTCACCGGCATCCCCTCAGCCCCGACTCGGCGTTCATGGCCGCTCCTCCGAGGGTGGACCGCAAAAGATTGTCGGACCACACGGTCCTGTAGAGGGCAACGTTTTATCATGATGGTTAGAGTAATGCGTGGTATGGTTGACCGTGGCTCATTCAACCAGGCGACGGATCGATCCGTAGTTAACCGCCGGCGGTTCCTGCTGGCATCCGCGGGCGTCGGAACGGTAGCGCTCGCCGGCTGTGCCGGCGGCGGCGACGGCGGCGGCAACGAGGCCGGCGGCGAAACGGACACAGCGGGCGACGAGGGTGGCGGCGACGAGGAGATGGAGTCCGGCGACGGCGAAGACGGGACCGAGATGGAATCCGGCGACGGCGGATCCGGAGCCCGGGTTACCATGCTGACGTCGCCGCCGGGGACGGCCGGAAACTCCATGGGGAACGTGATGATGTCGCTGCTCACCCAGGAGACGGACCTCGAGGGGAGCGCCTCGGCCGGGAGCGGGTCGATCCAGAACGTGGTTCAGGTGATGCGCGGCGAGGCCAACATCAGCCGCGGCGTCACCTCCCTGCTGGTCAAGGCGTTCAACAGCGAGGAGCCGGTCGACGTCGACACCGAGTACCGGCCGCTTCAGCTGTTCTCCCACCAGATCCTCCGGCTCCCGCTGGTGGTCAAGGCGGGCTCCGACTACCAGTATTATTCCGACCTCTCAGGGGTGCAGGTGGCGCGGGGACCGCAGCCGGCCTCCTTCCAGCCGGCGCTCGGGCGCGCGCTGGAGACGATGATCGACGACCACCAGGCTGCGTACCAGTCCCCCGGACAGATGGCGCCCGCCCTCGCCGCCGGCAACGTCGGCGCCTCCGTGATCATGGACGCCAACGGGGCGATGCCGTCGTTCGCACAGGAGATCGCCAGCCGAAACGACCTCCGGATGCTGGGCATCACCGAGGAGAACCGAACGGCACTCGAGGAACGGGACGACGTTAGCACCGCAACGCTCCCGAACGAGGACTGGGGGGACGCCGTCGACGAGTTCGTGATGGAGAGTGAGACGTTTATGCCGACGGTCAACTACTCGATGATCAGTTCGGGCGCGACCGACGCGGAGACTGTCTACACCTTCTGTAACACCGTCTTCCAGAACCGGGAGACCCTCCCGGACCAGTTCGCCGGCTTCGCTCCCTGGACGGAGGCGGACTGGTACCCGAGCCTCTGTGTCCCGGAGGTCCCGTTTCATCCTGGCGCCGCGCAGTTCCTCCGGGAGAACGATCTCTGGCACGACGAGTTCCAGGAAGCAGAGATCTGACCCGGTGTCGTCGATCGCCACCCGTCCGGTCGTGGCTGTCGCCCCCGACAGGGAGCCCACGCCATGACCGGGCGCATGACCCGAACTGCGCGGTCGCTCCGGGACCACGTCGGCCACCCCTTCCGCTTGGCCGCGGGCGTCGTCGGCATTCTCCTTTCGCTCGTGGTCGTCTACTACGCGATCAACCCGACGTCGATGCCCCGGCGGATGATGGCCAACCTCGTCCTCGGCGCCGGCGTCTTCATCTACTACTTCGAGCGGGCTCACGAACGGCGCACCGGGGCCGAGGTGCTCGCCGCGCGAGATAAGCTCGCGGTCGGGGGGAACGCCGTCGCCGCCGTCGCCGGCCTCTTGGCGGCGAGCTACGTTCACCTGAACTACTACCGCTGGGTGGAGAACTCGCGACTGCTCGTCTACAACAACGTCGACCTGCTCGTCGGAGCGGCCATCATGCTCCTGGTGCTGGACATCACGTATCGGTCGTTCGGCCGGGCGATCACCGGCGCCGTCCTGCTGGCTCTGGCCTACGGCGTCCTCGGCGCGTCCCTCCCCGGGTTCCTCCAGCACCGGGGGCTATCGATCGCGGAACTCATCGCCCGCGAGACGATCGTGCTCGGCGGGGTGTACGGGAGTCTGCTCCAGATTGCCGCGACGTGGGTCGCCATCTTCATCCTCTTTGCCGGGTTCGTGGAGGCCCACGGCGGCTTCGATTACATCCACCGGCTCGGGTTGCGGGTCGGGACGCTCTCCCGCAGCGGCGTCGCCCAGTCGTCGGTCATCTCGAGTATGGTCATCGGCATGCTGACCGGCGGGGCCGCAGTCAACGTCGCGCTCACGGGGTCGTTCACCATTCCGCTGATGAAGGACAACAACATCCCGCCCCGGATCGCCGGCGCCATCGAGTCGATGGCCAGCAGCGGCGGGCAGATCCTGCCGCCGATCATGGGGCTGGCGGCCTTTCTCATCGCGGATTTCATCGGCGTCCAGTACGCCGACGTCGTTGTGGCCGCCCTGCTCCCGGCGGTTCTGTTCTACGGGTTGATCGCGGTGAGCGTCCACATCCTGATCGTCTCCTCGGGCTGGGTTCCCCGGATCGACCAGTCCCAACTCGACGAGAACCTCACCGGGAGCCTGGCGGCGTTCCTCCTCGAGGGGCTCCAGTTCCTGCTTCCCCTGGCAGTGTTGATGTACATGCTCGTCGGCCTCGAACTGCCGATCATGCTCGCCGGGAGCTACACCATCGCGGCCTTCCTGCTGCTCCGGGCCCTGTTCAACGTCAGCCCACTCAGCGACGAGGCGGTCACTGCCGGGACGGCAACGCAGTTCGTCGTCGACTCCATCGAGGGCCTGCGCCTCGGGGCCGTGCGGCTGGCGCCGTTCGTGGGGCTGCTGGCCGCGCTGGGGATGATCGTCACCGTGCTCGGGTACAGCGGGCTAGGGCTCCGCCTCGCGACGAACATCCTCATCGCCGGCGGCGGCGAGTTCGTCGTCATCCTGCTCATCGCGATGGTCGTCAGCCTCCTGTTTGGACTGGGCATGCCCACGCCGGCCGCGTACATCCTCGTTGCGTCGGTGCTCGCGCCGGCACTGGTCCAGATCGGCATGGCGCCGATGAGCGCGCACCTCTTTGTCTTCTACTTCGCGCTCCTGTCGGCGATCACGCCCCCCGTCGCCGTCGCGGTGGCGGTAGCCTGCGAGATTGCGGAGGCCGACTTCGTCGAGACGGCGATCGAAACGCTCCGCATCGGCGGCCCGGCGTTCGCCATCCCGTATCTCTTCGTCGCGAATCCGTCGCTGATCACCTGGTCGTTCCCGGACGTGGCGATCAACCTGGCGTTGGTCGGGGTCGGGATGCTCGGAATCATCTTCGCGCTGACGGGGTCGAACGGGAGCCGGAGCTACTCGCTGCCGACCCGCGGGGTCCTCGCCGCGCTCTTTGTGGTCATCGCGTTCGCCCCGAGCGTCCCAGCCCGCGCCCTGGCGGCCGTCGTGGTGGTGCTAGTCGGCCTCCAGGATCGGATCGCCCACGTCGTGCCCGCCGAGATCGTGTAACCGGGATGGCCGGACCGTGCCGCCCAGCGCTTCCGGTCCGCCGACGCGGGGCCGCTAGACGACCCGGTTCCAGGGATCCTTCCCCCGGTCGACGCGGGCGAGGCTCGTGGTCAGCAGATCCGCGAGCAGTTCGTGGTAGTGGTTCGCCTGGCCGGCGACGTGCGGCGTGACGATGACCTCGTCCATCTCCCAGAGGGGCGACTCCGCCGGGAGGGGCTCCTCGGCGAAGACGTCGACGGCCGCGCCGGCGATCTCCCCCGTTTCGAGCGCCGCGACCAGCGCGTCCTGGTCGACGACGCCGCCTCGACCCGCGTTCACGAGGAAGGCGTCCTCGCGCATCGCCGCCAGTTCGTCCGTCGAGACGAGTCCCTCCGTGGCCGGCGTCAACGGCGTCGTCAGCGCCACGAAGCGAGCGTCTGCGAGGACGTCGAGCCGGTCGTCGATGTCGTAAACGTGGTCGACGCCGAGCGCGGACACGGGACGAACATCGACCCCGGTGACGTCCATGCCGAGCGCGCCCGCACGGGTGGCGACGCCGCTCCCGATCTGTCCCATACCGACCACACAGAGCGAGGACCGGCCGAGCAGGAACGGCCGCCCCCAGGGGAGCCGACCCCACTCGCGCGACGCCTGGTGGTCCCGGTACCTGTGGAACCCACGGGCGAGCGTCAGCATGAGCCCGATCACGCTTTCGGCGACGATACCGCTGGCGAGGCCGCTGCTGTTCGTCACGACGATCCCGGCCTCCTCGTAGCGGTCGACGGGGTAGTCGTCGTACCCCGCGCGGATCTCGTGGACCCACTCGACGGTGTCGAGGAAGGCGTCGTCGTGGCCGAGCGCCACGACCGCGTCACAGGCCGCGAGGCCGTCCCGATCCTCGACGACTGTCACCGGGGGATCGACCCGGTCGTCCAGTACGTCCGCGAGCAGATCCGGTGGGAACGGCCGGTCGAAGGTGTCGTACACGCCGATTCGCCCAACGGTGAGTGACTCCCGGGACACGAGTGGCCCAACCGACACCGCGCGGCGAGGAAAGTCTGTTGTCAGTCTATGGGACCGTGACGTAGATGACCCCGTCCTCGACGTCGACCTCGTACTGTTCGAGCTGGATGCTCTCGCGGCCGATGTGCTGGCCGGTCGCCACCTCGTACTCCCAGCCGTGCCACGGACAGGTGACCGTCATCTCGTCGGTGATGCGCTTTGTGGTGCGGTCCCCCGGCGGCGACTCCTCGGCGACGATCTTGCCCCCGAAGCGGCCGGTACAGGCGGGACCGCCCTGGTGTTTGCACTCGTTCTCCAGGGCGTAGTACTCGCCGTCGACGTTGAACACGCCGATCGACGTCCCGTCGACGACGACGAGTTGGCGCTCGCCGGGGGAGATGTCCTCGGCGCTGGCGACGCGTTCGCGGGTCATATCTCCATCACCTCCGCCGCGGTTCCGTGCAGGATCCGTGCCTTCTCGTCGTCGTCGAGGAACTCGCGGTCGGTGATGACCTGCGGCCGGTCGTAGTCCCAGTGTGGGTAATCGGAGGCGTACATCAGCCGGTCGGCGCCCCCGATCATGTCGACGACGTGTTCGAGGTGGGTCTCGTTTTCGGGCACCTCCAGGGGCTGGATCCCGTAGTAGAACTCCTGCATGTACTCGCTGGGGAGTTTTTCGAGGACGGGGGCCTCGGAGGGGCGTTTGAGATACTCCGCGTCGAGGCGGTGCATGATGTTCGGCACCCAGAAGATCCCCGACTCCTGGAACATCACGTCCAGATCGGGGAACTTCTCGGGGATCCCCTGGACGATGAGGCTCACGACCTGGGCCATGTTGTTGAACAGGAACCCGAGGGTGTGCGTCTCGATGAACTCCTCGTACCCCTTGATGTGGAACTCTTCGAGGCCGGCACCGCCCGTGTGGAAGTTGACCGGGAGATCCAGATCCTCACAGATGTCGTAGATCGGCTCGTACCGCCGGTTGCCGAGCGGGGGTTCGGGGCCCGCGGTGATCATACAGAGGCCGACGATGCCGTCCCGCCTGCCGTACTCGTCGATGAGCTTGACCGTGTACTCGGGGTCGTGAAAGGGAGCCGGGATCATCGTGTAGATGCCCCGGTCGGGGTCGACGACCTTGTCGAGCATGTACTCCGTGTAGGTCTTGGCGAGTTTGTTCATCCGCTCGTCGTCACCACGGATGCGGCCGAAGGTGAGCACCTTCTGGGACAGGATGACACAGTTGTCGAGCCCCAGGTAGTTCATGATATCCGGGACGTCCTCCGGTCCCATCTCCTCCGGATACGTGACCTCCGGACGCTGGATCCGGCCGAACACGTTTCGGCTCCCCGTACTGGACGGGTAGAGACTCACAGGCGCGCTGCTCGATGCCTCGGTAGCGTCCCCGCCGCCCGACGTCGACTGGAACCGGTGCTTCCAGGGATCGTCGTCTTCGAGGTAGGTCGCCAACTCGCCCAGGTCCTCCAGGTAGTGGGCGTCGGCGTCAGTTACGGTGAACTGGCCCATGATCGGAGGCAGTGCGCGCGACACTTAGAGTTTCTGTACTAATTTCCATGACGTTTCTCCGCCAAAAGACGGCTGTCGAGGACGGCTCCGGTCGGGGGCGTCGGGATGGTCGACGGCCGAACCGGCCCGTTTTTGCCGACACCGCACGGAGTACGATCCATGACGCGCTTTGCAGCCACCGAGCCCCGTGAGCGACGGAAGCTGATCGTCGACGCGATCACCGCCCACCGCGAGCGCGGGAGCGACTTCCTCACGGTCGAGGCCGACCCCGTCGAGGGCGAGTCGCGGGAAGCGCCCGCAACGGACGACGGAAGCGAGGCGGACGACGAGAGCGACGACCCGACGCCACCGCCGTGGATCCAGTTCGCCGACCGGACGTTCAACCTCGACTGCACCGACGAGGAACTCGCCCGCCTGGACTCGCTGCTGGAGGAGTTCCCCGAGTTCCGCATCGACCAGCGATCGTCGCCCGAGAACGCTGACGGAACGAACGTCCGCATCACGGCCCGCTCGGACGCCAACCGCCTCGCCTCCTTCGTCGACCGGGCCTTCCGGACGGTGTACGGGCGCGGCGAGGACTACCGGCTCTGGGCCGTCGAGGTGTAGCGACGGGGCTCCCCGGGACGGACCGGGTATCAGACCGGTCCGTGGGGCTATATAGAGGTCTTAGCAGGCTTCATACGGGCTGCCGTGCCAGACGTACCTGGCGCGGGACACAGACTGTCTCCAACCCCCGACGACCGACATCGCCCGAACGCTGTCCGCCACGACGCTCCCGCGTCCTTCATGAGCCCGTCGCCCGGTGCTAACCCCCACCGGGCGACTGTCGCCGCACTACCCAGACCCGTCTACCGGCCACGGCGGCGGGATCGAGACAGCAGTGTTTTCACCCGGCGAGCCGACCACGACCTATGAGCAACCCGACGGCGACGCTACACACGAACCGCGGCGACATCACGGTCGAACTGTTCGCGGACCGGGCCCCGCGCACGGTCGAGAACTTCCTCAACCTCGCGGAGCACGCCCCGGCCGCCGACGCCGAGCCCGCGCCGGACACGAAGACGTGGGAGGACCCCGAGAGCGGCGAGGTCCGCGGCGACTCGCTGTACGCCGGGGTGGAGTTCCACCGCATCATCGAGGACTTCATGCTCCAGGGCGGCGACCCGACCGGCACCGGCCGCGGCGGCCCGGGCTACGAGTTCGACGACGAGTTCCACGACGACCTGGGCCACGACGGCCCCGGAATCTTGAGCATGGCCAACTCCGGCCCGGACACGAACGGCAGCCAGTTTTTCATCACGCTGGCCGCCCAGCCCCACCTCGACGGTCGCCACGCCGTCTTCGGAAAGGTCGTCGACGGGATGGACGTCGTCGAGGAGATCGGCTCGCTGTCGACCGACCGCGACGACCGCCCGCAGGAAGAGGCCGTCATCGAGCGCGTGACCGTCGACCGCGAGGACTGACCCTGCCAACGGTTCCAGAACCCGAAGGAGTTCTCCCGCACCGACTCCAGCCCTGACCGGCCCAACCCCAGCCTTGGCTGGCTCAACCCCAGCCCTGACCGACTCAACTCCAGGCTGGGTAGACGCTACCCGCCGGTCGGACCGCTCCGGACTACGGCCGCGGTCGCGTTCCGATCGCCCGTGCTCGGCGAGTCGGACCACCACGGCACCCACGCCGGGGGCGCGGTCAGGTCCGAGTCGAGCGGGCGGTAGGAGTACGTGAACCAGACCCGGAGCTCCTCGTCCGGCACCCTGTAGGTGACGTAGAGGGACGGGACCATACCCTCCTCCGTGACGACCGCGGTGCCGGAGTAGTTCGCCCGGTTCGGGTTCGGCGATCCCTCGAAGCCGACGACGTACAGCCGGGTCGAGTCCCGGACCAGCCCGCGGTTGATCCGGGATCGGTTGGTGTCGAGGTACTGCTGGACGATCCACTCGGCGCTCTGGGCGTGGACGCCGCCCGGGTGGTCGTCGAGCGGTTGGCGCCGAACGTCGGACACGTCCAGGTCGCCCTCCATCGACGGGTGGACCGACCGGACCCACCGCGACCTCCCGTCCCCGTACGTGGCGGTCCACGAGATGGGCGAGTCGCCGGTGCCCGCGTCGCCAGTCCGGTTGACGGTCGAGACGTAGCGAGCGGGCGACGCCACGCGCACTCGTTCGGTCGCCCGAGCGACCTCCCGGTCGTCGCGGGTTTCGACGTAGGTGAGCTCCCACCGGTAGGACTGAGTGGCCACCGTCCGGCCGTGGGCGGCCGCGAGCACGTCGGCGTCGACGACGCCGGCGGACGTGATCCCGGGAGCGAGTGCCACGTCGGACGACCCCTCGGGCGCCGCGGCGGCGTCACCCCCCGAACCACCCCCCGCGGTCGCGACACCGTGAGCGGTCGCTCCGTCGGGAGTGGACGCCCCGTCAGGGGCTGGGGAAGCCGTGGCAGCACCGGCGCCGGACCCGCCGCCCGACCCGGTCGACTGGGAACCGGCGGGCGCGTCGAGGGCCGGGGACCCGGAAGGCGTGTCCACTCCCGAGCCGACGACGACGAAGATGGCGGCGACGAGGACGGCGGCGACGACGACCAGCCGGACGCCGGACCGGTCGCCGGGGGCGTCGTCGTCGGCCCGGGAGTCGGCGTCGAAGCGCGTCCCGGCGTTCGTGGGGGAGTCCGGAGCGGGACGTCGAGTCGCGACCACGTCCGCAGCCTGGACCAGGTCGTCGAGCGAAGCGTCGAGGACGTCCGCGACGACGGGAGCCGCGTCGGTCCGGTCGATCGCGTAGGCCGCGAACCCCAGCAGGTCCCGGGGGCCCCAGGCGCGGGCGTCGACCGCGTCGGCGACGGCGTCTGCCAGAGCCGGATCGGGCGAGACGACCACGTCGACCGGCTCGGCGACGTCGCGGGGTCCCACGGCGTCGCGGCCGAGCCCGGCAGCGACGCGGGCGAGCCAGCCGCGGGACGGGACCGCCAGGTAGCGGGTCGTCGTCGCCCCGTCCTCGGCGGCAGCCGCGTACGGGCCGCGAGCGACGACGACGCCGTCTTCGACGGTGACCTCGCTCCCACGCGCCGCACAGAGCCGGGCGAGCAGATCGGCCAGGCCGGCCCGGTCGAGCGCGTCGAGGCGTCGACCGAACTCGCCCCCGGAGCGCATAGGGGTCACAGGGCTGCCGAGAGCATAAACCCTGGGCGGCCGGACGGACGACACCGGGATCCTCGGCGGAGCGCAGCAGGATCGCTCGAACCGACAGACGAAAGACCGGGCGGTGCCAACCCGGCGGTATGAGCGATAGCGAGGAGACCGCCGCGAAACCGTCGGACTTCGGCGGCGAGGGGCCGCCCGTCGAGGAGAAGCCCTACAAGATCATCTTCGAGGGGAACAAGTGCATCGGCGCCGGGCGCTGTGCCGAGGTGTCCGATAACTGGGAGATGGACCTCGACTCGGGGCTCGGGAAACCGCGGTCGTACTACTTCGACGAGGACGCCCTGGAGGGGAACGTCCGCGCGGCCGAGAAATGTCCCGCCAAGAAGGGGACGGGCGTGATCCACGTCGTCGACCGGCGGACCGACGAGGAGATCGCGCCCGACCCCCACGGGGACGGGACGCTCTCGGTCGACTGGTAGTCGGATCCCGAGACGGCCCGCCTGGCCGTCCAGTCCGACGGCGACGACTCGCAACGCCCATACCGGAGGCGGTCAAACCGGGACGCATGGCCCAGCCGCCACAGACCGACGAAGGGTGGTACGTCCTCCACGACCTCCGGACGGTCGACTGGGACGCGTGGCGCGACGCGCCGGTCGACGAGCGCGAGCGCGCGATCGAACAGGGCGTCGACTACCTCGAACGCCACGAGGCGGTCGCCGACAGCGACGAGGGCGCGTCGGCGACGTTCGCTATGCTCGGCCACAAGGCCGACCTCATGGTGATGCACCTCCGGCCGACGCTAGATGCCGTCTCGGCGGCCGAGCGCCGCTTCGAGCGGACCGCGCTCGCCGACTTCACCGAGCGGACGACGTCGTACGTCTCGGTCACCGAGGTCAGCGGCTACACCACCGACGAGTACTTCGACGACGACAAAGAGGCCGATCCGGGCGTCGTCCAGTACTTCGAGTCGAAGCTCGAACCCGACCTGCCCGACGATCAGTACGTCTCCTTCTACCCGATGAGCAAGCGCCGCCAGGGCGAGGACAACTGGTACACCCTGTCCATGGAGGAGCGCGCCGACATGATGGAGACCCACGGCGAGACCGGCAAGGGGTACGCCGGTAAGATCAAGCAGATCATCGCCTCCTCCGTCGGCTTCGACGACTACGAGTGGGGGGTAACCCTGTTCAGCGACGATCCCACCCACATCAAGGACATCGTCTACGAGATGCGCTTCGACGAGGTGAGCGCCCGGTACGGCGAGTTCGGCCAGTTCTACGTCGGCCGCCGGTTCCCGCCCGCCGACCTCGGGGCCTTCCTCGACGGCGACGAAGTGCCGACGGGGGAGACAAGCGGCGAGGACGGCGCTCATGGCCACGCTCACGAGCGCGACGCCCACGCTCACGGCGACGGCGCGCACGGTCACGGCGGCGGGAGCGCACAGCCCCCCGCCGACCACGGCGCCGGCAACGACGACTCCGGATCGGGTCACGGACACGGCGGGTCCGACCACGGCGGCGAGGCCCACGGCGACGACGCCGACGCGGGGAGCGACGACATCCGCGGGGCGCTCGCGGACCGCGACATCTACGCGGGCAAGCCCCACGGCGAGGACGTGTACGCCACGGTGCTCTACTCCGAGGCCGACCCCGACGACCTGTTCGAGGAGGTCGAGGGGCTCCGTGGCAACTTCGAGCACTACGGCACCCACGTCAAGACCGCGGTGTACGAGGCCCGCGGCGGCTCGCGGGCCGCGGTCGTGAGCATC
>Ga0207720_100560_pt1 | contig 23415 bp, 24 predicted proteins | sample A23P2SouthBayCA_2_FD_187751 | JGI IMG/M metagenome (GOLD analysis project Ga0207720, IMG submission 187751) | Aerobic enrichment media microbial communities from Eden Landing Ponds, California, USA - A23 E3 (2) (SPAdes) | ecosystem: Environmental > Aquatic > Marine > Unclassified | place...
GAGCGGTTCGCCCGCCGACAGCGCCTCTTTCAGTTGCAGGTCGTACGAGCCGAGGTCGTGCTGGGCGAACATCCGGTACTGCGTCGGGACGGCGCAGAGGCGGGTGACGCCTTCCTCCTCCATGATGTCGAGGAACGCGTCGGGTTCGAAGTCGCCGCGGTAGAGGAACTGGGTCGCGCCGGTCGTCAGGCCGACGCCGACGGGGCTCCAGAACCACTTGGCCCAGCCGGTTCCGGTCGTCGCCCAGAGCAGTTCCTCCGAGAGGTCGTCGTCGGCCGTGACGCCCCACCAGTAGGGGCCGTTGATGAGTTCGAAACACCGCATCCAGCGGTGGCGGTGGCGGACCGGCTTGGGCTGGCCGGTCGTCCCCGACGTGTAGTTGATGGACATCGGGTCTTCGGCCCGGAGGTCGGGGCCGTCGTGTGCGGTGGACTCGTCGGCGACGAGGTCGGAGAACGCGGTCCAGCCGTCGGCATCGCCGCCGAGGACGACGAAGTTCGAAAGCGGCGTCTCGTCGCGCACCTCGTCGACCATGCCGACGAGCGATTCGTGGACGACGGCGGTCGTCGCCTCGCAGTCGTTCGCGCGGAACGCGATGTCCTTGGGCTTGAGCATCGAGGAACTGGGGACGAGAAGCGCGCCGCGCTTGAGCGCGCCGAGTTGGACGGCGAACACGTCGGGGTCTCGGGGAAGCAGGTGGATGAGCCGGTCGCCCTTCTCGACGCCCATGGATTCGAGCGCGTTGGCGAAGCGGTTCATGTCGTCTCGAAGGTCGCCGTAGGTCCGCTCCGCGCGGTTGCCGTCGGCGTCGCGGAACTTCAGGGCGACCCGGTCGCCGAAGGCGTCGGCGTGCGATTCGATGACTGCGGGGATGTTGTACCCCTCGGGAATGTCCCACTCGAACGATTCCGACTCGGCCGCGTAGTCGACTGCCATGGCTCGACAAACAGAACAGACCATAATAATTGTTCGTCCGAGTTGTGCGGGAGCGCCGCGCAGTCAGGCCATCGGTGACCCCTTGTGGGCCCTCGCTCGTCCGGCGCGCTCACGCGCTCGTCGCCGTCGTCGCCGGACTCTCCGCGGAGCGCCAGCGCGAACGCGCCGAGCCCGCGAGGAGGACGACGAACTCGAGGACGCCTCCGAGCGGGACGAAATCGAGAGAGACGAATGCAGACCCCGAGAAACGGCCGGTTCGGCTGACTGTCTGCGTTCGTCATCCGGTCGTGCGAGAACCCTCGGACCGCCGACCGGTTCCCCACCGAAGCTACCGCTTGGTCCATCTTTTTGTCGGTCCCCGGAGACGTACCGATATGGAGTACACGACGCTCGGCGACACCGGCATGGAGGTCTCCCGCATCTGTCTCGGCTGTATGAGCTTCGGCACCCCGGAGTGGCGCGAGTGGGTGTTAGACGAGGAGGCGGGGCTCGAACTGGTCGACCGCGCCATCGAGCTCGGTATCAACTTCTTCGACACGGCGAACATGTACTCGAACGGCGAGTCCGAGCGCGTCCTCGGGAAGGCGCTGGAGGGCCGCCGCGACGAGGCGGTCGTCGCCTCGAAGGTCTTCTTCCAGATGGACGAGGACGACCCGAACTCCGGCGGTCTCTCGCGGAAGGCCATCGAGCAGGAGCTCGACAACTCGCTTTCCCGCCTCGGGATGGACAGCCTCGACCTGCTCCAGATTCACCGCTACGACGACGAGACGCCCATCGAGACGACGATGCGCGCGCTCGACGACGCGATTCGCCGCGGCAAGACGCGCTACGTCGGCGCGTCGTCGATGTGGGCCCACCAGTTCGCGGAGGCGCAGTACACCGCCGACTCGCTCGGGCTCGACCGCTTCGCCACGATGCAGAACCACTACAACCTGCTGTACCGCGAGGAGGAACGCGAGATGCTCCCGCTCTGCGAGAAGCAGGGCGTCGGCGTCATGCCGTGGTCGCCGCTCGCCCGCGGCTACCTCACCCGTCCCCACGAGGAGTTCGAGGCGACGACCCGCGGCCGGACCGACGAGTACGCCAAGGGCCACCCGTACTTCGAGGGCGGCGGCCGCGAGGTGAACGAGCGCGTCGAGGAACTCGCCGACGAGAAGGGCGTCAAGATGGCTCAGCTCGCCCTCTCGTGGGTGCTCCACAAGGACTGGGTGGACGCGCCCATCGTCGGCACGAGCAGTATCGAACATCTCGAAGACGCGGTCGAGGCGCTCGATATCAAGCTCTCGGACTCCGATATCGACTACCTCGAAGCGCCCTACCAGCCGGTCCGCGTCGCCGGCCACGAGTAGCGCTAAGGGAAACAGCCTTCAGCGCCCGCCGAGAGGGACGGCTGTGTACGGGACACTCGCACGAATCGCCAGCGACGAGCCGGAGACGGCGATTCTCGGCGTCGAGTCGGTCCTCGCGACCGGCGTCCTCCTCGGCGTCGCGCTGACGCTCGTCTCGCCGCTCGCGCCGGCGCTCCCGCTCGCCCACGCGGGTTTTACGCTCGCGGCCGCCGCGACGCTCCTTCTCACGGTCGTCTCGCTTCTGGCCGCGTCGCGGCGAATCGCCCTCCTCCTCACCGGCCGCGGTGGCCTGCGAATCGAGACGTTCTGGCGGCTCCTCGAACTGTTGCTCGCGTTCCTCGTCGCCGGTATCGTCGCCTTTGCGGTCCAACTCGGCGAGTTCGCGGCGACCGTCCCCGACCCGCGGGGCGGCGGCGTCTTCGTCGGCCTGTTCTTGGCGCTCGTCCTCGCGGGCGTCGGCCTCGCCGTCGTCGTCTGCCTCCGCGGGATGTGGCTCGTCGTGAACGCCGAGCTTCAGTCGGCGCTCGACGGCGTCTGAGCCGCGTCGATGCCGTCGAGCCGCTTCACCGTCCGGAGCGCGACGACGGCGATAGCCACCTCGGCGAAGCCGACGACGAGGAACGACGGAAGGTAGCCGACCGCGTCGGCGACGACGCCCCCGATGAGGAAGCCCGCGAGGAAGCCGAGGCTCCCGAAGACGTTGAAGCCGCCGAGGGCCGCCCCGCGCTCGCCCGACTCGGCGAGGTCGGTCACGAGCGCCATCGTCGCGGGCGCGACGAGCGCGCCGAAGACGCCGACGACGACCATCAGTCCGGCCGCGAGTTCGAAGGCGGGAGCGACGCCGACGGCGACGATAGACACGCCGTAGAGCATCGACCCCGCGACGACGGGAGCGAACCGACCGACGCGGTCCGAAAGCGACCCGAGGGGGTACTGCAGGAGCGCGAAGGGGACGAAAAAGAGCGCGAGCACCCCGCCGGCGACGGCGGCGTTCACTCCGAACGCCTCGCGGAAGTAGTACACCCCGACGAGGGCGAAGAAGCCGGCGGTCATGCGGTCGATGAAGCCGAAAGCGTACGGGACCGCGAACGCCGGGCGCGCGGCCAGTTTCTTGAGGACGACGCCGACGCCGACGCGGGTCGAATCGGGCGTCCGGTCGGTGACAGTCGTGACGAGCAGGGCGACGGCGGTGAGCGACGCGGCGGACGCGTACAGCGGCGCGAGAGGGTCGATAGTCGTGAGTTGGCCGCCGACGACCGAGCCGAGCGCCGCGCCGAGGCCGATGGCGATACCCGCCGCACCCATGTTCCGGCCGTTGCCTCCCGAGAGGTCCGCGAGCATCGTAATCGACAGCGAGAACGCGCCGATGGTCATCGCGCCGCCGACGAGGCGGACCGCGAGGACCGCGCCGAACGTGGCGTCGAGCCACGGGAGCGTGGCGAGCGCGAGGAGCGCGACGTAGCTGGTCGCGCCGCCGAGCGCGCCCGCGACGATGAGCCACGTCCGCCGGCCGAGGGCGTCCGAGAGCGCGCCCCAGACGCTGGAAAAGGCGACGAACGAGGCGAACTCGGCGACGAGAAACAGCATTCCCGCCGAGAGGTCGTACTCAGCCCGCCCGCCGCCGAGGGCGGTCACGAGGTCGGAAACGCCGGGATAGAGGAGCACCTGCGAGACGAGGACGCCCCAGACGGCGAGCGCGAGTGTCGCTCGTTCGCGGCGCGTCGGGTCCATACGGGGTCGGTCGGTCCCGACGAAAATAGCCCTGTCCTTGTTCGATTCGGTTGCCGTTAGCCGAGGCGGACGGGGTCGAACTCGAGGAAGGCCGTCTCGTAGCCCTCGTGGCGAGCGACCTGCGGCGGCACGTCCACCGCGAGGTCGACGGTCGCGTCGTCGCCGGCGAGCCCCGGAACCGACGCGCCGTAGTGGAAGCCGAGGTCGGCGTCGAGGCCGGGGTCGAGCCGGCCGTCGAAGCGGGTCGAACCCCCGGACGCGACGGTCGCTGTGAGGCCCAGCCGCGGGACGAGGAGTCGGTTATAGGGCGTCTGCGGGGAGACGGCGAGGTACGGGTCGTCGCCGAAGCGGTCGGCGTCGAGGGCGGTGCCGACGAGTCGGAGGCTCCCGGTCGTCGCCTCGCCGAGCGACGCCCCCGGAAGCGCCTCGGGAGCGCGGCCGAGCGGGAGACCGTCCATCTCCATCGGCTTGACAGCGCCGGGGTCGCCCTGCTTGTCGTCGAGCATCGTGTACGGGATGTCGTCGCGGTCGCCGGCGCTGTACTCGAAGTCGAGCGTCGCGGTCGCGGGCGACTCGAACCGACCGGCGAGGTCGCCGAACAGCCGCAGAGAGGGCGCGCCCACGTCCACCGTCACGTCGTAGGTGCCGTCCCCGTCGAGGCCGAAGTTCGAGCCGTAGTGGAAGCCCATCCGCTGGGAGAGCATCGCGTAGACGACCTCCTCGCTCACGAGGTCGCCGTCGCGGGCGATTTCGATAGAGAGGCCGGTGTCGGGGACGACGACGCCCGTCTCGGGGTCCCAGACGGACGCCATGAGATGCACGTCGTCGCCGGCCTCGACCGAGGTTTTCGACGTGCCGAAGCCGTCGCCCTCGTCGGCCATCACCCAGAACCGGTGGGGGTAGCTGTAGAAGACGCCCACGCGGAAGTCGCCGGCATCCGCGCTTCCGACCATGCCCATCCCCTCGGTGTGGGTCGGGACGTACACCTCGTCGGGGCGGTTCGAGACGACCGGCGGCTCGTTCGACGTGTAGAGCCGGCCGAGTTCGGCGAGACAGCCGGAGAGCCCGGCGGTCGCGACGGTCCCGCTCGCCGCGAGGAACCGACGCCGACTCGTCATGCCTCCCGGAGCGCGGTGAGGTCGTCGATGAGCGTCTGTTCGTCCGGTTGGTTGCCGCGGTAGGTCCGCTCGACGTAGCCGTCGCCGTTGACGAGCGAGACGAGGCCGAGGTGGGTGAACATGTAGTTGCCCTCGTCGTTCGGCTCGTTCTTCTCGAAGAAGACGCCGAACTGGTCTTCGACGACGGACTTCGCCTCGGCCTCGTCGGCGGGCCGGAGGAAGTGCCAGTTGCCCGCGTCCATGTCGACGTTCATCTGGTCGGCCTCCGCGCGGAAGGCGTCGGCGTCGTCGCGGGCGGGGTCGAACGTGATGGGGTAGAACGACACCTCGTCGGCGTAGCCCTCGCTGACCGAATGAATCTGGACCTCGCGGAGCGCGCTGATGAGGACCGGACAGACGGTCATGCAGTTGGTGAAAAAGTACGTGTGGAAGTGCGGCACGTCGATGTCGCGGACCGACACCTCGCTCCCCGCGATGGGGTCCGAAAGCGTCACCTCGGGGACCTGCTGGCCCCACGCCGGATACGGGAGGTCCTCGCTGGACACGTCGTTCTCGCGGTCGGGCCGCGACAGCGACACGTTCGGGTTGGCGTCGCCGCCGCCACCGAGACAGCCCGCGAGACCGACGGCCGCGCCCGCCCCGGTGGCGCGGAGATACGTTCGTCGTTTCATTGCTCTCCGCTAGAGCTCCGGTACTGAAATGCCGTTTGGTGTGCGTTTCGAACGCCAGCACGCGTGTTCTCGCTCCGCACGACCGCGGCCGAATCTTCGACGCACACACCAGAACGGACTTCCCCGCGAGGTCCCTAGCCGGGAGTATGTTCGACGGGTCTCCGTCCCGCCGGGAGTTCCTGAAGGCCGCGGTCGCCGCCGGCGGCGCGACGGCGCTCTCCGCCTGCCTCGACAGGGCACCGGACGACCCCGTCCCGGCGGGGACCGACGCGTTCGAGACGCTCCCGAGCCGACAGCACGCGTGGAACGAGTTCTGCCGCGAGGACGACCACGGCAACGCCGAGATGCCCAGCCATCAGGTGCTCCTCTACCTCGACCTCGACGGCGAGGGACCGCCCGACGAGTCCGACCGCGAGACCGTCGAGCGCGCCTTCCGCGTCCTCGACCGCGCCTACGAGCGGAGCCACGAGGGCGTCATCTGGTCGGCCGCCTACACCCCGCGGTACTTCGACCGCTTCGACGACTCGCTTCCCGACAGCGTGGACCTGCCCGACCCGCGGGCGCTGTCGCCGTTCGAGACGCCCGAGTTCGACCGGCAGGACGCGCTCGTCCACCTCGCGTCGGACCGCGCCGACGCGATTCTCGAAGCCGAGCAGGCGCTCCTCGGCGAGGCGGACGAGGCCAACGGCGTCGCCGTCGACGCCGACCTCTCGGACGTCTTCTCAGTGGACTCCCGGCGGACCGGTTTCGTCGGGGCCGGCCTCCCAGCGGACCACCAGTCCGACCTGAACGGCATCCCCGACGGGAACCCCGTCCCCGAGGAATCGCCGCTGTTCATGGGGTTCAAAGCGGGCTTCGCCGGGAATCAGGCCACGGAGGAGTACGTCACCATCGACGAGGGGCCGTTCGCGGGCGCGACCACGAAGCACGTGGCGAACATCCGCCAGCGCCTCTCGGACTGGTACGACGAGGAAGACCGCTACCACCGGGTCATGAAGCTGTTTTCGCCCGCGCACGCCGAGCAGGACCTCATCGAAGGCGTCGGCGACAACCTCGGTGACGACAGCGGTATCGACGCGATGCTGGACCGCCTCCGCGACGACGCCTTCGAGTTCGGCCACGTCGGCCACGCCCAGAAAGCCGCCCGCGCCAACCGCGACGAAGATGGCAACGTCAGACTCCTCCGCAGACACTTCGAGTCGGCGGACGACGGCGTGGCGAGCCTGCACTTCCCGTCGCTCCAGCGCGGCATCTCCGAGTTCGAGGCGGTCCGCGAGGCGATGAACGGCACCGACCTGACCGACGTGCCGACCGTCCGCCAGCGCGTCAACAACGGGATTTTAGAGTACATCTTCGTCAAGCGCCGCGGCAACTTCCTCGTGCCGCCGCGGCGGCTTCGAGCGTTGCCGACGCCGACCGGCGAGGTGCCGGGACTGGACGGCTGATTCGAGCGCCTCCGGTTACGTGTTCTGTCGGCCGCGGCCTCAGATGTGCCCGAAGAACGACAGCGCCAGCCAAATCTGCCAGAGGCCGGCGAGCACCATCACGCCCGCGGCGACCTTCTGAACCGACCCGACGTAGCCCGACAGCGACCGGATTCGGTCGCCGCCGAGCGCGGCCGCGACGGTGACGACAGCCAGCGGGAGCGCCGCGGCGGCGGCGTAGGCCCCCAGCGAGACGACCGCCTGCGCGGTCGGGAGCGCGAGCGACTGGGTGACGACACCGAGGAAAATCGGGACGACACAGCCGGCCGCCGCGAGACCGTACACCCCGCCGAAGACGCCGAAGCCGGTCACGGACGACCGGTACTCCGGGAGGACGACGTGGAGGCTCGGCGCGCGACCGGTGAACATGAGGACGCCGAAGCCGACGAGCGCCGCGCCGACGAGCGGTTCGAGGAGCGCGAGGTGCGAGGCGATGCGGCCGCCGACGACCGCGAGGGCGCTCCCGACGGCCCCGAGGACGAGGAGGGCGGCGAGCGAGGCGACCGTCCCGCGGACGGCCGCGCCGCCGAGGTCGGCCTCCTCGCTGGAGAGGTAGTAGCCGACGTAGCCGGGCAAAAGCGGGTAGGCGCAGGGCGCGAAGAAGGTGGCGACGCCCGCGCTGACGGCGAACGCGAGCGTGCCCGCGAACCCGGGTTCGAGCCCTAGTACGGGACCGAGACCGAACCCGGGCATCAGGCGACGTCCTCGACGGCGGCGCGGAGGTTCTCTTCGCTGGCGAGGCCGCGGTGCGTCCACGCTATCGACCCCTCGGCGTCGAAGACGACGAGGTACGGGAGGCCGTTCGCGCGGACCGCGCGCATCAGGGCGCTGTCGGGGTCGTGGCCGACCGTCCAGTTGCCGTCGTGTTCGGCCCACCAGTCGCGGATATCGTCCATCGTGAGGCCGCCGCCGAGACGCTCGTTCGTCACCGAGACGAACGCCACGTCGTCGCCGAACTCCTCGTGGAGGCTCCGAAGCGACTCCATCTGGGCGACGCAGGGCGCACACCACGTCGCGAAGAGGTCGAGGACGGTCGGCGTCCCCGCCGCGGGGATTCGAACCTCGCCGGCCGACGACCCCTGCGCGTCGACGGTGTCGACGACGAGCGGGAGGTCGCCGGAGTCAGGCGACCCGGTGGCCGAGGCGGTTCCGGTGCCATCGCCCGCGGTTCCGGCGGTCGTCGCGGTCGTCTCGGCTGACCCCTCGGATGTCGAACCGTCGCCGAGACAGCCCGCGAGGCCGGCGACGCTCGCGCCCGCGAGAACAGAGAGGAGGGCGCGTCGTCTCACGGGTCGTCACCTCGCCGGAGTCGGGTGAGCGGTCGCGTCGTGTCCATAGTCGTGGCTAGTGAATCTCGCCCTAAAGCATCGCTGGTGTCGTGCACGAATCCCGCGCGAGAGGTGGTGTGGGCGTCGAACCCGATTACCGGGCGTTCTCGACGGCGCTCTGGAGGTCGGACCACCGCGGCGCGACCTGTTCGCCGCCGACGAGGACGGTCGGCGTGCCCTGAAAGCCGCGCTCGTCGACGGCCTCGGTCCGGTCGGCCTCGACGAGCGGGCGGTAGCGCTCGCGGGAGGCGGCCGCGGCGACCGAACAGCCGTCGAGGTCGGCGTCGTCCGCGAGCGACTGGAGCGTCGACAGCGAACCCTCGGCGTCGCCGCCGCCGAACGCCGACTGGTTCTCGTAGAGCGTGTGGGCGAACTCGAAGAAGGTCTCGTCGTCGGCCTCGTCCTGGACGGCGCGGGCCGCCGAGGCCCCCTTCCACGACCACCAGTCGTCGACCGGAATCGGGAAGTCGTGGTGGCGGTAGCGGACGACGCCCTCGGAGACGTACTCGGAGCGGAGTTTCGGGGCGACGTCGACCGCGAACGTCGCGCAGTGGGGACAGGCGAAGTCCTCCCAGACGTCGACGACGACGCTCGCGTCCTCGGACCCGATGACGGGCGTGGGGAGGGAACTGACCGCGTCGCGTTCGGGGACCTCGCAACCGATGGCGGCGACGGCGTCGTCGCCGGAACCGCCGCTTCCGCCGCCGAGACAGCCGGCGGTGCCCAGCGTCAGCGCACCCGCCGTGGCGGCGAGATAGGCGCGTCGTGTGTTGCGCATGGTCGGGTTCGGGGGCGAACGAACTTAGATTCACCGAGGCGAATCGCGGGGACTCGGAGGGCGTTGCCGCTTTCGGTGGTTCGGTTCGGGAACTCCGGCGACGCCCGCGGCCGCCGCGTCTCCGCGATTTCCGTCGTCCCCCAAACGACACTGATTAACCCCCCTGCGGCGTCTTCTCGCACGTGCCAACCGTCCACTTCCGCGGCCGGGAAATCGAGTGCGACCGCGGGGACGTCCTCCGCGACGTGCTCCGCGCGGCCGGTGAGTCGCCGCACAACGGTCACTCGTCGTGGTTCAACTGCCGCGGCGGCGGCTCGTGCGGGACCTGCGCCGTCGAGGTCCGCGGCCCCGTGACCTACCGGACCAAAAAGGAGCGCCGCCGGCTCCGGTTCCCGCCGCACGACGCCGACTCGGGACTCCGACTGGCGTGCCAGACGGTCGTCCTCGGCGACCTCTGGGTGGAGAAGTACCCCGGCTTTTGGGGCCAACACGTCGACGACGAAGCGGGCGAGGACGCCCGCGAGGCCGATGCGCGCGACGCCGACGACGCCGACGACGCGCGCGGAACGCCGGAACAGTCCGACTGAGCCGGCGGCCCGGTCAGTCGCCGGCGACGTGGTCGTACCACGAAAGCAGGTCGTCGCGGTCGCGGGTGTCCGCCGGAAGCTCCGAGACGCGGAACCAGCGCGCGGCCGATATCTCCTCGTCGGGGTCGTTCACGCTGAGTTCGGCGGCCTCGTCGGCGCGGGCGCGGTAGACGGGCATCACACCCCACGTCTGGTGGCCGTCACAGCGGATGTCGATTCTGGTGGCCATCGCCAGGCCGCCGTAGTCGGCGCTGATACCGGCCTCCTCGGCGAGTTCGCGCCGGGCGGCCTCGGTGAAGCCCTCGTCGTCGCCGTCGACGCCGCCGCCGGGGAGGACCCAGAGGTCGACGCCCTCGTGGCGGACGAGCAGTATCTCGTCGTCGCGGCGGCGGACGACGGTGTGGACCCCGTAAGGCGTCCCCGTGGACTTCACGCGGGAGGCGAGCGTCCGAAAGTGGCGGCGGGAGACGCGGCGCGTGTGGACCGGTTCGAGGTAGTCGGCGTCGGCGTGGCTCCGACGCAAGCGGTGGTACGCCTGCTCGGCGCGCTGTCGCGCCTCGTCCGCGAGGAACCACAGGTCGTCGACCGTCATCGGCGCGCGTCCGGCGGTCGATGTGCGAGCGGGCGACTCGGCATACCCCACGGTTCGGCGCGACTCCACAAATCGGCTTCGACACGCGCCGTCGTGGGGGGGGAGCCGGTGAGTTCGCGGCCAATCATCGCCCTTTTATCCGGTGGCGCGGAACCTGTGCGTATGAGCTTCGAGAAAGACGACGCGGTCGTTCTGCACGACAAGCACAGCGAGTTCGACGGCGAGACCGGTACGGTCACGCAGGTCATCGAGAGCATGTTCGGCGAGCCGACCTACACCATCAGCTTCGACGAGGGTCAGGAGGTCGGCATCGCGCAGGACCAGCTCGAAGCCGCCGACGCCGCTGACGCCGACGACGACGAAGCCGACGACGAGTAAAGCGACCCACCGACCGACGCCTCCCAGACCCACTATGCCACGCGTTCCGTTCCACTACATCGACCTCCGAACGTTCTGCTACGAGACGGAAGACGAAAAACGGGTCGAGGAGGCGCTTCGAACGTTCCTCCCCGACGAGTTCGACGTCGACCGGGTCGAGAGCACCGGGCACCACGGCGACCGCATCATCGTCTTCTCCGCGCGCGTCGAGCGCGCCAACGACGTGCGGCACGTCCTCGACAAGATTCGCGACCTCCCCGACTTCGAGACGCTCCTCGACGAACTCGACCAGCGCGTCACGGACAACACGGAGTTCTTCCTGCGGCTGGACAAACAGGCCGCGTTCAAAGGCGAGGCCCGCCGCGGCGGGGGGCTCACGCTCCGCGCGAAAGTCGAGGCCTACCCGGCGAAGAAGGAAGCCGCGGTGGAGAACGCCCGCGAAGCCCTCCTCGGCGACGAGTAAGCCGTCCGCGAGTCGGTCGAATCGCTCGCGGTGAACTATTCTACGCGTCTTTCCACTTGATGGAACAGCCCTGCGAGGGGGACTCCTCGACGGGGATGTCGTCGCCGGCGAGGAGCGCCTCGACCGCCGTGCGCATCTCGTAGTCGGTCACGTCGTCGTCGGGACTCATGGCGTCGTCGATGCGGGAGTGGAACGCGAGTTCGAAGTCGTCGCCGGTGTTCTCGAAGAGGAACGGGTCGGGCGTGCAGACCGCGCCGTACTCGGCGGCGACTGCCTGCGACTCGTCGCGGAGATAGGCGGTGTACCCAATCGTGCCGTCGTCGACGAGTTCCCGCATCTTCTCGAAGGAGTCCTCGGGGCGGTCCTCGGCGTCGTTGGGGTTGATGCCGACGACCGCGAGGTCCTCGTAGGCGCTGGCGAGGTGGTTCAGCTCCTCGAACTTCGCCTTCGCGTACGGACAGTGGTTACACGTGAAGACGACGAGGAGGGCGTCGTAGTCGTCGAACGACGAGGGGGAGTAGGTCTCGCCGTCGGTGCCGGGGAGTTCGAAGTCGGGGGCGGCGTCGCCGCGTTCGAGCTCGGAGTCGGATTCCAAGAGAACCATGTCGGCGCGTTGGCGCGCGAGCATCAAAAGCCGTTGGCCCGCGGCAGTTCCGCGTCGCCTTCGGCGGGCTTCGTGACGCCCGCTCAATCGATGGAGACGAGGGCGATTGCGAGGACGGCGAAGGCGATACCGGCCACCTTGCGAACCGTCAGCGGTTCGCCGAGCGCGACGATGCCGACGACCGACGAGACCGCGAGGAACATCCCGAAGATGGGCGCGACGATGGAGACGGGGCCGAGCGCGAGCGCCCGGTAGTACGAGAGGATGCCGACCGCGAGGCAGGCACCGGCGGCGAGGACGTAGGGGAGTTTCGAACTCACGACCGAGTCCGTGACGCTCTGCCCGGAGACGACGATGACCCCGATGGTTCCCACGACGAGGACGGAGTTGGCGACCAGCGCGGCCACGTCGCTCGGAATCTTCCCCTGTCCCGTCGTCGCCACTTTCATCAGCGGCGCGACGAGGGAGTAGGCCCCGAGCGCGACGACCGCCCACGAGATGTAGTTCACGGATAACACCGGGGTCCGAGTCGTGTATAGGGTTACGATTTAGGGTCGAAACCGCGTGAACGAGCGGCGGTACCACGAGGACGGAACCGGCGAACTCGATTTAGAATCGGATATGAAAAACGGATTCAGGTAGACGATAAATACCATATAGTCCCCACACACGAAATTTTATCAAGTATTATCGCATAATGGTGTGTATGTCCCAGGAAGTACAACCCTCGGTCATCGCGCACACGTGGGACGACCCGACTCGGTGTCCGTTCTGTCTCGACGAACTGGAGAGCGAAGGGGAGGGGTTCATGAAGCACCTCGAAGAGAGCCCCATCTGTCAACAAGGGTTCGGCATGTGGCGCGACGCGGTCGCCGACGACGTTCGCGGCGAGTGGTCCGGGTAGGACCAAAATTCGGTTGTTTTTCGCGGTTCGGTCTACTCACTCGGGAGCGACGCCGAGTTGCGACAGCATGGTCATGATGTCGGTGCTGTTCCACTCCTCGACGCACAGGCCACCCTCGTAGCGCGCCTGTGCGATTCCCCACGTATCGAGTTTCCGGTGGGTCGCCGGGATGTCGCCGCGGGCGCTCCGGAGCGTCCCGTCGTGGGTACCGGTCAGCCGATAGCGGCCGTAGACGCTGTCGTCTCGCGCCGTCACGTCGAACAGCTCGACGTGGAAGTCGGAGAAGGCGTCGTGGTACCGCCGCGCCCACTCCTCGACCCCGTCAGTCCCGATGATTCCCTCGGGGTCCGAAAAGGCGTGAACCTCGACCAGCGGGTCGTACTCCGCTCTGATGACCTCGTAGTCGCGTTTGTTCCACAGTTCGTCCGCCACGCGCATGAACGAGTCTCGGTGCTGTCGTTCTCTCTCGGATGTTGCTGCCATTTCTACCACCGTCCGGAGAGACGACCGACAGCGGCTTAGTTATGGATTCTTGGCATCACGAACGTCGCCGGAGAAGGGAACTACGACGCGGACCGCCGACGAGGAAGGGTCACTGAGAGTACATCATCGGACTCAGAACGCCGCCGTGTGACTACCCCCGTATCCCCGATTGCGGTGTTCGTTCCGGCGCTCGTCTTCGGCGGTACGGGATTCGCGCTTCTGGGGCCGTTCGGTGCCGGAGTGGGTGCGGTCGGCGGTATCGCGCTTGCCGTCCTCGCGGGGCAAAGAGACGAGCACTGACCGCGAGGACCGGCGGGTAACCGAGCACGAACGCGCCGCCGTCAGTCGCTCGGGGCCGCCTGCGGCCGCCGCGCCGACCCGTCGACTCGCCCGAGGAGCCACCGGGTCAGCCCGAACGAGAGCAGGCCGAGGACGGCGACGACGCCGAAGGTGACGCGCACCCCGGCGAGGTCGATGAGCGCCCCGAACGCCGGGGGTGCGACGGCCCCGCCGAGCGAGATGCCGACCGTGACGACGGCGAAGTTCTTCCCGAGGTCGGCGCGCTCGGAGAGGCGGTCGGCCAGCGTCGAGCGCGCGGGTCGGGACACACTGATAGTCCCGCTGAAGGGGAGAATCAACACGACGAGCGCGAGCGGGAGCGACCCGCTCGCAAGGAGCGTCGCCAGTCCGGCGAGCGCGGCGTACCCGCCGAGGGCGACGGTTCCGGGGCCGACCCGGTCGGTGAGCGCGCCGCCGACGAGAATCGTCCCCGCGCCGACGACGAGCATCGCCGAGACGAGGAGGTTCGCCGTCCCCGGCGCGAGGCCGTAGCCGGCGGTGAGCAGTTGCGGCGCGTACGTCCGGATGCACCACGCGGCCGCCGAGGTGAGAAACGAGAGGAGCGTGAGACCCATCAGCCCCGACGACGAGAGGAGTTCCGACGCGCCCCGCCGAATCCCCGCGAGCGTGGGGCGCGACGACGGGCGGTCCTCCACCGCAGGCTTTCGGATTCGCTCGGGGAAGCCGCGGGCGACCGGGAGCGCGACGAGCGCGAACGCCGCGCCGAAGACGGCGATTCCCGCGACGGTCCAGCGCCAGCCGAGGCCGACCGCGCCGACGCCGGCGGCGATGGCGTACGAGACGGCGAAGCCGAGCGACCCGCCGAGCGCGTGGAGCGAGTACGCCCGCCCGCGGTTCGTCTCCGAGGAGGCGGTCGCCAAAAGCGGGTAGTGGGCGGGGTGGTGGCCCGCGATGCCGACGCCGAGAAGCGCCTGCGAGGCGAGGAGCCACGGGTACGAGGGCGCGACCGCGGTGGCGACGATGCCCGCCGCGCCGGCGACGAGCGAGATTGCGAGGACGAGCGTCCGGCTCCGCGCGTCGGAGAGGTAGCCGAAGGGGAGTTGCAGGAGCGTCACGACGCCGCCTTGGACGCCGATGGCGAGGCCGACGGCGGCGATACTCACGCCGAAGTCGTCGGCGACGAGGCCGATAACGGGCGCGAGCGCGACCAGATACGCGTGGTTGACGACGTGCGAGCCGGCGACGAGGCCGACCACGCGGCGCTCCTGTGTCTCCGTCACACCGGTCAATGGGGAGTGATTCGTGAAAAGCCCGCGGTCCGCGGCGACGTTGGTTCGAGACGCGGGTCAGCCGCCACCCCGGCCACCGCGCCGCTCGCCGCCGAGCCGCGCGCCGAGCCAGAGGTCGGCGAACGTGTCGAAGAAATCCGCGCCGGTGTCGACGAGTTCGCGCTCGATGCCGAGCGCCTGACACCGCTCGTCGACCGCCGCGAGATGCGACTGGAGCCGGTCGGTGTACTGCCGCGCCGCCGACCCGCCGAAGTAGGTCCGGTGCGTCGCCTCGGACTCGGGGTCCTCGAAGATGGCGTCGCCCGTCGCCTCCGGGCCGAGTTCCTCCGGGGTGAGCACCTGCGCGACGAGCACGTCGTTCCGCGCGAGCGCGGCGAGGCCGGCGGCCACGTCGTCGGGGTCGAAAAGCAGGTCGCTCACGACGACTACGAGCGACCGCGAGTGGATGCTCTCGGCGTAGGTCGAAAGCGCGGCCGTGATGTCGCCGTCGCCGCCGGGCGTCGTCTCGTTGAGGCGCTCGACGAGTCGGAGCACCTCGCCGCGGCTCGACGCGTCGGTGTCGATGCGGTCGGGCAAGTCGCCGAGGAGCGAAAACCGGAAGTCGTTGTTCTCCTCGGCGGTGAGGTGACAGAAGCCGAGGCCGAGCTTCGCGCCGTACTCGAACTTGTTCGTGCCGGCCGCGCCGAAGTCCATCGACGCCGAGGCGTCGAGGAGGACGTGGACCGTCAGGTTCCGCTCGGCCTCGAACCGCTTGATGAACAGCTCCTCTGTCCGGGCGTACACCTTCCAGTCGATGAGCCGCGGGTCGTCGCCGGCGGCGTACCGGCGGTGGTCGCTGAAGGTGAGCCCCTCGCCCACGTCCGGCGACTCCTGTTCGCCCTGCCGTCGGGCGTTCGAGACGCGCTTCAGCGAGGTGTCGAAGCGGTCGAGCTCGTCGAGGAAGCCGGGGTCTATCATCGCTCGGTCACTCGTTCAACAGCCGGTGAATCACGTCGTCGGGCGACAGCCCCTCGCGCTCCGCCCGGAAGTCGAGGATGACGCGGTGTCTGATGACCGGCGGGGCCATCTCGACGACGTCCTCCCACGAGACGTGGGTGCGCCCGTGGACGAACGCCCGCGCCTTCGCGGCGAGGACGAGCGCCATGCTCGCGCGGGGGCTCGCGCCGAACTCGACCTGCTCGTCCTCGCGGGTGCTACGGACCAGTTCGATGGCCCGGTCGCGGATGTCGTCGGAGATGGGGACCTGCCGGACGAGTCGTTGGGCCGCCAGCAGGTGCGTCCGCGGCAGGACGCGCTCGACGTCGGGCGACGCCGCGCCCTCGGCGTACTGCTTGACGATGGTCCGCTCCTCGTCGAACTCGGGGTAGTCGACGAGAATCTTCATCAGGAAGCGGTCGGTCTGCGCCTCGGGGAGCGGGTAGGTGCCGCCCTGGTCGATGGGGTTCTGCGTCGCGAGGACGAAAAACGGGTCCGGAAGCTCGTAGGTCTCGCCCGCGGCGGTCACCTGCTTTTCCTGCATGGCTTCGAGGAGCGCGGCCTGCGTCTTCGGCGTCGCGCGGTTTATCTCGTCGGCGAGGACGACGTTGGCGAAGATGGGGCCGCGTTCGAACACGAAGTCCCGGCCCTCCGGCGTCTCGCGGATGATTTCGGTGCCCGTGATGTCCGAGGGCATCAGGTCGGGCGTGTTCTGCACGCGCGAGAACCCCAAGTCTGTCGCGTCCGAGAGGGCGCGCACGAGCGTCGTCTTCCCCAGTCCGGGGTTCGATTCGAGGAGCGCGTTGCCGTCGCAGAGGACGCAGACGAGCAGTCGCTCGACCACGTCGTGCTGGCCGATGATGCGCTTTCCGACCTCGTCTCTGACCGCGCCGACGCTCGCTTGGAGCTCCTCGATGCTGAGGTCGTCGTCTGTCGGGACCGCGGCGTCGCCGTCGACCGCGGTCTGCTGTCCGTCGTCTCCGAGTCGGTCTGGGTTGTCACTCATCGTCGGTCTCTCGTATCTCTAAGCTGTAGTCGCGAATCAGGTCGGCCTCTTCGAGCGTGTCGTCGGCGAGGTAGCCGGCGCGCTGGCTCTCGACGGTGCTGTCGCCGCCGTAGCCGGTGGAGTCGTAGGCCGCGGCCGCAGACTCCGTCCCGTCTCCGTCGCCACTGCCACCGGTTCCGGCGACAGTGGCGTTCAACTGCTCCGACCCGGCGGCCACGTCCTCGGGGTCGCCGAGGATGGAACTCCCGTTCTGGAGCCGCGTCTCCTCGTCGGAGAACTGGTCGGGGCGGTCGCCCGCGGAGGCGCCGTCGCCGGCGAGCCCCTCGAACTGGATGTCCGAGATGGCGACCTGAATGCTCCCCGCCGAGAGGAGCAAGGCGACCACGAGCGCGCCGACGATGCGGCGGGTCGGAAGCAGTTCCACCGACGACGACTCCCGCAGGCGGGACAGCACGTCGTCGTAGAGCGCGACCGACATGCGCGAGTCGCGGTTCGGGTTCCCGTCGTCGGCGACGAGGTCGCGGGCGGTCCGCAACGCCTCGGCGACCGACGGGTTCACCGCCTCGAACTGCTCGACCGGCGGCACTCGCATCAGGACGAGGTACTCCGCGACGCCGACGAGGAGGCCCACCGCGAGGGCGAGCAGGACGGCGGCGTGGACCGAGACGGCCGGGTCGACCCGCGGGAGGAAGCCGAGCGACACCGACGACTCGACGGGCAACTCGACGACCCGGAACGCGACGTTCGCCAACAGCGTCGCCACCGCCGCGTCGACGGCGCTGGAGACGACGGCGGCCTTCGCGGCCTCGCGGCGGACCTCGCGGACGGCGTCGGCCATCGCCTCGCGGCGGGCGGGTTCCGGGTCGTCGGGCGAACCGCCCTCGTCAGCGGCGGCGTCGTCGGGGGTCGTTTCAGACATCGCTACACACCGCCGGTTCACTGCCGTCTTGGTAGCCGGCACAGGCCTGCCGGAGTTCGGCCTGGAGTTCGTCGACCCGGTCTTCGAGACGGGAGACCTCGGAGCGGAGCGACCCGATCTGGTTCTCCAGTCGGTCGTTCGTCGCTTCGAGGTCCGCGTTGTCCGTTTCGAGGTCGTCTATCTGGTTTTCGAGCCGGTTGCGCTGTTCTTCGAGGTCGTCGAGCGTCGCCCTGAGGTCGCTGATTCGGCTACGGGCGTCTTCGAGGTTGTTTTCCGTCTCCCGAAGTTCGCCCCGCGTCGACGACAGTTCGCTCTGCGTCGACGACAGTTGCGACTCCGTGTCTTCGAGGCTGTCGGAGACCTGCGAGACGTCGCCGCGGGTGCGTTCGAGGCTGTTGTTCAACTCCCGTAGCTCCGTCCGCGTCGCCGACAGATTCTGTCGGGTTTGCGAAAGGTCTTCCTCGAGCGCCGCGTTTCGCTCGCGCAACTGCTCGTTTTGCTGGTCGAGCGAGTCGACCGAGTACTGGTAGAACATCGTCGCGCCGACGGTTCCGGCGGTGAGGAGGACGACGATGACGACGAGACCGAGGTTCAGGGACCGACCCAGCGCACTCATATCAAACCACCTTCACTTTGCGTTCGACCCCGATACACTTGAAGACGCCGGGCGAGCACCTCGGTGAGATACAGGAGGAACGCGGCGGCGACGAACGCGACCGTCCAGTCGTCGCGCACGGGCTGGACGCCGGCGGCGTTGTCGCGGGCGGAAGCGGCGATTTCGGCGGCGTCGTTGGGGCTGTACATCGTCCCGCCGCTGTCGGAGACGGCGGCTTCGAGCGCGGCCGACCGGCCGAACCCGGCGTACTCGACGGGGTAGTTCACCGCGAAGGCGGTGTCGAGCACGTCTCGGTAGCCCGTCTCCGTGGGGACGACGGTCGCCTCGTAGACGCCGGCATCGACCGCCGAGAAGGACAGTCCCTCGACGCCCCGCGGGCGCTCGCCGCCGCGGTAGATGACCGTCGTCGGTTCACCGACGCGGGCGTCCGACACCTCGGCGACGCCGGACGCCTTCCGCTCGGGGTCGCCGATGACGTAGTTCGTGGTCTTCGTGAGCAGAAGCGAGTCGGGGCGCTGGAGCAGGCCGTCGAGCGTGCCGTCGCCCGCGTAGGCGGTGACGGTGGCGACGCGACCGAGGCCGTAGCGCCACGAGGTGACCGCGGGGGTGCCGTCGTCGGCCGCAACGAGGAAGTTCGCGCCGCTCCTGACCGACACGTCGTTGACGCTACCGGGGTTGGCAGTCAGCTCCACCCCGGCGGTGACGAAGTCGTTCTGGTCGACGACCGTGAGGCCGTCGCCGGCGTACTGGCGGTTCGCCCCGCTGAAGAGGATGCGGAGCCGGTCGGTCTCGTCGGCTCTGAGGTAGTTCCCGCCGGACGCCCGCGCGATGGCCCGGAGGGTCCGTTCGTTCGGGCTCGGCCCGGTCCCGATGGCGATGACGCGGATCCCGTCGCGACCGAGTTGGTCCGCGAGCGTCGCGGCGTCTTGGAACCGGTCGTGACCGTCGCTGATGAGGATAATCGTCCCCCGACTGTCGCCGAGTTGCTGGGCCGCGCCGTCGAGACCGACGGCGATGTCGGTCGCGCCGCCGGATTGGAGGCGGCGGATGAGGTCGCCGGTCGACTCGCGGTTCGGCCCGAGCGGGCGGAGCGGCGCGACGTCGTAGGCGCGGTAGTTGAAGCCGACGATGCCGACTCGGTTCTCGTCGCCGAGCTGGTCGAGCGCGTCGAGCGCGACCGACTTCTGGACGCGCATGCCGCTTTCCGCGCTCCCCGAGACGTCGATGGCGAAGACGAGGTTCGTCTGCTGGGACGTGCCCTCGCCGGTCGTGACCGGGAGCATCGACGCGAGGCTCGACCCGTCGTAGCCGCCGTTTTCGAACGAGTTGCGCCCGCCGGCGACCAGCAGGCCGCCGCCGTCGATGACGAACCGCTGGAGCGACTCGGTGTTGCCCACGTCCTCGGCGCGCAGGTCCTGTAAGACGACGGCGTGGTACGACGAGAGGTCCGCGGGGACGGTCTCGGCGGTCTCCACGTCGTACAACTGCGAGAGGTAGTCGCGGAACGGGTAGTCGCCGCGGGAGACGTACAGCACCCGCGGCGGCTCGACGACGCGGACCGTCTTGCGGAACACGTCGTTCGACTGGAAGCGGTCGCCGCCGTCGATGCGAGCGGTGACGCGGTGGGTGCCGGTGGTCTCGAACGTTCGCGTGAACTCGACGCCGTCGGTGGTGTTGACCGTCTCGCGGGCGACCTCCTCGCCGTCGACGTCCACGGCGAGTTCGACGGTCGCGGTCTCGACGTCGTCGGGGACGACGCCGTCGACCTGTGCGAGGAAGGCGTTCTCGACGCCGACGCTGGTCTTCGACGGGCCGCTGACGGTGACGTACTGTTCGGTCTCGGTCGGTTCGAGCCCGACCGCGCTCACCGTCGCGTTGAGGTCGCGGGCGAGCGTCGTCGCGGAGGCGAGGCTCCGCCCCGAGGTGACCCGCCCGTCGGAGACGAGGACGACCGTGCCGTCCGGTCTGAGGTTGGCCGCGACGGCGTCGCCGATGGGCGACGCGTCGCCGCGGGCGACCGTCGAGGTCGTGATGGGGACGCCTTCGTCCTCGATGTCAGCCGCGAGTTGCGACGCCACGTCCTCGGTGACCGCCGCGCTGTCGGAGTCGTCGACGAGGAGCGTCACCCGCGGGTCGCCGTCGGTCATCCGGGTCGTCACGGTGTACGGTCCCGCGGCCGCGACGACCAAGCACAGGACGACGAGGAACCGGGACGCGAACAGGAGCCGCCGGGAGCGCCCGCCGGCGGTCCCGTCGGCCCCGCGGAAGATGAGCGCCCACGCGAGGAGCGCGGCCACCGGGAACGCGACGAGGAACAGCGGGCGCTGGAGGCCGAGGGTCCGACCGGCGGCCTCGACCGTCCACGCGAGGGGGGTCGCCGCGGCGGCGGGAGCCGTGGCGGCGACGCCGACATCCACCAGCGCGGTCAGCGCGGCCGACGCCGAGCCGAACGCCGCCATCAGAGGTCACCCCGCCGGCGCAGGTAGGCCAACTCGAGCATCGTCGCCGCGAGCGCGACCAGCGCGGCCCACTCGGTGAGCGGGTCCGGGACCTCGCGCTCTTCGACTCGCGTCGGGTAGTCCGCGGGGGCCGACTCGCCGTCCAGCGGCGCGGCGGCCACGTCGGACTCGGCCTCGCTGAGGAGCGACGCCGCGAACCGCTCGTCGCCGACGCGGTAGAAGCCGGCGTCACCGAGGCGGACCTCCGGGCCGGTCGTCTCGCCGGCGGGCGTCTCGACGGTCTGGTTCGCGCCCGCCGCGAGCGACCCGCCGGTCGCCCGATTCAGCTCCGAGAGCGTCGAGCGCCCGGCGAGGTAGAACACCGAGCGCTTCCAGAACACGGGGTACTGGTAGTTGTACTTGAACGCCGAACTGTCCTCCATGAAGCCGTAGTAGAGGACGCGGCCGGCCCCGCGGCGCTCGACGGCGACGAGCGAGGTGCCGCCGGTCGTGTTCACGAGCGACTGGCCCGCCCGGAGGTCGCCCGCGATGTACTCGGTCGGCGGCGGGAAGGTGATGTCGCGGGTAATCGGGTGGCTCTCGACGGTCCCGATGGTCGGGTTCGTCTCGACGCTCCCCTGCGAGACGAGACGCAGGTCGCCGTAGTTCGGCGACTCCTCTTGGGCCTGAATCGCCACGCCGCCGCCGTCGGCGACGATTTCGCGGCCGGCCTCGACGTTGCCCGCGAGCAGGCGGCCGGGGTTGACGTTGCTGTAGATGACGACGTCGTAGTTCGGCGAGACGGCCGTCGGCGGGTTGTCCACGGTCAGAGACACCTCGGGGATGACCGACAGCGCGGCCGTCAGATAGCGGTTCTCGTCGTTCGTGAGGACGAGCACGTCCACCGAGGCGTCCTCGGGGGCCGCGACGTACAGCGCGTCGTCGGGCGGGAAGGCGTCGCCCGGCGAGAGCGCGACGCGCCCGCCGCCCGCGGGGACCGGGAGCGTCGCGGTCGCCACGTCGCCGGGGTCCATCCGGACCTCGCGGGCGGTTCCGGCGAGCGAGAGCGTCCGCGTGACGGCCGAGTCACCGTAGTTCTTCACCGTCACGGTGACGTTTGTCCCGGAAAAGCGTCGGTCGACGATGCCGACGTTGCCTTGTCCGCCGCCCGCGAACTGTCGGAGTTGGACGACGAGGCCGCGGGCGCGGGCCTCGCGGACCGCGTCGCTCCACGGCGAGTCGTCGGCGAAGTCGCTCAGGACGACGACGCGGGCGTCCTCGCCGGCGACGGAGGCGGCGGCGGTAATCGCGGAGCGGAGGTCGCCCGGCGCGTCGCTCGCTTGCAGGCCGTCGAGGGCGGCGCGGGCGTCGGTCGCGCTCCCCCGGCGGAGCACCACGTCCGCGTTCGCCCCCGCCGCGACGACTGAGGTCGTGCCGGAGACCTCGTCTCGCGCCGCGGCGAGGGCGCTGTCGAAGCGGGTCCCGCCGCCATCGCGGACGCCCATGCTCGCGCTCGTGTCCACGACGAGGACGGTCTCTTGGACCGTCTCCGACTCCGGCACCAGCACGTACGGCGTCGCCAGCGACCCGACGAGCGCGACGAGCGCGAGCAGTTGGATGAGGAGGAGCAGGCTCCGAAGCAGGCGGTCGAAGATGGGGTTCGAGGCGCTTCGCCCCGCCGCGTCCGCGAGGAACCGGAAGGTCGGGAGCGTGCGCCGGACCGGCTCCGGCCGGAGCAGATAGAGGATGACGAGCGGGACCGCCCCCAGGAGGGCCACCAACCCGAGGGGGAACAAGAAGAACTCGGAGAGGGCCATGCCCGACCCGTGGTGCGCCTGCGGTATGGCTGTTTCCCTACTTGTTGACACGTTCCGCATTCTCGACCTATCGGAATGCGTGAACGTCCGGGTCGCTCGCGCGGGTCGATTCGGCGAGAGGATTACTACCGCGCATTTGATTGTCAGCTAAAAGTACGTCATTGCATAACAATGCACTCAAATCATAACACGACACAATTTTATGCTCTAAGGTTATTTATCGAACTACGATGGGAACTGATAGGTACACACCGCGGTCGTACGACGACATCGCCCCAGACCAGCGTCCGACGCTGAAACAGGCGCTCGTTCCGGTGCTCGGACTCGTCGCGTTCCTCGGTCTCGGGTCGGCGTGGCTGGGACTCGACCCGCACATCCCGCTCGTCTGGAGTATCGCGCTGGTCGGCCTCCTCGGCCGGTTCGTCTGGGGCTACACCTGGGAGGACCTCTACGAGGGCATCGAACGCAGTCTGGCGATGGGGCTACAGGCGATTCTCATCCTGTTTACCATCTACGGCGTCGTCTCGACGTGGGTCGCCGCGGGGACGATTCCGACCCTGATGTACTACGGCCTCGACCTGCTGTCGCCGCAGGTGTTCCTCCCCGCGACGGCGCTCCTCGTCGGCGTCGCCACCTTCGCCATCGGCTC
>Ga0207720_100562_pt1 | contig 23366 bp, 20 predicted proteins | sample A23P2SouthBayCA_2_FD_187751 | JGI IMG/M metagenome (GOLD analysis project Ga0207720, IMG submission 187751) | Aerobic enrichment media microbial communities from Eden Landing Ponds, California, USA - A23 E3 (2) (SPAdes) | ecosystem: Environmental > Aquatic > Marine > Unclassified | place...
AGCGCAGGGGGACGCGATTTCGACCGTCCTCCGCGCGCGCTCGGCCGAGTCGATGGGCGAGCGCGCCATCATCGAGCGCGGCATGGAAACCCTCGAAGAGATCGGCAAGGGCGAGTCCACCACCTTCGTCCTCCCGCAGGAGCTCACCAGCCTCGTCGGCCGCTACGGCAAGGCCCTCTCCGGCTCCGACGTCCAGGAGATGGAGGGGCTGGAGGGCAAGGAGTTCGACGAGGAGACGGAGAAGCTGCTCGGGTTGGAGGACATCGAGAGCGCCCTCGAACAGCTCGACACGGTGGCCGACAGCGACCTCCGGACCGACGAGACCCGGGACGCCGACACGGCCCGCGACGTCGACCTCGCCCGTCAGGAGGAAGAAGAACTGCGCGAGGCCGACCGCGACATCGAGCTGGAGAGCGAAAGCGAGCGACCGAGCGACTGACGGGAGCGGCGGCGCCGACCGCCTACCAGTCCAGCGATCCGCCGGACTGGTACTCGGTGACCTGCCGCTCGAAGAAGTTGGCCTCGCGGTTCAGATCGACGGCTTCGGACATCCACGGGAACGGGTTCTCCGTGTCGAACCGCTCGTCCATGCCCAGTTGGGTGAGCCGGCGGTCCGCGATGTACTCGACGTACTCGACGAACCCCTCGGCGGACATTCCCATGAGGTCCGGCGGACACGCCTCCTTGGCGTACGTCGACTCCAGTTCGACGGCCTCGCGGATCAGCTCGTCGATCTCCGCCTCGAACTCGTCGGTCCAGACGCCGGGGTGCTCCTCGCGGATCGTGTTGATCAGGTCGACCCCGAAGTTCAGGTGGAGCGACTCGTCGCGCATGATGTACTCGAACTGCTCGCCGACGCCGACCATCTTCCCGCGTCGCTTCAGCGCGAGCATCATCGCGAAGCCGGCGTAGAAGAAGATCCCCTCCATGATCACGTAGAAGCCGACGAGGTCCCGGAGGAGTTCGCGCACGTCGTCGTCGGTCTCGACGGTGAACGACGGGTCGTCGATGGATCGGGTCAGGTCGACGACGAACTCGTCTTTCTGTTGGATGGCCGGGATCCGATCGTACATCCCGTAGAGGTACTCCGGCTCGAAGCCGAGCGAGTCACAGCAGTAGATGAACGTGTCCGTGTGGATCGCCTCCTCGTACGCCTGTCGGAGCAGGTACTGGCGGCACTCGGGGGCGGTGACGTGGTCGTAGACGGCCAACACGAGGTTGTTCGCGGTCAGCGACTCCGCCGTCGAGAAGAACCCGAGGTTCCACTCGACGAGTTGGCGCTCCGCCTCGGTGAGCTCGTCGTTCTCCCACTGGTGGACGTCGTCCGCCATCGGGATCTCCTCGGGGACCCAGTTGTTGTTGACGCCGTTCTGGTAGTACTCGCGGGCCCAGTCGTAGTCGATGGGGAGGATCTTGTTCGGGTCGTGCTGGCTGTCGGTGTTGAGTATGGACATCGGTGGTGAGAGTTCGTCTTCGACGGTTACTGGCAGGCGTCGCACGTCGGGTCCTCGACGGTCGGGAGATCGGTCTCGGAATCGTCTGCCGAGTCGCCGGTCGAGCGGTCATTGGGTTCGTCGGGAGCGTCGTCGCCGGAGGCGTCGTCGACGAACCCGGGCCCGCCGTCGGAACCGGCGTTTCCGCCGCGAGACTGCGTGTCGTCGTACTCGCTCATGTCGAGGGTCGACTGCTCGATGCTCGACGCGCCGAGGGTGCGCAGGTAGTAGGTCGTCTTCAGCCCGAGCTCCCACGCGGTCTCGTACACGTCGGTGAGCAGCGATCCGTCGGTCGACGGGAAGAAGACGTTGTGCGACTGGCTCTGGTCGATCCACGCCCCCCGTCGCGCCGTGAGCCGGAGCTGGTGGCGCGGGTCGATCTCGAAGGCGCCGCGGTAGAGGTCCGAGAGGTCGCCGGGCAGGTCGAGGTCGCCGACCGCGCCGTCCCGGTACTTCAGCCGGTCGAGCGCCTCGGATCCCCACTGCCCCTCGGCCTTGAGGTCGGCGACGAGCCGCTCGTTGGCGACGGTGAAGTCGCCGGACATGTTCGATTTGACGTAGAGGTTCGAGTACAGCGGCTCGATCGACGGCGAGGTGCCGGCGATGGTGGAGATCGTCGCCGTCGGCGCCACCGCGGTGGTGTTGGAGTTGCGCATGCCGTGCTCGGCGATCCGCTCCCGCACCGCGTCCCAGTCGAGCGTCTCCTCGCGGTCGACCGGGATCTCCCGGTCGCGCTCGTCGGCCAGCAGGTCGAGGGTGTCCTGCGGGAGGATGTCGCGGTCCCACTTCGACCCCTCGAACGACTCATAGGCGCCGCGCTCGGCCGCCAGCTTCGCGGAGTTGTCGATCGCGTGGTAGCCGAGCAGCTCTCCCGCGCGCCCCGCGAAGCCGAGCGCGCGTTCGGAGTTCATCGGGACGCGGGCGAGCTGGAGCGCCTCGTGGAACCCCATCATCCCGAGGCCGATCGGTCGGTGTCGCATGTTCGACCGCTCGGCCTTCTCCGTCGGGTAGAAGTTGAGGTCGACGACGTTGTCGAGCATCCGCATCGCCGTCTCGGCGGTGTCGGCGAACAGCTCGGCGTCCAGTTCGGCCGCCTCGCCGTCGACGCCGACGTCGACGGGGGCGTCCGCGGCGTCGGACCCGCTCCGCGCCGCGACCGCGACGTCGTCGGGGGCGGGGTGCGCCTCCGCGTCGCCGCGGAACGTCATGTGACGCGCGAGGTTCACTGAGCCGAGGTTGCAGACGGCGGTCTCCGCCTCGCTCGTGTTGAGCGTAATCTCCGTACAGAGGTTCGAGGAGTTGACGACGCCGACGTGGTCCTGCGGCGACCGGACGTTACAGGGGTCCTTGAACGTGATCCACGGATGCCCCGTCTCGAACAGTCGGGTGAGCGTCTCGCGCCAGAGATCGCTCGCGTCGACCGTCTCGTACTGCCGGAGTTCGCCGTTTTCGGCGGCCTCCTCGTACGCCTCGTACAGCTCCTCGAACTCCTCGCCGTAGGTCCCGTGGAGTTCGGGGACCTCGTCGGGCGAGAACAACGTCCACTCCGCGTCGTTCTCGACCCGCTTCATGAACAGGTCGGGCACCCACGCGGCGGTGTTCATGTCGTGCGTGCGGCGGCGCTCGTCGCCGGTGTTCCGCCGGAGGTCGATGAACGACGGGAAGTCGAGGTGCCACGCCTCGAGGTAGGCGGCCGCGGCGCCCCGACGCTTCCCGGACCGGTTGATCGCGCCGGTCACGTCGTTCGATATCTTGAGGAACGGGACGGTTCCGGTGGACTCGACGCCGGTTGAGGAGACCAGCGCGCCGTCGGCCCGGAGCGGGGTCCAGTCGTTGCCGAGGCCGCCGGACCACTTCGAGAGCTTGGCGTGTTCCTTGTAGGCGTCGAAGATCCCCTCCAGGTCGTCGGGAACGGTCGTGAGGTAACATGAGGAGAGCTGCGGGTGGGTCGTGCCGGCGTGGAACAGCGTCGGCGTCGAGTGGACGAACCGCAGCGTGGAGAGGACCTCGTAGAACTCCTCGGCGCGTGCTTCTCGCTCCGACTCCGCTTCCTGCAGCGCGACGCCCATCGCGACCCGCATCCAGAAGACCTGCGGGAGCTCGAACGGCTCCGCGTCCGCCTCCCGGAGGTAGTACCGCTGTTCGAGCGTGTCGAGCGCAGTGTAGTCGAACAGCTCGTCCCGCTCCGGCTCGATCGCGTCGGCGAGCCGGTCGAGGTCGTACTCGCCCATCCGCTCGTCGAGCAGGTCCGCGTCGAGTCCCCGATCGACGGCCTCGTGGAAGGAGTCGCGGTACGTCGCCGCGAGCGCGTCGCCGTCCGCCGGCGGGCGCTCGCCGGTCACCCGCCTGAAGTAGTCGTCACGGGCGACGCGGGCGGCCGCGGCGTCGTAGGCGGGGTCCCGCTCGATGCGCGCCGTGAGCGCGTCGACCGTCGCCTCGGCGACCTCGTCGGGGGTGGCGCCGTCGTACAGCGCCCGCTCGATCTCGTCGACGAGCCGGTCGCGTTCGTCGTCGTCCAGTACGTCCTCGTGACCCGCCCGAGCCCGGTCGAGCAGGTCGCGAACCGCGGTGTCGTGTGTCGTCGTGCTCATGGTGTGTCCAGTGTGTCCGGTGTGTCCAGTGTGTCCGGTGTGTTCGGTGTGTCCGGCTCGTTCGGTCCGTCCGCGCGAACTGGTCGAGTCCGTGTCATTGCGGACTGATCGAGTCAGTTCCACCGCGGACCGATCGACAGCGTCGCCACTCGCGGGCCCCGTCCCGATCGTCGCGAAAGCGCGGCTATCGGCCGCAATCGGCGGTGACTCCCGTTCGAGCCGTGTCAGACAACTCCGGCTCCACCGGTATAAATATTACCAACAGGATTTCAGTAAAACAAGTTAGATTGTTTACCGGCGCACGAGGTCCGCGTAGCGCGACTCCGGACACGCGGCGGACTGCGGTTCTCACCCCGCCGGATCGATCGCTTGGGACAGGGTGGCGGCGCCGGCGACGCCTCCAACTTCGGTGGAGTCGCGCGATCAGGGCCGCCACGTCGCCGGATCGACCGCCCAGAGCGCACCGACCGCGGCGACACCGGCGACGCCCCCGGCACCGAGCGAGAGCGGGGCGTCGGACGCGGTCGCGACCGAGACCAGCAGCAGGACCGCGCCGACGAGCAGCGTGATCGTGTCCTCCGTCGTCGCGGCCCGGACCACGGGCGCGACCGTCGCCCCGGCGACGGCGCCGGCCGCGACCGCGGCTGGTACCCCGGAGCGTATCATCGCGAGCGTCCCCGACTCGGTGATCGCGTCGAGTGACGCCATCGGATCGTGCGGGATGCCGAGAGCGAACGCGATCGCAACGAGAGCACCGATCACGGGCGTGAGGAGGGCGAGGCGCGCGGAAAGGTCGACGGCCGCGACCGCGGTGACGCCGGCGACGAGCAGCACCGATCCGGCCGCGAGAAGCGCAGGCGCGGTAAACGCGGAAATCGGGGTCGGCGTGACGAACGGGGGGGCGCCCGAACCCGTCGCCGACCCGGGGAGAAACGCAGGCGTGACCGTGCTGGCGAGCGCGAACGCGACCGCGGCGGACGCGAGCAGCGCGACTCCGATGAGACGACGACGAAGGGAAGCCATACCGGCGTGAGGCCCCCGATCCACTAAACGATCGCGGGACCCGACCGGGGTTCGAACGATGAATTCACAGCCGGGAGCCCGTCCGTCTCAGATCGTCACGCCGGCGCGGTCGCCCTCGATCGAGACGATGACGCGTTCGGGCGGCCCCTGCTCGTCCGTCAGTCGCAGGAGGAGGGTCTTCACCACGGGGTCGTCGGTCTCGACCTCGCCGCGGACACCCGCGATATCGACCGCGACGCGGAGAGAGCGATCCCCGGTTCGGCTGATCGACCCCAACCGGAGTTTGACCTCGGGCACGGTGAGCCGCTGGGCGACGACGAGCACCGATTCGCCGCCGTCGTCGACGAACGAGGTCGCCTCGACGAACGCCAGCGTCTCCGGCTGGTCCGGGAGTATCGCCCCTTTCGCCCCCGATTTCGACTGGAAGGAGGCGGCGTGCGTCTGAAGCTCCTCGGGCAGCGAACGCACGCTCTGTCCCTCGACGAGCGGGTTGCCGTCGACGTAGCGGCTCCGAACCGCGAGGTCCCGCGGCGTCGACGCCGCGAGGTCGTGGAGGCGATCGACACAGCCCGCGCTGGCCGCGGCGAGGAGCCCAGCCACCACCGCGCGGCGCTTCATGTGACGCGTTCCGACGGTCGCGGATAAAAACCCCGTCGTCGCGGCTTTCGCCGCGTGAGAATCGGAGTCGGTGGGGTGGAAGAGGGAGTCGGTGGGTGGAAGAGGGGAGTCGGTGGAGTGAAAGAGGGGAGACGGACGAAGAGAGACCGTTACTCGTCGACCATCGGCGCCGGCACGCCGTCGTCGCCGCCGTCGAGTTCGAACGCGCGACGGAGTTCCGCGATCCGGTCGCGGATGTCGGCCGCCAGTTCGAACTCCAGGTTGCTCGCGGTCTCGTCCATCCGCTCTTCGAGCGCCTCGATCTGCGCTTTCGCCTCCGCCTCGCTCTCGACGTCGCCGACGCTGACCGACGAGGTGTCGGTCTTCGACCCCGGGAGGTTCGTCTCGCCGACCGGCTTGTCGATGGTGGTCGCCTCGTAGCCGTGCTCGGCGTTGTACTCCAGTTGGATCTCGCGGCGGCGCTGGGTCTCCTCGATGGCCGCTTCCATCGAGTCGGTCACCCGGTCGGCGTAGAGGACGACCTCGCCGTTGACGTTGCGCGCGGCCCGCCCCATCGTCTGGACGAGGGTCGTCGTCGAGCGGAGGAACCCCTCTTGGTCGGCGTCGAGGATGGCGACGAGGGAGACTTCCGGGATGTCGAGCCCCTCGCGGAGCAGGTTGATGCCGACGAGCACGTCGATGTTGCCCAGCCGGAGGTCGCGGATGATCTCGTGTCGTTCGAGGGTGTCCGTCTCGTCGTGCATGTACGCCACGTCGATCCCGGCCTCCTCGAAGTACTCCGTGAGGTCCTCGGCCATCCGCTTGGTGAGGGTGGTGACGAGGACGCGCTCGTCGCGCTCGATCCGCTCGTCGACCCGTTCGAGGAGGTCCTCGACCTGCCCCGTCGCCTCGGTCACCTCCACCTTCGGGTCGACGAGGTGGGTCGGGCGGACGATCTGCTCGACGATCCGGTCTGAAGTCTCGCGCTCGTAGTCGCCGGGCGTCGCCGAGACGTAGAGCGTGCGGTCGGTCTTCTCCTCGAACTCCTCGAACGTCAGGGGGCGGTTGTCGTAGGCGGTCGGGAGCCGGAACCCGTTCTCGACCAGCGAGTCCTTCCGCGACTTGTCCCCCTCGTACTGGCCCTTTATCTGCGGGATCGTCTGATGGGACTCGTCGACGACGGTGAGGAAGTCGTCGGGGAAGTAGTCGAGGAGGGTGTAGGGGGCGTCGCCCGACTCCCGGTCGTCCATGTGGACCGAGTAGTTCTCGATCCCCGAGCAGTAGCCCGCCTCTCGGAGCATCTCGATGTCGAAGGTGGTGCGCTCCTCGATGCGCTGGGCCGCCACGAGGTCGCCCTGCCGCTCGAAGTAGCGGACCCGTTTCTCCAGCAGGTCCTCGATCTCCGCGATCGCCTGCTCCAGTTGGTCGTCCGGGATCGAGTAGTGCTCCGCCGGGTGGAGCATGACGGCGGGCTCCTCCGAGACGACCTCCCCCTTCATCGGGTCGACCTTGAGCATCCGGTCGATCTCCTCGCCCCACAGCTCCACCCGGACCGCGTACCGCCCGTACATCGGGTAGATCTCGACGGTGTCGCCCCGAACGCGGAACGTGCCCTGCGTGAAGTCCACGTCGTTGCGCTCGTAGTTCAGGTCGACGAGCCGAGCGAGCAGCTCCTCGCGGCCCACCTCCTCGCCGACCTCCAGCCGGAGCGCCATGTCGCGGTAGTTCCCCGGGTCGCCGAGCCCGTAGATGGCCGAGACGCTGGCGACCACGATCACGTCGTCTCTCGTCAGGAGCGAGCGCGTCGCGGAGTGGCGCAGCCGGTCGATCTCCTCGTTGATCGACATCTCCTTGTCGATGAACGTGTCCGTCTGCTCGACGTACGCCTCCGGCTGGTAGTAGTCGTAGTAGGAGACGAAGTACTCGACGGCGTTGTCCGGGAACAGCTCGCGGAACTCCTCGTACAGCTGGGCCGCGAGCGTCTTGTTGTGGGCCAAGACGAGCGTCGGCTGATCGAGTTCCTCGGCGACCCACGAGACGGTGTTGGTCTTCCCGGAGCCGGTGACGCCGAGGAGGGTCTGCTTGTCGGCGCCCGACTCGAACCCCTCCACGAGCCCTTCGATCGCCTCCGGCTGGTCGCCCGCGGGCTCGAACGGGGCGTCGACGCGGAGGGGGCGGTCGACGGTCGGGCGGTCCTCCGAGAGGGGGGAGTCGGCGTCGCTCACGATACGCGTCGTTGGGCGGGGAGACACTTGAGCGGCGCGGCTACGCGGACGACAGCGGGGAATCGGTCACAGCGGATCGTCTCGTTTCGGGGCGAAGACCTACCTATCGTCCGGACACAGGTGGAGTCGTGTCCCTCCAGTTCACGCCCGTCGTCGTAGTCGGAGTGCTGCTCTTCCCGCTCTTCTTGGTCGCGATCGGAATGTGGGTCAACTTCGACGCGCACGCCCGGGGAAGCGGCCGTCCGTGGTTCTGGGGCGTTCTCGCGCCGGTTTCTGGCGTGATGCTGTTCTATTACCTCTTCTGGTGGCGTCGCGGACGGTCCCGCAGGTACCCGCCGTCCCGGTGGGAGCGGGCCGCCGCCACCGTCGCCGTCGCCGGCTTCGGCGGATTCGTCGCCGGGGCCCTCGTCTCGCCGCCAGATCCGACCTCGCAGTTGACCGTCTGGCCGGTCGCGTTCGCCTGCTGTCTCCCCGTCGCGTACTGGCTGGTCAGACGGCGGTTCGGCGCGGTCGAGAGTGCGTCTGCCGGTCGTTAAGATGGACCCTCAAAAGTCGCAGGCGTTCATTGATAAACCGTTGGCGCTGGATCGACGGTGAACGCCTCCAAATCCCCAGCCCGACCGCACAGCACCGCACCTCACGCCTCCCCAGCCTCGTCGCCGGCGGCAAGGCCGCCGGCTGCCCGTGGCGCGTCGCGCCACGCTGTCACCGGCGCTGCGCGCCGGTTGCAAGCGAGAGCGTCGCTCTCGCCCTGTCGCTGGCGGCATCGCCACCAGCGACTCCCTCGCAGACTCCTCGCGCCCTAGGGGCGCTCGGAGGCGCGCCGCTGCACTCAGTCATTTATAAACGATCCCACACTGAGGCTCGCCACCGCTCCCCGGACGAAAAGGTTTCCCGCTCCCCCTGCGACGCTCTCCGTATGCGCATCGCCGTCCCCAACAAGGGCCGCCTGCACGATCCGACGCTCTCGCTTCTGGAGCGCGCGGGACTCCACGTCGAGGAGACCGCCGACCGCCAGCTGTACGCCGACACCGTCGATCCCGACGTGTCGATCCTGTTCGCGCGCGCCGCCGACATCCCCGAGTACGTCCGCGACGGCGCGGCCGACGTGGGGATCACGGGCCTCGATCAGGCCGCGGAGTCCGGCGGCGTCGCCGACTCCGCGGGCGAGGCGGACGGTGAGGACCTCGTCGACCTGCTCGATTTGGGCTACGGCTCCTGTACGCTCGTCCTCGCTGCGCCGGAGGACGGCGACATCTCGGTCGTCGGGGACCTCGACGGGGGGACGATCGCCACCGAGTTCCCGGCGGTCACCCGCGACTACCTCGACCGCGTGGACGTCGACGCCGACGTGGTCACCGTGACGGGCGCGACGGAGCTGACCCCCCACGTCGACATGGCCGACGCCATCGTCGACATCACCTCCACAGGGACGACGCTGAAGGTGAACCGGCTCGCCGTGATCGACGACGTGCTCGACTCCTCGGTGCGGCTGTTCGCGCGCCCCGACGTGGTCGGCGACGGGAAGGTCGAACAGGTGCTGACCGCCTTCGAGTCCGTGCTCGCGGCCGACGGGCGCCGGTACCTGATGATGAACGCCCCCAAAGAGCGGCTCGACGAGGTGAAAGACGTGATCCCCGGGCTCGGCGGGCCGACCGTGATGAACGTCGAGGCCGACGAGAACGGGAACGGAATGGTGGCGGTCCACGCCGTCGTCGAGGAGCGCGACGTGTTCGCGACGATCTCAGAGCTGAAGTCGGTCGGCGCGACCGGCATCCTCGTCACGGAGATCGAGCGGCTCGTCGAGTGAAACCGGGAGGGGAGAGAGAGGAAGAGGGAGAGCGCGCTGCGGGACGCGCCTGTGTGACCGAGGCTACGCGTCGCCGATCAGCCGCTCCTTCTCGGCGCGCGTGAGCGACTTGATCGCGTGTTCGCGCGACATCGCCGCCGACTTCGAGTCGAACGATTCGACGTGCCGCAGCGTCACGGGGGTCCGCCCGCGGGTGTACTTCGCGCCCTCGCCGGCGTCGTGCTCGGCGACGCGCCGGTCCACGTCGGTCGTGTAGCCGGTATAAAACGTCCCGTCCGCGCACTCGATCACGTAGACGTAGTGGCGCGAGTCCTGGTCGGTCGTCAACACGGTACGGGATGGGCGTGCCCGAGTCGAATAGGTACCGGTCTCGGGACGGCTTCGGCGTCGCGACCGGATCGACGAGTCAGTCTCCGGTACGGGCGCGTTCCCGGGAGACCTCGGCGATCCCGGCGTTCGCGGAACAGTCCGGACAGGCGTTCAGGTCGCCGTGCTCGTCCTCGAAGACGCGCGCGAAGCGGTCCGAGACGTGCGACCCGCAGTGGTCACATCGTGGCATACGGTACCGGTGTTCACCGGCGATCGATCTGAGGAGTTCGACGAATAAATGCCCTTTCTCACCCCCGCCAGCTTCCGGAAAATCACTTATAAATCACTGTCGGGAATCGCGCCACGGGCTGACCGCGCGGGCGGCCAGTCGCGCCCTGCCGCGTCGACCGCGCGGGCGATCAGGCCCGCCCTGCCGCGTCGACCGCGCGGGCGATCAGGCCCGCCTGCGCCCCGGCGACGAAGCCGGCGTCGACGTTCACCGTCGTGAGCACCGAGCAGGACTGGAGCGCGCCCTCCAGCGCCGCGACGCCCTCGCCGCCGACGCCGTAGCCGGTCGAGACCGGGAGCGCGATCACCGGCGCGGCGACGAGCCCCGCGACGACCGTCGGGAGCGCCCCCTCGCGGCCGGCGGCGACCACGACCACGTCGGCCTCGCGAATGCGGTCGCGCTGGTCCAAGATCCGGTCGAGGTTCGCGACCCCGACGTCGTCGACCCGATCGACCGTCGCACCGATCTCGTCGGCGACCACCGCCGCCTCTCCCGCGACCGCCGCGTCCGCGGTGCCGGCCGTGACGATCGCGACGGTCGCGTCGAGGGCAGGCGGGTCGAAGTCGCCGGCGTGGACGACGACGGTGCCGGCGCGCTCGTCGTGGTCGACTGTCGCGTCGAGCGAGTCGGCGGTGTCGATTCCGGCGTCGAGTTCGAGATCCGCTATCGCCGTTCGAATCGCGGCGGCGTCGTCCGCGTCCGTCCGCGTGACGAGCGCTCGCCCCGTCGTTTCGACTGCAGTCGCTGTCAGCGCGGCGACCTCCGCGGGCGTCTTCCCCTCCGCGAGGACCGCTTCCGGGATCCCGCGCCGCCCCACGCGGGCGGCGTCGAACCGACCGGCCGCCGTCGTCGCGTAGCCCGCGAGCCGCGATTCCGCCTCTGCGACGCCGATATCCCCGGCGACGAGCGCCTCGAGCGTGTCGCGCATGGTCGCTCGTCCGGGCCGAACGGTGTCGTACCTATCGATCCGAACCGATTTCGATCCGATATCGTCCTCGTTCTCACAAGGTTTATAAGTAAGCATTCCGGGACACCGCCGCGAACCGCCCGCAGGACGTCCCTCGCGGTCGAATTCAGGAACTCTTATTAACTGTCGACGGATATCGTCGAGCGCATGGCAGACCTCATTGTCAAAGCGGCCGTCAAGGAAGCGCTGGACGACAAAAACGTCTCTTCGGACTTCTACGGCGCGCTGGACGACGAAGTGGACGAACTGCTCGAAGACGCCGCGCGCCGCGCCGAGGCCAACGACCGAAAGACGGTCCAGCCTCGCGACCTCTAAGACGGACGCGCTTTTCGGTCTTCATTTTTTGCGCCCGCCACCCGGTGAGCGACGCGTCCGTCGATCTGCCGGTCCCCGTCAGCGTCTCGCGATCCGCACTCCCGTCTCCGTCCCGACGTGGATCTCGTCCGCGAGGCCGACGAAGATCCCGTGTTCGACGACGCCGGGCGTCGTCGACAGCCTCGTCGCCAGCGCCGCCGGATCGCCGATCTCACCGAACGCGCAGTCGAGCACGAGGTTCCCGTTGTCCGTGACGACCGGCCCGTCCTTCCGCTCCGCGCGCCGCAGGGTCGGCTCGCCGCCAGTCGATCGCACCGCCTCGGCGACCGCGGTTCGGCCGGCGGGGAGCACCTCCACCGGAACGGGTCGGTCGAGGACCGGCGCCTCCTTCGAGGGGTCGGCGACGACGAGGAAGCGGTCGGCCGCCGCGTCGACCAGCTTTTCACGGGCGTGGGCCGCGCCGCCGCCCTTTATAAGCGGGGCGACGCCGGTCGCCGCCTCGTCGCTTTCTGCTCCGTCGCCCCCCGCCGCGCCGACCGCGACCTGATCCGCCCCGTCGATCGCGACGTCGATCCCGGGCGCGTCGGGACCGACCGCCTCGTCGAGGTCGATCAGGGGAATCCCGCACTCCGCCGCGAGTTCGCGGCTCGCGAAGGAGGTCGCGACGCCCCGGACGTCGAGGCCGGAATCGACGCGGTCGCCGAGCAGGCGGATCGCGTGGGCCGCCGTCGACCCGGTGCCGAGGCCGACCACGTCGCCGCCGTCGACCGTCTCGGCCGCCGACTCTCCGGCGCGTCGCTTCGCTGCGTCGCTGCCGCCGCTCGTCTTCATGACGTCGAGTGCGTGCGGGGCGGTTGAAAAGGCGTCGGGGTCGCGGGGAGGTCGGTCTCGGCGATCGACCGGTGACGCGCCGGCTCACTCCAGCCGGTCTAACACCGCTTCGGCCTCGTACGCCAGGGAGAGCTCTCGGGAGCGCCCGCGCCCCTCCACGTCGGCGTACTCCGCGTCGATCACGCCAAGCTGGTCGAGCTTGTTGATGATCTCCGAGTAACGGGTGTAGCCGAGGTCCGTCTCGTCGTGGAACGCCTCGTACACCGCCCCGGCGCGCTCGCCGTCGTTCTCGGCGAGCACGCGGACGAGGGCCCGCTCGGACTCGGAGAGCCCGCGGAGCGAGCGCGAGAGGTGGACGTGCTTGGACTTGTCGTACGCCGATTCCACGTCCTCCTCGGCGATCGTCTTCGAGGCGCGCATCTCCGCGTTGAGCCCGGCTCGGCGAAGGAGATCGATCCCGACCCGGAGATCGCCGCTCTCGGCGGTCAGGTCGGCGACGCGCTCCAGTTCGGCGTCGCCGATGACGCCGTCGTGGAAGCCGCGCTTCGCGCGCTCGAAGAGGATATCGTAGATCTCGGTGGCGTCGTAGACGGGGAAGTACACCTCCTCGGGCCGAAAGACGGACTGAACCCGCGTGTCGAGGTCGTCGATCACGTCGAGGCCCAGGTCGGAGGAGACGACGATGACGCCGATCTTCGCGCCCGAGTGCGCCTCGTGGGCGCGAAGCAGCGAGTAGAGGGTGTCGGACGCCTCGTTCTCGTAGAAGAGGTAGTTCACGTCGTCGAGGGCGACGACGAGCACGTCGTCCTCCTCGACGAGCCGGTCGGTGATCTGGCCGAACAGCTTTTTAAAAGAGATCCCGGACGAGGGCGGCTCGTAGTCGAAGATTCCCTCGAACAGCCGCGAGAAGACGGCGTACCGCGTCGAGTCGACCTGGCAGTTGACGCGGACCGTTCGCACGTCGGTGCGGGCGCCGAGCTCGCCGAACAGCTTCTGGACCGCGGTGGTCTTCCCGGTTCCGGGCGGGCCGCGCACCATCGTGTTGAGCGGGCGGGAGCCGCGGACGGCGGGCCGGAGCGCGTATTTCAAGCTCTCCAGTTGGCTCTCGCGGTGGCGGAACGTCTCGGGGACGTGGTCGATCTCGAACACCGACTCCTCGCGGAACACCGACTCGTCCCACGAGAGCATGTCGCCGCCGGCGTCCCCGGTCATGTGAACACCACGACAGGCCGTCCACTTAACCGTTACCCGCAGGAAGAGTGGAACTGAAACTTGTCGGCTGCGGCGCTCAGATGTCGAGTATCGGCGACCGAACGTTCACTCACGGGACGGTTCGATCGCACCAATCTCGGGCCGCTACGCGCCCCGCGCTCGCAGCGGTCGCGTCCCGAGATCGACCGCGGTCACGCCCGGTCGAGCACGAGCACGTGTCGCGTGAGCGACCGGTGGACCCGGCGCTCGAACGCGGCGTCGACCGTCCAGCCCGCCTCGCGGGCCGCCCCGCGCCAGTCGCGGTCGGCGACCATCACGGCGCGGGGCGCGACCCGGGCGGCCTCCGCGAGCGCGCCCCCCACGAGGTCCCCGAGTTCGTGGGTGGCGATCTTCGACTGCCGCCCGTACGGCGCGTCGAAGGCGACGCCGTCGACCGCGTCGTCGCCCAGGGGGAGCGCCGTGGCGTCGCCGCGGGCGACGTGCCAGTTGGGGCCGTCGCTGTCGGCTCGCGAGGTCTCAGTCCCGCCGTCCACGTACTCCCGGAGGTTCTCGCGCGTCCCGCGGACCATCTTCCGCTGGGCGTCGCACGCGACGACGTCGCTCCCGACGAGCCCGGCTTCGAGGGGGAGCCCGCCGGTGCCGCACATCGGGTCGAGCAGGGTCCGCCCGGGCGCGGCGCCGGCGAGGTTGGCGTACGCGCGGGCGTCGGCCGGCGCCATGCTCCCCGGCTGGAAGAACGGGCGATCGGTCGGCTTCGGGGCGAAGTCACGGGCGGCCTCGACGGCGACCCACCCGAGCGCGCAGACCGCGGCGTCGCCGCCGTCGGCGCCCGGAACCGCGTCGTGGTCGTCGCGCTCGCCCGCGGCAAACAGCGCGCGCAGGACGTGGTCGGGGTCGTCGAGGTCGACGTCGAACCCGCGGTCGACGAGGACGCCGCCCAGCTCCCGTTCGGCCGCGCTCGTCGACACGTCGGTCGTGTTCCGGACGTTGCGAGCGCGGACCGCGACCGTGCCGGACAGGTCGAGCGGCGCCGCGTCGAGGGCCGCTGCGGCGATGTCGATCTCGGCGTCGGTCCGGGCGATCGCCTCGTGGGCGGCGCGGGTGTACGCGAGCCGACGGACCGGGTTCCCTCGATCGCCGGCACTCTCGGCGTCGACGCTTCCGCCGCCAACGCTCCCGGCGCCCGCGACTCCCGGCGCGATCAGCTCCACGCCCGTCGCCGCGACGGCGGCCTCGCGGGCGGCGAACGCGTCCTCCTCGCCGGCGAGTTCGAGCCAGTACACGCCGCGGAGTCGGGCCGCCGGTCGCAAGAGGATAGCGGTTCCGACCAGCCACCTTTTTACGTGCTTCAACTGTGTACCGAGGTAGAAATGGCCGATCCAAAGGAGACGATCGCGATAGAGAACGTCGTTGCCTCCACGGGGATCGGGCAGGAGCTCGATCTCCAGAGCGTCGCGATGGACCTCGAAGGCGCCGACTACGATCCGGAGCAGTTCCCCGGCCTCGTCTACCGCACCACGGACCCGAAGTCGGCCGCGCTGATCTTCCGATCCGGGAAGATCGTCTGTACGGGCGCGAACTCCATCGACGCCGTCCACGAGAGCCTCGACCTGGTGTTCGACGAGCTCCGCAAGCTCCAGATTCCGATCGAGGACCCCGAGGTCACGGTCCAGAACATCGTCACCTCGGCCGACCTCGGCGAGAGCCTCAACCTCAACGCGATCGCGATCGGACTCGGCCTCGAACACATCGAGTACGAGCCGGAGCAGTTCCCCGGCCTCGTCTACCGGATCGACGAACCCGACGTGGTCGCGCTGTTGTTCGGCAGCGGGAAGCTCGTCATCACTGGAGGGACGAGCCCCGACGACGCCGCGGCCGCCGTCGACGTGATCGTCGAGGAGTTGGACGGTCTGGGACTGCTGGCGTAGGCGGTCGACGTGATCCCGAGTTTCCGCGTTCCGATTCCGCGACCACTTTTACCCGTCACCCCGTAGGTCACCCATGCTCCTCCAGACGGTGACGCCGATCACGGTGCTGGGGACGACCGTCGCGCTCGCGTTGTTCCTCTCCGTGACCGCCCATCTCGCGGCGCGGAACGTCCTCGGGGACGTCGACCCGCGCCGCGCGCTCTACGTCGGCCCCCTCCCCGCGGTCACCGCGATCGTCGGCGTCACGTACGCGCTGCCGGAGGCGCTGATCGTTCTCGTCGCACTCCTGTTCGACGCCACCATGTTCGCGTGGAGCTACGACCAACCCCGTCGACTCACCGTCGGGATGACCGTGATCCACGCCGTGATCACGACGCTACTCGCGATCGTGTTATTCAGTGTCACGCTCCTGCTTGCGACGATGCCGGGGTGACGCGTCACGGCTCCGGCGGCGGCCCGTCGTACGCGTCGTGGTCGCCGTAGAAGTTCAGCATCGCGAACTTCAGCTTCTCGGGGTCGATATCGAGCAGTTCTTCGCGCTCCTCCGGCGGGAACGCGCCGCGGACGGAGTACTTCCCCATGTCCGCGGACGTGTACCGGCGGTCCGCGAGGATCCGGACGCCGAAGTCGTCCGGACCGCGGACCACGCGGCCGATCGCCTGTCGCGTCTTTCGGATCGTCGGGATCTCGACCGCGTACGCCCAGCCGGGGTCGCGGGCGCGGTCGCGGTCGGCGAACGCCCGATCGTAGGCGTCCTGAACCGCCTCCATCCGGTCCGAGAGGTGCGGGTACGGAACGCCGACGACGACCACTGTCCGAGCGTCGTCGCCGTCGAAGCTCACGCCCTCGGCGAGCGTCCCCCACAGCGAGGTGAAGAGGGTCGCGTCGTCGCTCTCGACGAACGTCCTGCGGAGTTCCTCCTCGTCCTCGCCGGGACCGTCGAGGTGGAGGGTACCGAGGCCGGCACTCGCGGTCCCGCCGCCGGCGCCGGCCGCTCCCGCGCCGCCCGTCGCCCCGCCGAGCCGCTCGTAGTAGCGCTCGGCCTCGGCGTACGAGGGGAAGAAGGCGAGCGTGTTGCCCGGGGTGAAGCGGATCGCGTCGCGCAGCACCGACGCCACCGTCTCCTGCGTCTCCGGGTCGTTGCGCTCGGAGGCGAACAGCGGGGGCGTGTCGACCGCGAACGTCCGCCGGTTCTCCTCGGGGTAGCCCATCTCGTACGCGAGCGCCGCCACGTCCTCTAAGCCGAGCACGTCCTTCGTGACGTCGAAGGGGCGGAGCGTCGCGCTCATCAGCACCGAGGCGGCGACCTCGCCGAACAGCTCCTCGGTGACGCGGCGCGGGATGCAGGTGTACAGCTCCGCCCGACCGTACACCTCGTCGGTGGCGCCGTCGCGGCGCACGGAGACGACCGGGTACTGGCCCAGCTCGGTCCCTTCCTCCATCCACGTCGAGACGAAGCGGGCGACCTGGAGGGTCTGACACTCCGTTCGGGTCGTGGTCTCGCCGTCGCGGTAGCGACGCTCGTACTCCTCGTCGAGCGCCTGCCCGAGCTGGACCGCGAGCTCGGTCTCCGTGTCGATCCCCTTCCCCTCGTAGTTGCGGAGGAACGCGAGCGTCAGGTCGTCGCGGCGGTCGTCGTTGGCGATGGAGAGGTCCTCCCAGTTCTCGCCGACCGACTCGCGCTGGCCGACGCCGAGGGCGTCGTCGCGGGTCTCCACCAGAGCGTCGCGGAACGCGCGGACCACGTTTTCGGCCGCCTCGGCGCGGGAGTCGTCGCTCTCCGCCAACTCCTCCACGGCGGCGTCGAGGGTGTTCTCGGTGAGGGTCCTGGTGGCGTGGTCGCGGGCGGCGTCCTCGACGTTGTGGGCCTCGTCGAAGACCGTGATTATCTCGGAGGGGTCGCGGTCGATCCACCGGAAGAACTGCTCGCGGATGTTCGGGTCCAGCAGGTGGTGGTAGTTACACACCACCAGATCGACGCCCTCCATCCCCTCCTTCAACAGCTCGTAGCCGCAGAGTTCGCGTTCGTCCGCGTACGCGTACACGTCCTCGGGGGTGCGGACGTCCTCGAACAGCCAGCCGAAGAACTCGTCGGTGTCCTCCACGAGGTTGTTGCGGTAGTGCGCGCAGACGTTGGCGGCCTCGTACTCGTCGATCTCCGCTTCCAGCTCGTCGAGCTCCTCCATCACCGACTCGCGGGCCTCGGCGGCTCCCGCGTCGCCCTCGCGGCTCTCGGCCAACAACTCGCGCTGACGGGCCTCAAGCTCGCGGACCTCGCTCTCGGTCTCGACCATCTCGCGGGTGGTGTCCCGGAGGGTCTGACACTCCTGGTAGTCGACGTCGATGTGGCACATCGACGATTTCCCTTTAAACACGACCGCGCGGATGGGCTCCTCGGCGGTTATCGCGCGAGCGTCTTCGACGAACTGCCGCATCTGCTGGTGGACGTTGGTCGTGATGACGACCGTGCGGTCGTGCTCGCGGGCGTGCTCTAGGGCGGGAACGAGCGCGGAGAGGGTCTTCCCCGTCCCGGGCGCGCCCTCGAACAGCACGTCCTGCCCGCGGTCCAGCGCGTTGGCAACCCTGTCCATCGCCTCGCGCTGGTTCGGATACGGTTCCTCGTACGGGAAGAACCGCAGATGCGGCGACTCTGACACGGGACGAGGTTCGTCGCCGTCGGCTAAAAGGAGTCGGGTGCCGGAGCGGAAGTGGTCGACCGAGGCAATATCCCGGCGTCGTCGTTTCAGCGGACATAACTGTTCGGTGGATGTGTACTGTACACACACATTACCGGCATTTATTACCGGTTATTTGGTGAGGTAGTACCCGCTATGGCAACCGAAACCACAACGGCGACGGACGTATCGACGGGGACCGGCAACTGGAAGGCGGGCGTGACCGGCGGACTGGTCGGTGGGATCGTCTTCGGCGCGATGATGTCGGTGATGACTCCCGGCGTCCTGCAGATGGCGATCCCGGCGATGTACGGCGTCGAGAGTCCCGCCGGCGCCGTCGGGTGGACGATCCACATGTCCCACGGCGCGGTCATCGGTCTCGGCTTCGCGGCGCTCACGAGCCTGAGGCCGGATCTCGGCGACTCGACCGGAACGAGCCTCGGCGTCGGTGCGGGCTACGGCCTCCTCGTGTGGGTCGCGCTCGCGGTGATCGCGATGCCGATCTGGCTGGGCGCCGTCGGGTTCCCGGGCGCCCCGCCGCTGCCGAACGTCGGCGTCGAGAGCCTCGTCGGTCACGTCGTCTACGGGGCGGTCCTCGGCGGCGTCCACTCGGCGGTCGCGAACTGAGTCCTCGCAGTGCCTCGCTTTTTAACCCCTCGGCGACGACCACCGTAGCAACGAATGTTCGACGAGATCCTCGAGAAGTTCGAGGGGTCACCCAGTCAGCAGGCCGTGATCCGGCTGTTCTTAGAGCGCGGCTTCTCCGTCAACGAGGACGGGCGGGTCGTCTCCGGCGGGATCGAGATCCCGTACACCGGGATCGCGCGCGAACTCGACGTCGACCGCCGCGTCGTCGACTCGACGACGGACGCGATACTGGCCGATCCGGAGTTGAAACGCATCTTCACGAACATCTCGTCGGTGCCGAGCCTGATGGACCTGGCCCCCGTGCTGGACCTGACGGTGCTCACGATCGAGGTCGCGGCCGCCGACGAGGCCGGGATCGTCGCCGAGGTGACCGGCATCCTCGCCGACCACGACGTCTCGATCCGGCAGGTGCTGAGCGAGGACCCGGAGTTCACCGACGACCCGAAGCTGTACGTGATCACCGACGCCGACCTCTCCGGCGACCTGCTCGTCGAGATCCGCGATCTGGCGTACGTCCGCCGCGTCGGGTTCTAAAAATACGTCCGCTGCGGAGTCGGCGTCGACGAGCGGTCAGGCTGACCAGTTCCACCCGATCGCCGCGTCGCCACGTCGGCCCGAGACCATTTATCCGGTACCGAGCCATTCCGGAGCGCGATCCGTGCGCTCGTTTCACTTTCACTCGGGTGTAAACCAGTCTTTATACCGGATGGCGAACAAGGGACGTGTACATGCCAGAAGACGAACTCGAGGACCTCCCCGGAGTCGGCCCCGCCACCGCGGACAAACTCGTCGAGAACGGGTTCGAGAGCTATCAGTCGATCGCCGTCGCCAGTCCCGGCGAGATGTCGAACACCGCCGACATCGGCGAGTCGTCCGCCAGCGACATCATCAACGCCGCCCGCGAGGCCGCCGACGTCGGCGGCTTCGAGACGGGTGCGACCGTACTAGAGCGCCGACAGGAGATCGGGAAGCTCTCGTGGCAGATCGACGAGGTCGACGATCTGCTCGGCGGCGGTATCGAGACGCAGTCGATCACCGAAGTGTACGGCGAGTTCGGGTCCGGTAAGTCGCAGGTGACCCACCAGATGGCCGTCAACGTCCAGCTCTCGAAGGAAAACGGCGGGCTGGAGGGCGGCTGTATCTTCGTCGACACCGAGGACACGTTCCGCCCGGAGCGGATCGACGACATGGTCCGCGGACTCGACGACGAGATCCTCGCCGACGAGATGGAGCGCCGCGAAATCGAGGGGACGCCGAACGACGAGGAGGCGATGGAGGAACTGATCGCGGCGTTCTTAGACCAGATCCACGTCGCGAAGGCGTTCAACTCCAACCACCAGATCCTGCTGGCCGAGAAGGCCAAGGAGCTCGCCGGCGAACACGAGGAGAGCGAGTGGCCCATTCGGATCGTCTGCGTCGACTCCCTGACGGCCCACTTCCGCGCCGAGTACGTCGGTCGGGGCGAACTCGCGGAGCGACAGCAGAAGCTCAACAAACACCTCCACGACCTGATGCGGCTCGGTGACCTGTTCAACACCGCCATCCTCGTCACCAACCAGGTCGCCTCTAACCCCGACTCCTACTTCGGTGACCCGACGCAGGCGATCGGCGGCAACATCCTCGGCCACGCCTCCACGTTCCGGATCTACCTCCGGAAGTCGAAGGGTAACAAGCGGATCGTCCGGCTCGTCGACGCGCCGAACCTCGCCGACGGCGAGGCCGTGATGCGCGTCCAGGGCGAGGGGCTGAAGCCGGAGTAACAGCCCGCCGCTCCGACTGTGGACGACAACCCGGGTTGACAAACGTCATTTTTCGAGGAAACCGACAGAGACGCCCGATATCGAGGGGTTCCGTTCGTCTGGTGGATTTCGCGTCGATCGTCGGGACGGCAAATATTTCCACAGATGGCGCGCACGGCGTTTCGAAGCCCCAAAACACCCGATCCGGCAGATATTGACGGTCAGTTAATAACACATCCGTTCAGTTAAGATGTAAATATTGCCACGGATCCTCGGAGAATATGACCTTATACAACATTACCTTTGCCTTATATTGATCGTCTTGCGTATCATTAATCGAATTTCTTGTGAAACTCAACTAGAACGTTTATATATTCCCATTCCCCGCTCTGCAAACGTGATTCAGCACATGAACCCGAACGAAACGCTCGATATGACGGACGAACGTTCACTCGAGGTGGTTGAAGCGTGACGACCGGCGTTCTCGCGAGCGTCGACCCGAGCGTCATCGCAGAGGGTGTAAACCTGATGTGGGTCGCGGTCGTCTGTTTCCTCATTTTCTTCATGCACGCCGGCTTCGCGATGCTCGAAGCGGGCCAGGTGCGTGCGAAGAACGTGGCGAACCAGCTCACGAAGAACCTGCTGACGTGGAGCGTCGGCGTGATCCTCTACTTCCTGGTCGGTTTCGGCGTCGAGGGTATCGCCGGCGGGGGCGGCTTCTCCGCGGCGTCGGCTCTCGGTGACGGCGGCTGGGTCAACAGCTGGCTGTTCGGCGCCGTCTTCGCGATGACGGCGGCGACGATCGTCTCCGGTGCGGTCGCCGGTCGCGCGAAGCTCCGCGCCTACGTGGCGTACACGATCGCTATCTCGGCGGTCATCTACCCGGTCGTCGCGGGGATCACCTGGGGCGGCGGCTTCCTCGGCGGGAGCGGCCTCGGGTTCACCGACTTCGCAGGCGGGATGATCGTCCACGGGATGGGCGGCATCGCCGGGCTCACCGCGGCGTACGTTCTCGGTCCGCGCATGGACCGCTACGCAGAGGACGGGTCCTCGAACGTTATCCCCGGCCACTCGATGACGTTCGCGGTGCTCGGGACGCTCATCCTGGCGTTCGGCTGGTACGGCTTCAACGTCGGCACGACGGCGACGGTGTTCGCGGTCGACGGCGGCGAACTCATCCTTGACGGCTACGCGTCGGTCGGCCGCGTCGCGCTCGGGACGACGCTCGGCATGGCCGCGGGCGGGGTCGGCGCCGCCGCCGCCTCGATGGCGATCTCGCAGAAGGTCGACACGCTGTACGTCGCCAACGGCCTCCTCGCGGGGCTCGTCGGCGTGACCGGCATCGCGAACCTCGCGACCTGGTGGGGAGCCATCGCCGTCGGCCTCCTCTGCGGCCTCCAGCTCCCGCTTGTGTTCAAGTTCGTCTCCGACACGATGAAGATCGACGACGTCTGTGCGGTGTTCCCGGTTCACGGCTCTGCCGGTGTCCTCGGCGTGCTCGCGCTGCCGTTCGTCAGCATCAACGGCTTCTCCGTGGACCTGCTCGTCTCGCAGGTCATCGGCGTGGTCGTCATCACCGCCTGGACCGTCGTCGCGACGGCGCTCGTCTTCGGCGCGTTCAAGGCTGCCGGCCAGGCCCGCGTCACGCCCGAACACGAGCGTGACGGCCTCGACGTCAGCGAACACGGCGTCGAGACGTACCCCGAGTTCGGCAAGGCAAACGTCGCGACCGACGGCGGCCCCTCGGTCGTCGACACCACCGACACGGCCGAGGGTTCCCCCCGCGCCGACGGCGGCGAGGAGGAGGGCTCGGAGATCAAGATGGTCACGGCGGTCGTCCGCCCCGACAAGCTCGGGGCCATCAAGCAGGCCCTCGCGGAGATCAACGCGCCCTCGCTCACCGTGACCAACGTCTCGGGTCGCGGCAGCCAGCCCGCAAAGACGGGCCAGTGGCGCGGTGAGGAGTTCACCGTCGACCTCCACCAGAAGGTGAAGATCGATATTGTCGTCGCCGAAATCCCGGCCGACGAGGTCGCGGGGGCGATCGCCGACGCCGCGAAGACCGGGGAGCCCGGTGACGGAAAAGTGTTCATCATGCCCGTCGAGGACGCGCTGCAGGTCCGCACCGGTACGACCGGCCCGGAGGCCGTGTAAGGTCGGCGCCGACACACGGAGCGGGACGAAACGAATGGTCGACTTCGACGCACGGTTTTTTGAGGGCTGCCGATGACGCTTCCGCCCTGAGCCGCTGCGCCGCCCGGCGCGAGCCCGACGGTCCGACGCCGGGTTCGCGGTCGCGGTCGGCAACAACTTTCATCCCCGCAGTCTAACCACCGAACATGAACCACGAGCGCTCGCGCGGGCTGTACGACCGCGCGCTGTCGGTCATGCCGGGCGGCGTCAACTCCTCGGTCCGGGCGACGATGCCGCACCCCTTCTTCGTCGAGCGCGGCGACGGCGGCCACGTGATCGACGCCGACGGCAACCGGTACGTCGACTGGGTGATGGGATACGGACCGCTGCTGTACGGTCACGACCTCCCGGACCCGGTCGAGGCGGCGATCCAGTCGCACGCGTCGGCGGGGCCGATGTACGGCGCGCCTACCGAGGTCGAGGTCGAACACGCGGAGTTCGTCGCGCGTCACGTCCCGAGCGTCGAGTCGATCCGGTTCGTCAACTCCGGCACGGAGGCGACCGTCTCGGCGGTTCGGCTC
>Ga0207720_100563_pt1 | contig 23343 bp, 26 predicted proteins | sample A23P2SouthBayCA_2_FD_187751 | JGI IMG/M metagenome (GOLD analysis project Ga0207720, IMG submission 187751) | Aerobic enrichment media microbial communities from Eden Landing Ponds, California, USA - A23 E3 (2) (SPAdes) | ecosystem: Environmental > Aquatic > Marine > Unclassified | place...
TCCTCAATCGTCCATGGCGACCCACGACAAGGAGATATCCAGGGCTCGTGTGCGGACATCTCCCGTGCGGAGAGTCGTCTCGGATATGCTCCCCAAGTCACACTTGATGACGGTATCGAGCGGTTACTCACCTCGTATGGAGCAAGCCCATCCACGGTGTGAACCCACCGTACACTGAGAGAGTGAATAGTACATTGTGAAGGGCTTGGCAAGTCGAAAAAATCGACGTGCCGTGGGATGGGTCTCGTAGACCGCTCAACCGACGGGTTTCGAAAGAACTCGGGAGCGTGAGCGGACAGCGAACGCCCTAATCGGCGTCGCTATACAACTCCACGCGACCGGGTGTTCACTTGGAGAGACGACAGACTCGTGCTTGAGGTTCTACGCTCTCACCGATGTCCGGCAATGGCACGTCGGTTCGCTGACAACGGTCCCACCGACCGCTATCGGAATTAATACCAAGTGTATTGCGTGACCCCTATAGTATTTCTGTGTAAATCTGGCCCTTGAGGTCGAATCATTGAGCCGGTCTGGTACCGGTCCGGCAACTGCGTTCTCTATCGCCTCTCGGAGAAGCGACACCGCGACTGCTGATGAAGTTCAGTATTCAGATCTACCTTGCTTAAATATCAATTTCAAATATTGTATACATTTTTGATGTATTTAGTGTCAGACGCGCTCGATTCACCGTCTATAATTGGGTTCATAAGGCCGATCTACAGCCCGAATCACGTTGCGGTTGACGAGACGGTAATCCGACTGAACGACGAACAATATTGGCTGTATGCCGCCGTCGATCTCGAAACAAACGAATTACTACATACAAGGCTTGAAACGACGACAACAATGATTCTCGTTCATCCATTTCTGACGGAACTCCGAGAAACACGACGTCTCTGACGCCGTGTTTCTCGTTGATGGCTCGTACCCGCTACAAGACGCGTGCCAGCGTCACGGACTCGCTTTTAGATACGAGAGACATAGAAATCGGAATGCTGTTAAACGTATCTCTCAAGAGACAAAACACCGAACTTTCTGTTTCTCAAATTGTTTTAGCAACGCCGACGCAAAAACCGCCGACGGCTGGCTCAGATCGTTCAGCTTCGCATGGAATCAGCTAATCTGAACAGCACCGTTTTATCCCTGTAGAACTGGGATCCAGAGTACCTCATAACGAGATGTGAGGAGGGTTTGCGAGGGTACCCAAGCGATGAGGAGGCCGACACAGTTTTCAATATGTACATGAGTACGAAACGGGTCAACTTCCGACTCCCCGAGGAATTGGTGGCACATGCTGACATCGCGGCCGAAGTCACTCACAAGAATCGAACAGAGGTTCTCATTGAAGCCCTCCAACAGTATCTCGAAGAGAAAGAGTCTGATGAGAATTTTCGTGAGGCCGTTGTCGAACTATATTTAGATGACCACATCAAGTTTAAGAAACTTGTCGAGATTATCGGCCGACAGGATGCCGAAGCCGTCCGAGCCTCGAAACAGGTGCTTGATCGTGGCGAAGAACTCGCAGACCTCTAAATGCTCGTTGTAGACACGAAGGCATTCATTTCTCTCTCAATCGGCGGGATTCTCGAAACCTTCGTCGTCGAGTTTGACGTCGCCACCACAGAGACAGTTCTCGAGGAACTCCAAGAAACTGCTGAGTACAACGACCATCATGGTAAAGCCGCCAATGACGTCCTCGATACGGTCGGCTCGTTCACTGTCGTTGCTGTCGCTGGTGGTGAGTTTGTGACGAGCCGAATCGACGATGGTGAAGCCAGTTGCATAGCTGCAGTCCGTGAGATGGATGCAACGTTCCTGATTACCGACGACCACAGGGCCCTTCTTGAACTTCGAGAGCTATAGTAATCTCCAGAAGTATTTACTCACAGTTGTCTCTGTATTACTGAGAGTCGGCGTGATACGACCGTTTCCGGCTGGTGGACCCGCAAAGACTTCCAGATTCTACTATAGTTGAGACTATGCATCTCGATGCATCGAGCTCAGCCAGCTTCTCTATCTGTTGTCAAATAGCACAATTCTCAGGGCAACCTGCTCGTGATTTCAGGAGTCACACTGAAGAGAAGTAGGACTGACCGAAGCGGAGCAGGTCCCGATCAAATTCGTCTGGGTCGTCGATTCGAAAGTGGAAAAGCCGATTTCGCATATCGCCAATCTCAAGCACTAACTCGCGAATCACGTCCTGTTGATCATCGAAGAGCGATTCGAATTCCTCCCAGTGAATAGAAATGAATTGAGCATAGTGTGCGTAGCTACAATGTTCGACCGACGCCGGCGTTGGCAGTGGATGATCGTCACCGAACGTCCCGGACAACTGCTCCGACAACGAATCACCAAACACTCGTGTGAAAATATCCCGCAACTGCATCTCAATCGACTCAATCAGCAAAAACGGCTCAAGCATCTGTTTCAGCCGCGTTAGAAGATCGTAGTCAGTCAGAATACGCCACTCATCGTCTCGAGTGACCACGATATACGTGTACTCCGCGAGTGCATCGAATATTGCGAGAAGGGTCTCATCCTCGCTGATTGTGTGCGCGTCTTCAACTGCTGCCCCGACCGATATCTTATCGAGTGTTTTGTGTCCGACCTCCAGCTGGTGGAATGCAAGGAGCGTCCGGGCGACTGACCTGTAGGTGACAATCCCGACTAATTCGCCATCCCGCTCAACGCCGATCTGCGTGTAGCCACTCTCAAACATCTGACGAAGCGCCGTTTCAAGCTCAAGATCGTATTCGACGGTCTGGAGTATGTTTCCGATCGGTAGGTCAGCGATTGTGTACATGGCTGTCTGAAGCGTTTGCTTGTAGGTAACTATGCGTTTCCGTTCGTATCCAAATCACCGTTTTGTGTCCATCTGGTATCATTGTCTCTCACCTGTCCCGGAGAAAACAGAGACGAAGCCATTCTAGGCCTGTTGCGTCGCTGTGGGTGCATCCATTATCGGGTCTGCTAGGGGCTTATTCAATAGTCAGAGAGATCAGATTGATGATGTGGACGTCTGCCCGTAAGTACGTACGGTGCAATGGTTCTAAAGAACTGTGCGACAAAGACGAGTAGTATCGGGCCAAGAAAAATACCGTAGAATCCGAACACGATCGGCCCGAGAATATACGCAAACATCAGCAGACCCACATGCGTTCGGTTCCCACTCACATACGGGCGAATCAGGAAGTCTGGAATGGTATCGACAACTACGAACGCCAACACGAGGAACAGAATCACGAAGCCGAACGCCCCTGGTTGACCACTGGCGATGGCGGCAACCGCGAGGATTGCTCCCACGGGGAGATACACGATTTTCATCCCGACGACAGGAATCAAACTTCCGGCCCCTGTGAGTGCACCGACCAGCGGCGCGAACGGTACTTTTACCGCTCCCGGAGCGATGAGATTATACCCGGAAAACACGAGAATCCCGATGATTCCCGTCACGAATGCGTTCAGAATATTGCCGAAGAGAATCGAGGACAGTTCATCGTCAACGGACAGCGCGTATGACTCGACGATGCCGGACTCATCGAAGTTGTCGAGGAACCACCGTACGAGACGCGACCCATCGGTGAGCAGATAATACGTTCCCGCGAGAAGAATAAATCCGTGGAGTGCGGCATCTGCGATGAGGCCTACCGAATCGATGAGGGTAGCAACCATTCGTTCTGCCCATGCTTGAACTGCAGGATCATTGAGAATCGCGGCGACCTTCTGGGGATCCATCGCCAGCACGTCACTGAGTTCTAACCCTACAAGCGGTGCTGGGAGTCCACTACCTTGTGCTGACTGTAACGCGGAGAGATACGCTGCACCGGGACCGCTCCCACCAACGAAGCGTTGGATTTCTGGCACCACTAGCACAAGGGTATACGTGAGCAAGAAGAGAAACGGTAGTAGGAAAATCGAGATTGTAGTAACAGCAAGCGCTTGGCGGCGATAGGGGAGGCGGTGGCCTTCGAGTCGCGAAGGAAGTGAGAGATTCTCCAGCTTACGATAGATTGGACGGCTTGCGTAGTAGAGAAATACCGTGAATACGAGCGTCGCCTGAAACTGGATCAAAACGAAAACTACAGCCGTTAGTAATCCCAGTCCTCCTAACCCAAAGAGTGTTCGTCGACGTAGTGCCGCATCGTACTTCATCACCTAATGGCTCCCGCCCTAACAAAAAGACATGTCGGTAACGGATTCCCGACCGGTTGTTATGATCAAAAATAGGTAGGTGCCGTCAATGAATTTTCATCATTGAAATGATTACAGTACCTATTATACTGCTCTGTTGAATAGATGCTGAGTCACGGTTACAGCGGTTCACAGAGCGGTTCTATGTTGATGATGGCGAACATCAGGACAATTTCACGGAACTGCCGACACCAGCCGAGCGCTCGCACGGCGTCGCCCAGCGCGCGCTCGGCTGGTGTCGGCAGTTCCTCGTTCAGTTTGTTTCATGCCCCTGAAACCCCAGACTGTCCATTGTTGGGGCGGAAGAGACGGCCGATTCGTCGGGCTAGAGTGCCGAGGACGAATCCAACGATCCCGATGGGGATGCCCCAGAGTAGTGCGAGGAACAGAGCAGTTCCGAGCGTCTCGACGGCACCGACTGTCTCGAAGTGCATCGCTGTCGTGCCGAAAAGCCGATGAAGTTTACTCGGTGAGAAGTGCTCAATCAGCAGTCCATATCTCGAGAGACCAATCCCGAAGATAGGTCCCATCACGAGAGCCATCGTCGGCACCAATCCCGAGTTTTTCGCCGAGAGGATTGTAGCGAGCGCTACGAGCGTAATCAGACCGAGGAGGGCGATAGCAGTGGGTCCAGTGGGACTCCGAATACCTGCAACCCACTGACTGAGACTGTGGGTGTCACCGATGACGATGTTCTCGACATGGCGATACCCATACGTACTCCAAATCAGGAGACCGACAACACTCGCGGTTATCGGCGCCGATAGAATTGCTATAAGCGAAGTCTTTCGGTGTCGTCCGACGATTCCCGCCCAAATCCGTTCAAGCGATGGATGGATGGTTACAACTGCTCTGAACACAGCATACATCACCGAAAGCGCGGCGACAAAATGTTTGAACGCAGTGATCATGTGGCTGCGTGCGGTTCGTTCGGATGGGTTTCTCGGAGGGTCATCGTTGTTGGGGGACACAGCGGCGGTACGATGTGTCCAAAGAAGTAAAAATTTTATCCCGCTTCGTAGCCAGAACCTGACGACTGGAACGCACTCGACTACCGGCTCCGTCTTAGTATCGACGAGAAGGGACGGTTGCCGTCCTAGCTGAGAGGGAGTCATAGCACAGTTCGGCTTTGTTGAAATCCTCAGAGAGTCACATGTTTGTCCCGTAATTCTATGAGATGAAGACTCTCCCGAAGTCGCAGATTCTCCGGGTTACTGAGAAGGCGACAGATCTAGCACGCCGAGCCGTCTCTCGGTATTCCTCGAAGTTTTCTAAACACCACTATACGCTTCCTCAGCACGTTGTTTTGCTGCGTCTCAAAGTTCGGAAGCACGACCTATCGTGTCTGCTTGACGAGCTGATTGAGATGCCCCGCATTCGTTGCGCCCTCGGATTAGCTGAACTTCCTACGCCATCAACGCTCTGTAAGGCGTTCAATCGGCTTGATATGGCTGTCTGGCGTGTCATACTGACTCTCTCAGCGACGCTACTTCCACGAGTGGAGTCGTTAGAGTCGATGCGTCAGGGTTCGACCGCAATCACGCCTCAAAACACTACACGGAACGAGCTGAACTCACGATTCAGCGGCTCAAAGTGACACTGGTGGTCGATGCGAAGGTAAACACGATTCTCGATTTACACGTGACGACGACACGAAAACACGATAGCCAGATCGCACCGTCGTTGATCAAACGCAATCCCGAGCAAATTGACATCCTGCTCGGTGACAAAGGCCACGACAACCAGAAGATCAGACGATTTGCCCGTCAACACGAGGTTCGACCACTGATCAAGCATCGTGAGTTCACATTGCTCCACAAGGCACGGAACGCACGCTTAGACGCCGATCTCTACGGTCAGCGGAGTCAATCCGAGACTGTCAAATCCACGCTCAAGCGGAAGTACGGTGCGTTCGTCCGATCACGACGCTGGTGGAAACAGTTCCGTGAACTCACTATCGCCTGTCTCGTACATAATCTCGACCGGTCGCTCTGAGCGGTCAATACAAGGTAACTATCAAGATACCAGAACGAACGTAAGTGATTGTAGCTGTAGGAGCACCGGTAGTGTAAAGATAGTATAATCGTTATCTTAATTATCTGGTGACCATTCCATGAGCGATGACAGACCGTTTGTCACTGAAGAACGAGCGGTCACGCCAGTCGTCAGTACGATTTTGATGGTCGCTATCGTAGTAGTTCTAGGATCTGTTATCTCAGTGGCTGGTTTGGGAATGGGTAGTGACATACTTTCTCCGACTCCACAGGTGAGTTTCGACTACAGCGCCGACTACACGAACGGTGATGTAATTGTCACACAAACGGCTGGTGGTTCTCTCAACGGTGACCAGTTGAGGTTCTCCGGCGCTGCACTTGAAAAAACCACCTATGGTGACATCACCGAATGGGCTGGCAAAGACGTCAAATCCGGGGACTCCGCAGCGGTACACGTGGCGCGTGGTGAGACGCTGAAACTCATCTGGCAATCCCCTAACCGCGGAAATACCGCGATAATCGCTGAGTACGATGTGCCAAACGATCTCGGTCCTACGGCGTCAATCGGTAGTGTTGAGACTGGGTGGAGTACTTATGTTCTCGGCGGCACGATGACAGTTAAGAATATCCAGTTCAGCCAAGTGCAAGACGACAATGTATACGTCGTCGTGGAAGCAGGGCCATACAGCGAGAATATAATTTTTTCAAACAGCGGCGGTGATCTAAATGTGGATCTCAATGGTAATGGGGGAGTTTCTGGTCTAAAGAAGACTGATCCAGTTACAGTGACTGTATATGAAACCGAGAGCAAATCAAATGTACTGACGACTGTCACGGAACCCGGTATTAGGTGAGGGTTGTTTTGCTGGAGACAGTCTAATTCTATTTCCTAAAAACTTCACTGGTTGGGTCCATACTCGTCAATTGACGTTGGAGTCCGCCATCTAATCAAGGGAATAGTAAGTTAATCAAGAGCGTTTCCGATTCAAATTGATAAGAAACACCGAGGAAGGAGGAAATACTCAATGTAGCAGATCCAATTAGTTCTCCCTGTTATCTGTCAGAAACATCGTGACCGATACATCTATCTTCAGCACGGAATTTCTATCAACTACTGAGGATTTCAACAGAGCCGAGATATCGTGTACGCGCTTGGCATTGAAAATATCGTGTGCGGGGACGGCGACTCCGTAATATGAGCGCGATAATTCTCGAGCAAGTGGACCTAGTCCGGAGGGCGTATTCTCGAAAGTCATCGTAGGGCGATTATCGATTATGGACGACACATTGTCCGAACAGCTGGTTCAGGGCTAACCGGGTTCTTATGCGTCGAGGCGTTGGAGCAATTGCGCGACGTACGGACTGTTCTCCCAGCTCCGATGCGGGCTGATCGTCGTGATGAGCGTTCGGGCCTCCTCGTGGCTCATATGCCCGTCCCGAGCGTAATCCACGATGAGACGAGGCGTCGGGACGATCCGTGGCCCCTCCAGCACGGCGTGAATCAGCGGGAAGTTCGTCCCACCGAACTCGTCAGTGAGAAACCCGTCGACACCGACTGCGTTCGCGAGAACGATCCCGTCGGTTTCGCCGTCGTCGAGACCGAACGTCGGCCTCGACTCTGGCGTATCGTCGCGCTCGTAGGGGTCCTCGACCGTGTAGTGGGTGCGAGCGGCGAGGACGTTGTTCGCAGCCGCGGCGTGGATGTCTTGGTACTGCGTGATGTCGCGGAGCTCCGCGATCACCTCTGGCGGCACGAACACGTCACACGAGGTGAGGAGATACTGGAGGGAATCCGGAGCCGTGTCGGTGTCGTAGGCCGGGTCGGCTCGTGGGACGGCAAGACTGACCAGCGCACTCGTGTCGGCGACGACTGTCCGCAGTCGCGGCCTCCTCATCGCTCGTCGCCGTCACCAGTCTCGACCGTCGTCGCGTCATCGCCGTAGATGTCGACGTCAGTGGGTGCACCGAGATCCAACGGTTCGCCCTCGAGGTCTGCCTTGAGCAGACGGAGCCGTTGGGCGCTTTCAGCGCCGACCAACTGCTTGACCGCTTCGAACTCAAGCTGGTCGTCGTAGTACTTCGTTGCCACCAGTTCTTGGAACGTCTCGCTGTCGGCAGTCTCTTCGATGTACTCGCGGATCGCTTCGACGAGGAGGTCCGTCCTGTCCTTATCGAAGAGCGCCGCAATCGCGTCGAGACGCTCGACGAGGTACTCCGGGGACTGGAAATGGACTCGTCGGGGCTTGTCACTCGCGCTCATTATATGTGCAAGTTCTGCACACAGCTTCATAACGATTCTGGTGAATGCACATAGCTTGCACATCGGTCGAAAAGGGCTGGTCAACGGTTACTGTGAGGTGGCGTCACGAACGAAATGCGCGCCGAAATCCTGCAAGCGACGCGAGAGTGAAACCCTCGCTCGTCCACAGGCAGAGCCTGAGGACACCGCAGCCACGAGGTGCGTAGCGGGGGTCCCATGAGCCGTGCGGGACCGAAGGTCTCGCTGGGAGCCGGCACTCCGCGCCGGCGACGAAGCGACCGGAAGCAAGTGAGACTGTGTCTCGCATGGTCGCGGGATGCTGAGCGGTCGAGGGCTTTCATCTGTTATGCCCACGTCCCCGATAGAGTCAGTCTGTGTTGCAACATGCCGAACTGAGTCATATATTCTTCGCGAGTATGCGGCGGTGTTCAGATAAGGATTGAAAGGTGAGGCGGTGCGATTTCTCAGTGCTTATGCCGAAAAACGCCCGCCTCAGCGGAAGCCTTGGCCAGATCGAGTTAGATTTTGTGGAACGAGAAGCGACACCGCAGCTGCTGGTAAATCTCAGTATTCAGCTTCATCTTGCTGGATTGTCGCTCTCGAATACTGTTTCTATTCTTGAGGTATTTGGTGTCGAACGGGCTCGTTCCACCGTTCACAACTGGGTTCACAAAGCCGATCTACAGCCGGACGATGGTCGAAACCCGACTCACGTTGCGGTCGATGAAACTGTGATTCGACTCAACGGCGAGCAGTACTGGCTGTACGCCGGTGTCGATCCAGACACAAACGAATTACTCCATACAAAGCTTGAACCGACGAGACCCAAGGTTATCGCTCACTCATTCTTTCATGAACTCCGCGAGAAATACGACGTTGACGACGCTGTATTTCTCGTCGGTGGCGCGACGCCGCTGAAAGACGCCTGCAATCGACATGGACTTCGATTCCAATATGAAAAACACGGGAATCGAAACAGTATCGAACGTGTCTTTCGTGAGATAAAGCGGAGAACTTCCTCGCTCTCAAACTGTTTCAGCGACGCCGAAGCAAACACTGCCGACGACTGGCTCAGATCATTCGCCTTTGCATGGAATCAGCTTATCTGAACACTACCGACTCTGGATGTCATAAAGCAGTTCACAAAACGAGTGATTTCGGAACTACTGGGTCTAGCGGATCAGAAGGTGGTTTAATACATCTCCGATACTTGGTCGTGCTGAGATGATGTGTCACTGTGTGAGTTCCTCAGTTAGTCCGTGGATGTCTTGGAGGGGCTGGTTTTGCCAGTCATCCCAGGTGTCGTCTGCTTGCCATCGGTACCGAACTGTACGTTCGGAATCCACGAGAACGATGCCGCGCTTTGCATTCCTCCGTCCCTCGTCACTCCGTTCAACCATGCCGTACTGCTCGTAGACGTGCTTTTCGTCGTCGGTTAATAGTGGATACGAGATGTTGTTATCGGCGATGAATCGCTGGTGACTGTACGGCCCGTCAGTCGAAATACCGAGCACTCTGATGTCGTCGTTGAACGTCAGATACTCCATCTCGTTGATTTCGCACATCTGCTTCGTACAGACCGGGCTGTAATCGTAAATATAGAACACGACGGCAACAGGGCGTCCGTCCGCAAACTCGGAGAGGGTGAACTCTCGAATTTCATCTCCCTGTGTTCCGTCAAGTGTAAAATCCGATGCAGTCTCACCAAGCTTGACCATATTCAAACAGTAGGGTTTCAATAATTATAAATCGACCCCAACCTCCTGGGTGAGAACTAATTCTATAGCAAGTGGGGGACGGGTGGGAAAGTTGGGTATGGACAAAATGAGGTGTTAGAATTGTTGTATGATACCTGCTGGACTGGGAAGCGGCACTTCGTGAACCCCGCTATCTGGATATCGAGTTCTTCGTCGGCTTTGAGGTGGTCGGCGAGTTCTCGCAAGAACTCGTGGGCCACGATGCCGCCTTCGTAGTCCGGGAGGCCGTTCTCCCGCGCTCGTACACCTCGAAGTCGTCGTACCCCCGGATGGTGAACTCTCCGTCTTCGGTAGCTTCCCAGTCGAGCGTCCCGAAGCAGTAGCTCTCACAGAGCTCGCGGACTGCCTGCGGATCCGATACAATCACGCCGGTCGTCGTCGTCGCAACTTGCAGTGTGGCCATATCTGGGCCTCGCGGGGTCGCCCCCGAACCCCCCTGTCGGGGCGATAAACCGACGTGAGAGGTACCTCTCGAGGCGTGGTTAGCGACTCCAGTTAGGAGTCTGCGTGGGCATCCGCCCCCGCTCCGTCGACCGGCCGCGTGAGAAGGCTCACCTCTTCGAGGAAATCTCTCGCCGTCTCGACTCGGTTGCGATCCGCGTCGTCCAACCATTGAGATCGGGTCGGTTGAGATTGCTGAGTACACGATGCATCCGGTAGTCCTGTTTCACTCGTTGATTCATATAGGGAAGAGCGGTTCGAGGGCGGCCAGCCCGATACAAGGCATCAGCCTGAGTGCGACAATCCGCGCTACCGGTTGGCCGCTAATCTCTCGATGCGGTCGGTCCCTGCCTCGACGAACCCACCATGGAAGCAGAACGTCTCCTTGATGTCGAGTTCGGCGAGCTGTTCGACGCTCTCCCAGGCGGTCTCCAGATCGGGTGTCGCGTCCTCGCGTGGGCCAACCAACTCGTCGTCGACGACGTTGAGTGCGTCGGCGCTGATCAACAGTTCTGCGTCGGGGAAGTAGTAGGACGTGTGGCCGGGGCTATGCCCGGGAGTGGAGACAGCTCGCATCGGACCCGCCGCGGTCGCGAACGTCTCCCCACCGGTCACCTGGACGTCGACCGTCGTCGGCGCAATCTCCATCGGGCGCTCCTCGCTGGACTTGACCAGTTTCGTCTCGCCTTCGAGGTACGGCGTGTCTCGCTCGTGGGCGAACACGACCGCGTCGGTTCGCTCGACGACCGCCGCCAAACAACCAGCGTGGTCGAGGTCTTGATGGGTGATCGCGACCGCCCACGTGTTCTCGAGCCCGAGCCCCTCCGCATCGAGCGCGTCGGCGAGGTCGTCGAGTCCATCCGGGAGACCGACGTCGAGCAGGAGGAGTCCCTGCGGCGTCTCGACGGCGACTGGGTTGAGCGTCATCTCGCGGTCGCCCAGCGACACATCGAGTGGCAGGCCGTACACGCCGTCAATAAGTTCCATACCGTGGTGATGGTCGCGAGCGGCTTGAAACACGGGGCTCCGGCGAGAGAGACCAGTTCCTCCGCGGGCCGGAACGCCGAGGCGATGTGACTCCGAGTGCCTCTCGCGACCTGTGTCGTGAACCGAGAGATAAAAAATGACAGATTCTGGACTTACTAATCAGTCAGAAAGCTCTTAACTAATCAGTTAGTAAGTCCCCATAGAGAATGGAATCGGAGACAAAATCCGAGATCATCGACGGGACGAACCGGGTTCTCTGCAAACACGGGTATGCCGGACTCACGATGCAGAAAATCGCCGACGAGTCGTCGATGACAACCGCAGCGATCCACTACCATTTCGATACGAAAGAAGAGTTGCTGAACGTGTTCCTTGACAACCTGATCGAGCGGTTCACGGAACAACTCGCCTCCGAAGCGACGGATCCGCGCGAACGACTCAGAGCGTTCTTCAACGCGGTCTTCACATCGTCGAACCCTGACGCCAACGGCTTCCCCGTGGCGATCATGGAGTTGAAAACCCAGGCACCCTTTCAGGGGCTCTTCCGAGAACGGTTCCTCGGTCTCGACGACATGATGCGCGAGGTCGTCGCAGATATCGTCGCAGACGGCATCGACGATGGTCACTTCGAGGAGACCGACCCGGACGAAGTCGCCAGACTCGTCACAACGACGATCAACGGCGCACACGTACGGAAAGTGGCTCTGGGTGAGCCGCTCGACGAAACGCATCACGTCCTCGAAAACACGCTGGAACTGCACCTCGGCTGGCCGTCTGGCTCGGAGGTGGTCGCGTGAGCTTCTTCAAAGGACAGGAGGAACTCAACCTGACAGAGGGTGGCATCATCAAGCCACTCTTGTTCCTCTCGCTACCCATCGTGTTCACGAACCTGATGCAGACTGCCTACAATCTGGCCGACACGTTCTGGCTCGGCCAGTACTCGACGGAGGCGCTGGCAGCCATCTCCTTCGCGTTCCCGATGGTGTTCCTGCTCATCTCACTCGGGATGGGCCTCTCGGTCGCCGGGAGCGTGCTTGTCGCCCAACACTCCGGTGCTGAGGAGACTAAGGAGGCCGAGTATGCGGCCTCGCAGACGGTATCGTTCGCGTTCATTGCCTCAGCAATCCTCGGTGCAATCGGCTATCCGTTCGTCCGGGAGTTCCTCGCGTTCCTCGGTGCATCGCCCGACGTCCTCCCAGGGGCCACAGCGTACATGCAGGTGGTTGCACTAGGCTTGCCGTTCATGTTCGGCTTTTTCGTGTTCATCTCGCTGATGCGCGGCGCGGGTGACACCATCACGCCGATGCTCGTCATGTTCGGGACGGTCGTCATCAACGTGATTCTCGACCCGTTCCTGATCAACGGCTGGACGGTCGGCCCGCTCGCATTCCCCGAACTCGGCATCCAGGGAGCGGCTGTCGCCACTGTCTTTTCGCGGGGGCTGGCGATGCTCGTCGGCCTCTACATCATGCTGTCGGGAACGCGGGGTATCCAGATCAATCTCACCGATATGAAACCCGACCTTCAGTACCTCCGGAAGATCCTACGCATCGGCATTCCGGCGTCGATTGAGGGAACTGGCCGTGCGCTCTCGATCAACGCGCTGTTGATCGTCGTTGGGCTGTTCTCGACGTCGGTCGTCGCGGCGTTCGGCATCGGGACCCGCGTGTTCTCGGTCATCTTCCTCCCGGCTATCGCCGTCGCGCGCGGTGTTGAGACGATGACTGGTCAGAACGTCGGAGCAGGGAAGTACGACCGCGCCCAGGAGGCGAACTACGTCGCGGCAAAAGGGTTGTTCGGCATCCTCGGTGTCGCCGGCGTGGCCATCTTCTTCGTCCCGACGCCTATCGTCTCGGTGTTCACCAACGACCCGGCCGTCCTCGACGTCGGCGCGGAGTTCCTGCGGTACGTCGCGCTGTCGTTCGGATTTATCGGCATTCAGCGGGCCTTTACCGGCGGCTTCCGCGGTGCCGGAAAAACACTGATCGCTGCTGCAATCTCAATTGCGGCACTCGCCGTCATCCGACTTCCCGTTGCATACGTGGCCTCGCAAGGCGTGCTCCCGGTCGACCTGTGGTTCTTCGGACAGCCCGATGTCCGGGGAATCTGGATCGCCTTTTTCGCCTCGAACGTCATCGGGGCGGTCATCGCGTGGCTGTGGTTCCGACGCGGCACCTGGCGTGAAGGGGACGTTCGTGGAACGTCGAGTCCCAGTGGACCCGAACCGGACAACGAAGACGTCACTATGGGGGGCGATTGACTATGTTCGTGGACAGCCACCGAACGCCGACGCCTGTTAGACAGAAAGGGTTCACCGAAGTCGAACACCGAATCGTATGTGAGCGGAGTGTCGACCGATGACTGACGCGACGTACACGCGTATCCTTGTCCCGACCGACGGGAGTGACCTGGCGCTCAGAGCGCTGGGGGAAGCGTTCACACTCGCGGAGCTGTCCGGAGCGACCATCCACGTGCTCTACGTCGTGGACGATACGAAGGTCGCCGAGCTCGCCATGGACTCGGGAGTCGAGGACGTGAGCTTCGACGCCGACGTGGACCAAATCTTCGAGCGATTCGAGGCAATCGGTGAGCACGCGATTGAGGACCTCCGAGATGCTGCGGACGAACGCGGTCTCGAACTGACGACCGCGATTCGAATCGGGATTCCCGACGAGACGATCCTCTCTTACGTTGAGGAGAACGGGATCGATCTGTTGGTCATGGGAACCCACGGCCGTCGCGGCGTGCAACGCTACCTCCTCGGCAGCACGACCGAGCGGGTGCTCAGGAGAGCTCCTGTTCCCGTACTCACCGTTCGTGAGAAGGCGGCTTGACGGAGTTAGGAGTCTGCGTGGGCGTCGGTCCCGGCTCCGTCGCCCGGCCGTGTGAGAAGACTCACCTCTTCCAGGAGGTCTCTCGCGGTTTCGACTCGCTCTCGATTCGCGTCGTCCAATCGGTCGACGTCGAGCGGCTAGGATTGCTGAGTACACGATGCATCCGGTAGCCCTGTGTGAACTCTTGCTCCATCGGAAGCCACCCCTCGCCGGCGCGGAAAGACTCCCCATCGAGACTGGGACCGTCGCGAACTGCGCCACACACCGGGCACTTCCCAGATCGGTTGTCCCGTTCACGCCTCATCTGGGTCCGACTCTCGAGTTTTGAACCGGTGGTCGGTCGCGGGACACATCGGTCGGCTCGCTCGTGGTGACGTCTAAATGGTCGACGCGGAGATTGTCGTTGAATTGCTCGACGGGGGATTCAGATGGATTTGAATCTGGGCTACGAATTAATGTTCAAAAATGTGAACTAATACTACCTCTGTGAACTCCGGAAAGCGCATTCAGCTGTGAGTGTCAGTTCGTTCGATACAGAAGGTTCGTATATCGTTAGGTCCGTCTATATGGTGGTGTTCAGATTAGCTGATTCCATGCGAAGGCGACGGATTTGAGCCACTCGCTTACCGTTTCTTCTTCGGCGTTGCTGAAACAGTTCGAGAAACTGGTAGCTCGTCGTTTTACTCCACGAAAGACACGTTCGACGCTGTTCCGATTTCCGTGGCTTCATATCTGAAATCGAGCCCGTGTCGATTGCAGGCGTCGTTCAGTGGGTTCACATCATCGACGAGAAACACCGCGTCGTCGACGTCGTGTTTCTCACGCAATTCGCGGAAGAAGAGAGCGATAACGTTCGTTCTTGTCGTCTCAAGCTTCGTGTGGCGTAATTCGTTTGTCTCTTGACTGACCGCGGCGTACAGTCAGTACTGCTCGTGCTGAACTCGAGTCACGGTTTCATCGACCGTGACGTGAGTCGGGCTTCGACCGTCGTCGGGCTGTAGATCAGCCTTGTGAATCCAGTTGTGAACGGTGGACCGCGCCCGGTCAACACCAAATATTTCAAGAATAGAAACAGTATTCGAAAGTGAGAATTCAGCAAGATGGAGCTGAATACTGGGATTTATCAACAGCCGCGGTGTTTCTTTTCGCTCCACAAATTCTAATTCGATTCGGTTGAGACTACCGCTGAGGTTAGCGTTTTCGGGCACGACCAACTTAGAAAACACTACGCCTCATGCTTCAATCCTTATCTGAACACTACCTACTGTTCGGTCCTCATATCGTGTTGCAAGCGGTCTCGAATGGTCTACTCGTACGCTAATCGGAGTTCGATTTCGTTTGACCCCGTTGTGACAAGTTCAATGATCTGTTGGCGGTATTCATCGTTTTCGATGCGTGCATGGGGGGCTGCGATGGCGATTGCGCCTCGAACATCGTCGTCGACCACGATAGGAGCAGCGACTGCAGATCCCCCCTGTGCGGTCTCATTGTGGTTGACGGCGTAGCCGTGCTCACGGATCTCGGCAAGTTCTTTCTGCAGGTCATCTCTCGATGTGATTGACTCTGGAGTCTCCCGTGGGAGACCATGGGTCTCGACGACATTCGCAATGTGTTCCTCCGACGAGAACGCAAGCATCACTTTTCCGGACGCTAGACAATTCATGAACTCGTGTTTACCCAATCTTTCGTGGGTCTCGATCGAATTCTCTCCTAACTCCTGTGCTAAGTAGACTACTTTCCCACCCTGTTCGACTGTCAACCAAACTGCCGCATCGCTTTCGTCAGCCAATTGCTTGAGAGTATCCCTCGATTTCGAGCATATCGAAAATGTATCACGTGCGGCAATACCGTGATCCAGAAATCGGAGTGAGAGACTGTACTGCCGTCCTTCGTTCACAAAGTAGCCGAGGTAGGTGAGTGTCGTCAGGTAGTCGTGCAGCGTACTCTCTGCCATGTCGACGTGTTCGGAGATTTCGGTAAACGTCGCAGATTCTAAGTCTTGGACGATTTGGACTAACTCGAACACTCGAACTGCTGTTTTGATCGGCCGCTTCGGTGAGTCAGCGTTTGTCATAGTATACCTAATGATGATTTCACGTATAAGACTTGTTCAACCGTGCCACCTACGCTGTCGTTGCTTGAACGAGAGGCACCACTTGTACCGCCGTCTGACGTAGAGTACGGGTACCGTATTTGAGACAGTTCGTAGTTCAATTAGTAGAATTACGCCATTAGGTCTGTAATAACAAACCTCCCGAAGACGTTCAATTTCGAATATACCGAAATATGGGTTCAACATACTGTCGGAGGTTTCTAGCGACTCGGTAATCGCTTTGCGTTGAGTAGTAGAATCGGCTCGGATATTTCAAAATCAGCTGAGACAGCCCTACCCAACTCGAACTCTACAACCAAAGGGCCACAAAATAAGGTAACTTCGGGTAGATAACCGATTTTCTCGGGTCAGATTTGGACGTAGACGTCGCCGTCGACGGCCTCGGCGTCAAACGTACCGATACACTTCCCTGAAACCTCATGCTCACCGGACTCGATATCCAGCTCCCAGAGATGCCACGGACAACTCACGCTGAGCTCCTCTTCGTTGACCCCGCCGCGGGACGTCGTCCACGTGTGTTCCGCGTTAATCTTCTCCTCACCGGCCTTGTACAGCGGCGCGTTTTGGTGTGGACAGCGATTAGACAGGGCGTGAAATTCGCCCTTGACGTTGAAAATCGCGATTTCGATTCCGTTAGCGTTCACCGCAATCCCGCGGCCACGGGGGATGTCTTCGACCGATGCGACCTTGGTGTAGTCGTCTTTGATCTGTGACTCTGCGCTCATGGCTGGTTAGATACCGAGGATGTCTTCGGCGTTCTTGTGTAAGACCGCGTCGCGAAGGTCCTCGTCGAACGCGCGGGACGTGTAGAACCACGTCGGCGGGTCAAGCGTCTGGTGCGGCCAGTCACTCGAGTAGATGAACGTGTCCTCCGCCATACTCAACTCGAGTAGGTTCCTCGCTTGCCCGGACCCTCGCGGAAGTGCGAGCGGTTGGGTCGTCACGTAGATGTTGTCGCGGAGATATTCGCTCGGACGCCGGTCGAGATAGTCCTCGCCGTCTTCGTGCTTCCGGGGAGTGATTCTGATGTCGTCGGGGTGCATCTCGTAGAACTCGTCCATCCGGTAGCGCAGGAACGGGAGCCACCAGTGGCCGCCCTCCTGAAACACGACATCGAGGTCGGGATACCGGTCGAACACGCCTCGCATAATCATGTTGACGATGTTCACCATCGTATGGACCGGCCAGTCGAAGCCGAGGACTTCGGTCCACGTCAGCATCTCGTCGCCGACGTAGGAGTGCTGTGGCCAGTACGCGAGCGACCCGTGCAGGAGTAGTGGAAGGTCGTGTTCGACGAGTGCTTCGAACACCGGCTCGAACTGTTCACTCCCCCACGGCGTCTTTGGGTCGAACCACGAATACGCGGCGACGATGTTGTCTTCCGACGCGACGCGCTCGATTTCTTCAACCGCGTATTCGGTGTCCCACTTCGGGACGAGCATCGAGGTGTAGACATCCTCGTCCGCGAAGTTGTCGAGCATGTAATCGTTGCCCGCCTGCACGAGTCCGTTCTTCAGGACCGGATGGTGCTGAAGCGGGAGGTTGTTGATGCCGGCGTTGACGATTGGGTCGTCGATGGCGAACTTCTCGCAGGCCTCGTGGACGTCTTCGGCGTACTCCGCGCGTCCCTGCGTGAACAGTCCCTCGTTGCCTTCTTTGATGCCGTAGGCGGCGTCCCATTTGCCCATAATCGGTGTCGGACCGAACTCAGTCGTCAGCTTGTCTCTGACGACGTCGTCTTCCACGTACGATAACAGCTCGTCTTCCAGCGGGTTAACGTGGAAGTCGAGATCGATGACTCGATCATCGAACGCTTGGTCGGGCACCTCTGCTTGAGCATCTATTCGGCTAATTGGCGAACCCATGATGAACAAATGTGATACTCTATCATAAATAAGTTATGTATACTTGCAACTATTTGTTGGCTCTCAAGTCGGACGGTTCGGGTGAGTGATTCCCGATACCGGAGACCGTCGAAGCAATAGAGAACTGTACGGTGGACCGCTAGCGAGGCGAATCAGCGAGTGGGACTCGCTATTGTGGTCGAACCGTGACTAAACAGGCGCGTCACTCCCGAACATGGACTTCTATTGAAATAGGTTATAATTATTTTCTCAGGTAGTTTTATACCGGCCGAAGAACTCACACGAGGTATGCTCGGTAGCCAAGCATGGGAGAGCGAGGACCACGTATCCGACGCGTCGGTGAGGGCCGAGGAGAAGTCGATCTCAGATGTAGACTTCGGTCGAAACGGATGGAGACCGATACTCCGGTTCGTCGTTGCCTTTCTGACTGGCGGGTTCGTCTTCCTGTTTCCCATACAATGGAACGGACAGACGACGATTCCGCTCGACGTCATCCTGACGCTCATTCAGAACGCATCGATAGCCGCCGTCGAACTGTTCGCACTCGGTATCATCATCGTGGGGGGTGTGCTGACGACTGTCGCCGACGTTCACTATCGCGGCACGCCGACGTTTAGCCAACGAACGGTCGACCGACTCGAGTTGGAGTACTGGCGTACAGCGTCGGTGTTCGTACTGTTCAGGCTCGCGGCGGTCTTCTTCGCGTTCGCGATTCTGTTCGACATCGGGTCGGCGTGGATGCTTGCGGACCCCATTGTCAACATCGCCTGGGGCGCACTCGTCATCACGGTCGCGCTCGTGATACCAATCGGCGCCGTCTTCGTCAATCTGCTCGCGGAGCTCGGAGGACTCCAGTTCATCGGTACGCTGGCGCAACCGGTCATGCGGCCGGCATTCAAACTCCCCGGGCAGTCAGCGCTCGATAGCGCGGCATCGTGGCTCGGGTCGTTCAGTATCGGCTACTACCTCACTCGGAACGTCTTCGACCGAGGCGGATACAACAAGCGTGAGGTGTTCGTCATCTGCACCTGCTTCGCGACAGCGAACTTAGGGACCGTCGGCGCGGTTGCGGCCATTCTCGGCCTGCTTCACATCTTTCCGGTCATCGTGCTCCTCTACACCGTCGCGACCCTCATCGTCGCGGCCATCCTCGTCCGGATTCCACCTCTCTCGATGGTACCGAACGAGTACATCGCAGAGCCCGACCCAGAGCCTCGGTTTACTGGAACTGTCGGTGAGTATCTACGGTTCGCGTTCAACGAAGGCGTCTCGACGGCGGCGAACGGTGACTCGATACCCCGCGCGTCGTTTACCGGCTTCATCGATGGTCTGAAGCTCGCCGGTACGGTCGTCGGGTCCGTGTTGACGATGTCGATGGTTGTGCTCCTGCTCGAGGCTTACACGCCGGCGTTCGAATACATCGCCGAACCGTTCGTTCCGCTGTTGTCTCTGTTCGGGATTCCGGACCCGAAACTGGCCACTATCGGTATCATCCTCGGCGGAGCGGAGTTCTTCATCGGAAGCACGTTCGTCGTCGAGGCGGACTTAGTCACGCAGGTGTTCGTCCTTATCGTCACGAGTGCGCAGGCCATCTTCTTTTCCGCACCGGCCCCGATGATGGTCGACATGTTCGACGACGTGCCGATGCGCTTTCGCGACCTCTTTCTCCTCTTGGTCATGCGTACCGCGCTCCTCATTCCGATTGCCGCGGCGCTGACGCATGCGGCGGACACGCTCGGACTGATATAGCCCCGTCCGGCGCCTGCTATAGTAGAATCTGGAAGTCTTTGCGGGTCCACCAGCCGGAAACGGTCGTATCACGCCGACTCTCAGTAATACAGAGACAACTGTGAGTAGATACTTCTGGAGATTACTATAGTCGGCGCGTTCGAATCGCGGTGAAAAATCGTACTGAGGTCTCTTCCGTTTCAATCGGTCGTCTCAATGAGGACCGGTCGCTCCGACTTCAAGAGCACGTCCTGTGACACGCTCCCGAAGAGTGCTTTCCCCGCGGGTGATCGCTTCCGACCCGCGAGACTGATGACGTCGGCGTCGATACGCTCTGACACCTCGAGGATGTTTTGAACCGCATCCCCGCTCGACTGTTCGACTTCGACCGCAAACCCTGCCGCCTCGAGGTCATCGAGGGCCGCCGTGACCGACTTGAGATTCCTCGCGTCGGCTCCGCCGTCGTCCGTGCGGAAGACGTGCAACACGAAGAGGAGAGTGTCCTCGTTCTGTAGCGGGAGACTGGTTATGGTTTTGGCCTGTTTTTTCGCCCGTTCGACATCCGTGTCGACTGCAAGTAGAATCGTTGTCATGGTTTCCCTGTCGAGTGACATCGAGCGATTGGCTCGCAATCGCTTTCCGCCACTCGTACGACCGTACGAGTGGTTGCTTGTGACATAGTTCTTTGTCCCGGCTCTCGAAGCCCGAGAACGTCTTGAGACTCACGTCACCCTGAGAGCGGTGAGTACTCGTATTGGTGTTGGCCCGTATTCGTCGTATTCGTGCTTTTGGATACGCTTCGCTACGTTTCGCAACACTGCGTCGGACGCAAAAAGGTATGTGGCGCGACGTACTGCGACGTTACTGACCGCCTTTCTGGACGTTCACGTCGGCGAAAGACAGGTCCCGTTGCGTGACGTCGACGGTCATCGACCCGACGCTCTCGATCTCGGCCTCGACGATGTCGCCGTCGTTGAGTTCGCTCACACCTTCTGGCGTTCCCGTCGTGACGATGTCGCCGACTTCGAGCGTAGCGCCGATACTCGCGTACTGGACGATGTCAGCGCAGGTGTAGACCATATCGCTGGTATTCGCGTCTTGACGTGTCTCCCCGTTGAGGTCGAGTTGCATGTCCAGACCCTGCGGGTCGTCGATTTCGTCCGGGGTGACGACGCTCGGCCCGACGACGGTGAACGTGTCGTAGGACTTCCGGTTCGACCGGTCCTGGTCGCCGCGAACCGAGATGTCGAGCAGGATGGTGTACCCGAAGATACTGTTCCAAGCCTCGTCGGAATCGACGTCCTTGGTGTCCTCGCCCATCACGAACGCGAGTTCGATTTCGTGGTCGACGCGACGGTCGTCGAACGGCAGTTCGATGCCGTGGTCCGGCCCGACGACGCTCGACGGCGCTTTGAGGAAGTACCCCTTGTCCTCGATAGAGAACCATTCGTCGGTGGTGATGTCCTTGTCCGCGATGGCTTCCTCGATATGGTTCTCGTAGTTCAGGGGTGCCGCGATGACCTTGCCGGGGCGCTTTACCGGCGACTTGATATCGACTTCGCGTCCATCGTAGTCCGGTTCGGCGTCGACGTATTCGCTGGCATCGTAGTCGCCGTTGATGTACTCGACGAGTGGGTCATCGGTTCCGAGTCCGAGGCGGTCGGTGAGGTCGACGATGCCGTCGTTAGTCAACAGTCCCAGGTGTCCCTGGTCGAATCTGACGAATCGCATACTGCATCATTTACTCAGTACGGATATAAAACATGCTGTTCGAGAAAATCTGCGAAGAGCAGGTCCCGACGAGTCAACGCCGAGTCGCGGGCCTGTACGAAACCCCGACGCGCCCTGTGTTAGTTGGGGAGGCAGTAGTCGAGTAGTTCAACCGGGGTCGGCGGCTCCTCGCGGTCGAGTTCAGTCCCAGACAACGAGCTTTCGGTGGTGACTGCTTCGAGACGGTCGTCGCTGAGTTGCGTCCGACAGGACGTTCCGGGGGCCGTGACGGCAGTCGCCTCACTCGCCTCGATCTGCTCGAACAAGATTTCGCCGATCGATTTGCTGAGTGCGTAATGCTCGGCCTCGTAGCCGAAGCTCCCGGCCATGCCACAACAGCCCGAATCCAACGGGTCGACCTCGTAGCCGGCGCGCCGGAGGATACCGACGGCGTGGTGGTCTTTCTTCACCGCCTTCTGGTGGCAGTGACCGTGGTAGGCGACCGACTCAGTCGTCGGCTCCCAGTCGACGTTCTCGCCGAGCCGGAAGGCGTCGAGATATTCGCAAACCCCGTAGGCGTTCGCCGCGAGGGATTCGACGGCGGGGCCATCGCATAAGTCGAGCGCGTCAGACTGGAACATCACCGCGTCGGACGGCTCGGCGAGGACGACGTCCCAGCCGTCTCTGACGTACGGTGCGAGTTCCGCGACGTTGCTTTCGACCGCGTCGCGCGACTTCTCGACGAACCCCTTCGAGAGCGCCGGGCGACCGCTATCGGTGCGCTCAGCTAACCGGACGTGGACGCCGGCGGCCTCAAGGACACGAACCGTCGCTTTTCCGACCTCCGTGTGACTGTAGTTGGTGTAACTGTCCGCGAAGAAGACCGCCTTCCGCTCGGCGTTGCTCTCGGCGACGCGCGCGCCGCCGCGGCTCTCGAACCAATCACGTACCGTCTCGCGTTGGAACTCCGGAAGCGCCTGCTCGCGTGCGATTCCGAGCGTCTTCTCCGCAATCGTTCTCGCTCCCGGAATCGACTGTGCGAGATTCGAAATCGGGGCGAGCGCGCTCCCGAGGGGAGCCAATGCGTCGAAGTTCGCGAAGAGTTTGTCGCGGAGGCTCGACCCCTGTTCTTGGTGACGCGCGTGCATGACTTCGGTCTTCAGCTTCGCCATGTCGACTTCGCTCGGACAGTCGCGGGCACACCCCTTACAGCCGATACAGAGGTCGAGCACCTCCTCGGCGAACTCGTCGTCTGTCGGGTCGTCGGGTAGGTCCCCACTCATCGCCTGCCGAAGGAGGTTCGCGCGCCCCCGCGTCGTCGTAATCTCTTCGTCGGCGGCGCGGTACGTCGGACACATCACGCCCCCGGACGTGTCTTGGCCACCACGACATCCACCACAGCCGTGGCACAGTTCGACCATCCCCTGCATGCCGTTTTCGTTCTCCCAGTTGAGCGATGGTTC
>Ga0207720_100566_pt1 | contig 23125 bp, 21 predicted proteins | sample A23P2SouthBayCA_2_FD_187751 | JGI IMG/M metagenome (GOLD analysis project Ga0207720, IMG submission 187751) | Aerobic enrichment media microbial communities from Eden Landing Ponds, California, USA - A23 E3 (2) (SPAdes) | ecosystem: Environmental > Aquatic > Marine > Unclassified | place...
GCGGGCTCGCGCCCGGCGGCCTGCTCGCGGAGGACCTGGGGCGCGATCCTGTCTTGCTCGAGAAGGGGTCGGCAGTCGTTCCGCAAGCGAAAGGGCTCGGCGTCGACGATGTCTGGACTGAGTGATGACTGCTCCGATCGACTGGCCGACGCGCGATCCGGTCGCCCACCGCGTTGGGGCGACGCCCCAGCGGACGGCACTGATCGATGTCGCAACGGAGACGAACTGGACGTTCCGCGAGTACGACCGCCGGATTGACCGCGTTGCGGCGGCGCTCGAGTCGGCAGGCCTCACCGGCGAGCGACTCGGTGTCCTCATGGACACGCGCCCCGCGTTCGCGACGCTGTTTTTCGCCGCGATGCGAACCGGGACGACCGTGGTCGCGTTGAACGTCCGCGAGACGACCGGCGAACTCGCCGCGAAAGTCGCACGGACCGACCTCACCGCTATCGTCTGCGAGCGCGAGACCGAGACGGCTGCACTTGCAGTCGCGTCCGAAGCCAACTCGGTCGACGTGTACTCGGCTGACGAGCCACAGCGCGATGGGACGCGGGCGCTCGAGAATGCAGACACGAGCGCCACATCGATCGAACCGGTTGATCTCGAGCGCGATGACACACAACTCGTTATGTTCACCTCCGGCACCTCGGGCGAGCCGAAGGCCGTCCGGTTGACGGTCGGCAACCTCGTCGCGAGCGCGACTGCCTCCGCGTTCCGGCTTGGCGTCGACCCCGACGACCGGTGGCTGTGTTGCCTCCCGATGTATCACATGGGTGGGCTGGCACCTGTCGTCCGGTCGGCGCTGTACGGCACGCCGGTCGTGATCCAGCGTGCGTTCGACCCGACGACGACCGCGCGCGTGCTCGAAGACTACAGTATAACCGGCGTCTCGCTCGTTCCGACGATGTGCAAGCGCTTGCTCGACGCCGGCTGGGAACCGACTGACACCCTTCGGTTCGTCTTACTCGGCGGCGCGCCGGCCTCGAGCGAGTTGCTCGAGCGCTGCCGGGAGCGTGACGTGCCGGTCTGTCCGACCTACGGCATGACCGAGACGGCGTCCCAGATCGCAACGGCATTGCCCGAGGAGGTTGCTGCCCACGAGGGAACGGTCGGGCAGCCGCTTCTGTTCACAGACGTCACTGTCGTCGACGAGACCGGCGCGGCAGTCGAGGCGGGCGAACAGGGCGAACTCGTCGTTTCGGGGCCGACAGTGACGCCGGGCTATCTCGACGACGCACACACCGACGCGGCGTTCGGCGACCGCGGCTTGCACACCGGCGACATCGGCTATCGTGATGCGGACGGGCGGCTGTGGATCCTCAATCGCCGCAGCGACCGCATCGTCACCGGCGGCGAGAACGTCGACCCCGGTGAAGTCGTCGCGGCCCTCCGGGACCATCCTCGCGTTGAGGACGCCGCCGTGGTCGGGCTCGAAGACGAGGAGTGGGGCGAGCGGGTCGCGGCGCTTGTCGTTCCGGACGCGGACTCGAGTTCAGCTGACAGCACGATCGAGCCGCGAGCGCTCCTCGCCCACTGCGACGACCACCTTGCTGGATTCAAACAGCCGAAGACGGTCGGGATCGTCGACGCACTGCCCCGGACTGCGTCGGGGACCGTCGACCGCGACGCGGTTCGAGAGCGGCTGCTCGAAGTCGGGATCGATATGAGCTGATCGACGTAGTTCCGTCCCCGGAACCGTCTTGAGGGCCGCGGCGATGGATGTTTTTCGTCGCTCAGCGTTCAGAAGTATCTGTGCCGACGCGTCGATCAGTCGTCGGCTGTGCTCTGGGCCGCTGGCTGCTGACTGGGTTGCTGGGACTCCGAGGTGGCAGTCTCGTCGTCGCGGACGTAGTCGCGGGCAACGACGTAACTGCCATAGAGGACGAGCAACAGGAACAGCGAGAACGGGAGCGCCATCGTCACCGAGAGCGACTCGATGGCGCTGAACTCCTCGAGTCGGAGTGACATCATCCCGAAGACTGCCAGCAGCCCGCCCCACCACGCGCGGTTTCGCGGGTTCGGGTTCTCGTCGCCGAGCGTGATCGCCGAGATCATAAAGACCGCCGAGTCGAGCGAGGTGATGATGTAGCCGGCGATGATGAAGACGAACAGCACCGCGAGCACCGTGCCAAACGGCGTAATCTGGAGCGCTCTCGCGATCGCTGCGGGATTACCCGCCGACGCCATCGCCTCGGCGACCGGTTCCTGATAGCTCGGCGCGAGCACCCAGCCGCCGATGAGCCCGTGCTGGATCCAGGTGAAGACCGTCGGGACCACGACGAGCACGGCGAACATCTCCCGGATGGTCCGCCCTTTCGAGACGCGGGCGACGAAGCTTCCGACGAAGATGCTCCAGGCGGCCCACCAGGCCCACCAGAAGCCGGTCCAGTTGGCTGCCCAGTTGCCGTCGGCGTTCGGAGCCGTATACAGCGTCAGGCGGAACATATTACTAAGCCAGACGCCCGTCGCGTCCAGACTCAACTCGAGCATGTAGAGGCTTGGCCCGACGACCACGAGCACGGCCATCGCGACGCCGATGAGGACCACTGTCGCGCGGGCCGCGTTGCGAATGCCCTTTCGCAACCCGAGCCAGACGTCGCCGAGGAACACGATCCCGATGAGCGCGAACACGACGTAGGTCAGGAGCGTCGCGTCGAGTCCGAACACTCGGCCGAGGATCGCCGACATCGTCTGTGCACTGAAGCCCAGGGTCGTCGAAATGCCCCCGATCGTCGCGATCAGTGCCGCCAGATCGACCAGCCAGTAGAGGCCGGGAATCCGGTCTTCGCCGACGACGCCGGCGAGCATCGAACTGATCTTGTAGTCACCGACGCCGTCGGTGTAGACGACGATCCCGAAGGCGATCGCGACGGGGAGATACCACATCGCCAGCCCCGGGAACACCTCGTGAATAAACATAAACGCCAGTGCCATCGACTCGAGGGACGCCCCTTGGACGGGAGCCGGCTCCGGCGGCGGATGCTGGACGATCGAGACCGGTTCCGAGACGCCCCAGATGAGCACTGAGGCTCCGAACCCGACGGTAAACACCATCGCCAGCCACGAGAACAGATCGAACTCCGGCTCGGCGTCGGGTCCGCCGATCCGGAGTCGCCCATATTGCGAAGCCGTGAAGGCGATCACGGCCGCGAGCAAGACGAATCCAAGCAGGATGAACCACCAGCCGAAGTAGGTGAGGATCCACCCCTTCGCGCCGGTGAGCGCACGACTCAGCAGTGACGGCCGCGCCAATCCGACTCCGCCAAGCGCGAGCATCACGCTCATCGTCACGACGAAGAGACCTCGTTCCGCCCACGAGGCTTCCTCGAGGCCGAAGAGTTTCGCACCGTTCATCGTTCAGACCGACCGAGAGCGTCGTTTCGATCCCAGTCGTTCGACCGCGTGCCGTTGCTACTCACGGATCTGTGAGTCACCATCGGATGTATCTCTGATCCCACCACTAGCTACTCAAGTGCTCTTTGTCTCGGGACCCGATAAAGCAATGATACCACACCTCAATCGAGCCGTCTGCACCCGGCACTCGATCGGCTAGCGATGGTTCGGACGACTCTCGACCCTCGCTGTAGACTGCCAGACCAGTCGACCGAACCGGATTGCCGCCGGACTCGAAGTTAAGCCGGTGGCGTTCCTAGCCGGACGCGTGTGTACGCTCACGCTCGCTTGGCAGGTCTTTGATGACGCGCCGGTCACGGTCGCCGCCAACCGTGACGAAATGGTCGACCGGGAGTCGCTTCCGCCTGCCGTCTACAACGACGAGCCACTGGTCATCGCGCCACAGGATGCCGAAGCAGGCGGCACGTGGATCGGCTACAACGAGTTCGGCGTCTTCGTCGGTCTCACGAACAAGTGGACCGACGCCGAGTTGGCCGGCGAGCGCTCGCGTGGGCTGCTCGTCGCGGACGTCCTCGAGGCTCGCTCCGCCGCGGATGCGAAATCGATCGTCGACGCGGCGACCGACGCCGACGAGTACAGCGGCTTCTACCTCGTCGTCGCCGACGCGACGGACGCGTTCTGTTACCAGTGGGACGGCACGCTCTCGCTGACCGCGTTCGAGCCGGGCGTCCACGTCGTCGTCAACGTCGCCGTCGACGACGACGTCAACATTCCCGAGCACCGGGCCGAGATCGGACACGAACAGGCAGCCGACGCGCATGCGCTTCGAGCAGCGCTGACGGCCGAGCCCGACGAGTCGGCGATGGACTGGCTCGAGCGGGCGAGCGACGTCCTCGGCGACCACGAGTACGGTGCCTGCGTCCACGAGAACGGATACGGGACCCAGTCGTCGTCACTGCTCGCGATCGGCCCCGAACTGGAATATCACGCCTTCGCGTCGGGACCGCCATGTCGAACGAGCTACGACGAGGTCGACCTCGCGATCGGCGACGGACTCGAGAGTCAGGGCACCGCGATCGAATCGACAGTCGACGACGAAAGGCACATTTAAGCGGCTCGCCCTCCCTTGGATGTAGTATGGACGCACTCCTGCCTGTAGCGACGCGCACGGCGAGGTGGTCACCGTGAGCGTTTCCACGGCCGAAGCCGAACTCACCGAGGACGAGCGCGCCGGCCTCGAACTCGTCCGCGAGTCCGGCGGCATCCACCAGAGCGACTTCTGGAAGGAACTGGATGTCTCCTCGCGAAAGGGCAGCCGGATCGTCGAATCGCTCGTCGAAAAGGATCTGGTCGATCGCGAAGAAACCGTCTACGAGGGTCACAACACCTACTACATCTCGCCGACCGCACGGGACCTCGATTTCAGGCTCCTGATGGCCGGCGACATGCTCTCGCCGTTTATCGGCGAGGAAGAGGTCGATCCCAACAGCGACGCCTTCTCGCAGTGGATCATGAACCTCGCATACGAGGAATAATCGGCGCGATCGCCGCTCGAGCTCGAAGCCCCGTTTTCGGCCCCGTCAAGTCGCTCTGACGGACCGTCCGGGGCGAACTACTCCGATTTTCTCGCACCCCGAACCTGCGCAACGTGGGTAAACGTCACTAACCCGAGTCCCCCGACGACGTTCCCTGCAGTAGCGACGACGACCGTCTCGAACAGCGCACCATAGCCGATCGCAGCATCGAAAAGGAAGCCGAAGAAGACGTGGACCGCCGTGACGATGACGTGATCGAACGGACCGAGCGCGAGCAGGAAGCCGACGATGTAGGCCAGCGTGATGCGGCTTCGGACGCTGTTGACGGCCGCGAGGAGGTACGACAGGAGGCTCACGAGTGCGCCCCCGACGATAGCACTCGCGAACATCCCCGATATGGGTCGATGAACGATCCCCTCGGCGGTCCGCGCCAACGCATGCGCCGATCCTGACGGAAGGACGCCGTCGACAGCGAAGACGAACGCGAAGAGGAATCCACCGATGAGATTGAAAACGAGGGTCATAGTCCATAGGCGGCCGAGCGATCGGAGCATCCACGAGTCGTCCTGATCGACCGCCTTGGCGGCCGGAGCAACGAAGTTCTCGTTGAAGAGTTCCGTTCGACCGATGACCAAGAAAACAACGCCGACGCCGAAGGCAAGCGCACCCGCGATATGCGCGATCTCCCCGAACCGCGATTGAACTAGTCCGTCGACGACTCCCAGTGCAGCGATACCGAAGACGACCGTGAACCCCGCAATAAAGCTGGTCGCTGCGAGCTCGAGCGTCGACTGCGTGAGTCGCCGTTCGCCTTCGTCGACCGCGCGGTCGAATATTTCGGTGGGATCCGGAGCGACGGACACGCCCATCGTACTGATCGCTGATAAATAAGGAGCAGACTTGAACACGCCGTGATGCGAGCCGGTCAACGACGACGAGCGACCGCCATGTCTCGTTCAGGCGAGCGCGCTTGCGGCCCGGATCAACCGTTCCTCGCCGAAGGCTGGCCCGACGAGTTGGAGACCGACAGGGAGTCCATCCGTTTCGCCTGCCGGAACCGAGATCGCGGGCAGGTCCGCGAGGTTGACCGGTGTGGTGTTGGCGTCGGCAAGGTACATCTTCAGTGGATCGTCGAGACTCTCGCCGAGTTCGAACGGCGGCACCGGCATCGTCGGGCTGGCGAGCACGTCAGCTTCGGTAAGCGCCTCGTCGAAGTCCTGTTTGACCCACGCGCGAGCGTCCTGGGCTTTCTTGTAGTACTTGTCGTGATAGCCCGCCGAGAGCGCGTAGGTGCCAAGCAGGATGCGACGCTTGACTTCGTCGCCGAACCCTTCCTCGCGAGCTTTCGCGAACGTCTCGTTCCAGTTGCCGTCGTAGCCGCCCGAGTGGCCGTAGCGGACGCCGTCGAACCGTGCGAGGTTCGACGACGCTTCCGACATCGCGATCACGTAGTAGGCCTCGACGGCGTGTTCGACTGACGGGAGGCTAACTTCGTGATACGACGCGCCCTTGTCCTCGAGTTCAGCGATGGCGTCCCAGAACGTCTCGACGACGCCCTCGTCGGCCCCCTCGAGTAACTCGGTGGGAACGCCGATCTGGAGCCCGTCGACATCGCCGGTCGCAGCGTCGGCGTAGTTCGCGTCGTCGCCCTCGCTGCGCGTGGTCGCGTCGCGTTCGTCGCTGCCGGCGATCACGTCGAGCAACGCGGCGGCGTCTTCGACGGTTTCGCCGAAGGGACCGATCTGCTCTAAGCTGTTGCCATAGGCGACGAGGCCGTACCGCGAGACCAGCCCGTAGGTTGGCTTGATGCCAACGACGCCACAGAAGGCGGCCGGACAGCGGACCGAGCCGCCGGTGTCGGACCCCAGCGCGAGATCAGCCTCACCGGCGGCGACGGCGGCCGCCGAGCCACCGGAGGAGCCACCGGGAACGTGGCCGGGTGCAGCGGGGTTGTCCGTCTCCCCGAAGTAGGAGGTCTCGGTTGTCGTCCCCATCCCGAACTCGTCCATGTTGGCCTTGCCGACGATGGTCGCGCCGGCCTCTTTGAGCCGGGCGACGACCGTCGCGTCGTAGGGCGGGACGTACTCCTCGAGCATCTTCGAGCCACAGGTCGTCCGGACGCCCGCGGTGGAGATGTTGTCCTTGACTGCGACCGTTTTGCCGGCCAGCGGGCCGTCGTCGGCACCCTCGATCCGTTCTTCGGTAATGAAAATATTCTCCGACATGATTACGAGACGTTCGGCCCTTTGAAATAGCCGTCTTCCGTTTCCGGTGCGTTCCGGAGCGCCGCCTCGCTGTCGAGGGAGTCGTGTTCCTCGTCCGGTCGCATCACGTTCGCGAGATCGGCCTCGCGGTCGACCTCCGGCACCTCGTCTAACGTCTCGAAGTACTCGAGGATGTCCGCGAACTGTCCGGCGAACCGGTCGACCTCGTCGTCGTCGAGGTCGACGCGGGCCAGATCCGCGACGTGGCGGACCTCCTCGGGACTGACGGCGTCGTCGCTCATACGTGTTCGCACCGGCTTCCGGAGAGTAAGGGTTTCGATACTGCTGCCGCGACGCTGTCTCCTTCGATTGTTCCTGCGGCCGTATCACTCATCTGGGGCTATCAACTCGTGAAAATATCCGTTCAACACGAAATTATCCAGATCTAACAAGTCACTAACTGTGAAAGTGATCGACTAACGGGTTCATACTCAAGGGTGTTGTCCCGTGAGGGGGACTATGGACTGTGATAACTGCGAGTCCGACGAGGTTGCATACACACTTACAACCTACGTCGAATCCGACGGCGAGGAGCACATCGATCTCCACTTTTGTTCGACCGACTGTCTTCGCGTCTGGACGTGATGACCCGTCCACGGTTCGACCTACGCCGGACAAACCCTCGCCCGCGGCGATAATATCCCAACCGATATCCCGATCCGCAGTGCAGGAGTCCTCAAATGGGGACGTACTCGAGGTCGACGGCGTCGGCGGCGCAACTCGAGGCTGCGCTGCCATCGGCTGTCGACGCGATGTCGACCCGTAGAACGGTCAACGGTGTCGAGTTACACGTCATCACTGCTGGCGATCGAGCGGATCCGGTAGTCGTCTTGCTCCATGGGTTTCCCGAGTACTGGTATGGCTGGCGAGAGGTGATCGGCCCGCTCGTCGATGCCGGTTATCGCGTCCTCGTTCCGGACCAGCGGGGATACAACCGGAGCGAGAAACCCGACGGCGTGCCAGCATACCGAACAGACGAACTGACACGGGACATCGTTGAGTTGATCGCAACTGAATCGTGCGACACAGCCCATGTCGTGGGCCACGATTGGGGAGGGGTCATCGCTTGGGAGTTGGCATGTCGGTTCCCCGAGGTCGTCGACCGGCTCGCCATCGCCAACGCGCCCCATCCGACCGCCTACCGGCGACAGCTGCTCTCGAATCCCGAGCAACTGCGTCGGAGCTGGTATGCCATCTGTTTTCAGCTCCCGTGGATTCCCGAACTCGCCTGTCAGTACGACGACTCTCGGCTCCTCGAGCGAGCACTTCGGGGGACGGCCGCGCCGGGAACGTTCACCGACGGTGAACTGGCCCGCTATCGGCGGGCCTGGGGCCGAGATGGTGCGCTCACCGGGATGGTGAACTGGTATCGGGCGGCGCTGCGGGATCCGCCGCGGCTTCCGACCGACCGGATCGACGCACCGACGCTCGTCGTCTGGGGCGAGGACGACGCGGCGCTCGTCCCCTCGCTGGCGGTCGATAGCGTGGGGTTCTGTGCGACGAGTCGCCTCGAGCTCCTGCCGGCGACGAGTCACTGGGTGCCCCACGAAGCGCCCGACCGACTCTGTGACCTCCTCATCGACCACCTCGAAGGGTGATCGGTCTGCACGCGGCCCCGGTACCTATCTTTACCCGATCGAAGAAGTGGCAACGCTTGCTCGTAGCACCTCACCACGGCTGAGACGGTCTGCTGTCCCGGTCGGCCTGCAGGACGGTCGCGGCCGGCCGGAAATGACTGACAGTAGTCGGTATGAAAAGATTGCGAACATATTCGTGGCCACGGGACAGAGGTACACTGAACGCGCTCGTATGGCCCACGCGACACTCACGATCACGATGCCCGAGGAGGTCTGGATTCATCAGCTATCGACGGCCTACCCCGAGTCGACCTTTCGGGTGCTCGCGGCCGTTCCCGGGCCTGAATCCGGGTTTGCCCTCGTTCGGATCACTGGTCCGACGGTTTCGGTCGTGATCGAGGCGATGGCCGAGCATCCACAGCTCACAGAACTGACGGTCGCCCAACAGGATATTCACGAGGCGACAGTTCACTTCGAGGCGACGACGCCACTGCTGTTGGTGTCCTCGCGAGAGTCCGGTGTCCCGATCGAACTCCCGATCGAAATCGTCGATGGCGAGGCAACTGTCGAGGTCACCGGCTCCCGAGAGCGGCTGGCGAAACTCGCCGACCAACTCGAGCGGTTTGGGTTCCAGTACCGGATCGACAACGTCCGCGAGCGACTCCACGAACGTCAACTGCTCTCGGAGCGGCAACTCGAAGTCGTAGTCGCTGCCGTCGACGCAGGCTACTACGACACCCCACGGCGCTGTTCACTGACCGACCTCGCGGCCCATCTCGACATCGCCAAATCGACGTGCAGCGAGACGCTTCACCGAGCCGAAGAAGCGATTATCAAACAGTTCGTTGCAGAGCTTCCGGGTGTTGCCGAGCATGTGGAAGTCGAGGATCGACCGACGAGCGCATGAGACCGTCTCTGTATCGTCGGCCACTGCGTTGAGACACATCGATCCCAGTGCGAGAGTTGTCGCCGTGAAAAAGCGATCAACGAACCGGCACGTTGAACCGTGTTCCGGGCGAGGTGATACCGAACTGTCGTTTCTCGGGTGTCGAGCCGACGCTTTGAGATCGAACCTCGAGTGTTGAAGCCCGAGTATCCGCGCTCGAGCGCGCTCGCTGGTCCACGTTGACAGCCGTTGACTTATATATACGAACATAGTCGGCCCGATTCTCACGTGCTGGAAATCAGCTCTATACTTCATCCAATTTGGGTTGTGAGCGAGGGATGAGGATCCACAAATGAACGATTTGAAGTGCATGCCGTCGAGTACTCTCGGCATGACATCAGTGTCATATTCAGAGGTGTTCTGATCTGATGAGTACGGATGACGAATCATTCCATCCACTCGGAAACGAGTGGGAAGGCGAACTCGAGTCGATGCTCGATGATACCGAGTACGATAGTCAACTCGGTATGGACATGGCTCGCGACGCGATGCGGGTCACCGAAGGCGAACTTTCCGAGGCCGAATTCCACGAGAAATATCACGACGACGTGATGGAGGAGTTCGGCGAGGACGAGCGCCCAACCAAGGAGGCCTACGAGAAGGCCCAGGAAGAGACCAAGGGCACGGTCTCCCGGATGCTCGACAAGTTCGACGGTGACGGCGAACAGACCCGTCGTGAAGCGATGAAGAAGATGGGTGTCGGCGCAGCAGCCGTCGGCGTCGGTGCGTGGGGCACCGTCGACGACGGTCCCGAGGCCAGCGTCGCCGAAGGTGGCCACGGTGGGGGCACCGAGACTCACGAACACCCCGATACCCAGTGGGGGATGACGATCGACCTGGAACGCTGTGACGGCTGTCTGACCTGCATGACGGCCTGCCAGCAGGAGAACGACCTCGACCAGGGCGTCAACTGGATGTACGTCATGGCCTGGGAAGACCGCAATCACTCCTCTCCCGATGGTGGGCAAGGACTGGTCGACTCCGGTGCTTACACCGACTTCAACATGGGGAGCGACTTCAACATGCTCGTGCGACCGTGCCAGCACTGCACGGACGCTCCCTGTGAGAAGGTCTGTCCGACGACGGCCCGTCACACCCGCGACAAGGACGGGATCGTGTTGACCGACTACGACGTCTGTATCGGCTGCCGATACTGTCAGGTTGCCTGCCCGTACGGTGTCAACTACTTCCAGTGGGAAGATCCCAGCGTCGAATACGAGGACATCGACGGCCTCGAGAACCCAGAAGACCCCGACGAGATCACGCACGCCGAGTACGAACACGGCGAGCGGTGGGTCGACAGTCGTGCCCCGCGTGGCGTCATGAGCAAGTGTACGTTCTGTCCGTCCATGCAGGACGGCAAGCAGGGCGACGAGCAGGTCGGGACGACCGCCTGTGAATCGGCCTGTCCGCCGAACGCGATCCAGTTCGGTGACGTTAACGACGAAAAGAGCGACTCGTACCAACACCGCGAGCACCCGGTCAAGAGCCGCGCCGTCGCCCACCTGAGCGGCGACCACATCAGCAGCAATCGGTACGTTCCCGGTCCGGAGACGGTCAACGAAACGCTCAGCGAGAGCGACGACATCGAGTCCGCGATTGCGGCGCTCGACGCCGCCAACGAGAGCCGGACCTTCGACGAGGAGGTGCTGTCGATGATGAAAGCGATCGACATCGTCAGCGAGCGACTCGAGCCTGGTGACAACAAAAACACCACCATGATCCAGAACGAACGGACCATCCTCGACTCCCTCGACGCCATCCAAGGGTACGTCGACCTCGAGAGCGAGGACGCCCTCGATACGCTGAACCTTGACGACGGCAGCGAAGAGAACGCACGGTTCCAGCTCCAGCAGTACGTGGGCAATCCGAGCTCGTTCAACCTGCTCGACCACATCGGGACGAACCCGAACGTCACGTACCTCGGTGCGGAGCCTGGATCGGACGCCTATCAGGTCGACGGCCCGACCAAGTACGAAGACGCCGGGCTCCTCGACAAGCGGCAGGAAAAACTCGATGACGAGACCGTCGGTCACATTGACGGGGTGTCGCTATGAGCACGAAGGAGCCAACCGAAGCGGACATCCTTCGTCCGATCAACACGCTCACGAAGAAGTACTTCGTCCTGTACGGTATCGCGACGCTTGCCCTTCTGGTCTTCCTCGCGGGCTGGGCCTACCAGCTCCAGGAAGGGCTGGTCGTCACCGGGCTCGGTGACTGGGGCTCCGGTGGCGGTTCGACGTGGGGACTGTACATCGGCGCGTTCATCTGGTGGGTCGGTGTCGCTCACGGCGGTATTATCCTCTCGGCGGCTGTCCGGCTGCTCGGGATGGATCGGTACATGCCGATCGCCCGACTCGCAGAGATGACGACCATCGGTGGCCTCTCGGCCGCCGGTTTCTACATTCTGGTCCACATGGGCCGGCCGGACCGGATGGTCACGAGCGTCATCGGTCACTATCACATTACGGTCAACAACTCGCCGCTGGTGTGGGACGTGACGGTCATTACGGCCTACTTCGTGCTGTCGGCAACCTATCTCGGGCTCACGCTCCGATACGACGTCAGCCGACTGCGCGACCAGCTCCCTGACCGCTTCGAGCCGATCTACAAGATCATGACGCTTGGCTACACCAAGCAAGAAGACGAGATCATCGAGCGGATGGTCTGGTGGCTCGCAGCCGCAGTCATCATCATGGCCCCGCTCTTGCTCCACGGCGGCGTCATTCCGTGGCTGTTCGCGCTGCTCCCGGCGATGCCTGCCTGGACCGGCGGCATTCAGGGCCCGATGTTCCTGAGCATCGCGCTGATGTCGGCAATCGGCGGTGTGACCATCATCTCGTATGCGTTCCGTCGCGCCTACGACTGGGATCACATCATCACTGACGACATCTTCCGCGGGCTGCTCCTGTGGCTCGGGTTCTTCACCCTGCTGTTCCTCTGGTTCCAGCTCCAGTTCGTCCTCAACGGTGTCTTCCTTGGACCAAACGCGAAAGCAGTCTCGGCCGAAGCGAAGCTCGCGCACCCGCTCTATCAGGGTGCGATGTTCCTGATCTTCAGTACGCTCGTGTACATCTTCCTGCAGACGATCCGTCCATCGCTGTTCAGCAAGAAGCGAGCGCTCCTCGCCAGCGGGATCATCCTCACGGGAACACTGACCGAGAAGGTCCTGTTCGTCGTCGAAGGATTCAAGCACCCGGTGTTCGACATCTACGCCAACACGCCCGGGACCTACTTCCCGAGCCTGATCGAGTGGGCGTCGCTCGCTGGGACGGCCGGACTGGTGGCACTTTTATTCCTTAACCTCTCGAAGCTCGTCCCAGTGGTCGAGCTCCACGCGGTCGAGCACATGCGTGGCGACCACGCACACGGTGACGAGGCGACCGAACCCGAGGTGGAAGCATGAGTCCAGCACTGACAACATTCGCATCGGAACTCCTGTATCACGGCTACGATGGCACTAGCGGTTTCACCGGCTTCCCCAATGAGGGGACCTGGGTCATCTTCGCGATCATCCTGGTCCCGGTCTACATCATGCTCGCAGCATGGTTCCTTGGAAAGCCGCGAGACACGTCGACCGGACTGCTCGGCGTTGGCTATCTCGTCGGCCTGACGACCTCGATGTGGGTCGGGATGTTCATCCTGACCGTCCTGATCGGTGTCGTCTTCTACGGCGGTGCGCCCGAGCCGATCACCAGCGTCGGCCCGCCGTAACCGACGTCCGTATCGAATTCTGAACACCGATTTCGTTTTTTGCGATCACAGTCTGAGTCCCAATCGAGACCGCTATAGTAACACCTGAAACGAGTTCGACAGTATTCGCACAGCTGTCGTGCGATCAGGTGGACACTGAGTTTCAGTAGCTACGATAGTCCCCACTCCGTATATCATTCTCCACGCCCGAACCATCACACGTATCCCGTTCCGGGCCCTTCGTACGGCTAGTACATCGACACTATGACCATCACTGCACACGAGCTCGAAATCAAACTCGAGGAGGTCGAGGATCCGGACATCGGTGAGGATATCGTCTCGCTTGGGCTGGTCAACGACGTCACGATCGACGACGAGACGGCTCGCATCTCGCTTGCGTTTAACGCGCCATACGCGCCCTCCGAGATGGAGATCGGCAACCAGATCCGTGACGTCATCGAAGACGCCGGTCTCGAGGCCGACCTGCGAGCACACGTCGATGAGGAACACGGCTTCGACGACGAGGTTCTCCCCCGCGTTCGCAACGTCATCGCTGTCTCCTCGGGCAAAGGTGGGGTCGGCAAGACGACGGTCGCGGCCAACCTCGCAGCCGGACTCGAGAAACGCGGTGCGATGGTCGGGCTTCTTGACGCCGACATTCACGGGCCAAACGTTCCCCAGATCCTCCCGGCCGAGAGCGACCCTGGCGTCACGCCCAACGAGGAAATCGTGCCGCCGCGCTCGGACGGCGTTCGCATCATCAGCATGGGCATGATGATGGAAAACGAGGACGATCCCGCGATCCTTCGCGGCCCGATGGTCAACAAGTTCATGATGAAGTTCTTAGAGGGCGTCGAGTGGGGCCGACTCGACTACCTGATCGTCGACCTGCCGCCGGGAACCGGCGACGCGACGCTGAACCTGCTGCAGTCGATGCCCGTCACCGGTGCCGTTGTCGTCACGACGCCCCAGGAGATGGCACTCGACGACACCCGCAAGGGGATCCAGATGTTCAACAAACACGACACCCCCGTCCTGGGCGTCGTCGAGAACATGAGTTCCTTCATCTGCCCGTCCTGTGGCGACCAGCACGGCCTGTTCGGCACCGGCGGAGCGGACACCATCGTCGACAAGTACGACGTCCCGCTGCTGGGCCGGATCCCGATCCATCCCGACTTCGGGGCCGATGGCAGCCAAGGCGCACTCGTCAAGGACGATGACAGCGAGATTCAGAGCTACCTCGAGGACATCGTTGGCGAAGTCGCCGACCGCGTCGGCGAGGCCAACCGCCGGACGGTCTCGGAAAACATCACGCAAGAACCGGCGAACAAGCTGCCGACTGAGACGGAAGACTGAGACGGACGCCTCCCGGTCAGTTCCGGCACACCACGGATCGAAGGTGCACCGGTACACAGCGATAGCGCCCGTATGAGCGCACACGGCTCGTTCTGACCTGCAGTTCTCCCCTGCCGTTATGGGCTCGCCCGTCGAACTGACTCGATATGCGCGACGAATACGCCAACGCGATCGCCGACCTCGAGCCAGCTGACGGCGCTGTCGAAAGTACGGAACTGGTCGTCAGCGACGACGTGCTCGTGAAAGCGTTCGCGCTCGGGCCGGGCGCGGAACTCGAGGCACACGAACACGGTGATAGTACGAACGTCTTTCACGTCCTCGAGGGGACGGTAACAGTCATTCAGGGCGACGAGCACGATGAAATCGATGCGTCCGGGGTCGTCCACCACGACCGGGGCGTCGTCCACGGTGCGAGAAACGACACCGACGAGACGGTTGTCTTTACCGCGAGTCTCTGCCCGATGCCGTCCTGAGACGGACGCCTGTCAGTCAGTGCCGGCCGGCCGCGACCGTCCTGCGGTCGGGCCGGGACAGCGGGACAGCAGACCGTCTGAGACGAAGCGCGTCCTTACTCGGCAGCCGTCTCCGCATCCTCGAGCAGCGACGCGACGTATTTCGTGACGTGATCGTCCATTCGGCGCTTGTAGCCGGCTTGGCGGGCGAGCCGGTCGAGTTCGCGGGCGACGAGGCTGCCGTACTGGACGGCCTTTTTGTCCCTGTTGGCGACCTCGGCGGGCAGATAGCGGGCCGCCACGCGTCGGAAGCCACGTTTTCGTTCGTCCTCGTCGGCTAGCAACTCGTCCGGCAGGCGAAGCGCCGCCGCGACGACGGCGTCGTGAAGCAGCGGCGCGACCGGCTCGAGTCCCGTCGCCTCGATCGTCAGCACGTCCCGCGGCAGTTGGTCGGGAAGGCTCCGTATTCCCTCACGGACGGCTCCGCGGACTGTTTCGGCGTCGACCCGATGGTCGAGGTGGACGACCTTCTCGTAGCCGCCAAACAGTTCGTCGGCTCCCTGTCCGACCGCGAGTGCGTCGAATCCGTCAGCGGCGACGCGTTCGCCCACCAGATACAGCGGTAGAGCGATCTGGACGTCCATCGCGTTCGTCCGTCCAATCGCCCGTGCAACCTCGGGGACGGCCCGCTCGAGGTCGGCCGGCTCGAGATCGACAACCGTGAGGTCGCGGCCCATCGCGTCGGCGGCCGTCCGCGCGGCCTCGACGTCGTGGCTGTCGGGAAAGCCGACGACGTACAGCGGCGCGTCGAGTAGTTCGGCGACCAGCGCCGAATCGACACCGCCGGAGAAGGCGACAGCAACGTCTCGACCGTCCTGAGTGACGCCCTCGCTGGCCGTCCGAACAGCACGCTCGAGAGCGTCGATGGCGGCCGCGGGGTCCGTCTCGGGCGTCGGTTCGGGAAGACGCCAGTGTGATTCCGGCTCGGGCAGTGACTCACCGACAGGTGCGACCGCGCCGGCCGGGAAAAGCGTCGGGTCCTCGAGTGCGCTTGGCTCGAATGCCCATGTCGCAGTCTGGTGTTCGGCGTCAGGGTCGGTGTCGACGTACAGCGGGACCCGGCCGAGGACGTCACGAACGAGACGGCCGTCGAGCTCGCCGGCGAAGCCGGTCGTCCCCGGGAGTGATTCGGCGTCGGCGAGTGCGTCGCGAACAGTCGCTGGATCGGCACCGCGAATCGTTGGTTCAGTCATCGGAGAAGGTTCAAAACGCGGCCAACTCGTCTCGTGACGCCGCCGGCGAACTGCTGAACGCTGATCCGCCAGGGCGTGCGCTTTCCTTCGACAGTCGTCCGCCCGTCCGCGATCGCTGCAAGGATCGCCTCGGCGGAGCGTTCGGTGGCGTCGACGCGGGTGACTGCTTGCCCGACCATCTCGCTGATGTGGGCGTCGCTGCCGGCGGTCATCGGCAGCCCTCGCGATCGGGCGTAGCGTTCTGCCTGTCGGTTCGCTCGGCCGGTAAACAGTCGCGAATTATAGACCTCGATCGCGTCGCCAGCTGCGAGTTGCTCGCGAGAGATGCGGGCCATGACGCCGTGGCGAGCCTCCTGAAAGGGATGGGGAATGACCGCCAGTCCGTCCTGATCGTGAATTGCCTCGAGCGTCGACTCGAAGGACAAACCGGGTGGCACCGCTTCCTCGAGGCCCAGTCCCAGTATGTGCCCCGCCTGACTCGAGATTTCCATCCCCGGAATGCCGACGAGGCCGTACTCGGAGGCGCGCTGAGCGGCCTCGAGACTCGCGTCGATCTCGTCGTGATCGGTCACTGCGATCGCATCGAGACCGATCGCCTCGGCCTGCTCCAAGATGAGTTCGACCGGGTCCCGGCCGTCGTAAGACAGCGCCGAGTGCGTGTGGAGTTCGACCGACAGCACGAACGTACGTTTAGACGGCCTGACCAAAAGCGCCTCGATTAGCCGTGCGACTCGCGTCGCGATTACGGCACGCGTCGAGACGGAAAACGAGTGAACTTGAGGCGGCTCGGAAGCGACAGCGGAAGTCGAGCGTTCGATCAGTCGAAGTCGAGGCCAGAGTGAGTATGCACGGATCGAACGCGACGCCGCGTTACTCCGCTGTTGCGTGGTGAATGTCGACCGTCACTTCGTTTTCGAGGTTATCGAGGATGGGCGAACTCGCGTGTGCCGCCTCTTGTACCGCTTCGAGTTCGGCTGTCGACGCAGGCGACTCGATGTGTGCGGTACACTCGATGTGATCGAAGCCGGGCCGGACGTCGTCGGCGAGTCCGAGGAGGCCGCGCATGTCAGCACGGCCTTCGAACTCGAGGCGGATCTCGGAAATCTCGATATCTCGCTTTGCGCTGTGGGCGGCGTAGGTAATCGTCAGACAGGTGCCGAGCGAGGACAGCAACTGCTCGAGTGCGTTCGGTGCGTCACGGTGGCCGAACAACGCACCTTCCATGGTGAACTCGGGCGAGTCGACGAGCGTGCCCCCTTTTTCAATCTCGCTGACGGTTGTTTCACACGTCGTGTCGCCCGTCCACTCCGTTTCTGCGAAAAACCGGAATGCCGCGTTTTCCGGGTCGTCCTCGGCAGCGGCGGTGAGCTGTTCGAACTTCTCCATATCGATTCCGTTCTTCATAGTCATGCAGATACTATCCAATACCAAGTAGCGCCGGCCCGGTTGTAAACCCGGCGGAAATAGACATTATTTCCGAATGGGATGAGATAACGATACCCGACGTACAGCTCGTTCTAAGATGTGCTGTTGAGCATATTGGTCTCGAAAACAGACGCAATACGGCCGGTACTGTTCGTTTAAGAGGATTCAATAGCTAGTACCGACTGCGACTCTACCCAGGAACGCACAACATTCGGTATTAAGTAGATATGAATATTGCTAGTTCTTCCTAATCTGATACCATATATTGTGACTACTTCGAAAGGGTTATCGCAGTCCGCAGGCAACTGAGTATTGCACAATTCACTCATGACCAGTATAAACGGACTCGACGTCGACGAACTCGAGTCACTCATCGAAGGGGTCTCCGCAGAGCCAGCGCAAGCGTCGTTCACGTTCCGTGCCGAGACAGAGTGGACGGGTGGCTTCGCCAGCGAAACACGCATTAGCGACTTCGAACAGAACGAGGAGACGATCGAGTCGCCGGAGTTCACCGTGACCGGTGACGAGCCAGCGGCCTTGCTCGGCGAACGGGACGGCCCGAACGCGGTCGAACACCTCCTGGCTGCCATCGGCTCGTGTCTCAGCGTGACCTACGCCGGACACGCCGCGGCGAAGGGCATCGAGATCGACGACATGCACTTCGAGTTCGAGGGCGATATCGACCTGCGGGGCTTCCTCGGGTTGAGTGACGACGTTCGGGCGGGGTACGAAGAGATTCGTGCCACGACCCACATCGACGCCGACGCGTCGGACGAGGAACTCGAGGCGTTGCACGAGGAAGTCCTCGAGACGTCACCGCTGTACGACAACGTGACGAACCAGGTGTCTCTCGAGTTCGATCTCGATTTCGAATAAGGACGTCACGACGCGCGTAGCCTCGAGTACCGTCAGCTCCTGCTTCGTTTTCCTGCCGTCGATCGCTTGACCGCGAGCAAGCCGCTCGAGCGACCGAAATCAATATCCACGAACGTGCATATGGAAACCCCTTTACCGGCCGACTTTCATCACCTAGATGAATGAGTCTTGCCGATTCGGACCGCGAACTCGTCGTCTCCGAGTTAGACCGAGAGCCCACCCGGGCGGAGGCGGCGCTGTTCGAGAACCTCTGGAGCGAGCACTGTGCGTACCGCTCCTCGCGACCGCTGCTGTCGGCGTTTGACAGCGAGGGCGACCAGGTCGTCGTCGGGCCGGGCGACGACGCGGCAGTCGTTGCACTCCCCGACAGCGGCGACGGAGACGGGACCAGTGACACGTACATCACGATGGGAATCGAGAGCCACAACCACCCCTCCTACGTCGACCCGTTCGACGGCGCAGCAACCGGCGTCGGCGGCATTGTCCGGGACACGCTCTCGATGGGTGCGTACCCGATCGCGCTCGCGGACTCGCTGTACTTCGGCGAGTTCGACGACGACCACTCGAAATACCTCTTCGAGGGCGTCGTCGAGGGGATCAGCCACTACGGGAACTGTATCGGCGTCCCCACGGTCGCCGGCAGCGTCGATTTCCATCCCAAATACGAGGGCAACCCGCTGGTCAACGTCGCCTGCGTCGGCCTGACCAACGAGGAGCGACTCGTCACCGCCGAGGCCCAGGAGCCGGGCAACAAGCTCGTCCTCGTCGGCAACGCCACCGGTCGCGACGGACTCGGCGGCGCGAGCTTCGCCAGCGAGGACCTCGCCGAAGACGCCGAAACCGAAGACCGTCCCGCAGTGCAGGTCGGCGACCCCTACGCCGAGAAGCTGCTTATTGAGGCAAACGAGGCGCTCGTCGACGAAGATCTGATCGAATCAGCCCGCGACCTCGGTGCCGCCGGCCTCGGCGGTGCCTCGAGCGAGATGGTCGCCAAAGCCGATCTGGGCGCACAGATCGACCTCGAGCGTGTCCACCAGCGCGAGCCGAACATGAACGCCATGGAGATCCTGCTCGCCGAATCCCAGGAGCGGATGTGCTACGAGGTCGAACCCGACAACGTCGACCGCGTACGCGAGATCGTCGAGCGCTTCGATCTCGGCTGTTCGGTCATCGGCGAAGTCACCGACGGTAACTACGTCTGTACGTTCGAGGGCGAGACGGTCGTCGACGTCGACGCCTACTTCCTCGGCGAAGGCGCGCCGATGAACGATCTCCCGACTGAGGAACCCGAACAACCCGAAACCGACCTCCCAGATGCCGATCTCGAGGACGCGTTCGACGCCGTCGTTGCGAGTCCGAACACGGCCTCGAAGCGGTGGGTCTACCGCCAGTACGACCACGAGGTTGGCGTTCGCACGAGCGTCGGCCCGGGCGACGACGCGGCTCTTATCGCAGTTCGGGAAGCCGAACAGGGGCTGGCGATTTCCTCGGGTGCGGCACCCAACTGGACCGACGTCGCGCCTTACGAGGGAGCCCGCGCGGTTGCCCTCGAGAACGCGACGAACATCGCGGCCAAGGGCGCAACGCCGCTGGCTGCAGTCGACTGCCTCAACGGTGGCAACCCGGAGAAAGACGACGTCTACGGCGGTTTCACCGGTATCGTCGACGGTCTCGCCGAGATGTGTGAGACGCTGTCGACGCCGGTCGTTGGCGGAAACGTCTCGCTGTACAACGACTCCGTCGCGGGCCCGATCCCACCGACGCCGACGCTGGCGATGGTCGGTGCGAAAGACGGCTACGACGCGCCGCCGCTGTCGGTCGACGCCGACGGCGAGCTCGTGCTCGTCGGTGACCTCGGACTCGAGGCCGACGACGTTCGGCTGGGCGGCTCCGAATATCTCGCGCAGTTCGATGGCAGCGACCGGTTCCCCGAACTGCCCGACGACCCCACCGGCGTCGTCGAAACGCTGGCGGCGGTCGCAAATGACGAGTCGACACTCGCCGTCCACGACATCAGCCACGGTGGCCTCGCGGTCGCACTCGCCGAGATGGTCACTGACGACGCTGGGCTCGAGGTGTCGCTTCCCGGCGACGATCACGCTGGCGAACTCTTCCACGAACAGCCCGGTCGCGCACTGATCCAGACTGAGTCGGTCGAGGCGGTCCGCGAGGCGTTCGACGGCGTCGCACCGGTTGTCGAACTCGGCTCCGCGACCGACGACGGGCGACTCACGATCGACGTCGGCGACCAGACGATCGAGACCGACGCGAGCGAAATCGCCGAGCTCCGCGCGACGATCGAACGCGAACTCGAGTAACGGCCGGATCGACGGGTCGATTCCGCGAGCGGTACTTCTCTTGGTATTCGTCGGGTCGATTCGGTGACCGAATCGGCAGTTTCGAAGCGCCTCGATGGCGAGCCCGACATTGACGTCGCCCGCGATTCGCTCGTCGAAGCGGAGGCCTACGAGAGCCGTCGCTCGAGGGTTGTAATCTCTCGAATTTCGACTCGCGTGCCGCCGTTGTCGTCGTTGGTGATGGTACACGTCCAGTCGTGGGCTTCAGCGATGGCACGGACGAGCGCGAGGCCAAGCCCGTCGATTGCAGTCTCATCGTCGGCGGTCGGATCGAGCACCCGATCGTGTGCGGTTGGCGGGATTTCGGCGGCATCGTCACGTATGAAAAAGCCCCGTGTTCCGCCGTCGAATCCGACCAGTCCGATCTGGATCGTCACGTCGTCGTCGGCTCGCGCGGCGGCGCTGTCGAAGGCCGTCTCGAGGAGGCGAACGAATCGGTCGGGATCGGCCCGGAGCGTGGCCGTCGCGTCAACGACGAGTGCGTCTTCATCGATCTGCGAGTCGGTGACAGCATCGGCGATCGCCGATTCGAGACGAAGGCGGCTCCGGGTGCCGACGGCCGTGGCGTTCCGGGCGAACTCGCGGACGTCGTCGACGAGGCGTTCGGCCCGGTCGAGCGTGGTCTCGACGGTGTTTTCTGCCAGCGGGAACTCCCACTCATCGATATCGTCGTCCTCGAGTGCGTCGGCGACTGCTTCGAGTTGGCGCTGCAAGTCGTTCGAGAGGATGTCCGCAACGGCTTCGAGACGTTCGGTCTGGCGCTCGAGTTCGGCAGTCCGATCTCTGAGGACTCGTTCTCTGTCGGCCCGGTCGAGGGCGGCGCGCGTGTTCTCGACGAGCGTCGAGACGAGGTCGACATCGCGCTCGTCAAAGCGGTGTGGATCGAACGAGCCGGTCATGAGCACGCCGTGGGTACCGATAGGCGCGATAATCTCCGAGCGAAGCGGTGTCTCGGGATTGTAGAGGTCGTCGGTCTCTGAGAGGTCGTCGAATAGTTCGACGTCGCCGGCCTCGAAGACGTCCCAGACGAGGCCCTCGCCGGGATTGAACCGCGGCAGGCCGCCGAACTCGTCGTGGGCACCGGCAGTGCCGGCGACCGGCTCGAGATAGCCGTGTTCCTGATCGAGCAACCAAATGCCGCTGATGGGCAAATCGAGCAAGTCGCTGCCCGAGTGGACGGCGATCGCACAAATCTCCTCGGGGTCGTCGGACCCGAGGAGCCACCGGGTAACCTCGTGAAGCGACGTGACGACGCGATCGTACTCGTGTTGATCGGTAATATCTCGGATGATGGCGGCGACAGTCGCCGCGTGATCCTCGATGGGGACGAATCGGAACTCGCCCATCCGGTCGTCGCCGTCCGGGCCGATATACGGCAGGTCGAGCTGGCGACGCTCGGCGGTGCCGATGTCGATGTCGGTGATCGCCCGCCCAATTTCGACGGCATCGTCGTCGTCGATGCCCGCCAGCTCGGTCAGCGTCTCGACGTGCTCGCCGACGAGTTGCGATCGGTCCGCGCCGATGACCGATTCGGTCGCGCTGTTGACGGTGACGATCTCGCGGTTGCGATCCAACGTGACGACGGCGTCGCGAATCGCCTCGACGACCGCGGCGTGTTGGGCCAGCGTCGTCTCCTGGGCCTTGCGCTCGCTGACGTCGCGCATGTAGACCGACAGCCCCGTCTCGGAGGGATAGGCGCGGGCCTCGAACCACGTCTCGAGGTGTGTGTGATAGATCTCGAAGGAGACTGGTACCTGCTCGTCCATCGCGCGGTGGAACCCATCGGGGAACTGTGTCTCGACGGTCTGGGGGAATTCGTCCCACATGACCCGGCCGATCAGCTCCTCGCGGGAGCGTTTCAGCAGTGTCTCGGCCCGCTCGTTGAGGTAGGTGAACCGAAAGCCAGTGTCGAGCGCGAAGAAAGCGTCAGTGACGCGATCAACGATCGGGATGGAGCGCGTCGTCACGACGCTGTCCCTCCGCAAGCCGATCGGCTCGTCTCACTCGCGCGCTCGAGGCGCACACCACTCACGGTCG
>Ga0207720_100567_pt1 | contig 23102 bp, 22 predicted proteins | sample A23P2SouthBayCA_2_FD_187751 | JGI IMG/M metagenome (GOLD analysis project Ga0207720, IMG submission 187751) | Aerobic enrichment media microbial communities from Eden Landing Ponds, California, USA - A23 E3 (2) (SPAdes) | ecosystem: Environmental > Aquatic > Marine > Unclassified | place...
CGGCTTCCTCGGCGAGCCACTCGGCGACGTCGTCGGTCAGCTCGCGGGCGATCGCCGCGCGCGGCTGGACCGAGTCCGACTCGAACCGCTCGCTTCGGACGCCGTAGTTCCCGATCAGGGGGTACGAGAAGGTAAGGATCTGTTCGGCGTAGGAGGGGTCGGTGAGCGACTCCTCGTAGCCGGTGTACGCGGTCGTGAACACCAGTTCGCCACGGGTGCGCCCCGGCGCACGAGCGCGCGCCTCGAGCACGCGTCCGTCGGCCAGCGCGATATAGGCGTCCGACATTACGAGAAACGTACGCGCAAAGGGTAATAAATGCGTCGTTCGTAGATTCATTACGATATTCGTAACGAGTAAGTCGCCGGGACGAGAGAATCGGATATGGACGACCTCGATCGCCGGATCCTCTCGATACTGCGACGGGACGCGCGGACCCCCTACACGGAGATCGCGGACCGGGTCGGCACCTCCGAGGGGACGGTTCGCAACCGCGTGGACCGCATGACCGAGGAGGGGATCATCGAGCGGTTCACCGTCACGACCCGCACGGGGAACGTGAAGGCGATGATCGAGATCTCGGTGGAGATGAACGTCGACACCGCCGCGGTCGGCGAGCGCATGGTCGACTGGGAGGAGGTAGACTTCGTCTGGCAGGTCTCCGGCGAGGACGACATCGTGCTCGTCGTCGACGCCGTCGACACGCGCGCGGTCAACGAACTCATCTCGCAGGCGAGAGAGATGGACGAGGTCAAGTCGACGAAGACGCGGCTCATCCTCGACGAGCGGCTGGGGTGAGCGCGGTCAGAAAGCGGGCACCGCGAGACGCGAAGCGCCGATCACCTCGAAGCGCCGGTCAGCCCGAATCGGATCCGGCGACGGTCTCGGCCGCTCCCGTCGTCGCGTCGTCACTCGCCGGTCCCTCGCCGTCGAACGCCCGTCGGTTCCGGAGCGTGAACAGCACGAACAGGGCGAACCCGACGGCGCGCAGGCTCAGGTCGAGCAGGAGCGTGTCGACGGAGACGCTCACGCCGACGAGCCCGAGGAGGTCGAAGACGGTGTCGGAGAGCATCAGTGGAGCCATCAGCAGGAGGGCGCTGACCCCGAGCGCCGCCCGCCCGAGCTGGTCGACGCGGGTGTACAGCGTCCCGATGACGGTCGCGCCGAGCGCGATCACGCCGAGGAACACCCCGATGACCGGGATGAGGATCTCGGGAACCGAGTAGGACAGCTCCGCGAGGTCGGCGAAGTTGACCACGCGGTACTGCTCGCGGAGGGGTAGCTCCGCCGCGTTCTCCTTCTGCCGGAGCAGCACGATACCCGGCGCGAGCACGAACGCGAAGGGGACGATCGCCTTGTTCAGCGACAGCGAGAACGCCTTCACTCCGGTCTGGAAGGGGTCGGATTTGGCCACCCCACTGGCGGCGTACGCCGCCACGGCCACCGGCGGCGTGATGTCGGCGATCACGCCGAAGTAGAGGATGTACAGGTGGGCGGCCAGAAGCGGGATGCCAAACTGCACGAGCGGCGTCGCCAGCATCGAGATGAGGATGATGTAGGTGACCGTCGTGGGCATCCCCATTCCGAGGATGATGCTCGCGACCGCCGTCACGAGCAGCATGACCACCCGCGAGCCGCCCGATAGCTCTAGGAGGAGCGAAGTGAGGTTCGGCCCGAGCCCGGAGACGCTGATAACGCCCGGGATGATCCCGGCGGCCGCGACCGCCACAACCACCGGAACCGCGGTTTTGGCGCCGTCTTCCATCGATTTGACGACGAACGTCCCGAGCTTGAACGGCTGGTTGTTCTCCAGGTCCCTGCCGGTCCGGTCGCCGACCGCCTCGGCCGTGTCCCGCACCGACGGGTTGAGTTCGAGCAGCGACGCGTCCAGATTCGGCCGCGACAACAGCGTCACCACGCCCGCGAGCATCACGTACCACTCGAATCCGGCGCTGACGGCGCGGACCGCGTCCACGACCGACAGCCCCGCGCCGCCGACACCGGTCACGAGCCCCGTGACCGGGACGCCGGCGACGACGTGGCTCGCCAGGTCGACGCCCACGACCGCCGCGAGGACGCCGAAGAGTCGGAGTCGGGTCTCTTCGCTGTAGGCCGCGATGAAGGCGATCAGCGCGACCAGCGCGACCAGCGTGAACCACGCCGACCGGGAGACGGAGAGCCGCTCGATGATGAGGTAGTACAGGAGCAGCCCGATCGGGACGAGGTAGAACCAGCCGCGTTTGAGGTGGCTCCAGAGGTCGACGGTGTCCTCGCCGGACACCCCGCCGATCCCCTCCTCGACGGCCTTGAGGTGAACCATCACCCAGACCCCGAAGAAGAAGACGATGGCCGGTATCGTCGAGAGGATGATGATCTCCGCGAACGGTGTCCCAGTGTACTCCACCATCAGGAAGGCGGCCGCCCCCATCACGGGCGGGAGGATCTGCCCCCCGGACGACGCGGAGGACTCGACGGCACCCGAGAACTCGGGGGAGTACCCCGACCGCTTCATCAGCGGGATGGTGAACGCGCCGGTCGTGACCGTGTTGGCGATCGACGACCCGGAGATGGTCCCCATGAAGCCGCTGGCGAGGATGCTCGCCTTGGCCGGGCCGCCCTTGCGACCGCCGGTGAGCGCGTACGCGAGGTCGATGAACCACTGGCCGGCGCCGCTCATCTCGAGGAAGGAGCCGAAGAGGATGAAGATGTAGATGAAGCTCACCGACACGGTCACCGGGATCCCGAAGACCCCGTTCTCCGTGTTGTACCAGAGGTTCTGAACGATGTCCGGCCAGGTGAGTTCCGGGATCGCGAGCAGCCCGAGGAAGGGCGTGCCCCCGCTGATGAGGTACCCCCAGCGGGCGTAGACGATGAACGTGCCGACGATGATCATCAGCGGGAGGCCGAGCGTGCGGCGCGTGGCCTCCAACACGAGCAGGACGCCGGCCACGCCCAGGAGCATCGCGTAAGAGTACTCGCTCACGAACGGAACGCCGCCGAGGAGGGGTTGGAGGAACGCGTACACCTCGGTCACCGGTCGCCCCGAGTCGATCCCGAAGACGCGCATGTTCTGGATCTCCGAGAACTCCGTCAGGAAGTAGAGCGCGGACAGGAACATCGCCGCGATACACAGCAGGTCGAACGGGGTCACCCGTTCGCGGTCGGGGTCGAGGAACGCCCATCGGAACGCCGATCGGACGCTCGCGGCCAGCCGCGTGACGGGGTTCTCGTCGCCGAATCGACCGGCGATCGCCGGCACGACTCGACCGAGGTTGCGGGAGACGATGCCGTCCCCCATGCTGGCCGGAAACAGCAGGAAGGTGAGCGTGAGCGCGAAGGCGACGTGGATCGCGTTCACCTGCAGGAGCTGGAGCGACACCTGCCACGGGGCAAGCGAGATCCCGGCGAACTCGACGGTCGGAAGCCAGACCGTGAACGTGAAGCTCCGGGCGGCGAGGAACAGCTGGAACACCGAAAACAGGATGCCGATAACCGCGACCGCGACCGCCGCTGTCCCCCGTAACGAGCGGCGGCGTTCGATCTCCTCTATCAGCTCGTCGGCCTCCTCGCGGGAGATCGGCTCGTCGTCGTCCGGCGGCGCGCCCGAGCCGGACCCGTCTGGCGCGTCGGGATCGCCGGGATCGGCCGGACCGCCTCCGAGACCGGTGTCTCCCGAGCCGCCGTCGTTCGGATCGTCGGTGCCGCCGTCCGTTCGGTGAGTCGTGGTCATAGGATCATCTCAAGAAGCGACTGTCGTTCGATGTAGAGCGTGACGTCGTTGCCGCCGGTCGCCGCGACGAGATCGTGTTCCCGCCCGTCGACGATCAACGTGTGGCCGGCGATCCGACCCGGCGAGACCGAGAGGCGTTCGAGGTTCATGATCGGTTCCGCGGGGTCGTACACGAGGGTCCCGTTCACGTTCGTGACGTTGACGCGCGCGGGGAGTCCCCACCCGTACGACTCGAACTCCATGCGTGTGTTCACGAGCGTCTCGCCGTCGACGCGGTACTCGTCGTACACGCGCGACTTCTCGACGCTGTGGGTGTACTCCAGCGCCACGGTGCTCCCGGAGTCGACCGGCTCCGAGAGATAGCGTTCGCCCGTCTCGATGTCCTCGACGACGAGCACGGCCCCTACCGGGGCCGTCGCCGCGACGCCGACGAGAACGAGCACCGCGACTACGAGGATCGCGGCACCCACGGTCGAGCGAGAACGGTGGCCCATGGTTCGGGTGATTGTCGTGGGATCGAGTTTGAAACGTTTGTGAAACGATCCGCCGACGGACTGAAGGGGGCGGATCGATCGAGACGGTCCGGACGAAGCGATCCGAGCGTCGAGAGCGGGTTAGGCGTCGAAGTACGCCGCCGCGCCCTCGTGGAGCTCGATCGACATGCCGTCCTGCGCGCTGTCGGCGGTGATGAAGTCGGTCTTGATCGTCAGCTCGTCGAGGTTGTTGAAGATGGCCGCGGTGACCGTCTCGACGGTGTCCGCCGGAACCTCGGAGTTGGTGGCGATCATCGCCTGCACGGCGACGGTCTCGACGGCTTCGTCGACGCCGCTGTAGGTGCCGGCGGGGATGGTGTCGTCCGCGAACCAGGAGGCGTCCTCCTTGACGGCCTCGCGGTTATCGCCCGCGATCGGGACGATCTCGAGGTCGTTCGTGTTCGCGAGGTCCTCGATGGCGCCGACGGGCCAGCCGCCGACGACGAAGGCGGCGTCGATGTCGCCGTTCGCGAGCTGTTCGGACGCCTGCGAGAAGCCGGCGTTCTGCTCGTTGTAGTCGGAGATGCCGAGCGACTCCAGGATCTGCACCGCGTTGACCTGCGTCCCCGAGCCGAGGTCGCCGGTGTTGATCGTCGCGCCGCTGAGGTCGTCGACGGTGGAAATGTCGTTCCCCGCCAGCGTGACGAGCGTGATCGTCTCCGGGTACAGCGTCGCGACGCCCTGAAGGCTCTCGATCGGGTCGTCCTGGAAGGCGTCGATACCCGTCCCGTTCTTGGCGAACGAGGCGACGTCGTTCTGGATGAGCGCGAAGTCGGCCGACCCGTCCGCGAGGCTGCCGACGTTCTCGACGCTCGCGCCCGTGGACTGGACGTTCAGCGAGAAGTCGGAATTGGCCTCGACGACCGTCTTGAACTCGTTCGAGAGCGGGTAGTAGGTGCCGCCGGTACCCCCGGCGTGCCAGCTCAGGCGGTTTCCGCCGTCGCCGCCGTCGCCGCCGTTTCCGCCACAGCCGGCGAGCGCGGTCACGCCGGCGACGCCTGTCGCTTCGAGGAATCTACGTCGTGTTTGGTGTGAAGACATACGTTACGTTAATGCGAATACGTGTATATATATCTAGGGATATCGTAGACAAATATCCCCAGATACACAGATATCGAGGAGTAATTAGTAGAGATACATACCTACATCAATAATAAGGAGATATAGCCGATTCCACGAGGTTCGGCGGGTCGCGACGCCGGCTCCGGGAACGGGTCCCGGCCCCTCGAAGAACTCGCTTAGGCCAGTTCGTTAATGTTCTCGACGACGGCGTCGGCGAACTCGCTCGTCGCGAGCTTCTCGCCGCCCTCGATCTGTCGGTGGAGGTCGTAGGTGACCTGGCCGGAGGCGATCGTCTCCTCGACGGCCTCACGGACGAGGTCGGCGGCGTCGGACCAGCCGAGGTAGTCGAGCATCTCGCGACCGGAGAGGATCATCGCGGTGGGGTTCACCTTATCCTCGCCCGCGTACTTGGGCGCGGAGCCGTGGACGGGCTCGGCGAGACAGCGACCGTGGCCGCGGTTGATGCCGGGCGCGATGCCGAGGCCGCCGATCTGCGCGCCGGCGGCGTCGGACATGTAGTCGCCGTTGAGGTTCATCGTCGCGATGACGGAGTACTCGTCGGTGCGGGTCAGCAGCTGCTGGAGCATGTTGTCCGCGATGCGGTCCTTGACGACGAGGGTGCCCTCGGGCCGCTCGCCGTCGTGCTCCTCCCAGAGCTGGTCCTCGGTGATGACGTCGTCGCCGTACTCCTCCTCGGCGACCTCGTAGCCCCAGTCGCGGAAGGCGCCCTCGGTGAACTTCATGATGTTCCCCTTGTGGACGAGGGTGACCGAGTCGCGGTCGTTCGCGAGCGCGTAGTCGACCGCCTCGCGGATGAGGCGCTTCGATCCGAACTCGGAGATGGGCTTGACGCCGATGCCGACCGGGCCGTCGTGGATGACGTCGGCGACCTCCATGTCCTCTTCCAGGAAGTCGCGTACCTGCTCGGACTCGTCGGTGCCGGCCTCCCACTCGATGCCGGCGTAGACGTCCTCGGTGTTCTCCCGGAAGGTGATCATGTCCATCTCCTCCGGGTTCTTGACGGGCGACGGGACGCCGTCGATGTAGTAGGTCGGGCGGACGTTCGCGTACAGGTCGAGCGTCTTGCGGAGCGCGACGTTCAGCGATCGGAAGCCGGCGCCGACGGGCGTCGTCAGCGGCCCCTTGATCGCGACGCGGTGGTCGCGGATGGCCGAGACGGTGTCCTCGGGGAGGTTCTCGTCGTACATCTCCCGGGCGCTGCTGCCGGCGTAGACGCGCATCCACGCGATGGAGCGGCCCGTCGCCTCCGCGGCCGCGTCCAGTACCTTCTGGGCGGCCGGTCCGACGTCGGTGCCGATCCCGTCACCGTGAATGATCGGGATGATCGGGTTCTCGGGAACGTTCAGCTCGCCGGTTTCCTCGTCGGCGAGCGTGATGGCCTCGCCGTCGTCGGGGACGTCGACCTTATCGTAGCTCATGAACGTGCGTGCGTTGTCGGACCCGCGTAAAGTGCCTGCCGCTTTGCTTCTGAACGCCCGAGAGCCCGGAATCGGCGGATATTGCCGGGCTACTGCGGGCGACGACCTCACGGGGACGCGGGGCAGCGCCCCGCGAGTTCAGCGGTGGGTCAGCGACACTCGCGCGTGCCGACCTCGTGGACCCGAACCTCCCCGCTCCCGGAGACGTCGACCGCGACCGACGAGACCGTCACCGACGCCGTCTCCTCGCCGGAGAAGCCAGCCGCGCGGTCACAGAGCCCCGCGAGCGTCGCGTCGACGCGATCGGCGTCCGCGGTCGACAGCAGCGAGAAGTGCTTCCGCCAGCGGGCGGTGGGATAGCCTCGGGCGTCCGAGGGGGGCCGATCGGTCGCGACCGGGTCGCCGTACAGCGCGTCGACATGGTCCCCGTCGGCGGTCGTCGCCGTCGCGAGCACGAGGCGGTCGGTCGACGGCGGCTCCGGCGCGAACATGTCCCAGTCGCTCTCGGTCGGGTCGGACACCGCCGCGACGGGCTCTGGCGCGGCGACGACCCCGAGCCCCATGGCGGTCCACGCGAGCAGCGAGACGAGGAGGATCGCGGCGACGACGGCGATGGCGCGATCGAAGGTCTCCCGGTCGGGGGTGACGCGGCCGACAGTCCCTCGATCGGGGACGACAGTCGCTCGGTCGTCGCCGACGTCGGAGAGCGAACCGGCGGCGCCCGCGCAACCGGCCGCCGATTCGGAGTGCCTCCCGACCGCCGATCGGAGCCGCTCGATCGCCGGGGCGGCCAGCGACTCGGCACGGTCCCAGACGAACGGCGGGAAGAAGGGGACCAAGGCGGTCGCCGAAACCAGCGAGAAGACGCCGATCTGGAGCGTTAACGCCATCGAGAGGTGAGCGGCGGCCAGGAGTCCAGCTATCGCCGCCCGAACCCGCCCGGCGGACACGACGAGCAGCGGCGAGGCGACGAGCAGCGCGAGCCAGCCGTAGGTCGCGACCGCGAGCAGCGCCGGGCTCTCGGGTATCAGCCCGCCGAGCGGGCCGTGGAGGTACGTGAGCCGGAAGACGGTCTCGACCGCCTCCCCCGCGGGCCACGCCTCGCCGCCGAGCTTCACGACCGCGTTCGAGACGTACACCGCGAGGACCACGGTCAACAGGAGGGCCGCGGCGGGACCGGCGAATCGGTCGTGATCGGTCGGGGAGCGTTCGCCGGGAGCGGCCCCCCGCCCCCGGACCGCGTCCACCGACCAGCGCGCGCCGAGGGGACACAGCAGACCGGCACCGAGCAACTGCCAGAGCAGCGTGTCGCCGGCGTTGAGCACGAACGGGTTCCGCGCCTGCAGGGAGGCGAGCAGGACCAGCGAGACCGCGGCCGCGACCCGGGTTCGATAGCCGATCGCGAGCGCGACCGCGGCGAGGCCGGCGACGAGGAACAGCAGCCCCGCGACCCACGCCTCGCCGGAGAGCGCGTACAGCGAGACCCGCGCGAGGGGGTACGACTCCGCGAGCAGCGATCGGGGGAACACGCCGGCGTCGGTGTAGAAGGCCGTCAGGTTCCGGGCGCGCAGCGCGAGGTCGACGAGGAGGACGACGCCGAGCGCGATCCGGAACGCCGCGAGCGCGCGCACGTCGATCCCGAGTCGGGACCGGGCCGCGGCTCGGAGGTAGCTGCGAACACCGGATTCGGAGTCGCCGACGGAGGCGTCTCGACGTTCGACCACGATGGTGACGACTCTCCGAGCGGCGAGGATAGGTCTTGCGGCGGCGGGAGCGGCGACGGTCTCCACCGTGAAATCGGGTGCGCCTCGCCGGTTGTTTATAAACGGAGCCGTCGCGTCCGTTTCACTCCGCGCCGTCGCCCGCGGAGGCGAGGATACAAATCCGCCCGCCGCCTTGCGCCGGTATGGTCACGTTCCTCGCCGGCGGCACGGGGACGCCGAAGCTCCTCGACGGGGCGACCCGTCTGTGGGACCCCGCCGAGATCGCGGTCGTCGCCAACACGGGCGACGACGTCGAGCTCGGCGGTCACCTCGTCTGCCCCGACGTCGACACCGTGCTGTTCGCCGGCGGCGGCGTCCTCGACCGCGAGACGTGGTGGGGGATCGCGGACGACACGACGGCGACCCACGAGGAACTCCGCCGGCTCGCCGAGGCGGTCGACCTCGGAACGCGTCCCCGGTACCTCGACGACGAGGCGCAGACGGCCGGTCGAGATATCGCCCGCTGGCGACGGTTCTCGGGCGTCGGCGAGTTCATGGAGATCGGCGACCGCGACCGCGCGGTCCACGTCACGCGCACGAGCCTTCTCGACGAGGGACACACGCTCACCGAGGCGATCTGCACCCTCGCGAACGCCTTCGACCTCGACGTCGACCTCCTCCCGATGTCCGACGACCCGGTCGCGACGCTGGTCAACACCGAGGCCGGAGAGACGCTTCACTTCCAGGAGTACTGGGTCGCGCGCCGGGGCGAGCCGGCGGTCGCCGACGTGGAGTTCCGCGGCGCGGCGGCCGCCGAGCCGACCTCCGCCGTCGAGGACGCACTCGGGAGTCCCGTGGTGATCGGCCCCTCCAACCCCGTGACGAGCATCGGACCGATGCTCGCGCTCCCGGGCGTCGAGACGGCGCTGGCCGAGACCCCGGTGGTCGCCGTCTCGCCGTTCGTGGGCGACGATGTGTTCTCCGGCCCCGCCGCCGACCTGATGAGCGGCGTCGGCCGCGAGCCCTCGACCGCGGGCGTCGCCGAGGCGTACCCGTTCGCAGACGCGTTCGTCCTCGACGACGACGACCCGACCGAACTCCCCGGTCGGCACGTCGAGCGCACGGACACCCGCATCGACGACGCGGCCGACGCCGAGCGCGTCGCTCGGGCGTGCGAACGCGCGCTGGCGGCAGTGACGGACGCGGGGGCGGGAACGACGAAGGTGACAGAATGACGGTAGCAGGTGACTGCATGACGGTGGCAGGTGACTGCATGACGGTGGCAGCATGACGGCGGGCTACGACATCCCCTCACCGCCGTTCCTCGTTGCAGCCAGCCTCAGCGGCGCGGCCGACGCCGATTGGGCGCGGGACGCGGCCCCCCACGTCGACGCCGCGATTCTCGGGGGGATCGCGCTCGATTCGGCCAGTCGGGCCGCCGCGCGCGACCTCGTTGCCCGCGATCGCTCGGAGTTCCTCCCCGCGGACCCGCTCGCGTGGATCGATCGCCAGTTCGACCGGATCGCTGCGTCTCCACTCACACCCGGCGTCAACGTTCGGAGCGCGACCGTCGGCCCGGTCCGCGAGGCGGCGGCGGTCTGCGCCGAGCGCGGCGCGGTCTGCGAGGTGAACGCGCACTGCCGGCAGCCGGAACTCCGCGCGGTCGGCTGCGGCGAGACCCTGCTCCGGGACACCGATCGGCTGGCCGAGTACGTCGCTGCCGCCGCCGAGACCGGTGCGACGACGAGCGTGAAGGTGCGCGCCGAGGTCGACGCCGGAGACCTCGTCGCCGTCGCGGACGCTGTCGCGGCTGCGGGCGCCGACTGGCTCCACGTCGACGCGATGGACTCGGAGGCGGTCGTCGACGACCTGACCGCTGATCGGTCGACGGGCGAGACCGAGCGCCCCCGCGACGACCTCACCGTGATCGCCAACAACGGCGTTCGGGGCCGGGAGACCGTCGCGGAGTACGCCGCGTACGGCGCGGACGCCGTGAGCGTCGGCCGGCCCAGCGAGCGGCCCGCGGCTCTCTCTCGAGTTGCCGATGCGGTGGGAGCGTGGCGGGAGGGAACGCTGCTCGCGGACGGCTCGACGGCCACGCCGGAGGCACCGCCGTGAATCCGGACCCCGTCGACGACGCGACCCTCGCGCTCCTGGTAGAGGTGGCCGGGACCCCGAAGCCCGGCAACGTCGATCGGCACCGAGACCTCGGCGACCTCCGGTTCGAGGCGTTCCTCGGCGGCGCGGTCGGCGCCCGCGAGGGGCTCGAACTGGCCGCAAACGGGGAGGTCGGGATCGGCCGCGCCTTCGAGCGCGGCGTCGCGGGGATGGCGGCGCGGTCCGGGACGAACACCCAGTTCGGCTGTCTCCTCCTGCTCGTCCCGCTGGTTCGAGCGACGGCGGAGGCCGACGACGGCGGTGGGAGCCTCTCCCCGGCGAGCGTCGATCGAGTGACTCGGGAGACGACCGTCGACGACGCCGTCGCGTTCTACCGCGCGTTCGAGCACGTCGACGTCGCGGTCGGGGAGCCGCCGGCGGACGCCGACGACCTCGACGTGCGGCGCGGGGGCGACGCGGCCCCCGCGCTTCGGGAGCGCGGCGCGACCCTGCGAGACGTGATGTCGCTCTCGGCGAATCCCACGGATCCCGGCGATTCGGACGGCGCTACCGACGCTCCAGACACCGACGGGATCCCCGATCGCAACGCACAGGAGTGGGTCGAGGGGTTCCCCCGGACGTTCCGCGCGGCGGAGTGGATGCGAAGCGACGAGGGGCCGCTGACGGACCGAGCGGCCCGAGCGTTCCTCGGCCTGCTCGCGGCCGATCCCGACACGCTGGTCGCGGCGAACCACGCCCCGGAGACGGCCCGCGAAGCCAGCGAACGAGCCGCCGCGCTACTCGGGGGAGCACGGTCGACTGCGACGGATATCGACGCCGCCGCGGTCCACGACGCCGACCTCGACGCCGCGGAGGATCTGGCCGACGCGTTCGTCGACGAGGGGATCAATCCCGGGACGACAGCCGATCTCACCTGCGCGGCGCTGTATATCGCCCTCCGGCGCGGGGCGGAGGTTGGGCGGTGAGCGAGTCCGACCACGACGACGACACGGCCGCCGCCGTCACGCCCCCCGGCTGGCCGGTCGCCCTCCGCGGCGTCACCGAGTCGGTCGTGACGACGCTCGGTCCGAACGACCGCTGGAACGTCGCGGCGCTCGGGCTCCACGCGCCGAACGAGCCGAGCGATCCGGTCACCGCGCGGACGTACGGGCGCACCCGAACGTGGCGGAACTTCGCGGAGCGCGGCGGCGGTGTCGTGCAGTTCACGACCGACCCGCGGACGTTCGTCGACGCCGCGCTGACGGTCCGCGAGGTCGACGAGCCGGTGCTCCCGACCGCCGACGCGTGGGTCGAGGTGACCGTCGAGGAGGTCGCGAGCGAACGCGAGGGTGACACGACGATCCGGACGTGGGCGCTCGATCCGGTCGAAAGTGAGGTCGTGAGAGAACGCGTCCCGACGGTGAACCGGGGGTTCGGTGCGGTCGTCGACGCCACCGTGGCCGCCTCGCGGCTGGACGTGTCGGGGTTCGAGACGGCCGAACTCCTCGACCGACTGCGGTACTTCGCGGCGGTGGTCGAGCGATGCGGAGGGCCCGCCGAGCGCGAGGCGTTCGCGCGGATCGACGAGGCGACGGGGTGGCGAGAGCGGGCGGAGAGCGAGGAGGAGTGACTGTCGACCGAGAAGACGATCGGCGCGAGCGCGCCTGCGGCCCGCTCGCGGCGTAACGAACCCTTTTAGTTCGGGCCGGCGGTACCGGTCGGTATGGCCATCAAACCCAAGTACATCAAGCAGCTCGGGAAGGTCCTGCTCGAACGGTACCCAGACTCGTTCAACACGGACTTCGAGACGAACAAGGAGAGCGTCACCGCGCTGACGACCGTCGAGTCGAAGGGCGTGCGTAACCGGATCGCCGGATACGTCACCCAGAAGAAGGCGCAGGCGGCGCAGAAGGCGTAATCGGCCGGATTCCGACCGACGCGCGTTTGCCGGAGCCGAGATCGATCTTTGCGAGAACCGTCCGCCGAATATAAATTTCTCCCGTCAGAGACGCAAAGACGCATGACGCGAGTCGCCCTCCCACCGACGACCGCGCAGCCCCCGGCGTCCGCATCGCCCCCAGAGACGACGATCGCCTTCGGGGGGCAGTAGCGTGGCCGAGACCGGAGTGGTCGTGAGCGCGCTTGGGGTCGCGACGAGCGGGATCGCGGTCCTGCTGCTGTTCGCGCACGTCACGAACCGGTACCACGCACACGTCACGGACATGGGGTCGATCGCCGTCGGCTACCTCGGGCTGATCGGCTTCGGCACGAGCCTCTCAGTCCTCGGCGTGGCCCTGCTGGTGAGCGCCCGAAAGGAGTGAGCTCCGGCGGAGGTCGGCGTCGAGCCGCCCGCGCGTCGCCCCACACGTTAACCGTGGAGCCGCGGCCACCCCACCGCGATGGACGCGCTAGTCCGACCCGTCGTCGATCCGGGGTTCGCGGCGGCGGCGCTGGCGTTCCTGTGCGGGGGCGTCGCGCTCGGGACCGCGAGCGGGCTCGTCCCGGGGCTTCACGCCAACAACTTCGCGCTGCTGTTAGCCGGACTCGCCCCCTCGATCGCCGCCGATCCGCTGCTCGTCGGCGTGGCGATGCTCGGCGCGGGCGTGGTCCACTCCTTCCTCGACATCGTGCCCGCGCTCGCGCTCGGCGTCCCCGACGCGGCCACGGCGGTCGCGGCGCTGCCGGGACATCGGCTCGTGATTGCGGGACGCGGCCGGGAAGCCGTCCGGCTCTCCGCGGTCGGATCGGGACTGGCGGTCGCGCTCGCGGTCCCGCTCGCAGTGCCGATAACGTGGGTCATGATTCGCGGCTACCCCGTCGTCAGAGAGCACCTCCCGCTACTTTTAGGCGGCGTCGTCGCCTTCCTCGTGCTCACCGAGTCGTCGAGGCGGGCCGCGCTTGGGGGGCTCGTCGCCTTCCTCGCGAGCGCCGCGCTCGGCCTCGCGACGCTGGACGCGAATCCGTCGGCGCCGCTCGACGCGGGCGGCGTCCTCGCGCCGCTTTTCGCCGGGCTGTTCGGCGCTCCAGTGCTCGTCGACGCGATGGGCGGCGAGGGCGTGCCGCCGCAGGCCGACGCCCGGATCGCGATGAGCCGCCGCGGGCTCGGCGTCAGCGCGGGCGGCGGGTCGCTGGCGGGCGCGGTCGTCGGATACGTACCGGGCGTCTCCGCGGCGATCGCGGCGGTCGCGGCGCTGCCGGCGGTCCCGCGAGACGAGTCGGACCGCGGATTCATCGTCGCCACGAGCGGCGCGAACACGGCGAACACCATTTTCGCGCTGTTCGCGCTCGTCGCGCTCGGGACGCCCAGAACGGGCGTGACCGTCGCGATCGACCGCGCCGAGGTCCCCTTCGCGCTCCCGATCCTGCTCGTCGCGGCCGCGACCGCCGCGGCGTGCGGGTTCGCGCTCGTGCTGCTGGTCGGCGACGCCTATCTCCGGGTCGTCGGAAACGCGGACTACACGCGGCTCTCGATCGGTGTGTTGGCGCTGCTCGCGGGGATATCGTTCGCCTTTGCGGGAGGGTTCGGCGTCGGCGTGTTCGTCCTCGCCGGGGCGCTGGGGCTCGTCCCGCCGCGGGTCGGTGCGCGACGGGTACATCTGATGGGCGTGTTGATCGGTCCGCTGATCGCCGGGTGAACCACGGTATCGCGTCGCAATCGGCGGTACGGAGAGCGAGGGCAAAGAACAACGGTTAAAAGTCGCGCGGTGGTGGTTCACTGTATGAGCGAGAGTGAAACGCAGGGCACCCGGCAGTGTGTCTCCTGTGGCATTCAGGTGGCCGGGATGAACGCCGCGCGATTTTCCTGCCCCGACTGCGGAGAGACGATCCACCGGTGCGCCAAGTGCCGGAAGCAGAGCAACCTCTACGAGTGTCCCGACTGCGGCTTCCGAGGGCCCTAACAATGGGAGACGTCGCCGCCAAGATCAAGGTCATGCCGAACAGCCCCGACGTTGATCTCGACGACCTGCAGGACCGGCTGGAGGAGTCGCTCCCGCAGGGCGCGAAGATCCGCGGCTTCCAGCGCGACGACGTCGCGTTCGGACTCGTCGCCCTCCTGCCAACCGTCATCGTCCCCGACGGCGCGGGCGGTACCGAGGCCGTCGAGGAGGCGTTCAAGGAGGTCGACGGCGTCGAGTCCGTCGCCGTCGAGAACGTCGGTCGCCTCTAAGCGGCTTCGTTCTCGTTGTAGACGACACGAAAACGCTTTTCGCACCGACCGTTCTTCGACCGGAGAGCGGCGGCTGTACGGTCTGATAAACGGTTACGCGACGTGGTCCGCGATCCACGCCGTGAGTTCGTCGCCCGGGATGAACCCCTCCGCGCGCCGCGCGACCGGTTCGCCGTCGACGAACAGCACGAACAGCGGGACGCTCCGCACGTCGAACCGCTCGACGAGCGGCGGATCGTCGCGGGGGTTTACCAGCCCGACCGCGACGTCGAGTTCGCGGGCGACGTTGCCGAGGACGGGTTCCATGCTCGCGCAGATGCCGCAGCCGTCCGTATAGAACTCGACGACGGCAGCGTCCGCGTCGGCGACGAACGCGTCGAGCGCGTCCGCGTCGGCGAGGGACGTCGGTCGGCGGGCGTCCGTCGACTCCTCGCCTGCGACTTCGGAGTTTTTTGATCCAGTATTGGGCACCACATACACAATTGTCGCCGAACGGTGATAAAGGCTCGCGTCGGGGCCGAGGGGGAGACGAACTCAGCGGTCGAGGAAGCGTCGCAGCCGTCGGTGAACGATATCGGCCGGCCACGAGGCGGTCGTCGTCTCGCGCGCGACGCCGAACGTCTCGACGGTGCGACGAACGCGGGCGTTCGACGCGTCGGTCTGTTCCGCGAGGAAGGCGTACGCCGCGATCTGGAGTTCGTACCGTCGCCGGGTCTCGGAGGTCGGCTGGGTCAAGGATATCTTCACGTCGGTCACGAACCGCTCTCCGTTCGGATGTTCGACGACGAAATCCGCCCGTCCGTGGATCTCGACCTCGATATCGCCGACGTCGGCCAATCCGTCTAGCGGGCGTTCGACGCTAACGGCGGTCGCCGGGTCCGCGATCCGCTCCCACAGGTCCGAGTCGAGGAAGTCGTCGACGACGGTCTCGAAGAACGCGAGCATCCCCGCGCGCTCGGCCTCGCCGACCGGTTTCGGAAGCGCGTTCGCGGCCGCGTCGAAGGCGGCACGAATTTTTGATTTCGACGGCCGGATCGCCCGGTCGTCGAGATCACGGGCGACCAGGTTTGTGAGCGCGTCGTGGAGACACGTCCCCACCTCCTCGGGGCCGAGCCGATCGAAGCGGAGGGGGAGGTCGCCAGGGACCTCGTTCGTCGTCGTGTGCAACGGCTCGCCCAACAGGTGGGCGAGCGCGTACCGATCCGCGTCCTCCGTCAGCGGGTACATCGTGCTGGGACTCAGGAATCGGGGAATCCACGTGGCGAGTCGATCCCGTCGCGGCGGCGACTCGGCGACGCGGTCGCGTCCGGTCCGAGGGGCCGCGCCGCCGCGTCGGGCGAACAGGTCCACGTCGTTGACGCCGACCTCGATCGCGTCTCGGTCCGGGTCTCGGTTCGGGGTCGCGTCAAGTCGCATCTCGAAGGAGTCGGCACCGTCCTTCGGGAACGCCAGTCCGTCGCGGAGCGCGTCGAGCCACCGGTCCCGAGTCCGATCGCCCTCGCGGGCAGAACGGGGCAGCGGAACGACGAGGTGGTCCCGGGCCCGCGTCAGCGCCACGTACAGCAGCCGCCACGCCTCCGCGCGTTCGTTTTCGGCCACGCGGCGGAGCCGCTCCGGGCCGACGAGCGCGCCGCGGTCCGCGGAACCGTCCGTCGAGTCCCGCCAGCGAGCCGTCGCCCAGCGGAGCCCGACGTCGCGACCCCACCCGTCTCCGGCGCCGTACAGCCCGCCGTCGAACGGCGGAACCGGTATGTCGTCGGGAACCGCCGTGTTCGTCGGCGGGGCCAGCCCCGCGATCGGTCCCTGGGCGACGAACCGCTGCACGTGCGGGCCGCGAGACCAGATATCGAACCCGGGATCGGCGAGGACGACCACGTCGTCTTCGTCCCCTTTAGCCCGGTGGATCGTACGGAAATCGACGTCGTAGGCGGCGCCGGCCGCGCTCGGCTGCGCCGGGCCGGCGCCGGGATCCTCGCGGAACGGGTCCACGAGGTCGATCAGCTCCGACGGCGGGTAGCGGCCGTCGCCTTCCCACTCGGAGAGCGTCTCGACGAGCGCGTCCAGGTTCACGACCCGCTGGTCCGGATCATCGGCCCCGTCGACGCAGTCGTTCGCGTCGGCGCGCAGCGCGAGCGCCTCGATGACGTCCTCGACGTATACGCTCGCCGGGAGCCGGTCGAACGCGTCGCTCCGATCGCGGAGACGGACGAGCCCGCGGAGGACGCTCCGCTGCGACTCTCCGAGGGCGGTCGGGTCGTCGTCGAGCACCCGATCGAGGTCCCACGACCGGGCCTCGAACGGCGCCGCGTCGAACGCGGGAGACAGCGGAGACCCGGTGAGGAGTTCTGCCGTGCGCCGCGGGGAGCCGGGCGCGGTCAGCCACTCGCAGACGGCGAGCGCAGTCTCGACGGCGGGGCAGTCGAACAGCGCGTCGGTGGCGGTGCGGACGCGGAGCCCTTCGGCGCCGAAGGCCGCCTCGTATTCGGGCATCCGCGTCCCCCGTCGGAACAGCACGGTGACGCCGAGCGGGTCGCCGTCGTCGTCACAGAACGTCCCGTCCGCGAGCCCACGGGAGACGTGTCTCGCGAGCATGTTCGCCTCGCCGGTCGCCCCGTCGGGATTCGCCCACGCCGCGGAGCCGGGGCGACCGACGCCGGCGAACGTGGAGACGTGGACCCCGGGCTCGTCGCCGCCGTCGCGGGCGGCGTCCAGCCGTGAGTACGAGGCGTCGAGGTCGCCGAGAGCACCGCGGGCCGGATCGGTGAACACCGGTTCGGCGACCGCGTTGATCGCCGCGGCGACGTCGGGGACGCACCGATACGTGGTGGTCGCCGTCCGGTTCTCGTGGGTGTCCCAGTCCACGCCGAGGTACGTCCCCTCGGTCGTCGCGGCGGCGAACAGCCCCGGGTCGGCGTGCCGCCACAGGTAGATCCCCTGGAAGACGTCGCCGCAGGCGAACACGCGCGAGTCGCTCGTCACGACGTGCGAGAGCGCGGCGTGTTGGACCGCCGAGACGTCCTGCGCCTCGTCGACGATCAGGCTCCGAATCCGTGACCGGTACGTGTGGCGGACCCGATCGCGGTGTGCGTCGTCGACCGATCGGAGCGGCGGCGGGAGATCCGACCGCGAGTCGGATCCGTCGAAGTACGCGTCGACGAGGTACGCGACGTCGGTGTGCGAGACGGCACCGTACTCGCGGACCGCGTCCCGGTAGCGGGCGCGGTACGCCGAGAGGACGGCACAGAAATCGTCGATGCAAGCGGTCCACGCGTCGAACAGCTCGCGGTCGGCGTCGAGCAGGCGCGGTCGGTCCGAGTCGGTCACGGCCGCGCGGACTTGGTCGCCGGCGTCGCCATGGAGTCCGTCGTCTCCCTCAGACTCGTCGCCGTCCTCGGGTTCGCCGTCGCCCTCGACGAACCGCTCGACGGACCGCACGATATCGGCGAACGAGTCGGGTTTCCCATCGGGATACGCCGAGTCGCGCGTCCGCTCCAGTTCCGTTCGGAACGCCTCGGTCGAGAGGCGCCGGTCGCGACAGTACGTCAGCGCGGCCGACAGCATCTCGTCGACGCCGGCGTCGTACTCGCCGTCGGGGTACGCGGCTTCGAGGTCGCGGAGCCGTCGGGCGTGCCCCGGCTCCTCGCGGAGCGACTCGTAGCAGTCGCGGTGGACCCGTTTGAGGAGCGCCTCGTTCCCGACCGTCGGCGTCTCGTCGAAGCCGATCTCGCCGGCGAACTCGGCGAAGATCCCGCGCAGAAACCCGTCGACGGTGCCGACGTAGGGAGCCTGTCGCGTGCGTTGTCGGAGGTATCGCAACTCCGCTTCGGAGATATCCGCCGCGGCGGGGACGAGGTCGTGTTCGACGATCGCCTGCAACCGATCGCAGATCGCCGGGACGATGTCGGCCGCCTCGTCGCGATTGAACGAGACGACCGCGACGTGCTGCTCGGGGGTCGGGTCCCCGGCCGCGTATCTGCGGAGAATATCCTCGGCGGCGACGTGATGGGCGACGACCGACTTGCCGGCGCCCGGAACGCAGTCGAGGGTGAACAGCCCGGCGTCGGACGCGACGTACGCGTCCCGAATCGCCCGCTGTGCGCCCCGCAGACGGACGGGGCCGGCGTCGTCGTCGGTGGCGTCGCCGTCGGCGGCGTCGCCGTCGGTAGCGTCGTCACTCATTGTCCCTCCGTGGTTCCTTCACCGTTCTCGGCTCCCGTGCCGACGATCTCTCTGAGTTCCGGCGGCAGTTCCCGCTCAGTGCCGACCAACCGCCGCCGCGCCCCCTCGGATATCCGTCGCGTCTCGAGGTGATCGAGCAGCGGGGAGCGAGGCACGTCGTCGCCGCCGGGCGTCCGGCTGTGTCGGGTGACGACGACACACTGCCCCGCCGCCCGGAGCACGTCCACGAACTGGTCGCGGTCGCGACCGCCGACCCACGCCGGCTGTGGAGCGAGCGACCCGGTCGCTCCCTCGCCCCGGAGGACCGCCTCCTGAAACTCCGGCGGGAGCACGGACTCCGGCGGCTGCGGCCACGCCTCGGCGGTCAGTCCGACGGCGATCACGTACGGGACGTCGAGCGCCCAGACGTCGTTCGCCTCGAAGACGTCGAGCGCGCGGGCGTTCGAGTGCTCCCGGCGCCCGGGGCGCTGCGTGGCGATCGCGTCCGCGAGGTCGGCGACGTCGTCCCACGAGCGCTCCAGCGTCCCATCCTCCAGGCGGTCGGCGAACTTGCGCTGCAGTTGTCCGACGAGGGTTCGCACCCGAACGACCGCCCGGGCGTCGGTTTCGGTGTCGAGGAGCGCCGGCGAGTCAGCGGCCTTCGTCTCCGGGAGCCCGCGAGCGGCGTACCCCTCTACGACCTCGCCGAGCAGCGAGGCGACCGATTCCGGCGTCGGCGCCGGGGCGGTCTCGATCCACTCGGCGAACTGTCGGACGCGGGTGTCGGCGCCGTCGGTCGATTCGATCGCCTCGATCCACTCGGCGATCGATCGCGGGTCGTCCGGGAGCACAGACCCGGCTCGCTGCACCGCAGCGGGCTCGATCGGCCACTCCGCCGACCGGCGGTCCGAGTCGTCCGAGATAGCCGGAGCCGGCGAGTCGTCCGAGATGTTCGGATCCAGCGAGTCGGTCGGGGTCGCCGGCGACCATCGGAGTTCGAGCGGGCGCAGCAACGTCTCACGGTCGACGGCGTCTCCCGCCAGCGCCTCGCACACCGACTCGACGAGGGCGTACGGGCGGGTCCGTGTCACGCGGAGTTGCGTCCAGAACACGGGCGCGACCCCGTACTGGAGCGCCGCCCGGAACAGCGGCTCCTCGTACCGGTCGAGGTCGCGGACCACGACGGCGACGTCCCGGACCGGAACGTCACCGTCACGGAGTTCGGCCGCGACCGCCATCGCGCTGCGCGCCTCGTCCCGACGCGTCGGAGACGCGATCTCGACCGCCGGCACGTCGGGCGCGTCGATCGGCGCCGAGAGCGCGAGTCGGTCGGCGCCCGTCATTCGAACGCCTCCGTTCCGGGGTCGGTGACGGCGAGGAGCTCCGGGGTCCGGCGCCGGAGGAACTCGCCGGTCCCCTCTCGGAAGTGGACGTGGACCTCGAGGGAGGTGGCGGCCAGCAGCGCGTTGACGAGGTCGGTGTGTGGCGCCGACAGGCTGCTGAGCCCAAGGAGCGTCAGTCGCTCGATGTTCGGGTACGCCTCCACCCATACCGTGCCGTTCGTCGACGCGATCGCTCGCGTCGCGCGACGCAACAGTGCCGTCTCGGAGACGGCCTTCGCGGTCCGGTCCCGCAGTTCGCGTTCGAAACCCACCCCGGCGTCGAGGACCGCCACCGCGTCGTCGTCGATCGGCGCATCGATCTCGCCGGCCGTCTCCGTCCACGCCGCGATCCGCTCGGGGTGGAAGTTGGTGACTGCTTCCACTTCGGTCCGGATCTGCTCGATTCGCCGCGGATCGCGGGACGACGCTCCCATCGGAAGGCGGATATCCGTGGGTCGGGCGGTCGTTTCCGGGCGTTCGGGATCCGCGGAGTCGAGGACGGAGCGAATCAGCGAGAGGCGGTCGACGCGGTCGACGACGGCGGTCGATCGCCCCGGCGTCTCCAAGACGCGGAGACAGATCCCGACCGGGTCCTCGAAGCGGAAGGCGTCCTTCGGCAGCCGCGCCTCGCGGAGCCGACGCTGGACGTTCCGCCGGTGGAGTTCGACCGGAGACACGACGAGTTCGGTCGGTCGCGAGCGGGTACGGGCTCGCTCGAACAGCCGTCCTTCGTCGCCGACGTGAAGCGTTAGCTGGTCCGGGAGTCGGTCGTCGCGTGTGTCTGTTCCGTCCATCTGTCGGGGCCGACGGCTCGTCGGTCCCGACCCTACAGCGTCCTCCCCCGAACCGTTGTCGGTTGTCGCCAGCGGCGGTCGTCCGGAGTCGTCATTCCCTCCTGCTGTGCCACCCGGCCGGGAGCGTTTCACGTGGTGTGTGAACGGTCGATCTGCGACGTGTTTTTATACGTCCGGTGAGGGTGATAGGCCAACACGATGCCACGCGAGCAGTACCAAACGAAATTGGAAGGACTTCGCGACGACGTGCTCTACATGAGCGAACTGGTCGCCGAGCGGCTCCGGATGGGCCTCGACGCCTTAGAGCGACAGGACGGCGAACTGGGCGAGGAGGTCATCGCCGGCGACGCCGAGATCAACGATCTGTACCTCAAGCTCGAGGGGCAGTGTACGGACCTGATCGCGCTCCAGCAGCCGGTCGCGGGCGACCTGCGGTTCATCGCGGCGTCGTTCAAGATCATCACCGATCTCGAACGGATCGCCGACCTCGCGACGAACCTCGGCGAGTACGCCAAGCAGGCCGACAAGGAGGTGTTCCCCGACGTCGACGTCCAGCGCATCGGCGACGACACGCTGGCGATGCTGGACGAGGCGATGGCCGCCTACGCCGAGTCGGACCCCGAGCGGTGTTTCGCGGTCGCCGAGGCCGACGACGACGTCGACGCCGCCTGCGAGGCCGCGAGCGAACTCGTCGTGCGCGACCTGATCGAGCGCGACGAGCTCCGCGAGGAGGCGGACGTCGAGGGGACGATGCGGAACGTCTCGCGGCTCCTGCTCACGATCCGCGACCTCGAACGGGTCGGCGACCACGCGGTCAACATCGCGGCGCGCTCGCTGTACATGATCGAGAACGACGACGAGCTGCTGTACTGACCGTCGTGAACGCCTACACCACCGACATCGACGTGCGGTTTCGCGACATCGACGCGATGGGCCACGTCAACAACGCCGTCTACGCGACGTACATCGAGCAGGCCCGGACCACGTACTTCCGCGACGTGCTCGACGCCGACATCTCCGCGCTGCCGACGGTGTTGGCGTCGCTGTCGATCGATTTCCGGCGGCCGGTCGAGCTGACCGACGGGACCGTCACCGTCGAGATCGAGATCGCCGATCTCGGCACCTCCAGCGTGACGATGACGCACGAGATCAGCACCGGCGGCGAGGTCGTCGCCGAGGCGGACGCGACGCTCGTGAGCCTCGACCCCGACTCCGGGAAACCCGTCCCGATCCCCGACGAGTACCGGTCGACCATCGAGTCGTACCACGGGATCTGACGGCCGGACGTACTCTCCTCTCGCTCATCCACCTCCCACTTATCTCTCCCGTTCATCCCTCTCTCGGTCATCCCTCTCTCGGTCATCCCTCTCTCTTTCTCTCTCTCGGTTATCTTCCCGCTCGAAGCCCCCGTCGGCGACACCTTACCTTCATGCCGCCGGACGCCGATCCGTCGAGTATGACGATTCAACTCTACGCGCTCGACGGGTGCCCCTACTGCGAGGCGGTGTCCGATGCGCTCGACGAGGCCGGCGTCGCATACGAAACGGAGTGGGTCGACGCGCTCCACTCGGACCGCGACGAGGTGAAACGAGTCAGCGGCCAGCGCGGCGTTCCGGTCCTGATCGACGAGGAGCGGGGCGTGACGATGTCCGAGAGCGCGAATATCGTGGAGTACGTCGACCGGAGCCTCGCATGACCATCTACACCGGTCGCGGCGACGAGGGCGACACCGACCTCCGAGACATGAGCCGGGTGTCGAAGGCCAGTCCCCGGATCGAGGGGTACGGAACGGTCGACGAGGCGAACGCACTGATCGGGACGGTGCGCCCGACCGGTCACGACGACCTCGACGACCTCCTGGAGACGGTCCAGAACCACCTCCACGTCGTGCAGGCGGATCTCGCGAACCCGGACCCCGACCCCGACGACCCCGCGATCGAGACGAGACACGTCGAGACGCTCGAAGCCCACATCGACGCGCTCGACGAGGAACTGGAGCCACTGCGCTCCTTTATCCTCCCCGGCGGCGGCGAGGCGG
>Ga0207720_100568_pt1 | contig 23101 bp, 26 predicted proteins | sample A23P2SouthBayCA_2_FD_187751 | JGI IMG/M metagenome (GOLD analysis project Ga0207720, IMG submission 187751) | Aerobic enrichment media microbial communities from Eden Landing Ponds, California, USA - A23 E3 (2) (SPAdes) | ecosystem: Environmental > Aquatic > Marine > Unclassified | place...
GTACACCTTCGAACCCCGCCGGTAGCGAAACTCGAAGCGCCCGCCGCCGATGACGAACACGTCACCCGGATCGAGCGTGTCGAGGTAGTCCTCGTCGAGTTCGCCCACCCACTCGTCGCCGCCGCGGACGAACACGTCACACGAGAAGGAGTCGGGGATGGTGCCGACGTTGGTCAGGTAGATCATCCGCGCGAGACGGCCGCGCTTGCCGATCAGCCGCTCGCCGACGTCGAACTCGGGGTAGTGGTGGTCGCCGTCGGGCGGGTCGTTCGTGTCCCGCCACACCTTCGCGTAGACGTTGCGCTCCTCCAGCCCCTCGTAGTCGGCGGTGAGATAGCGGAGGAGGGTCTCGAACCGCGCGTCGTCGAAGTCGCGGTAGGGGTAGGCCCGGCGGAGCGTCGCCTTCACCTCGGTCTCGCGTCTGACGCCGTTGATCGCCATCCCGTAGACGTGCTGGGCGGCCACGTCGTAGGCGTTCTCGGGGACGAACGCGCGGTCGACGAACCCCTCCTCGGCCTTGCGGACCATCACCGCCGACTCCACGAGGTCGTCGCGGTCGAGCGCGATCACGCGCCCCTCGACGACCCGCCCGACCTGGTGGCCCGCGCGGCCGGCGCGCTGGAGGAGCGCCGCGACCGACTTCGGGGAGCCGACCTGCACCACCAGGTCGACGTGGGGCATGTCGACGCCGAGTTCGAGGCTCGTCGAGGTGGTGACCACGTCGAGATCGCCCCGCTTGAGGCCCTCCTCCACCGCCTGTCGGCGGGGGGCCGAGAGGCTGCCGTGGTGGCAGGCCGAATCGTCGTCGTCGTAGTCGAAGCGCTCGCGAAGCGCCTGCAGCGTCCGCTCCGCGCCCGACCGGGTGTTCGTGAAGACCAGCGTGTTGGTGTGGGCGTCGACGAGGTCGTGCAGTCGCTCGTAGAACCGGTCTCGGACGATCTCGTCCGGCGTGCCCACGAGGTCGTCGACCGGGCAGTCCACCCGGAGATCGAACTCGCGGGCGAAGCGGGCGTCGACGATTTCGCAGTCGCGGGCGGTCCCGTCGTCCCGACCGACCAGAAAGTCGGCCATCGTCTCCAGCGGTTCGACCGTCGCCGAACAGCCGATCCGGGTCGGCGAGCCGTCCGCGAGGGCTTCGAGACGCTCCAGCGACACCGAGAGGTGGGTGCCACGTTTGTTCGCCGCGAGCGCGTGAATCTCGTCGACGACGACGTACTCCACGGTTCGCAGTCGCTCCCTGAACTTCGGCGAGCCGAGCAGGATCGCCAGCGTCTCCGGGGTCGTGTTGAGGACGTGTGGCGTCTCCGCGAGCATCCCGCGACGCTCCGCGTCGGCGGTGTCGCCGTGGCGGATGGCGTGGCGCACCTCGGTCGACTCGCCGCGGTCGGCCAGTCGCTCCCGGATGCCGTCGAGCGGGTCGCGCAGATTCCGGTGCACGTCGTTGGCGAGCGCCTTCAGCGGCGACACGTAGAGGCAGTAGACCGAACTCTCCAGCCCCTCGGCCCGTTCCCGCCGGAACAGTTCGTTGATGATGGCGGTGAAGGCCGCGAGCGTCTTGCCGCTCCCCGTCGGCGCACAGACCAGCGCGTTCTCGCCCTCGTGGACGAGCGGGATGGTCTCGCGCTGGGGCGGCGTGAAGAAGCCGCCGTTCTGGGGGACGTACGCGCCGAACCGGTCGACCCACCACTCGCGGACGGCGGGATCGAGGCGGGCGAGGACGTCGGTATCGGCGGCGTCGCCGGCGTCGACGCCGTCGGGGAGGGTCACGTCGGCCAGCGGGTCGGCGTCCCCGTCCATCGACTGGTGGTTGGTGCGGACGACCAAGTGGGTTGTGCCGGCCACGGAGACACAACGGTAAAGTCGCCAGTGGGAGTAGTGTCGGTATGGCAACCAAGAAGTTCACCCTCCTGGAACTCCACCTCGACGAGGGGTCGATCCAGGTCGGTCCCGCATCGCTCGGCACGAGCGACGAGTCCGCTCCCGACGACGGCGAGTCCGTCGCCGACGGCGAGACGGTCGAGGACGGCCGTTGCCCGGGACGCACGGCCGGCAAACTCCTCCTCGCCCTCCTCGCGCTCGCCCTCCTCGCCGCCGTCGTGAAGAAGGTCGTGGGCGGCGGCGACGACCTGGACGAACTCGAAGCACTCGCGGAGCTCGACGAAGACGAGACGTAGGCTCGCCACCGTATCCGGACCGCTTAAGCGACGGCCGTCGCATAGGGCGGGTATGACGGTATCGAGCGCACCGGGCAAAGTGTACCTCTTCGGCGAACACGCCGTGGTCTACGGCGAACCCGCCATCCCCTGTGCCATCGAGCGACGAGCGACGGTGAGCGTCGAGGCTCGCGACGACGACCACGTGCGCGTCGAGGCGTCGGACCTCAGCCTCGACGGCTTCACCGTCGAGTACGCGGGGTCGACCGACGACCGCCCGGACGTGGACGTGCCCGCGTCGCTGGTCGAGGCGGCGATGGGCTACGTCGACGCGGCGGTCGAACAGGCCCGCGACGCCGCCGACGCTCCCGACGCCGGCTTCGACATCACCGTCGAGAGCGAGATTCCGCTCGGCGCGGGGCTGGGGTCGTCGGCGGCGGTGACCGTCGCGGGCATCGACGCCGCGACACGCGAACTCGGCAGATCGCTCCCGCCCGAAGAGATCGCGGAGCGAGCCTACCACGCCGAGGCCGCGGTCCAGAACGGGCAAGCGTCGCGGGCGGACACCTTCTGTTCGGCCGTCGGCGGCGCCGTCCGCGTCGAGGGCGACGACTGCCGCCGCGTCGACGCGCCGGATCTCCCCATCGTCGTCGGCTTCGACGGCGGCGCGGGCGACACCGGCGAACTCGTGGCGGGCGTCCGCGCGCTCAAAGAGCAGTACGACTTCGCCGACGACACCCTCGCGACCATCGGCGACATCGTCCGCACCGGCGAGCGCCTCCTCGATCCCGACCCCGAGACCGACGTGCCGGTCGAGGACCGCATCGCCGAAATCGGCCAGCTGATGGACTTCAACCACGGGCTGTTGGAGTCGCTCGGCGTCTCCTCGCGCTCGCTCGACAGCATGGTGTGGGCGGCGCGCGAGGCGGGCGCCCACGGCGCGAAGCTCACCGGCGCGGGCGGCGGCGGCTGTATCGCCGCGCTCGATCCCACCCCGGAGACGCTGACGGCGCTTCGATTCACGCCGGGCTGTGAGGAGGCGTTTCGCGCCGAACTGACCCCCGACGGCGTCCGGAGGCTGGGATGACGACCGTCTGCAAACTCGGTGGGAGCCTCATCACCGACAAGGAACGCACGGAGACGCTCGACGGCGCGGCGCTGTCGGCAGCGGCGGACGCCATCGCCGGGACCGACGACGACCTCGCACTCGTCCACGGGGCCGGGAGTTTCGGCCACCACTACGCGGAGAAACACGGCGTGAGCGTTGCCGAGGGCACCACGGACGCGGGCGCAATCCTGGAGATCCACGGCTCGATGACGACGCTCAACCGCTTCGTCCTCTCGCGTCTGCACGACTGCGACGTGCCCGCTCTGCCCGTCCACCCGCTCTCTGCCGGCGCACGGGACGCCGACGCCGCCCTCGACATGCCGATCCCCGCGGTGCGTCGGATGCTCGGCGAGGGGTTCGTCCCCGTCAGTCACGGCGACGTGATCACCCACGAGGGCCGGGGCGCGACGATCATCTCCGGCGACGAGGTCGTGGTGCGGTTCGCGGCGGGTCTCGACGCCGACCGGGTCGGTCTCTGTTCGACCGTCGACGGCGTCTACGACGCGAGCGGCGACGTGATCGACCACATCGACGGCTTCGACGCCGTCCGGGACGCGCTGGGCGGGAGCGACGCGACCGACGTGACCGGCGGCATGGCCGGAAAGGTACGCACCCTCCTCGAACTGGACGCCCCGGCCTACGTCTTCGGCGCCGACGACCTCACGACCTTCCTCCAGGGCGGCGAACCGGGCACGCGGATCGACTGACCGTCCCGTGCGCCGCCGTCGCCTCCTCGCGACGCTCCCGCTCGCCGGCTGTCCCGGCGGGCAGGGCGATCCGATCACCGTCCTCGCCGTCGACCGGGACGACGCGGCACACGCGGTGGCGCGGGACGACGCGGCTCGTGGTGGCGAACGCCGTCGACGTCGCGGGCGGCGACGTGACGGAACTCGGCGAGGCGCCGTGGCGCCGCGGCCGATATCGGGTGAGGGTCCGCGTCGACGGCGAACCGGTCGTCGCGCGGTCGTTCGAGTCCGCGGAGTGGTTCAACCAACTCGACGTGGTGAGCGACGCGGACGGGTCGGTCGAGCTGACCCGTGGGCGGGCCGCCTGACCCCCGAACTCATACCTTCGGCGGGGCTACCCGACACCGATGACCGACGACACCGTCCGCGTCTGGCTGGTCGAGCGCACCTACTCCGACGACGAGCAGAACCTCGTCATCCTCACCTACGCGACGCCGGACGGGACGCGCTACTTCCGGAAGGAGCGCGCGCTCACCTCCTTCAGCGACGTCCGCGACACGACGGCGGCGGTCGAGGCCGCGCCCGAGAACCTCGGCACGACGGACGCCGACCACCGCGAGGTGTACGCGGCCGAAGCGAAGCGGATGGCGGCCGAACACGACCCGGACGACGTGATCTAGTGGACTAACACTCCACCCGCAGCCCGTCCCGTGCGAAGCGCACGTCGCCGTCGTATCGCGCCGCCACCGCCGACAGCATCTCGTCGTGGCGTCCCTCCGTGTGTGGGTAGAGGTGAGTCAGATAGACCCGGCCGTAGTCGTGGCCGTCGAGAACGTCGCCGAGTGTCGACGGTGTCGGATGATTCGAAACGTCCACGTCGTCGGGAAAGGAGCAGTCGTGGACGAACAGCGCCGACCCGTCGGCGAAGGCGGCGAGACCCTCGAACGCCTCGGTGTCGCTACTGATCGTCAGGTCGCCCTCGCCGTCGACGCCCGCGAACCGGTAGGCGAGACCGTCGACCGAGTGGCGCGTCTCGCGGGCCGACACGTCGAAGCCGGCGACGGCGAAGTCGTGGTCGCCGACCTCCCTGACGCGCACGTCGACCCGGCCGTCGAGGTAGTCGAAGGTGTCGAACAGGTCGTCGACGAGCGCCTTCGTCCCGGTCGGACCGACGACTTCGAGCCCCGCCTCGCCGGCCAACCACCGCGCTTTCACCAGCGCCAGAAGGTCGGAGACGTGATCGAGGTGGTGGTGAGTCAGGAGGACGGTCGACACCCCTTCGTAGCCCGGCTCGGTGGCGGCGAGGCGGTGGAGGACGCCGGCGCCGCAGTCGATCAGCAGGCGGCGGTCGCCGCGTTCGAGCAACAGGCCGGTCTGTGCCCGATCCGGGAGCGGCATCGCACTCCCCGTGCCGAGAAACGTGAGGCGCATGGCCGGGGGTGGGTCGGCACGAGTGAAATGGGTTCGGATGATCGGCGCCGTCGTCAGTCCGCGTCCGGCCCGTCGTCGGGGTCGAGACCGAGCGCGGCGGCCAGCCGACGGTTGATGACCCGCTCGACGATGCCGAGGAACACCTCGTCGTCGAGTTCGTAGTCGGCGAACAGGCCCAGCGGAATCTCGCCGCCGCCCATCTCGCGGTGGCCGCCGGCGCTCCCCACGTCGTCGAACGCCGCGCTGAGGGCGTTGCCGATATGCACCCGCGAGTCGGTCGAGCGGGCGCTGAGTTGCACCGCGGCGTCGACGATGCCGAACACGACCGCCGTCTCGACGCCTTCGAGCGTCGCGAGGTAGTCCGCGGCCTGCGGCAGAGCGTCGCGCTCGTTCGTGTGTCCGACGTGGGTGACGAGCGTCGCCCCGCGGACGATCCGGTTGTGGATCGCGTCGGCGATGGCGTCGACCGTCGCGCCGCTGACGGCGGGTGTCGACAGCCGACGCAACAGGTCGCGGTCGGTCAGATCGTAGAGCGACAGCACCGCCTCGTACTCGGCGGGGGTCGCCCCACGCAGGAAGCCCAGCGTCTCCCGCCGGATGGCAAAGGAGAGGGCGGTCGCGAGCGTCGTGTCGACCGTTACGTCGAGTTCGACGACGTACTCCACGAGGATGGTCGCGGTCGCGCCAATCGCCTCGCGGTGATCGACGAAGTGCGCGTCGATCTCCTCGGCCGGATGGTGGTCGATCACCACGTCGACCGGCGTCCCCGCCGGCACCTCGTTGTTCTCCCCGGGAATCGCGTGGTCGACGAAGGCCAGCAGCGAGCCGTCGGGACGGTCGCGTATCGTCGCCGGATCGAACGGCTGGAGATCGAGGTCGAGCAGGTTGACGAACGCGCGGTTCTGCTGGTGGGAGATCTGCCCGCTGTAGAGGATTCGTCGCTCGTCGATGCCGGCGGCGGCGGCGATACGACCCAGCGCGAGCGCGCTCGACAGACAGTCCGGATCGGGGTTGTTGTGACAGACGACGGTGAGCGTGTCGGCGTCGTCGAACAGGTCGTACAGCCTGCGGGCGGAACTCATCGGCATACCCTCGGTCTCCCGACGTAAGCCGCTGTTCAATCGAAGCCGAACTCGGCGGCGACCACGTCGCCGCGGGCGAAGTTCGACCCCACGTCGGTTATCTCGACCCGTACCGTCTCGCCGAGGGCGGCACCGTCGACGAGCACCGCGAAGTCGTCGACGTAGCCCACGCCGTCCCCTTCAGAACCGAGCTCCTCGATAGCCACGACGTGCGTCTCGCCGGACGTAACGGGACGGTCTTTCACGTGAATCAGTAGCACACACGCACGGAAAGTAGTTGTGGCGTCGACACTTTCCCGGGGTCGTCAGGGCGCGAGTCGGTTCTTCCGCCCCTTCATGTGTTCTTCGTAGTGTTCGAACGTGATAGGGCACCACTCGGCGGCCAGATCGAGGACGGACTCGGTCATCTCGCGGATCTCCCACTGGCTGTCGGCGGCGGCGCGCATGTCCGCGACGTGCATCAGCATCCGGGCGTTCATCGACATCACGATGTTGACCTCGGTGCCGATGGGGAGGACGAAGCGGGCGTCCTCGGGCGGCATCCCCAGATCGAGGAGTTCCTGATAGGATTCCACCGAATCGCGCACCGTCTCGCGGAAGATCCGTTCGCGTTCCGCGACCGTCTCCTCGTCGGCGGCGCCGCTCGACTGGTTGCGGCCGATCCAGTCGGGGTCGACCGCCGAGGGCGGCGTCACGACCATCGCACCCGCCTCCACCTCAGCGGGGTCGACGTCGTCGAACGAGACGTAGCGCATGCTCTGGATGTCGAAGCTGACGTGCCGGTGACGCGTGATCTGGGCCATGCACGACCGGCTGACCCCCTCGATGGCGAAGGTGGCCTGCGGGTGTTCGAACGGGCCGAAGTGGCCGTGGTCGAGCAGGTGGCCGATGAGCGTTCGCTTCTTCTCCGCCAGCGTCTCCCCCTCGATGCCCGCCATCGCCTCCTCGAACGAGATGTCGCCGACGAACTCGGAGAGGTAGTCGTTTCGCGCCGCCGTACAGATCGCGCGCTCCGGATCGGGCGTCGCTTCGAGCAGTGTGACCTCCATGGTTTCGAGGGAGACGGCGGGCCACCTAAACGTATTGGACAGGGTCAAGCCTCCCGCGCCAGTAGGGTCGGGCGTGACCTCCATCGAGAACCTCACGGACGGCGTGCAGGCGTTCACGAGCAACGTCTTCCTCGTGACCGGCGACCGAACCGCACTCGTCGACACGGGTGCCAACTTCGACGTGGTGTCGCGGATCGAGGAGCGCGTGGACGGTCTCGATACCGTCGTCCTCACCCACACCCACCGCGACCACGTCGGCAACGTCGACGCCGTCCGCTCGGCGTTCGGCGTCGAGACGGTCGGCTACGATCCCACCCACCCGGCCGTCGACGCCGAACTCGGCGGGACGATCCGACTGGGCGATCACGACTTCACCGTCCGCCACACGCCGGGACACAAGGACGACCACGTCTGCCTCTACGCGCCGGCGGCGAAGGTGTGTTTCGCGGGCGATCTGGTCTTCGCGGACGGCGCCTTCGGACGGACGGATCTGGAGGAGGGAGACCGCGAGGCGCTGATCCGGAGCATCGACGCCCTGCTGGAGACCGTCGATCCGGACCTCGCCGAACTCCACACCGGACACGGCCCGAGCGTGACGGAGAACGCCTACGCCACCATCGAACGCGCGGGGCAGGCGGCGCGGCGGTTCTAGTCCCTCAGGCCGTAGTATCCGGGGTCTTCGTCGGTCGGCGGTTCACCGATCACCAGGTCGTCGGCGTTGACCATCACCCACGGCACCGCCCAGTCGACGAGGACGGTCTCGGTCCCCTCGTCGACGTCGGCGTCGGGGTCGAGCCCCTGTAACAGGCGCGCAATCTCGTAGATGGTGTACATCTGCTCGGAATCGAGCAGTTCCTCGGGGGTGTAGAACTCGCAGGGGTAGATCCCGTCGAACGCGTCTTTGGGTCGGGGCATACGCGTGGGTAGACGGCCGTCCCCGTAAACGGTACCGGACGTCACTCGAAGAAGCGCCCGCGGTAGAACGTCGCGAGGTCCCTGTCGAAGTCGTCCAGACGGAGGATGTCGTCCGACGTGAGGTCGTCGTACTCCGCGACGTACGCTCGGGCGTCGTCCTCCGCGGCGAAGGGCAACGGGTTCCGTTGCATCGGGTCGTCCACCCGGTCGGCGTTCGTCTCGCGGACGAACCACGCCGTCGTCGCGTCGATCAGGTCCGTCGTCTCGTGGTCGTGCGCCCAGACGCCCGCGAACGTCGCCCCCTCGTGTGCCGCCTCGAAGTTGCCGGGGTCGACGTAGTAGGCGGCCATACAGCCCGACGAGCAGAAGAAGACGCGATCACCTGCCTCGACGGTCAACTGGGCGTTGTAGTCGGGGAACTTCGCGGGCATCATCTCACAGACCCCACACGAGGCGTCCTCCGGGACGGTCGCGGGGTCGGTCAGCGCCGTCGCCGTCTCGGTGCCGCCGTCTCCGCCGTCGCCCGCGCAACCGGCGAGTCCGGTCGCGAGTGCCCCCGCGGTGGCGACGAGTCGCCGTCGGGTGAGTGGTGGGTACGCCATGCCGAAGGGTACGGTCTCACGACGCTTGTACCGTCTGGTCGGCGCGTCGAAACCGACGCCGGACGGTGCGTGGCGTCGTCACTGATCGAACGGGTGCCAAAAAATGTCGGATCGGCCGAGTCGTCGCGTGCCGACGTGACTACTCGAAGAGCGCGACGGCCTGCTCGTAGCGAGCGCTCGGCTCCTCCCAGTCGACGACCTCGAAGAAGTTGTCCACGAAGTCGCCGCGGGCCGGACCGTAGTCGTGGTAGTAGGAGTGCTCCCAGACGTCGAGCGCGAGGATGGGGTGGCTGCCCCAGAGCGCGCCCTGGTCGTGCTTGTCGACCACGACGTTGCGGAGCTGGTTCGAGAAGCTGTCGTACACCAGCAGCGCCCAGCCGCCGGCGGCGCCGGCGGCGGCCTCGAACTCGCCCTTCCAAGCGTCGTAGGAGCCGAAGTCCTCCTCGATCCGGTCGGCGAGGTCACCGCTCGGCTCGTCGCCGCCTTCCGGCGACATGCAGTTCCAGAAGAGGTCGTGCAGAACGTGCCCGGAGCCGTTGTGGGTGACGTTCCGGATGGCACCGGGCGAGGAGCCGAAGTCGCCGTCCTCACGGTTGGCTTCGAGCGTCTCCTCGGCGCTGTTCCAGCCGTTCACGTAGCCCTGATGGTGGGTGTCGTGATGCCAGGTCAGTACCTGTTCCGAGATGTGCGGTTCGAGCGCGTCGTAGTCGTACGGCAGTGGATCGAGTTCGTAGCTCATGATGTAACCTCCACACAGACGATGTATCGGCACGCTGTTAAGCTTTGAGGAACCGTACGATAACACGCCTCATACGGGTTCGAGCGGCGGGACGAGGCCGCCTCACCCACGGCGACGGTCGACCCGCTCGTCGACGACGCTCACGCCCGAAACACGTCGCGTCGTCGGTCGTACTCCAGTCCCCCTGCGACCGACTCGGCCGTCGCGGCGTCGGCGAGGCGCTCGATCAGGTGGAGTGCCAGATCCAGCCCCGAGGTGATGCCGCCGGCGGTCAGCACGTCGCCGTCGTCGACGACGCGGGCGTCCACCACTTCGGCGGCCGTCCCGCGCAGGTCGTCGAGCGCGCCGGAGTGCGTGACGGCGGGTCGGCCGTCGAGGACGCCGGCACGGGCGAGGAGCATCCCGCCCGTACACACCGACGCGAGGATCGTGCCAGTCTCGTGGAGTCGGGCGATGGCGTCGGGGATCGCGCCGCGCTCCGCCTCGGCCCACGCCCCCGCAGGCCGGCGGTCGTTCCACCCGCCGCCCGGCACGACGACCACGTCCGGAGGCTCCTCGACGGACAGCGTCCCGTCCGGCTCGACCCGGAGACCGTGGGCGGCGGTCACGCGCTCGCGGTCGTCGAGGGTCACGAGCGACGTCTCGATGGGGGCGCCCTCGTCGGCCGCCATCCCGAACGCCTCAAACGGACCGATGGCGTCCAGTTCGTCGAAGCCGCCGTACAGCAGTATCTCGATGGTCGTCGACATGAGCGACTCGACGGACGCGACGAGCATAGGCGTACGGGCCGGAATCGGCCGGGAGTATATACCCCATGCCGCCGAATCTCTCGCCATGGCGACGATCAAGGACAGCGTCCACGACCACATCGAGGTGACGGGCGTCGCCGCGGATCTGCTGGACACGCCAGCGGTGCAGCGCCTCCGTCGTATCCGCCAGCTAGGGACCGTCTCGCTGGTGTATCCGTCGGCCAACCACACCCGCTTCGAGCACAGCCTCGGCGTCTACCACCTCGCCGACGAGGCGCTCGACCACCTCGGCGTCGCCGGGCGGACGGCGGAGCGAGTCCGCGCCGCCGCCCTCCTGCACGACGTGGGGCATCCCCCGTTCAGCCACAACGTCGAGGACCTCCTCCACCGCCACACGGGGAAGTACCACGACGACGTGGCCGACCTCCTCGCGAGCGGGCGGGTGGGCGCCGTCCTCCGGGACCACGACCTCGACCCCGACGCAGTCGCACGGCTCGTCTCGGGCGGGGGGCGCTACGGTCAGCTCGTCTCCGGCGAACTCGACGTGGACCGGATGGATTATCTGGTCCGCGACGCCCACCACACCGGCGTCCCGTACGGCACCATCGACCACGGGCGGCTGGTGCGCGAACTCACCTTCGTCGACGGTGAACTCGTCCTCGCGGAGGGGAACGTCCAGACGGCCGAGAGCCTCCTGCTCGCGCGGGCGCTGATGAACCCGACCGTCTACCAACACCACGTCGCACGGATCGGGAAGGCGATGCTCCGCCGGGCGACCGAACGCCTGATCGACGTCGCCGACCACGCCCCCGAGACGGTGCGCCGGTGGGACGACGCCGACCTCCTGGTGACGCTTCGCCGCACCGACGCGACCGCCGACTTCGCCAACCGCCTCTCGACGCGCGACCTCTACAAGCGAGCGGTGTGGGCGGAGCTTTCCGACGTGCCCGAGGAGATCCTGGAGGCGGGCCACGACCGGATTCGCGGTCTCGAACGCGACGTCGCGGCGGCGGCGGATCTCGATCCGGACTCGGTCGTCGTCGACGTGCCGCCGCCGCCCGAGATCCGCGAGTCGTCGTCGCGGGTGGTCGTCAACGGCGAGATCCGCCGTCTCGACCGGCAATCACCGCTCGTGAGTGCACTCCGTGTCGCCGGACGCAATCAGTGGCGTCTCGGTGTCTACGCCCCGGCCGGCACCACCGAGCGCGTGGGACGGACGGCCGTCCGGACGCTCGGACTCGACGTCGACGGCGCCCCCGTCACCGAAGTTCGGGGCGGTCTCGACACGACGCTCGACGAGTTCGGGTAGGTTCAAGGGCCGTGCGCCCCCCGAGGGAGGTATGGAGGTCGAGGGAACCGTCCTGTGCGGCCGCGCGTTCGAACCGGTCGAGGGGCGCGTCGTCGTCGAGGAGGGGGAGATCGTCGCCGTCGAGGAGGCGGCGACGGATTCGGACGCCATCGTCTGTCCCGCATTCGTCAACGCCCACACCCACATCGGCGACTCCATCGCGAAGGAGGCCGGCGCGGGGCTCTCGCTCGACGAACTCGTCGCGCCGCCCGACGGACTCAAACACCGCCTGCTCCGTGCGGCGTCCGACGCGGAGAAAGTCGCGGCCATGCGCCGCTCGCTCCGCTTCATGCGACGCTCGGGCACCGCGGCGACCGTCGAGTTCCGCGAGGGCGGCGTCGACGGCGTCCGGGCGATCCGAACGGCGCTCGACGGACTGGACGTGGAGGCGGTCGTCCTCGGCCGCGAGACGACGGCGGCGATGGAGACCGGCGACGGCTTCGGCGCCAGCGGCGCCCGCGACGACGACTTCGCCGAGCGCCGGGCCGCGACCCGCGAGGCTGGCAAGCCGTTCGGCATCCACGCCGGCGAGCGCGATTCACACGACCTCGACCCGGCGCTCGATCTCGATCCCACCTTCCTCGTTCACGTCGTCCACCCGGACCCCCGACACCTCGACCGGATCGAGCGCACGGGCGTGCCCGTCGTCGTCTGCCCCCGGTCGAACCTCGTCACCGGCGTCGGGACGCCGCCCATCGCCGACCTGCTCGACCGGACGAGCGTCGCGCTGGGCACCGACAACGTCATGCTCAACAGCCCGTCGATGTTCCGCGAGATGGAGTTCGCGGCGAAGGTGGGGGACGTCCCCGCCGCCGACGTGTTACGGATGGCGACGGTAAACGGCGCCGACCTCGTCGGACTGGACTGCGGCCTGATCGAGCCGGGGCGGCCGGGGAAACTCCTCGTCGTCGACGGCGACTCCGACAACCTCTCGGGGGCGCGGGACCCCGTCCGCGCCGTCGTCCGTCGCGCCGGCGTCGACGACGTGGAACGGGTGATCCTGTAGCCCGGGGTGTCAAGAGTTATTGTCGATGCGTGTTATCGTAGCACATGGGCGCGTACGACCGCATTCTCGTCCCGACGGACGGTTCCGACGGCGTGGAACGGGCCATCGAACACGCCGTCGAGGTCGCCGCGATCAACGACGCGACCGTCCACGGCCTTTACGTGCTGAGTACAGACGCGTACGCGGGGGTCGCGATGGAGTCGTCGTGGGAGAGCGTCGACCGCCTGCTCCGCAAGGACGCGGAGAACGCCGTCGCGCGAATCCGTGAGATCGGGAGCGAACTGGACGAGAGCGTCCCCGTCGAGACGGCGGTGGTGGAGGGCAAGCCCAGCCGCGAGATCGTCCGATACGCCGAAGCGGAGGACTGCGATCTCGTGGTGATGGGGACCCACGGGCGCGGTGGCATCGACCGCCTGTTGCTGGGGAGCGTCGCCGAATCCGTCATCCGGGCGTCCTCGATCCCGGTGACGACGGTGCCCGTCGCCGAAGGGGAGACGTAGCTCAGGCGGGGCGGAGGTGTTCGCAGTCGCCGGCGTGGACGACCCGCCGTCCCGCTCCCGTCCGGACGACGAGTGCGCCCGGGAACTCGACGTCGACCGCCTCGCCCTCGACGGTCCCTCCCGGCGTCTCGACCCGCACCGAGCGACCGAGGGTGACCGTGTGCTCGCGCCACGCGGGGAGGACCGCCTCGGGGTCGAGGGCGTGAAACGTCTCGACGACCCGCTGGCAGAACCGGCGGCGGTCGGCGTCGCCCCCCTCGACGGCGAGGCTCGTCGCCGTCTCCGGGAGCGCCCCGTCGGGCACGTCGACGTTCGCTCCCACGCCGACGATCAGCCACGAGATACGGTCGGCCTCGCCCTCCATCTCGGTCAGGATGCCCGCGAGCTTTCGCTCCGATCCCGCCACCAGCACGTCGTTGGGCCACTTGATGACGGCGTCGACGCCGGCCTCGCGACAGGCGCGAGCGACGGCTACGGCCGCCGCGAGGGTGTAGACGGGGGCGTGAGCCGGCGGACGGTCCGGGCGACGGAGGAGGCTCGCGTAGACGCCACCGGGAGGCGACGTCCACGGTCGGTCGAGGCGACCGCGGCCGCCGGTCTGTTCGCCCGCGACGACGAGGACGTCCGCCTCGCCCTCGACCGCTAGCTCCCGCGCCCGGTCGTTCGTACTCGGGAGCCGGTCGTGGTACTCGACGGCGTCGGGCGCGTCGAGACCGAACGCGATGGCGTCGCCGCCGTAGTCGGGGACCGACCGGACGACGTAGCCGTCGGCGCCGCTGGGGATCTCGAACCCCGCGTCCCGGAGCGCCTCGACGTGCTTCCAGACGGCCGCACGGGAGACGCCGAGCGACTCGGCGAGCGCCGGTCCCGACACGGGGCCGTCGGCGTCGGCGAGCGTCCGGAGCAGGCGACGGCGGGTGGCCGTCATTCGAACACGATCAGCGGATCGCCCATGTCGACGCTCTCGCCCTCGCTCACGAGCACCTCGCTGACCGTGCCGCCGCCCTCGGCGACGATGTCGTTTTCCATCTTCATCGCTTCGAGGACGAGCACGACGTCGCCGGGCGCCACCTCGTCGCCGGGCGCCACCTCGACCGAGAGGATCGTCCCCTGCATCTCGGCGTCGATCCGCTCGCCGTCGGCGGCGACCGCCCCGTCGCCGTCGCCGGTCGCGGCGTCGGGGCGCTGCATGCCGCCGGTGTCGCCACCACCACCGACACCACCCGTGGGGATGGCGGGTGCGCCGCGCTCCTCCAAGTTCACCTCGAAGCGTTTGCCGTTCACCTCGACGGTGAACTCGCGTTCGGTCACCTCCTCGCCGTCGTCGTCGCCGTCGGTCTCGTCCGGTCCCCAGCGTTCGACCGCCTGTTCGATGCGTTCGGGATCGAGTTCCTCGTCCAGGTAGTTCGTGGTGTGGGTCCCTGCCGTGAACCGCTCGTCGGTCACCATCAGCCGGTGGAATGGGATGACGGTGTGGAACCCCTGGATATCGAACTCCCGGAGGGCGCGCTCGGCGCGGGCGAGACACTCCTCGCGGTCGCTCGCGCGGACGATCAGCTTCGCGATCATCGAGTCGTAGTCGCCGCCGATGTCGTCGCCCTGTCGGACGGCGTCGTCGACGCGGACGCCGATGCCGCCCGCGGGATCGTACGTGTCGAGGTGGCCGGTCGCGGGCGCGAAGTCGCGGGCGGCGTTCTCGGCGTTGATCCGGAACTCCACGGCGTGTCCGTCGATCTCGATCTCGTCCTGGTCGAAGGCGATCTCCTCGCCCGCGGCGACCCGGAGCTGTTCTTTCACGATGTCGATGCCCGTGATCTCCTCGGTGACGGGGTGTTCGACCTGGATGCGCGTGTTGACTTCGAGGAAGTAGAACTCGTCGTCGGCGACGAGGAACTCGACGGTGCCGGCGTTGGTGTAGTCGGTCTCGCCGACGCCGCGGCGGGCGGCGTCCCCGATCCGCTCGCGAAGGTCGTCGGAGAGCGCCGGGCTCGGTCCCTCCTCGATCACCTTCTGGTGGCGGCGCTGGAGCGAGCAGTCCCGCTCGCCGAGGTGGCGGACGTTGCCGTGCTGGTCCGCGACGATCTGCACCTCGATGTGGCGTGGGGCTTCGAGGAAACGTTCGAGGTAGACGGAGTCGTTGTCGAAGTACGCCTCGCCCTCGCGTTTGGCGGCCGCGAGCTGATCCTCGATCTCGTCGGGTCCCTCGACGATCTTCATGCCGCGGCCGCCGCCGCCGCCCTCGGCCTTGATCGCGATGGGGTAGCCGTTCGCCTCCGCGAACGTCTCGACCTCACTCGGCTCCTCGACCGGATCGGTCGTCCCCGGGACGACCGGCACGCCGGCCGCCTGCATCACCTTGCGAGCCTTCGTCTTCTCACCCAGCCGCTCCATCGCCTCGGAAGGCGGGCCGATCCACGTACACTCGCTGTCCTCGACGCGCGCGGCGAACGCGGCGTTCTCGGCCATGAAGCCGTAGCCGGGGTGGATGGCGTCGGCGTCGGCCTTGCGGGCCGCCTCGAGCACCGCGTCCTGATCGAGGTAGGAGTCGGCCGCCCGCGCCGGGCCGACGTTGTACGCCTCGTCGGCGTAGCGGACGTGTCCCGCGTGTTTGTCGGCCTCGCTGTAGATCGCGACCGTCCGGACCCCCAGTTCCTCGCAGGCGCGCATGACACGCACCGCGATCTCGCCCCGGTTGGCGACGAGAACCTTCCTGAACATGTGCCCCTGTACGGACAATTACCCCGTTAGTGTATCGGTCGGGGAAGTCGGCAGCCACGTCGGGACCCCTCCCCCGACGATTCCGAACCGGATCGCGTCGATCCGGCGGCAGACGTTGGGTTTCGAGCCGACATCGCGCCGTGAACCGCCCGTTCGTCACGTTCGAGTGCGGGGCGACGCTGCCGCCGAATCCAAACGGCCTTATGCGAGAGACCCACACGGGTAGGTAATGTCAGTACGAGTCGGCATCCTCGGCGCGACCGGTGCGGTCGGACAGCGATTCATCCAGCTACTCGACGGCCACCCGACGTTCGAACTCGCGGCGCTCACGGCGAGCGAAGACAGCGCGGGCAAACCCTACCGCGAGGCGGCGAAGTGGCGGGTCGACACGCCCATCCCCGTCGACGTGGCGGAGATGACCGTCCGCCGCACGGAGCCGGACGCGGTGCCGGACGACGTCGACCTGCTGTTCTCGTCGCTGCCCTCCAGCGTCGCCGTCGACGTGGAGGAGGACTTCGCCCGCGACGGCTACGTCATCTCTTCGAACTCCTCGAACGACCGCCTCGCGGAGGACGTTCCCCTCACCATTCCGGAGATCAACCCGGACCACCTCGACCTGATCGAGGTCCAGCGCGACGAGCGCGGGTGGGACGGCGCCCTCGTGAAGAACCCGAACTGTTCGACGATCACGATGATCCCGCCGCTGGCCGCGCTCGACGAGTTCGGTCTCGACCGGGTCGACGTCTCGACCCTGCAGGCCGTCTCCGGCGCGGGCTACTCCGGCGTCACCTCGATGGAGATCATCGACAACGCCATCCCCCACATCGGGGGCGAGGAGGACAAGATGGAGACGGAGTCCCGGAAGCTGCTCGGCGACTTCGACGGCGCGGAGATCACCTGGCACGACGTCGACGTCGCGGCCTCGTGTAATCGCATCCCCACGCTCGACGGACACCTGGAGAACGCCTTCGTCGACCTCGCGGACGACCCCGACGTGGACGAGGTCGAGGACGCGATGCGGGAGTTCCCGGGCGTCGACCTGCCGAGCGCCCCCAACCAGCTCATCCACGTCTTCGACGCCCCCGAGCGCCCCCAGCCCCGGATGGACCGGATGCGCGGGCAGGGGATGCAGATCTGTGTCGGCGGCGTCCAGCCCACCGGCCACGGCGTCAAGTTCAACTGCCTCGCTCACAACACCGTCCGCGGCGCCGCGGGGGCGAGTCTCCTGAACGGCGAACTGCTCGTCGAGAACGGCTACCTGTAGGCGTCTCGGGCAGGTCAGGACACCGTTACCGTCTCAATCCATCAGCCGCGCCTCGGTAAAGGAGATGTACGCGAGAAAGGAGAGCGCGAGTAACAACATCCCCGCCAGCATGAAGAGGCCCTCGTAGATGTATTTCAGGACGAGAAGGACGGCGGCGACGATGATAGTCCGGAAGAGGAGGGTGCTCAACAGGACGGTGATGGAGTTGGACACGGTCGCTCCTCGTAGGTGTGGGACGGACAAAAAATCGCCGCCGACCGAGAACCCCATGGCTCATTACCCCACCGGTTCGTGTGCTACCTATGAGCACTGACGAGGGGTCGGAAGCTGAGGCGGACGCGGAGAGCGACGACTCGGAGCGTCCGCTGTCGGAGGTCGGCGTCGGCGACGGCCGCGAGAAACACATCACCGTGGTGACCGCGAGCGGCAAGGAGTTCGACCACGGGGAGGTGTACGTCCGTCACTCCGAAACGGAGTATCTCGTCTGTGACGATCCCGATTTCCCGCCCGCCGACACCACGCGCTATCGGAAGACGGACCTCAACCGGGTAGAGATCAGCCAGCACCACTCGAACTGTTTCATCACGACCGCGTCCGCTGGAGAGGGCCCCACGCTCGACTCGCTCCGCGGGTTCCGCACCGACGTGATGGCGCCCACGCGTGCCGGAAGCGCACTGCTCCGGGTTTACGAAGCGATCAGCCCGCCCATCGCCGCGACGCTCGACCGGCACCCCGAAGCGACGGCGACCCGCCTCGTGCGCCGTCTCGTCGACCGGTGTGGCTCGCTCGCCGACCAGCGAAACGTGGCGTCGAGAGACCTCGAGCGCGCGGGCCTGTCGGTCGCGCTGATCGGCCTCTACGTCCTCGGAGTTGCCGTCGCGGCGTTCGGCCACGCATACCTCCGCGGCCGCGAACTGCTCAGCTGAAGAACCGCTCGACGTTCTCGACCGGATCGAATCCGGAACCGCGTTCGATGACGACGTCGAACGGGTGGTCCTCCGCGACCTCCTGAAGCGCCATAGCGACGCCGTCGGGGTCGTCTTCGTCGTGGAGACGGAACGCGTGCGAGCGGGCCGTCTCGTCGGCCGGATAGACGGTGAGTTTCGGCCGTCCGAAGTAGCCGCCGCGGTAGAAGACGATCCGGTTTATAGCCTGGTAGTTCAGCCAGTGGACGGTGTCGGCCTGCAACAGCACCTCGTCGATGCCGTGAACGTCGTACACTTCCTGCATCGCCTCCGCTTCGCGGCGGTGCTTTTTCGTCCCCAACCCGAACATGGGCGTGATGTAGCTGTATTCGGCGATGTGGAGGCCGTCGTTCGCGAAGAACAGATCGACGATCCGGAGCGGGAACGAACCCGCCATGCCGAAATGAATGTGCAGTTCGGTGTCGATGTCCGTCGAGGGGAGATCCTCAAACTCCTCGAGGTCGACTTTCTCGGCTTCAGACGCCATCGTACTCGCCTCCTTCGGTGCGGTACCCCATGTAGGCAAAGAGGAACGCCCCGATCATAAACAGGGCGCCCGTGAGGACGTTCACCTCCATCGAGACGTAGATGCCAACGGCGAGACCCACGATAGCGGTGGCGACGGAGGCGCGGAGTCGCAAGGAGTACGACTCCGTCGACTCGCCGGTGCGCTGATCGATGTGGTCCTGTCCCACCCGCCGTTCGCCGATGTAAGTCACGATCATAAGTCCGAGGCTCACGACGACGATGGCGGTTCGCGCGCCCGGTGAGAGCTGCATCTCGTATGCTCGTTGCAACGCGAGGGGGATGCCAATCGCGATCAGCCCACCCAGATAGATGAACAGTCTGTAAGCGACCAGAAACCGCAACAGGGTTCCGAACGGACGCGCTGCGGACTGCGTCTCGGATGCCATGCGCTCACTTGGCGATGCCAATAAATAAAAACGGTTGGTCGGAGTCGGCGTTACGAGAGGAAGCCTTTGGCCGTGTCCGCCCCGTCGACGGTGCCAGAGGCGTTCATCTTCGCGGTCGCCGAGCGGTACATCGTGTAGATCTGCACGATGAGTGCGGCCACCCACAGTGCGTAGCCACCCGGTGCGCTGCCGACAACGCCGACAGTCGTCTCGAACATCGGGAAGCTGAGACCGTAGGCTTCGGGCGAGTTGAGCACACCACCGACCAGCAGGATGGTGAAGTACCCGAAGAAGCCGGTCGCCCACCACATGGCCACGATGCGGCCCCAGCCGGGCTGGGTGTGTTCGGGCAGCCGCGTCGTGTTCAGGATGGTGGTCAGCGCGTTGTACGGCCACATCATCGCACCGGCGATTGCGGCGCCGATGACCAGCAGAATCCACGGCTGCTGGAACTGAGCGACGATGATCAGGATGCCCCAGAGCGTGAAGCCGGTGAGCAGCCCGAGGAAGACTCGGGGGAGGCTCCAGCCGGCCGCGCGCCCGTAGCCCTCGAAGATGATGTCCACGCTGTTGCGGACGAAGGATTCGAGGATAGCGTACTGCGTGCTGAACAGGGCGATGAAGATCACGACGTACATCAGCTGCTGCTGGAGTGCGCCGAGCTGCGGGATGATCACGTCGAGCCACATGTTGATGGCGCCTTGATCCGTCCCGGCGGCGTACTCGGCGGAGATGGTCATCGCGACCGTCGCGACGACGAGCAGGCCGATGACGAACGTCAGGAAATGCTCCTGCTGGGTGACCTTCCACCATTGCTTCCAGCGGAGGAGGTTCCTCTCGGACGGCTCGAAGGTGAAGCCGCCGTGAAGCTCTTCGGGCTCGCTGCCACGAAGCGGATTCTTGACGCGACCTTGGTAGGTACCCATACCGTACCCCTTCTCACGGGCCCAGATGCCCTGTGAGAGGTTGATGTACCCACCGGCACCCGCGTAGGCGAGGCCGCCGAGGAAGGTCGCGATGTTCATGTCTTGCGGGAGCGCGCCGAAGTTGACGGCGCCCGCGGGCACGTTCGCCAGCTGTCCGAAGGAGCCGGCGATGAACACCAAGATGACAGCGCCGAAGATGGCGATGAACATCAGGGCCAGTTGTGCCTTCTCGATGGCGTTGTACAGGATCGGGCCAGCTTGGTAGCTGAGCCAGATGAGGACCATCGTCGCAACGCCGATGATCGCCCAGTCCTGCCGCGGGACGACACCCGTCCACGCGGCGAATACTTCCGATGCGCCGGCCGCCCAGCCGGGCCATCCGACGTGGAAGAAGCCAGCCACGAGGAAGAACCACGGCCAGAAGCTACTCATCCGCTCGTAGCCGCGGAAGATGCTCTCCCCGGTCGCAATCGTCCAGCGCTGGAGCTCCGTGTTGATGAAGAACTGGGTGATCACGCCGACCCAGAACGCCCAGTACAGGCCCCAGCCGTTCTGGGCGACCAGCGTCGGCCAGAACATCGTCTCACCGCTCCCGAGGGACGCGCCGAGCATAATCGCGCTCGGCCCGACGAGGTGAGACACCTTCGGGACTTTCGGCATGTCGTGTTTCCGGAAGCCCCATTTGCCGTCTGTCGAGGGGTACTCGCTCGTTTCGGGTGCGACATCGAGGTTGTCGTAGTCAACGTCACGATACACCGTCGCACGGTACTGTTCACCGACTTCGGCCGTCGTGTGGACGTCGTCCTCCGTCAGGCCGCCGTCGGTTTCTACTGTTGGTTCGTCGTGGTCGTCTGTCATAATCTCCCCTGATTTCGTGGGATCATACTTCGTGGGTCATGCTACCATCGTCTGTGCGATCCATGTTGTCCAGGTTTGTCATATCATAAATAATCATCGATGCATGACAGAGTCGTTACCTTTCGAACCGAATAGAGCGACTGACGGATCTACAGACGCCGAATACGGGGGATGGAAGCCGGAAAGAAAACAGGAGACGCCAGTCGGAACGTGTCAGTACTCGACGAATCGGACCGTCGCGCCGGCACCGCCGGGGAGGTCTGACAGGGGAGTAATGTCGTCGAGGCGCGCGACGACGTTCACCGGCGACGCCGCACGGGGTTCCGATCCCGTACTCGCCGGCGTCGGTCCCCAGAACAGGCACAGGGCGTTCCCCTGGGGCCAGTACGCGACGGTCCCCGGTTCGACCTCGGCGCGGGCGTTCGGTTCGAGGTCGACGTCCACGGGTACGTCGAAGTAGAGTTCGTCGCCCCAGCGGGCGGCCCGTCCCTCGACGGGCAGGGCGTCGGCGAGTGCCCGTCGCGTCTCGGGGCTCTCCGAAACCCACGAGGCGTCGATCTCCGTACCGTCGACCACGACGACGAAGTCGGACTCGGACATGGGCGTGCCGTCGTCGCGGACGGTCATATATCCCTGGGGAAACGTCGGTCGCGGCGGCCGATCAGTGCAGCGCGTCCGCGAGCTTCTCGACCGGGTGGGGGGGATGCTCGTCGTACTCGTCGCCGAGCTGCGAGCGACACGACGCGCCGGGGGCGGTCACCTGATCGCCCGGACTCTCCTCGACCTCGTCGAACAGGAGGCTGCCGATGGCCTGGGAGATGTCGTAATGTTCCTCGTGGTAGCCGAAGGAGCCGGCCATCCCACAGCAGGTCGTGTTGAGCGTGTCCACCTCGTAGCCCGCACCCTGCAGGGCGCCGACCGCGTGGTGGTCCTTGTTCGTCGCCTTCTGGTTGCAGTGCCCGTGGTACGACAGCGACTTCCGGGGCGTACCGAAGTCGGCCACCTCGGTCAGCCCCGTCACGTCGGCGTACTCCATGACCCCGTAGGCGGCGTCGGAGACGGCCTCGACGGCCGGCCCGGAGAGCAGGTCGAGGTACTCGTCCTGGAACATGACGGCGTCGGAGGGTTCGACGAACACCACCGACCAGCCGTTGTCGACGTCCTCGCGGAGCGCCGAGACGTTCCGCTCGGCTCGCTCGCGGCACAGGTCGAGCATTCCCGACGAGAAGGCCGCGCGCCCGGACGGCGCCACGTCCTCGGGGATGCGGACGAACACGTCCGCCGCTTCGAGCACGCGGATCGCCGCCTTCCCCGCCTCGGGGTAGATGTAGTTGGTGTACGTGTCGGGGAACAGCAACACCTGATCGCGCGCGTCGCTCGGCGCGACCGTGCACCGACCGCGACGCTCGAACCACGCCTCCAGACTCTCGCTCGCGAAGGTGGGAAGCTCCCGCTCCCGGGAGATGCCGAGTGCCTCCTCCATCACCGCGCGTGCACCCGGAATCTTGGGGGCGACGTTGGAGACGGGCGCGAGCATCGAACCGACCTTCGACAGCGTGTCGATGTTGGCGAAGACGCGTTCGCGCAGGCTGACGCCCTCCTCCTGGTGGTACTGGTGTTTGACCTCCGTCTTCAGCTTCGCCATGTCGACGCCGGTCGGGCAGTCGCTCTTGCAGCCCTTGCAGCCGACACAGAGATCCATCACCTCCTCCTGGAAGCGGTCGGAGTAGATCTCGTCCTCGTCGAGTTCGCCGCTGATGGCCGCTCGGAGCATGTTCGCGCGTCCGCGCGTCGTCTGAATCTCCTCCTCCGAGGCGCGGTAGGTCGGACACATGACTTCCGAGTCGGTCTGGCGACAGGTGCCACAGCCGTTACACAGTTCGACGAGGTGGGAGAAGCCGCCCTCGTCCGAGAAGTCGAGCGCCGTCTGTGGCTCGACCGACTGGTAGTCAGCGCCGTAGCGGAGGTTCTCCCGCATGTCCGCGCCGACGCCGCGGCCGGAGTCGGGACCGGCGTCCTCGGGATCGTCGCGGTAGACGACCTTGCCCGGATTCATCTGCCACTCGGGGTCGAACGCCGTCTTCAGTT
>Ga0207720_100570_pt1 | contig 23069 bp, 19 predicted proteins | sample A23P2SouthBayCA_2_FD_187751 | JGI IMG/M metagenome (GOLD analysis project Ga0207720, IMG submission 187751) | Aerobic enrichment media microbial communities from Eden Landing Ponds, California, USA - A23 E3 (2) (SPAdes) | ecosystem: Environmental > Aquatic > Marine > Unclassified | place...
GCGACGACCGCGAGGCGCTCCACGTCGTCGGGGAACTGCACGGCCCAGTCGAGGGCGTTCATGCCGCCGACGGAGCCGCCGACGACGGCGTGTAAGCGGCCGACGCCGAGGTGGTCGAGCAGGCGGCGCTGGGCGCGGGTCCAGTCGTGGACGGTGACCGGCGGGAAGTCGGTCCCCCACGGCTCGCCGTCCGGCCCCTCGCTGGCCGGGCCGCTGGTGCCGTAACACGACCCCGGAACGTTCACGCAGATGACGTAGTAGTCGTTCGTGTCGAGCGCCTTCCCCGGCCCGACGATGTCGCCCCACCACGCGCGGGCCTGCCCGGAGACGCCCGAGTCGGTGCCGTGGCCGGCGACGTGCTGGCTCCCGGTGAGCCCGTGACAGACGAGGACGGCGTTCTGCCCGTCGAACTCGCCGTAGGCCTCGTAGGCGACTTTCAGGTCGGGCAGTATCTCGCCCGACTCGAACTCGTGTTCCCCGATGTCGACGACGTCGGATTCGACCCGGCGACCGGGCGTGGTTCGCGTGCGGCTCATTGTCTCTTCGAGTCCCCGTCGGCCTGCTGACCCAAGGCGTGTTCGATTGCCTGATCGAGGTCGGCGATGATGTCGTCGGCGTCCTCGATGCCGACAGACAGCCGGAGCATATCTGGTTCGACGCCCGCCGCGCGCTGTTCGTCCATCGAGAGCTGGGCGTGCGTGGTCGACGCGGGGTGGATGAGAAGCGACTTCGCGTCGCCGATGTTGGCGAGGAAGCTCACGAGGTCGACCGACTCGCAGACGGTTTTTGCGGCCCCGTAGGCCGCCTCGTCGTCCTCGCCGTCGAGGCCGAAGGTGACCATGCCGGCGTAGCCGCCCTGCAGGTACTCCGAGGCGAGGTCGTGGGTCTCGTGGTCCTCGAAGCCGGGGTAGGTGACCCACGCGACGCCGTCGCGGTCGCGGAGGAACTCGGCGACTTGGCGGGCGTTGTCGCAGTGGGCGCGCATCCGGAGCGCGAGCGTCTCGACGCCCTGCAAGGTCTGCCACGCGTCGAACGGCGACTGGCAACTGCCGGTGCTCCTGACGGCGCGCTGGCGGACGGCCTCGGCGAAGGCGCGCTCGCCGAACCGCTCGACGAAGTCGACGCCGAACGCGGGGTTCTCCCCGGAGAGTTCGTCGTAGTCGGCCGCGTCCCACGGGAAGGTTCCGCCGTCGACGACGACACCGCCGACGGTCGTGCCGGAGCCGTGGAGCCACTTCGTCGTGGACTCCCAGACGATGTCAGCGCCGTGTTCGATGGGCCGGCAGAGCGCGGGCGTGGCGAACGTGTTGTCGACGACGAGCGGGACGCGGTGCTCGTGGGCGACCTCGGCGACGGCCGCGAAGTCCGGCGTCTTCAGCGAGGGGTTCGCCACCGTCTCGACGTGAACGAAGGCGGTGTCGTCGTCGATGGCTTCCTCGTAGGCGTCCACGTCGAGGGTGTCGACGGTCCGGGGTTCGATGCCGCGTCTGACGGCGGTCTTCGAGAAGTACGAGGCCGTGCCGCCGTACATGTCCTCCGAGAGGACGACGTTGTCGCCGACGGACGCGAGGACGGTCGTGAGCGCGTCGAGGGCACCCATCCCCGAGGCGGTGGCGACCGCGTCGACGCCCGCTTCGAGGGCGGCGAGGCGGCGTTCGAGGATGCGGGTCGTCGGATTGGAGATGCGGGAGTAGACGTCGCCGTCGGCTTCGAGGGCGTACAGGTCCGCGGCGTGGTCCGCGTCGTCGAAGACGTACGACGTGGTCTGATAGAGCGGCGGGGCGCGGGCCCCTGTCGCCGGGTCCGGGTCCTGTCCGGCGTGGAGGCCGAGCGTGCGGAAGCCTCGGTTCATGTATCAGGTGCATAATCTTCGACGGACGAATAACCGTCAGTTACGGCAAGCGTTGCCCGTGGTTGGCGGCGGGAGCGACCACGGAGAGCGGGGACGACGGGAACGCGGCGGTTCGGCCGGCGCGCACTCGTCAGTCGCCCTCGTCCTACCGTCACCCCGGAGCGTTTACCCGCCGGCCGGCCGACACCCGAACCAATGAGCGACGCCGACGTCGACACCGAGTCGAACCCCTATCTCCGCGACCCGCCGACCGAGTTCGAGCCCGCCGAGTCGCTCTCGCGCGAGGCCGCCGAGGAGCAGGCCGCCCTCCTCCGCGAGGCCGTCCGCGAACACGACCACCGCTACTACGTCGCGGGCGACCCCCTCGTCTCCGACGCGGCCTACGACGCGCTGTTCTCCCGGCTCGTCGCGCTCGAAGGCGCGTTCGACCTCGATACGACCAACAGCCCGACGAACCGCGTCGGCGGCGAGCCCATCGACGCGCTGGAGACGGTCGAGCACGTCGCGCCCATGCTCTCTATCGACCAGAGCACCGAGGCCGACGACCTCCGGGAGTTCGACGAGCGCGTCCGCCGCGAGGTCGGCGCGGTCGACTACGTCTGCGAGCCCAAGTTCGACGGCCTCTCGGTCGAAGTCGTCTACGAGGGCGGCGAGTTCGTCCGCGCGGCCACCCGCGGCGACGGCCGGCGCGGCGACGACGTGAGCGCGCAGGTGAAGACGATTCCGACCGTCCCGCTGTCGCTCCGCGGCGACCACCCGGAGCGACTCGCCGTCCGCGGCGAGGTGTACATGCCGAAATCCGACTTCAGCGACCTCAACGCTCGGCGCGTCGAGGCCGGCGAGGACGCCTTCGCCAACCCCCGGAACGCGGCCGCCGGGACGCTCCGCAACCTCGACCCCTCGGTCGTCGCCGACCGCCCGCTCGCGGTGTTCTTCTACGACATCCTCGACGCGAGCGCGCGGCCCGACAGCCAGTGGGCGGCGCTCGACCGCCTGCGCGAGTGGGGCCTCCGCGTCGCCGACCGAATCGAGCGCGCCGCGGACGTGTCGGGGGCCATCGACTACCGGAACCGGATGCAGGCGGCCCGCGACGACCTCGACTACGAAATCGACGGGACGGTCATCAAGGTGGACTCGCGCGACGCCCGCGAGCGGTTGGGCGAAAAGAGCCGCTCGGTCCGCTGGGCGTTCGCCTACAAGTTCCCCGCGCGCCACGAGGTGACGACCGTCCGCGACATCGTCGTGCAGGTCGGGCGGACGGGTCGGCTCACGCCGGTCGCCATCCTCGACCCCGTGGACGTGGGCGGCGTCACCGTCTCGCGGGCGACGCTCCACAACCCCGACGAGATAGCCGACCTCGGCGTCGCGGTCGGCGACCGCGTCCGCGTCAAGCGCGCCGGCGACGTGATTCCGCAGGTGGTCGAGGTCACGGAAGACGGCGGCGGGAGCTACGAGTTCCCCGACGAGTGTCCGGTCTGCGAGAGCGTGGTCAACCGCGACGGCCCGCTGGCGTTCTGCTCGGGCGGGCTGTCCTGTCCGGCCCAGCGGGAGGCCTCCATCGGCCACTTCGCCGTCAAGGGCGCGATGGACATCGACGGCCTCGGCGAAGAGCGCGTCGCCCAGCTCGTCGACGCCGGCCTCGTCGAGACGGTCGCCGACCTCTACGACCTGACGGCCGACGACCTCGCCGAGTTGGAGGGGTGGGGCGAGACGAGCGCCGAGAACCTCGTGACCGCCGTCGAGAACGCCAAGCACCCGTCGCTCGACTCGTTTCTCGTCGGCCTGAGCATCCCCGAAGTCGGCGAGGCGACCGCCCGCGGCCTCGCCCGCGAGTTCGGCGCAATCGAGGCGTTCCCCATCGAGGCCGACGCCGAGGAAGGCGAGTTCGACGCGTTCGAAGAGCGCCTGACGGCGGTCCCCGACGTGGGCGAGACGGTGGCGCGTCGCGTCCGCGACTTCTTCGAGAACGAGGACAACCGCGCCGTGCTTCGCGCGCTCCTCGACCGCGGGGTCGACCCCGAACCCGTCGAATCGGGCGGCGACGAACTCGACGGCCTGACGTTCGTCGTGACCGGGGCGCTCGCCGCCGGCAGAGGTGACGTGAAAGACCTCGTCGAATCTCGCGGCGGTAACGTCACCGGGTCGGTCTCGGGGAACACCGACTACCTCGTCGTCGGCGAGAACCCCGGCCGGTCGAAGCGCGACGACGCCGAGGCGAACGGCGTGCCGACGCTCGCGGAGTCCGAGTTCGAGGAACTGCTCGCGGAGCGCGGCGTGGCGTATCCGCCGGAATAGAACAGTCGGAAGTCGGTTCGCCGAGACGGGGCTGTCGCGACTGCCGCAGGGCCAGTATCGGCCTCAGAGGTCAGCCTTCTCGAACGCCCAGTAGCCGAGTAGCGGCGGGACGACGACCCACGCGAGGAGGATAGCGAGGATGAACGGCCCGGAGAAGTAGAACGGCAACGACTCCTGGAACGCCGACTGAATGGTGAGCCGCTCGGCGAGACCGGCTTTGAACAGGCGGGCGGCGACCGCGGGGCCGTACAGTTCCGCGACCAGCGTCTCGTAGGCCCGAAGCGGGTTCAGGTACTTGATGAACAGTCGCATCTGGACGATTTGCGGCGCGGTCAGCGCGGTGAGGCCGAGCTGTTCGACGACCCAGTTGACGAGCCGCGGGACGCCCGTGGCGACCGTCGACCAGAGCACGGCGAAGATGAAGTACAGCCCGATGGTGCCGAACAGCGCCTGTCGCTGGGAGGCCGAGGTCGCCGAGAGCCAGACGCCGATGGAGACGAACGCCGTGGCGAGGAGTCCCGAGAGGGCCACCTGCCCCGCGTAGGAGGCGAACATGACCTGCCCGCCGGTGAACAGCATCGCGAAGAGGGCGACGACGAAGCCGACGAGCATCGAGATGATGACGACGAGCGTGCGGCCGACGAGCTTTCCGAACACCACGTCGCGCCGGGAGTTCGGAAGCGACAACAGGAGCTTGATAGTTCCCGATTCGCGCTCGTCGATGAGCGAGCCGTGGGCCGTCACGAGCGCGATGAGCGCGAGGACGAACCCGAGCATGCCCGCATACGAGAAGTTGAACAGCCCGCCCGGCGCGGTGCTGAGGCCGAACAGCGTCTCGGAGTTCGCGCCCGCGCCCGAGAGCAAGACGCCGTAGAACAGCGCCGTCGACCCGCCGATGAGGAGGGCGAAAAACAGCGTCAGACCGAGGAGCCACCGCGACCGGAGGGCGTCGCGGAAGTCCTTGCGCGCGACCGATTCGAGCGTCACGCCGCCACCTCCGATTCGTCGGCCGGGTCGTCGCCCTCGGTGTACGCGAGGAAGATGTCCTCGAGCGACGCGGAGTCTGTCTCGAAGTCGGCGACGGTCGCGCCGCCGGCCTCGACGGCCTCGATGACGCGGGTCTTGGCGTCGTCGGTACAGCCGACGACGAGGCGGTCGCCGTCGGTCTCGACCGACGAGACGCCGTCGAGCGCGCGGACCGCGTCGAGGTCAGCGTCGCCGTCGACGTCGATGCGGAGAATCGCCTCGGCGTCGACGCGGTCGCGGAGGCCCTCGATGGTGTCCTCGGCGATGAGTTCGCCGTCGCGCATGATGCCGACGCGGTCGCAGACCGCTTCGACCTGTCCGAGCACGTGGCTGGAGAAGAACACCGTCGCACCACGGTCGGCCTCGGTGCGGACGATGTCGCGCATCTCGCGCGCGCCGGCGGGGTCGAGACCGGAAGAGGGCTCGTCGAGGACGAGGAGGTCGGGACTCCCGGCGAGCGCCATCGCGAGCGCGAGGCGCTGGGACATCCCCTTGGAGTAGCCGCCGGCGCGGCGGTCCGCCTCGTCGGGGGCTAAGCCGACGCGGGAGAGCAGTTCGTCGGGGTCGTCGTCGGCTTCCTTGGACTCGATGGCGAACTCGACGTGTTCGCGCCCGGTGAGTCGGTCGTACACGTCGTAGCCCTCGGGGAGCACCCCGGTCCGACGCCGGACGGCCACGCTCTCGGCCTGCGCGTCGTGTCCGAGCACGCGGATGGACCCGCTCGTCGGGCGGACGAAGTCGAGAAGCATGTTAATCGTCGTCGATTTTCCGGCACCGTTGGGACCGAGGAACCCGAAGACCTCCCCCTCAGCGACGGAAAACGAGAGGTCGTCGACGGCGGTGACGGTGTCGGGTTCGGACGACGGGAGGAGGGAATCGAACAGTCCCTCGTCGTCTTCGAACCGTTTTGTCACCCCGTTCAGTTCGATGGCGGCCATGGGCAGGCCTGCGTCGCACTGCCTTAAAGTGTTTTAGGTGCGAAAATCACGGGCGATAACATTCCGGGTCGAAATCGACGCTCACCTCGCCGCCGTCGGGCGGGTCGGACCCCTCGTCGGCTCAGACCTCGTCTTCGGCGTCGTGGGAGTCGGCCATCTTCGTCGCCTCCGCCGCGTACCGCTCGCGCAGGTCGTCGTCGGCCACGGGTTCGAGATTCTCCGTCGGCGCGTCGATGGCGGCGGTCACGGTCATCCGGCGCTGGTGCATCACGGCCGCGGCGAGCTCCTTGCGGAGTTCGTACTCGCCGTCGGGCGTCGCGTAGATGAGGATGATGAGGTCCCGGTCGTCGTAGGACCGCTCGACCAACCAGAGCCGCGTCGTGTCGTCGTCGCTCATGGGCCGTGGTTCGGCCGGGGTTCCCTTACGCGTGCCGGCATCGACGCCGCGCGGCGCGCCGCGGGTCTCCCCTACCGTATATTCGCCCCGCGAGCGTACGATTCCGGCATCTTGGAGACGTTGCTCGGCGACGACGTGGAGTCGTCCGGTCGGTACCTCCCCGAACTCATCTACGGGGCGAACGACGGCATCGTCACGACGTTCGCCGTCGTCGCCGGCGTCGCGGGCGCGTCTTTGAGCCCGGGCATCGTCATCGTCCTCGGGTTCGCCAACCTCTTCGCCGACGGCTTCTCGATGGGGATGAGCAACTACCTCGCCGAGCGCTCGGAGGAGGACTACCACGACGCTCGCGGTGAAAGCCACGCCCGGACGGACGGAAAGACGCCCGTCAGGACCGCCGCCGCGACGTTCGCCGCCTTCATCGTCGCCGGGTGGGCACCGCTGTTTCCGTCCGTGCTCGGGGTCGAACCGCTGTTTCCCGTCTCCATCGCCGTCACCGCCGCGGCGTTCTTCGCCGTCGGCGCGAGTCGGAGTCTCGTGACGAACCGCTCGTGGCTCGCTAACGGCGTCGAGATGTTCGTCGTCGGAATGGCGGCCGGCACGGTCGCCTACGCGGTCGGGAACCTCCTCGCCGGCGTCGCCTGAGCGGACCCACGTCAGGCAGACCGGCTCCCGGTCAGTTCCTCGACCTCGGTGGCGAGCGACGACAGCGCCCGCGTGCTCTCGTCGGTCGCCGCGACGATGCTGTCGACCGCGCCCTCGGTCTCGACGGTCCGGTCGCGCACGTCCTCGATGGTCGCGGTCAGTTCCTCGACCGCCTCGGCCTGCTCGTCGGTCGCGCGGGAGACCTCGGCGACGCCGTCGGCGGCGGTGTCGATGGAGGCGGCGATTTCCTCGAACGCCGACAGCATCTCGGAGATGCGCTCGTCGGCGTGCTCGATGCGGTCGTTGGACTCCGTCGCCGCGTGGACCGCCTCGCCGGTCTGCGACTGGATGTCCTCTATCTGCGTGGTGATGTCCTCGGTGTGCTGGCGCGTCTCGTCGGCGAGCGACTTGACCTCCTCCGCGACGACGGCGAAGCCGTCGCCGTCCTCGCCGGCGCGGGCGGCCTCGATGTTCGCGTTGAGCGCGAGCAGGTTCGTCTGTTCGGCCACCTCGGAGATGACCTCCACGACCGCCTCGATGTCGTCCATGCGGCCGCCGAGTTCGGTCACGCGCTCGACGAGTTCGTCGCCCATCGTGACGACGCTCTCGGTGGCCTCGCGCGCCTCGCTGTTGGCCTCGCGGCCCTCGGCGGTCGCCTCGCGCGCCTCCGTGGCCGCCGTGTCGACCTCGTCTGCGGTCGCGGCGACCTCCTCCATCGTCGCGCTGAACTGTTGCATCTGGGTCGCGCCCTCGTCGAGGAGGTCGCGCTGTTCGTCGACGGTCTCGACGATTGCGTCCGCCGCCGACGCGGCCCGCGTGACCGCCGCGGTCGCTGTCTCCGTCTCGTCTTCGACGTTCGACGCCAGCGTCGAGAGGTTCCGCGCCGTCTCGTTGACCGCGTCGACGACGAGATAGAGTTGGTCGTCGACGGTGCCGCGCTCCGCTATCGTCGCCCGCGCGTCGAGGTTGCCCCGGCTCAGTTGGGTCAGCGTCGACTCGACCTCGGAGACGAGCGCGGCGACCTCGCGGTGGCGCTCGACTTCCGTCGTCCGGTTGCGGACGGTCTGGAGGACGCCGACGAGCTCGTCGCCCTCGTAGAGCGGCATCGCCGTGTGCCGGGCGTGGCAGTCGTCGCCGTTCGCGTCCGTGAACGTCTCTTCTGCGGCGTAGAGCAGGCGGTCTGGGTCGTCGAGTTCCACGCCGTCGAGCGACGCGGCGTCGCGGGGGGTGTCGAGGACCTGCCCCGCGAGTACGCGGGCCGCGGCGTCGCCGTAGAAGGTCTCACCGAGGTCCCGGCGGCCGAGCGCGGCGTCGGCGGACGTGCCGGTCAGCGACTCGACGCCAGAGTTCCACGCCGCGATGCGACCCTGTTCGTCGAGGACGAACGCCGGAAGCCCGACGCCGTCGAGGAGCACGTCGTCGGCGACGTTCAGGTCGGGCGCGTCGGCGGCGGAGTCGGCGACGATTCCGCCGTCCGGTACCGGAGCCTGTCCACCGAACCACGAGCGGACGCGAGAGAGTATACCAAGTGACATTAGAGGCCACGTTTCAGAGCATCACACGAGTATCTTTCGAGTATATTATCAAAAAAGATAATTCGAGGACTGCGAGGCGGCGACGCGCCCGACGCGTCAGCCTCAAGCCTCTCGCGCGGTAAGCCACCCCAGATGGACCCTGTCGCGGTCAGCGAACGAGCCAGCGCGCTTCCGGCGGACCCGGGCGTGTACCAGTTCGTCGCCGGCGACGCGGTGTTCTACGTCGGGAAGGCGGTCAACATCCGCTCACGGGTTCGGTCGTACGCGGACCCCCGGTCGGAGCGCATCTCCCGGATGGTCGCCCGCGCGGAGCACATCGACTTCGCCGTTACCGACACTGAGACGCAGGCGCTCCTCCTCGAAGCCAACCTCATCAAGCGCCACCAACCGCGCTACAACGTCCGCCTGAAAGACGACAAGTCCTACCCGCTGGTCCAACTGACGGCCCACGCGGTCCCGCGGGTCGAGGTCACCCGCGACCCCGAGGACTCGGCGACCGTCTTCGGGCCGTACACCGACAAGGGCCGCGTCGAGACGGTCGTGAAGGCGGTTCGAGAGACCTACGGCCTCCGCGGCTGTTCGGACCACAAGTACGCGAACCGCTCGCGGCCGTGTCTCGACTACGAGATGGGCCTGTGTACGGCCCCCTGTACCGGCGAAATCGAAGAGCGCGACTACCGCGAGGACGTGGAGTCGGCGGTCCGCTTCTTCGAGGGCGAGACGGGCGTCCTCGCCGACCCGCTCCGCCGGGAGATGGACGCGGCCGCGCAGGACGCGGAGTTCGAGCGCGCCGCCAACCTCCGCGACCGGTTGGAGGCCGTCGAGTCGTTTCACGATGCGGGCGAGGACGCCGTCTCGTCGCAGTCCGACGAGCGCGCCATCGACGTGCTCGGCGTCTCGCTCCGCGGCGACTCGGCGACGGTCGCCCGACTCCACGCCGAGCGCGGCCAGTTGGTCGACCGGACCCGCCACCACCTCGACGCGCCCGAGGGCGAAGACCGCACGGCCGCCGTCCTCTCGGCGTTCCTCGCGCAGTTCTACGCCGAGCGCGACCTCCCCGACGCGGTCGTCCTCTCGGAACGCCCCGACGACGAGGACGTGGTGGCGTGGCTCGAAGCCGAAGGCGTGGGCGTGCGCGTCCCCGGCGCGGGCCGCGAGGCGAAACTGGTCGAACTCGCGCTGAAGAACGCCCGCCGGCGCGCCGGCCGCGACGACGGCCTCGCCACGCTCGCCCGCGAACTCGACCTCGACGTGCGCCGCGTCTCTCGCATCGAGGGCTTCGACGTGAGCCACGCGCAGGGCAAGGCCGTCGTCGGGAGCGACGTGTGCTTCGTCGAGGGGAGCGCCGAGACCGCGGACTACCGCCGGCGGCGACTCCCCGAGCGCAACGACGACTACGCGAACATGCGCGAACTCGTCCGCTGGCGGGCGACCCGCGCGCTGGAGGGCCGCGACGACCGCCCGAACCCCGACGTACTCCTCATCGACGGCGGCAAGGGACAGTTGAACGCCGCGCTCGACGCCCTCGACGAGACCGGCTGGGACGTGCCCGCCGTCGGCATCGCCAAGGACCGGGAACTGGTCGTCACGCCCGACCGGACGTTCGACTGGCCGGACGACGCCCCGCACCTGCACGTCCTCCAGCGCGTCCGCGACGAGGCCCACCGCTTCGCCGTCCAGTACCACCAGACGCTCCGCGACGAGGTGAAGACCGTCCTCGACGACGTGCCCGGCGTCGGCGAGAAGACCCGCCGGGCGCTCCTCACGCGGTTCGGGAGCGTCGAGGGGGTGCGCGAGGCGTCGGTCGAGGACCTGACCGACGTGCCCGGCGTCGGCGAGAAGACGGCCGACGAACTGAAACGGCGGCTCTGAGGAAGGGACTACGCCTCGAACGCCGGCGAGCGAACCACGAGTGCCGCGGCGACGACCACCCACGGAACGACGGCGACTGCGCCGACGGCGGTCGGGCCAAGTAACGACGGCGCGCCGGTCGTCGCGAAGACGCTCCCGAGGCCCGCGAAGGCGTTGAACATCCCGTGGCCGAGCGCCGCGGGCCACACCGAGTCGGCGCGGAGCGCGACCCACGCGAGAAAGACCCCGACCGCCGTCGTCATCCAGACCATCGCCAGAAAGCCGGTCCACGGCGCGCCGGGGTAGCCGAAGCCGTAGTTGTAGCCGAGCGCGATGAGCGGCCAGTGCCACGCGCCCCAGACGACGCCCGAGAGGAGGACCGCCCGGCGGGGACCGAGCGGGAGGAGCTTCTGCAGGAGGTACGCTCGCCAGCCGAACTCCTCCCCGAAGGCGAAGGCGGTGTTCACCGTCGCACCGAGGACGAGCCCCTGTGCGACCTGTGCGACCACGACGAGTTCGAGCGACGTGCCCGGCGGGAGCACCCCGCGGAGCGCCGTCGCGTCGGGGTCGAAATACGCCGGAAAGAGCGCGAAGAACAGCGCCGAACCGATGGCGATGACGAGACCGGGCGCGAGCCACGCGAGGAGGTAGGTGCCGACGTTCGACCGGAGCGCGGGGCGAATCCGCAGGCTCGTCCATCCCTCGCCGGTGACGAGCCGGGTGACGACGTTCGCGACCGACGGCGAGAACATATAAACCGTGCTGACGAGCACGAGCCACAGCGGGAGGCCGACTGCGACCGGCGGCGAGTTCGTCAGGCCGCCGGTGAGAGACACGACCAGCGCGGTCGCGCCCGCGAGCCCGAAGGCGACGAGAAGGAAGACGAAGACGCGGCGGGACTCGAACGATTCGGCGCGCGCGTTCGGGTCCGTCCGACCGTCTCCAACTGTAGACATACGAGACCTATCGGCCGGCGACGAGATAACGGTTGACGCCGCGGAGACACGCGTGTCAGCGGGAGGAGACGCCGAACCGCAAAAAGTCGGGATGTCGACAACCGAGCCGAGTTACGCGATTTTGTCGTACTGGTCGCGGAGCTTCTCGGCCGCGTCGTCCATGAGGTCGGCCTCGTAGTCGTCGAGGTCCCACTCGACGACCTCCTCGATGCCGTTCGAGCCGAGCTTGACGGGGACGCCGAAAGCGGTGTCCTCGTAGCCGAACTCGCCGTCGAGGACGAGCGAGCCGGGGAGCACTTCGCCGGTGTCGTGCAGGACGGCCTCGACCATGTGGGCGACGCCGGTCGCCGGGCCCCACTGGGTCGCACCCTTGCGCTCGATGACGTCCATGGCGGACTCCTGGAGGTCGCCGAGAATCTCCTCTTTCTCGTCGGCGGAGAAGGCGGGGTCGTTGCCGTCGACGCGGACCTTCGAGAAGGCCGGAACCTGCGCGTCGCCGTGCTCGCCGAGGATGGTCGCGTCGACGTTCTTGACCGGCACGTCGAAGCGCTGGCTCAGGACGTAGCGGAAGCGGGCGGAGTCGAGGCGGCCGCCGAAGCCGATGACCTTGTGGCGGTCGCGGTCGCCCGTCTCGTAGAGGTGGCGGTTGAGCAGGTCGACGGGGTTCGACGTGGTGATGGAGACGAAGTCGTCGTTGTGCTCCGCGAGCGAGGAGCCGATGTCGTCCATGATGGGAGCGTTGTCGCCCGCGAGGTCGATACGGGTCTGCCCCGGCTGGCGCGGGATGCCCGCCGTGATGACGACCACGTCGGAGCCGGCGGTGTCCTCGTAGCCGCCCTGCGTCACGACCGTGTTGGAGTCGTAGGCGATGCCGTGGTTCGTGTCCGCCGCCTGTCCGACCGTCTTGTCTTCCATCTTCGGGATGTCAACGAACACGAGTTCGTCGCAGACATCGCGAAGCGCGAGGTTGTACCCAGCCGCGGCACCGACCGTGCCGGCCGCACCAATCACGCTAACTTTCGTCATGCCACATTAACGACGCTGTGGATTCCGAGTAAACGTTTCGGAACGGGCACCGAACCGCAGTCTGTCGATTCTGTCTACGTCAGTCGTCGAATTTCGGGCGACTGCGGCGGGGTGACGTCGGTCGCGAGAGCCGGTGAGACCGCCGGTCCCGGAACCGGTCGAGCGACGCCGTGGGGTTTTTCGACGCACGTCGCGTCCACACCCACATGAGCGACTTCGACAAGGAAGCAGAGCGCCAGCGACTTCGGGAGAAGTACGAGCGAGACGAAACGAAGCGCCGGTCGACCCAACGGATGAGCGAGTTGCTCCTCAAGGGCGCGACGATGACGGACAAACACTGCGACAACTGCGGCGACCCGCTGTTCCGCTACGAGGGGCAGGTGTTCTGTCCGACCTGTCAGGCCGAGGGGCAGGCCGCGGCGAACGCCGACCAAGACGCGGAGCGGGCCGACGAGGCGGCCGTCGAGGCCGACGCCAACGAGGGCGAGGGCGAGGCCGCGTCCGGCGGGGCGACCGCGTCCGCAGAGAGCGTCGATGCGGCCGATGCGGAGAGCGTCGGTGCCGAGGCGACGGAAACTGAGTGGCCACAGATCGGAACGCAACAGCCCGAGCGGGCCGGGCGGAACCGCGTCGCCGACGAGGCGCGCCGCGACACTGCCGGCTCGAACGGGCGGGCCGCGTCGGCGACACGGTCCCGAACCACGGGTGGGCGGGGGACGACCGAGGGACGCGCGACGCGCGAAGTCGCCGGCGACGTGACCGCCGCGCGCGAGTCGCTCGTGCGGACGCTGACGTGGGCCGCCGAGCGAGCCGAGTCGACCGACGACCCGCGGCGGGCGACGGAGTTCCTGACCGCCGCGCGCGAGGCCGCCGAGGCCATCTCGGCGCTCGACCGATAACGACCGACACGTCGTCGCCTCAGCGCCCGCTCCGGCGGTAGAACTTACCGCCCCGCGGGCCCTCTGTCTCGTATGGACGTACTCATCCCCATCGACGGCACCGACGCCAGCAAGCGCGCGCTCGACTTCGCCATCGAGATGGTCGTCGGGATGGGCGGACGCCTCCACGTGGTCCACTACACGAACAACCAGACCGACGCGACGGCGGCGATTCTCGACGACGCGCGCGGCAGACTCGAAGCGGGCAATATCAGCGGCGAGCCGGAGCTCTCGACCATCACGGTCGACGTGTGGACCGCCGACCGCGTCGGCGAGGAGATTCTCGACACCGTCGAACGCGGCGGCTTCGACCACGTCGTCATGGGCCACCACGAGGACGGCATCGTCGAGCGAACCGTCTTCGGGAGCGCCGCCGAGACGGTGCTTCGGGCCGAGGCCGTTCCGGTGACTATCGTTCCCTGACGCGCGACGGGCGGTGAACGCGGCTCAGCGGTACTCCGAGCCGACGACCTCGCGGATTCGCTCGGCGGTGACCTGGCCGACACCGCGGACCTCTTTGAGGTCGTCCTCGTTGGCGGTCATGACCGCCTCGACGCTCCCGAACGCTTCGAGCAGGGTCCGCGCCGTGACCGGGCCGATGTCGGCGATGGCGGAGACGACGTACTCCTGTTGCTCGTCGAGCGTCTTCGCGCTCTTGCCGCCGTGGACGCTCACGGTCCGTTCGCGGTCCGTCTGCTCGCGAGTGGCGATGGTCGCCAGCATCTCCGCGGTGTCGTCTTCGCCCTCGGTGAACAGCACGCTCACGTTGAAGTCGACCGCGACCGACGACAGCGCCCCGCGAATCGCGCCGGGATGGATGTTGCGCTCCTCGTAGAGGCCGCGCCCCTCGATGACGAGAAGCGGCCGCGCGTAGTGGCGCGTGAGGTCCGCAATCTGCTCGAATATCGACCGGTCGCCGCCCGTGAGCGTGTCGAGGAAGTCCGAGACGCTCTTTCGCTCGACCGCGACGCGGTCCGAGAGGACGTAGTCGCCGACCGCGAGCGTCTCCAGTCGGGTCGTCAGGTCCTCGCGCTTCGAGAGGGTGCGGGCGATGTTGGAGTCGAGTTCGCGCTGGTCGACGACGATTTCGACGGTCTCCGCGTCGTCGGTGCCAGCCGCGGCGACGGTGGCCGAGTCGTCCACCTCGTCGCCCTCGTCGGCTCCGGGTTCCGATGACGGGTCGGCATCCGAGTCGCCCGCCTCGTCGGCCGATTCGGCGTCCGTGCCGAGGCTGTCGTCGCCGTCGTCCGCCCGCGCTAACTCCTCGTCCGAGGGGCTGAAGTCGGCGAGGCCGGACTGTCCCTCGGAGTCGGTCGCCGCGGCGGTCGCGGTCCCGCCGTTCGAGGCGGACGACGCGGCGGCCGACGCCTCGTTCGCACCGCCCTCGCTCGCGGCGTCAACCCCCTCGTTTCCGGTGGAACTTCCCGTCTCGCCGGCGGAAGCTCCGTCGTCTCCCGCGAACGCCGAGAGGTCGCGCTGGGAGGGGTCGAGTTCGGCTTCGAGGTCCTCGGCCGCGCCCTTGAGGTCGCGAAGCTCGTTTTGCATCGTCTTCTCGCGGCGGCGCGATATCCAGAAGTACGCCTCGTCGCGGGTATCCTCGGCGAGGAGGACGACCACGCGGCCGTCGGCTTGACGGCCGGTCCGGCCCTTCCGCTGGATGGACCGGATGGCCGTCGGCACGGGTTCGAAAAAGAGCACGAGGTCGACCTCGGGCACGTCGAGGCCCTCCTCCGCGACCGAGGTCGACACCAGTACCTCGAACTCGCCGTTTCGGAACTTGTCGAGGGTCTCCTGCTGTTCGTTCTGGGTCATCCCGTCGGAACCCTCGCGGTCGCCCTGCCCGACGAACCGCCGGACTGAGAAGCTCTCCGAGAGGAACTCCGTGAGCGCCTCGGCCGTGTCGCGCGATTCGGTGAAGACGATGACGCGCTCGCCGTTCTGGATGCCGAGCGTCTCCGCGAGGAGGATGCGCGTCTTCCTGAACTTCGGGTGGAGCCCGTCGAACGACTCGGCTTTCCGCATCGCCTCGCGGACCTTCGGTTCGGCGACGAGTCGCTGGCTCGCCTTCGACGCGCCCGACGAGCGGGCGGCGTTGCGCTGGCGCTCGAAGTACCGCCGGACCGACTCGACCGACTGGGTCTCGACGAGTTCGACCGCCCGACGGAGTTTCATCACCTCCGCGTGCGTCGACATCCCCTTGTAGCCCTCAGACTTGTCGGCGTTCATCAGCCGCTGTAGCTCCGCGCGCATCCGGTTGAGCTTCTTCTGGGAGATATCCGGCTTCGTCGATTTGGTGACGCCCAACTGCTTGAGCTTCTCCAGCCGGTCGGTGATGACATCGTTGAGCGCGTCGCGTATCTCCAGAATCTCGTCGGGGAGCTGGATGCGGTTCCACTCCACGTCCGTGTCGTGGGTGTACTCCGATACGTCGGCGTCCTCCTCGGTCATCACCTCCACGTCGACGATGCCGAGGTTCTCACAGACGTCGAGGATGGCCTCCTCGTCGCCGCCGGGCGAGGCGCTCATCCCCGTGACGAGCGGGTCTTCGGCGTCGGCGTGGTAGCGCTCGGCGATGTAGACGTAGGCGTAGTCGCCGCTCGCGCGGTGGCACTCGTCGAAGGTGAGGTGCGTCACGTCCCGAAGCGAGATGCGGTTGCCGATGAGGTCGTTTTCGATGACTTGCGGCGTGGCGATGACGATCTGGGCATCCTGCCAGAGCGCGGCCCGGTCGTCGGGCCGAACGTCGCCGGTGAAGACGACGATTTCGTCGTCCGGGACGTTCAGCGCCTCGCGATAGAAGTCGGCGTGCTGTTGGACGAGCGGCTTCGTCGGCGCGAGAAACAGCGACTTCCCGCCCACGTCGTAGAGCCGCTGGGCCGTGACGAGCAGGCTGACGGTCGTCTTCCCGAGTCCGGTGGGGAGACAGACCAACGTGTGGCCGTTGCGCGCGGTACCGGCGAGGCGAATCTGATAGAGCCGCCGCTCGATGAACGACGGCGCGAGTAGCGGGGGGTCCACGTACGCAACGTCCTCAGAGGCCGACATCGGTGACGATTGCTCGTCCTCGCCGATAAGCGTTCGCAGAGCAGGGTGAAACTAAAGGAGTCCGCCGAGAGACGCCGCGGCGGTCGTCAACCCGCGCTGTCGGCGGTGTCGAGGTCGGGGTCGTCTGGTCGCGCGGACGGGAGCGACGCTCCGAGGAGCGACGCCCACTCGGCGACCTTTTCGTTGTGTGGATTGGACATAGCGCTTCCCCAAGGAGATATACTCTCAACTATCGTATATAACGGTTGTGCCGATTCGACGGATGGACTCGTACGAACGAGACCGAGAAACCGTCGCTCCACCGGAACCAGTGGGGTCGAACGTCGGTCCACCGCGAGAAACGCGCTCAGTCCTCGCGGTTGCCGGGACCCCACGAGTCCGGGACTTCGATGACGTACCGGCCGTCCTCGCGAAGCGAGATGATGTACTCACTTCGGTCGTACAACTCCATGAGGTTGAGTTCGTACTGACCGGGATTGACGATTTTGATGCTCTCGAACTGGTCGTTGAGCTCCTCACGGAGCTTGTCAAGGTCGGGTCGCTCGTCGGACGACGGCTCGATGACCGTGCCGTCGGCGTCCGTGGGGGCGGCATCCGCGGGCCGGCCGGCCGCCGCGTCGGGGGCAGAGGACACGTCGGGGTTGGAAGGCGCTTCCGACGGCGCCTCGGCCGCCGAACCGGGTCGGTTCGCATCGGCCGCGGCGAGTTCTTCCGGCGTGACGACGTCGCTCCGGGCGCTCTTTTGAGAGTTGTCCTCGTCCGTCTCGCGCGCGTTGATTTTACCGGGCTCTCGATTCGAGGGTGAGGCCGAACTCGGGGAGCTATCGGGCTGACCCGTCGCGGGCTCTCCTCGGGATTCGTTCCGCGACGCTGGTGGCTCCTGGGGGTCCACCCCCGGAGACTCGCCGGGCGCTGACGGCCACTCACCCCAACCGCGGGGGCCGGGGTCGGGTTCGCTACCCGTGTCGGCCGCGTCAACCGCGTCGCTCGACTCGGTCGCATCGGTCGGCGACGGCTCGTTTCGGGTCGAACCCGCGGCGTCGCCGGTCTCGGCTCGCTTTGGGGTGTCGGCGTTTGCGTTCGCCCAGTCGCTGACGGTTATCGACTCCTCGTCGGTCGAGTCGGGATGGGACTGCCGCTGTGCGCGGTCTCGGACGGCGTCGGCCGCCGAGGAGGTCAGGTCCCGCGTTCCGGCGCCGCCCGTCGACGGCGTGTCATCGCTTGCGCTCGCGGGAGCGCTCCCGCTCGACGCGGGCTTGAACTGAAACTTGTTGCCGCCGCAGCTCGGGCACCCCGAAAGCATCTCCTTCGAGCCGTCGGGGAACACCTCACCGCACGTGGTGCATTGATGTGGCATTGATGGATGGTAGCGCCGGATGGCGCGTGAGGGCGTTCGTGGGACCTCCTATTTTCGGGAGACGAGCGCGCTGATGAGGTTCTCGTCCTTGTGGAGCGTCTGAATCTGGTTCGCGGGTCCGATAACCGTGAGCTTCTGGGTCGACTGTCGGCCCATGAGCCGGTCGAGGAAGCTCTGTTCTGCGGTCTGCGAGCGCGGATACGTCTCGATTTCGATACCGTTGAACTCGTCGGGGCTTATCTCCGCCATCGTGACCTCGATGAGCTTCGACTCCTCGTCGGGCGAGAGGCCCTCTTCGAGGATGACGATGTTGCCGTCGCGGACGCCGTCGAGGATGAGCCGAATCTTCTCCATGCTCGTGAGATTCGCCAGCCGATTCCCGCTGAAGAGGTCTATCTGGACCCCGTCGGTGCCGTTGTCGGAGGCGGTTGCTTCAGGCATGGTGAATCACCCGAAGTACTCCGCGATTTTGGCGTACACTTCGTCCATGTTCTCACCTTCGAGCGCCGACAACTCGACTGTTTCGTGCTGTGGGTACGCGTTCGCGATGCGCTCGACGTTCGCCTCTTCGAGGTCGATCTTGTTCCCGAAGATGAGCACGGGCAGGTCCTGGCTCTCGATGATGCCGATGAGCATCGTGTTGACCTGTGATATCGGGTCTTTCGTGCTGTCGAGCACGTAGACGACGCCGTCGACGTCCTCGCGGAGCCAGTGCATGGCCTCGGCGACGCCCTCGGTCGCCTCGCGGGACCGGCGGACGGCGTCGTCTTTCTCCATGTCGTGTTCGAGGAATTCCTTGTAATCGACCTTTGTCGTGACCCCCGGCGTGTCGACGATGTCGATGGTGACTTTCTTGCCGTTCCGCTCGATTTCGACGTTCTCTTTCCGCCTGGCGCGGCGAGTCTCGTGAGGGATGTGGCTCTCGGGACCGATGGCGTCACCGGTCCAGTCACGGGCGATACGGTTTGCGAGAGTCGTCTTCCCGGCGTTGGGCGGGCCATATATACCGATCCGCTTCGGCTCGCTCTCCGAAAAGAGCCGGTCGACGACTCGTGAGATGCTGTCTCTTAAATCTGTGAGCAGTCCCATCCTGGGCCTCCCGCACCTCCCGAACGCGTCGTGGAGGGCGTATGGAGGTATCACCCAACCGGACTCACTTAAGCACTACGTCAGACACCAGTCACGTGGGAGACAAGACGACAGAAAGGAACGGCGAAGACGGCGGCCGACTCGGCAAGTCGGCGTCGAGCGGAGGAGATTCGGCCCGCTGACGTCCGGTTGCGGCGCATCGAACGGACGACGTGAGAACGGGCGACGTGAGAACGGGCGACGTCGGGCTCAGAGTCGTAGTTTTGTCGTAATTGTTACTTCGGGCGTACACGTGCGTATCCCGAACCGTCTCCAGAACCCCGAACGTTCGCCGGTGAATCAGTTTGATCCGGAATGGCCGCATACCAACAGTCGCAGACGAGACACGGATTTGGGAGTTCCCCGGGGCGAAACACCCACCCGGTGACACCCCCACCCCTTCGTTTCGGGTGGAACCGCTCGAACGGGTGGGTGGGGGGAGACCCCTAGACGGCGGTGAGTCGTTAATTGAATTCTAGGCTCGGATGATAATATGGTATTTCTCCCCAGTACGGATGTGGTACGAATACATTTGTAATAAAACCACTCTTTTCCAAGAACCACCGAGACCCCCCTCCCCTTCGATTCTCATCTCCACCCGAAACAAAGGGGTGTGGGGCAATCGACACCGAGGGGTTTCCCGTCGAACTGGAGAACCACCACTTAATTGCATAGAAGAACCGAGGAGTAGACAAAGACGAGAACCGTTCTATCTCTCGGTTTTTCGAAAAGCGTGTTTTCGTTGTCTCCACACGAAACGGAGGGGTTCGAACCAGCGATTCTTCTCGTCGGACACCACCCTCACCCTGAGTTCCACTCTAACTGTCTCCGATTGCCGGTTCGCGTGGACCGCAGACCCGACTCGGAACCGCCGGTCGTCAGAGCCGAGTGCAACTCGGACGGCCCGACCTGCTCGCTTCCCGGTCAACCGACGGACACCCACTACAACCGTCGGGTCTGACGATATCGTGACTGTTCGTGTTGAAACGGTCCCGGCCCCCCGAGTTCCGGTCGAACGACGGCAGACGAGTCGGAGAAGTAAGATTTTTGTACCAACTGTTCGTTTGGTTCCTTTGCATCATCTGGAATCGCCTTCTTCGGCGTGGTGTGAAAATGCCGACTGTCTCCGGCCTCACACACCCTATGCGCCGGTTTGGGGTGGCGATTCCACTTGAAACAAAGGGGTATTCACGATGGACGAGGAAGAGAATCCGCGAGGCGGCACACGAGAGGAAGCCGGGAACAGCACGTCGGACGATATCGTCGCGGACGCCGACCCCGGCGCACCGAGTACCGACGCGTCCGACGGCGACACGCCTGCTGACGGCGCTTCCACCGCGGACGACGAGGACGACGTGTCCCCCGAAGACATCGACATTCAGGCGAGCATCGGCCCCGACGCCGACGCGCCCGATGGGGACCTCGACCAGCACAAAGACCCCGATGTCGGGCTCGACAAGGTCGTGCTCAACGACGACGAGGGGTCGAAGGGGCTGTTCGACGACCTCCTCGCCGGCGAGCCGATTTTCGAGAACAAGGAGGTCCTCCGCCCGTCGTACACGCCGCACGAACTCCCCCACCGGACCGACCAGATAAACCAGATGGCGACGATTCTCGTCTCCGCCCTGCGCGGGGAGACGCCGTCGAACATCCTCATCTACGGGAAGACCGGGACCGGAAAGACCGCGAGCGCGAAGTTCGTCAGCCAGGAGCTCGAATCCACCTCCCAGAAGTACGACGTGCCCTGTGAGGTCGAGTACATCAACTGCGAGGTGACCGACACGCAGTACCGCGTGCTCGCCCAGCTCGCGAACAAGTTCATCGAGAAGAACGTCGAGCGCATCGAGGCCGAACAGGAGCGCCTCGACGAGATGCGAACGCGGGCGACGGAAGACCCCAACGCCCTCGCCGACACGCCGTACGACTCCATCGCCGAGATAGACGAGCGCGCGGCGGAACTCGACGACGACGCCGACGAGATGGAGACGGTGCCGATGACCGGGTGGCCGACCGACCGCGTCTACACGACGTTTTTCGACGCCGTCGACTACAAGGAGCGGGTGGTCGTCATCATGCTCGACGAAATCGACAAACTCGTCGAGAAGTCGGGCGACGACACGCTCTACAACCTCTCGCGGATGAACTCCGAACTCGACAACTCCCGTATCTCCATCATGGGTATCTCGAACGACCTGAAGTTCACCGACTTCCTCGACCCTCGGGTCAAGTCGAGCCTCGGCGAGGAGGAAATCGTCTTCCCGCCGTACGACGCCAACCAACTCCGCGACATCCTCCAGCACCGCGCCGACGTGGCGTTCAAGCCCGGCGCGCTCACCGACGACGTGATTCCGTTGTGCGCCGCGTTCGCCGCCCAAGAACACGGCGACGCCCGGCGCGCGCTCGACCTGCTCCGCACGGCCGGCGAACTCGCAGAGCGCGGGCAGGCCGACACCGTCGAGGAGGCCCACGTCCGACAGGCGCAGGACAAAATCGAACTCGACCGGGTGGTCGAGGTCGTCCGCACCCTGCCCACGCAGTCGAAAATCGTCCTCTTCGCCATCATCCTCTTGGAGAAAAACGGCGTCCGCAACATCAACACCGGCGAGGTGTTCAACATCTACAAGCGCCTCTGCGAGGAGATCGACGCCGACGTGCTGACCCAGCGCCGCGTCACCGACCTCATCTCGGAGCTCGACATGCTCGGCATCGTCAACGCCGTCGTCGTCTCGAAGGGTCGCTACGGCCGAACCAAGGAGATCAGCCTGTCTGTCCCTATCGACGAGACCGAAGCCGTCCTGCTGACGGACTCCCGACTCAGCGACATCGAGAGCGCACAGCCGTTCGTGCAGGCGCGGTTCGACAACTGAAGTCCGACAACTGAAGCGTCCGACTCTTTTACCCCACCCGCGTCACGCCGCGAGCGCGTCGGCTCGCGCCGGTGTCTCCGATGGTTCCGATGGCTCGACCTGAAGCGGTGCCGTCGTCGCCGGGGCGTCGCCTCCCGCCGCGTTCGTCGTCGACACGTCGGGAGCCGCCGTCTCCATCGTCGTCACGTCGACGAACTCGACAGGGGCGGGCGCGACCGGCGTCGTCGTCGCCATCGAGTTGGCGAGCGTCAGTCGAACCCACCCGAGAAGCGGGATGCGGATTCGCGCGACGCCTTGGACCCACTCGGGGCGGACCGGGTCGGCGATACCGCTCACCTGGTCGTACCGCGGGTTGTTGTCGCCTTTCGTGATGAAGCCGCTGTACTCGGCGGGGCAGTTGGCGAGTTCCCGGCAGTTGCCGGCGGCCATGTACTCGGGGTTCGCCCTGTCGTACCAGTTTTCGCCTTCCTCGACCCAGAGCATCGCCCGGTGGATAATCGGGGGGCCGCCAGCGCCGGGGTCGTCGTAGACGATGACGCTTCCGGGCCCGCCGAACTTCCGGTAGTCGACTTCGGCACCTGTCTCGGCCGTGACGACGGCGGTCCTCTCGACCGCCGAGTCGGGAGCGTATCGCTCCGGCCCCGTGATGAACACGAGGTCGCCTTTGTACATGTGCGGTTCCATGCTCCCGCTTTCGACGGCGACCATCGGCGGCCACACGCCGCTCACCGCGAACAGGAGCAACCCGACGGCCAACACGGCGAGCGCGCTCGTCAGGACTTCGCGGACGAACAGAAGCGGTCCCTCATCTGCCGTCCGAAGCCGAGTTAGCACGCCTTCGTCGGAGGCGGGACCGCGCCGCGGGTCGGGGGAGGAGGGGCGGCCGTCGTCGTCACTCATCACTTCCAGTTTCCCCGGGCCGGGTTTCAACGTTCTGGGTTTCGGCATCCTTTTTGCCGCGTGTCGCACACTCCGGGTGTGCCACTGGAGACGCCGGCGCGCATCGTCCGAGCGCTCGTCGGTCGCGGCTACAACGCCGAACGCGAGGCCGTGACACTCATCGCCGGCTCCGACGACCCCGGCCGCACCCTCGCCCGCGTCGTCGAAGCCACCCCGGACGACGCGCTTCGCATCACCGCCGATCACGTCCGCGAGGTGCTCGCCTCTACCCCCGCCGCGGACCCGGCGGGAACCGAACCGACGGGGCCGGCCG
>Ga0207720_100573_pt1 | contig 22804 bp, 14 predicted proteins | sample A23P2SouthBayCA_2_FD_187751 | JGI IMG/M metagenome (GOLD analysis project Ga0207720, IMG submission 187751) | Aerobic enrichment media microbial communities from Eden Landing Ponds, California, USA - A23 E3 (2) (SPAdes) | ecosystem: Environmental > Aquatic > Marine > Unclassified | place...
CTGCCACGCCGTCTCAAACCCGCTGCCAACCATACTTCCCATCATCACGGGAAGGCCGGCCGCTTCGGCGATCGAGAGCCACTTCTGGCCCTTCCGGATCCCGCCCACCTTGGCGAGTTTGATGAACAGCGAGTCGACGGCGTCGTCTTCGATGAGACTCAGTACATCACCCGGTTGTGTTGCGGACTCGTCGGCACAGATGGGGATATCGACCTGCTGCCGTAACCGCCGGAGGTTGTCCGGTTCGTCCCACGGGACCGGTTGTTCGCAAAGAAGGATGTCGTACTCCTCCATCTGGCGGAGGGCCCGGAGCGCGTCAAAATAATCCCACGTCCCGTTGGCATCAACGCCCAGCCGGAGGTCGTAGCCCACAGTGTCCCGAATGGCCTCAACGCAGGCGAGATCCTCTTCGACGGAGCCACGCCCGACTTTGAGTTTGGCGGACTTGTACCCCGCGTCTTTGACCTCCTTCGCGATGTGAGCCGCTTCTTCGGGCGTATCGAACGTGCCGTACCCAATGACCCATCCCAGTTCGAGTGTCTCGTGAGCGAGTCCACCAAGCAGTTCGTAGACCGGAATGTCCAACTTTTTTCCGATGAGGTCGTAGAGCGCACAGTCGATGACCGCCATCGCATAGTCGCTGTACTTCGACCATTCGTCCAGTTCCGACAGAATCCGCCCATAGTTGGTCGGATCGGCTCCCACCAGAATCTCCGGGCCGACCTGCTTTATGAAGCCCAGGATGGATTCCTGACTGTCGCTGGTGTATGCGAGGTCGGTATGACCGATTTCTCCGATCCCAGTCACACCCTCGTCGGTGTGGAGTTTGATGAGAACCCCCTCCGACCCAGGGACCGTCTCTCCATCCTGTACCCGACTGCTGTCCCATGGGATCGTTATCGGAATAGCCTCGACTTTTGTGATTTCCATGTGAAGTACCCTCGTACGCAATGCGGTTTTCTAGCTCTCTACTAAAATCCCCGGGTGTCCCAGTCGTCACGTCTTCGTTCACCTTCGAGGCTTCCAAGGACCACGTTGTCTATCACAACGCGTTCGACATCTTCCGCCAAGACAGTCGTCTATTGAAAGTTCCAGCTTACTCCCAGTCTCATTCGATGCTGCCTCCGGTGTTCGCCATCCAATGACGACAAACGGAAATGAATTCCGATTATGTCGATAAGGCTATAGTTATTCATTTCGATCGAATCTATTCGTCCAGTGGGCTCTATCGGCGGGAAAATGGTCGAACTGAATCCATAAGTATCGGATCTACGCCTCCCTATTCCGTACTTGCGAACCAGTTCTCTCAATGTCACTCTAGCCGTTAGTGGAGGGGGGTTACAATCTCCATCGTCGCTGAAGCCGGCGTTTACTTCCATGATTCGGCTCACCCAATGATCACTGCCCGTCTTCAGCCACCAGTTTACACTGATAGGGGTGTAAAGAAATCGCCCCCGGAGAAATTATAATCAATTGAATGTATGGCCCTGCGAAAACCACCTTGTGAAGCCGGTGTTCTCCGATAGAGAAAGGGCTACTCCGTTGCTGGGAGCCCCGTTACCCAGTAGAACGAACTCAGATCGAGTACGGGATGAGCGCACCAGAACTAGCGTTTTGTGCAAATCTCGGGGGGCGAGAACACCATATGAGTCCACTGATTAAATGGTTGCAACCAATCCGAGTAATGCGGAGTATTTCTGAAGGTATCAGTTTCAAACTGCCCCGTTGGGGAATCAACCGCGCAAGTGGTCGATACAACCTCCAGTATACTCGGATGCTAGAAATTGCGCAGAACGGGACCCTTGCTGCTAGTTGACTGTGTTTGCGTTCGAGTAGCAATGCTCACCTGCCTGGCATTCTGCTCGTCCTCAAAAACAGTGAGACAGGATTTTCAGAACGGGTACTCGCGCTGTTCGTGCTGGATCGACGTCCACTTCGTCTGGGTGAGTTCCCGCATGATCTCCTCGGCGTTGTAGCGACCCATGCCCGAATCCTTCACGCCGCCGAAGGGGACGTGGGGTTCGTCGTTGATGGGCTGGTCGTTAATGTGGATCGTCCCCGTCTCGACCCGGTCGGCGAGCTTGCGCGCACGGGCGAGATCCTGTGAGTGGACCGCGCCGGACAGCCCCATGTCGGTGTCGTTTGCGATCTCGATCGCCTCCTCGTCGTCGGAGAACGGGATCACCGGGGCGACCGGGCCGAAGTGTTCGTTACACGCGGTCGGCATGTCGTTCGTGACGTCCGAGAGGACCGTCGGCTCGATCACCAGGCCGTCGTGGCCGCCGCCGGTCTCCAGCGTCGCGCCAGCCTCGACGGTCCGCTCGATGTAGTCGACGATCCGGTCGCGCTGCTTCTGGTTGATGACGGGGCCGACGATGGTGTCGGGGTCGTGGGCGCTCCCGACGGGCAGCGACTCCGCGCGCTCGACCAGGCGGTCGACGTACTCGTCGTAGATCGACTCCTGGACCAGGTGGCGGTTGATCGAGATGCACACCTGCCCGGAGTGGGCCCACGTCGCGAACGTCCCGGCGTCGACGGCGTACTCCAGATCGGCGTCGTCGGTGACGATGAAGGGGTTGTTGCCCCCGAGTTCGAGCGCCGGCACGGTCAGCTGTTCGGCCGCCCGCCGGCCGACCCGCTTGCCGATCTCGGTCGATCCGGTAAAGGACATCACGTCGGGGACGGGATGCCCGGAGATGTGGTCGCCGATCTCCTCGTCGTGGCCGGTGACGACGTTGAGCACGCCCTCGGGGAGTCCCGCCTCCTCGAAGAGGTACGCGATGGCGCCGCCGCCGATCAGCGGCGTGTCCGGCGAGGGCTTCAGCACCACGCTGTTGCCCAGTGCGATCGCGTGGGGCACGATCCGCATCGTGAGGTTAAACGGGAAGTTCCAGGGGACGAGCGCGGCGACGACGCCGACCGGCTGGCGCTCGACGATGTTCTCCTTGCCCGGGATGGTCGATTTCTCGTGTTTGCCCCCCTCCCAGAACGGGTAGCTCGTCGCGTACTGCATGTGGCCCTCGGCGATGTGGATCGCCGTCTCGGCCTTGAAGTACGTGCCGCCGGTGTCCTGGACGATCAGTTCGACCAGTTCGTCGTGGTACTCGTGGACCGCCTCCAGGGCGTTCGCGACCACCGCGGCGCGCTCCTGGGGCGGCGTCTCCCCCCACTCTTTCTGTGCTTTTTCGGCGACCGCGAACGCCTCGTCGACGGTGTCGGTCGTCGCCGCGGGTACTTCGGCGAACGGCTCCTGTGTCGTTGGATCGACGACGTCCAGCGTCCCGGCGTCGTCGGGCCAGGTCCACTCGCCGTCGAGGTACAGCGGCCACTCCGTCTCGGTCGTCAGGTCGGGTTTGGATCGTTGTGCCACGGCACTGTGTCTCTAAGGAACATCGTAGCATAAACCTGACCGAGCCGGAAGGCGTCGTTCGCGACCCCCGGCCTCGGAGAGGAACGGTCCACAGTCCACGCCGTGGGCGGGTCTCGCGGTTCTAGCAGTGCGGTGGTTTTAATATCCCCCCTTCCCCACGATAGCCCGGACAGCGTACATCTGTCATGATCGATGGCGCCGGTTGCGGTGGTGGCCCTCGATCAGTACCCGACAACTATGTCACGACGAGACCAAGACTCAACGGATCACGAAGGGATCGATCGCCGTTCTTATCTCGCCGCCCTCTCAGCCACGGCCGCAGCCGGCCTGGCAGGATGTGGTGGCGGTGGCGACGGTGGAAGCGACGGTGGCTCCGACGGCGGCAGCGACGGGGGCTCCGACGGCGGCAGCGACGGTGACATGGAGGACGGCGGCTCAGACGGCGGCAGCCAGGAACTCGGCGAGCGCGTCAGCTCGATGACCATGGTGTCGATGACCGGGCTCCCGCAGGCCAGCGCCCAGGAGCAGAGTTCCGGCTACATCGCCAACGACTTGCTGACCGAAGAACTCGGCGTCGACACCTCCGTCGAGGTTCAGGAGTTCCTGTCGTTCTTCAGCTCGTTGTTCAACAACGAGCGCACGGCGAACGCCCACATCAACCTGGCGCCGCCGTTCCTGCGGTTCCTCGATCCGCACCCGATCATGGTCGGGTACATCGCGACCGCGGCGGGCGCCAACGGTCGGGGCAACGACGCCCAGTACGCCAGCTGTGAGTACTCGAACGCGGTGATGGAGCAAGTCGGGATCGGCGACCCCGAGGAACGCCAGCAGGCGGTCAACGAGGCACTGTCGATCGCCTCCGAGGACATCATGCAGATCAACCTGACCTCGGGTGTCTCCCTGAGCGCCTGGCGAACCGACCAGGTCGAGTTCCCGGACGCGGGCGTCGTCGGCATCAACGACCGCAACATCCCCGCGATGCACAACTGGACGCCCGTCGGCGACAACGAGGACCTCATCATCGGTCAGACGCCGGGGAACATCGACGCGGTCGAGTTCTGGCAGTCGGTGTACTCGATCGGCTGGACCCAGAACGTCTACTCCGGTCTCACCTACTACGACGAGAACCAGGAGATCCAGGCCGGTCTGGCGACGGACTGGGAGCGAAACGAGGATGCGACCCAGTACACCTTCACCCTCCGCGAGGGCGCCACCTTCCACGACGGGACGCCGATCACCTCCGAGGACGTCAAGTGGACCTACGAGTGGCTCCAGGAGAACAACGCCCAGATCCCGGACGTCAACTCCTGGCCCTACGACACCATCGAGACGCCCGACGACCAGACGGTCGTCGTCAACATGAGCGAATCGAACGCGGCCTGGTTCAACGCGCACGTCCCGCTGTGGGGCATCTTCAAGAAAGAGCAGTTCGTCGAGGCGGGCGCCGAGGAGAATCCCCTCGACCTCGACCTCGAACCCGAGGAGGTCGCCGGCTCCGGTCCCTACCAGATCGCCAGCTTCTCGCCCGAGGAACTGCTTGACCTCGAACCCTACGAGGACCACTGGATCGACGTCCCCGGCAACCTCGTCTTCCAGGGCTTCGCGGACTTCAACGCGATGCGCCGGGCGCTGATCGACGGGTCGATCAACCTCATGATCAACGCCAGCGTGTCCGCCATCGACCAGATCCAACAGCAGATTCCCGACGTCTCGGAAGTCTCCGAGCAGCCGTCGTTCAACGACTGGTTCGTCTCGCCGGCGATGGACTACGGGCCGACGAAGTTCCGCGAGTTCCGCCTCGCGCTCTCCCAGGCCATCGACCGACAGTTCATCGGCGAACTCTTCTACCAGGGCCGCGGTGCGACGCCCACCTACTCCGCCGTGATCGGAGAGAACCACCCGTGGTTCCCGGAGAACCCGGACGAGGTCCTGACCCAGATCGCACCCTCCGCGACGGGCGATATCGAGACCGCAAAGCAGACGCTCAGCGACGCCGGCTGGGGCTGGGACGACCAGGGTCGGCTCCACTACCCGCCGGACGCCGACCTGGAGCCGCTGTGGCCCCAGGGCGAGGAACCGGCTAACTACCCCGAACGGTGGCCCTGCGTCGAAGACCTGGAATAACTGCACCCCCCGAGCCCTCGCTATCGGCTCGAACTATTGCCGGACCTTTTTTACTCGCCGCGTAGCCTGGCCCCCGGCGGCCGGATAACATGCCAACATTGATAGGTCCGTCCCGGGAAGCCGCTGGTGATGTCTTCGTCAGACGAGGACGACTCCTCGTTCCCAACGGACTACGAGATTGCACAGGACGTAGAGACAGAGCACATCGCCGACGTGGTCGAGCCCTTCGGCATCGACCGTGGCGACCTCGAACTGTACGGCGAGAACAAGGCCAAACTCACGTACGACGCCATCGAGGGGGTCGTCGACGGCGACCAGCACGAAGAAGGCAACCTCATCCTCGTGACTGGCATGACGCCCACCCCGCTGGGTGAGGGCAAGACCGTCACCACCGTCGGTATGGGCCAGGCGCTCAACCACATCGGCGAGGACGCCCTCATCGCCGTGCGTGAGCCCTCGCTGGGCCCCGTCTTCGGCGTCAAGGGCGGCGCCGCCGGCGGCGGCTACTCCCAGGTCCTGCCGATGGAGGACATCAACCTCCACTTCACCGGCGACCTCCACGCTCTCACCTCGGCGCACAACCTCATCTCCACGATGCTGGACAACCACATCCGCCAGGACAAAGCCCCCCGCGTGGATACGAAAAGCGTCGCCTGGCAGCGCGCCATCGACATGAACGACCGCGCGCTCCGCCAGACCGTCGTCGGTCTCGGCGACTCCGGCGGCCGCGCCCGCGAGGACGGCTTCCTGCTCACGGCCGCCTCCGAACTCATGGCCGTCCTCTGTCTGGCTGATTCGCTCGAAGATCTCAAAGAGCGCGTCGCCCGCATCATCGTCGGCTACGACGAGGCCGGCGACCCCATCCGCGTCGACGACATCGACGCCACCGGCGCCGTCACCATCCTCCTACGTGACGCCCTCAAGCCCAATCTGGTCCAGACCATCGAAGGGACGCCCGCCTTCGTCCACGGCGGCCCCTTCGCCAACATCGCTCACGGCACCAACTCCCTCATCGCCGACGCCGTCGCGTCCAATTTGTCCGATTACCTCGTGACCGAGGCCGGCTTCGGCTCCGATCTCGGCGCCGAGAAGTTCATGAACATCGTCTGTCGCTTCGGCGACATGGAGCCCGACGCCGTCACTATCGTTGCGTCGGTGCGCGCGCTCAAATACCACGGCCAGGAGATGTGGCCCCCGGACATGGACGAACTCGAAAAGGAAGACGTCGACGCCGTCGAGCGCGGCCTTGCCAACCTCGAGCGTCACGTTCGCAACCTCCAGAAGTTCGGCGTCCCGGTCGTCGTCGCCCTCAATCGCTTCCCCGGCGACACCGAAAGCGAGGTCCAGGCCGTCCTCGATCACTGCCGCGACGAACTCGGCGTGCGCGCCGCCGAGTCCAACGTCTTCAGCGACGGCGGCGAGGGCGGCGTCGACCTCGCCGAGAACCTCGTCGAAGCCGCCGAGGAAGACTCCGACTTCGAATATCTGTACGACGCCGAGGACTCCCTCAAGGAGAAAATCGAGACCATCGCCACCGAAATCTACGGCGCCGACGGCGTCAACTACGTCGACGGCGCCGAGGACGACATCGAGCGCATGGAGGAACTCGGACTGGACGACGTCCCCGTCTGCATGTCCAAGACCTTCCACTCGCTGTCCGACGACGCCTCCAAGAAGGGCGTCCCCGAGGACTGGGAACTCGACGTCCGCGAAGTGTACCCCTCGGCTGGTGCCGGCTTCGTCGTCGCGCTCACCGGCGACGTGCTGACCCTGCCCGGCCTGCCCAACGAACCCGCCGCCGCCGGCATGGACATCGACGCCGAAGGCACCATCTCCGGCCTCTTCTGAGCGGCCCGCACCGCTCGGTTCGAGGGGCGTAACGCCCCCTATCTCCTCTTCGACCCGAATCACACTGACCAGTGTCGACGCCAGCGACGGCACCGCGGCAGCCGTCCGGTGTCCGGTCAAAAAATGTCCGAAATGATCGGAATATCTACGGCCCCAGAACTGTCAGAAGTACCCCCGTGACCGATTGGGCCCCTGATAGTACATACAACGAATGGCCGCTTCCACGCGGCTACGGCCCGTTTACTCCCTCTGGCACATCACTACGAGAGTTGTCACCACGCCCCTCGACCACTGGCCCCACGGCGGACAGTAATTACAGAACTATATCTGTAATGCCGTCCGGAAGCGTACCAGTCAACGTGAACGTTTCCGAGATACGCGGACGGTTTTTGGCGTCGAGGCGTCGAGGTCGGTGGGGGAGTCAGACGGGTGCGCGCGACGATGACCGGAGGGTTATCCGATACTGTCGGAAATTTCATTACCGGCGCGGCCCCACGTCGGGTATGGGATCCGGTACGCTCAGCACCGTCGAACGCGCGTTTCAAATTCTGGACCTCCTCTGGAAGCTCGACGGAGCGGGCCCGACCGAGATCGCGGAACGGATGGACGTGCCCGACAGTACCGTCTACGACTACCTCCGGTCGCTGTGTGAGACGGAGTTCGTCACGCGCCAGAAGGGGAGCTACCGACTCACGCATCACTTTCTCACCATCGGGGGGAAAATGCGGTACCGCAACCGGCTGTTCCAGGTCGCGAAGGGCGAGATGAAGCGGCTCGCGACCGAAACCGACGAACTCGTCGGGCTCACGATCGAAAACGAGGGGAAGGCGCTGGTGTTCCACCAGGAGGAGGGGGGGCAGGCGCTCAACCTCGGGACGTACCTCGGCGCCTCGACGCCGATTCACACGACCGCCGGCGGTAAGGCGATCCTGGCGAACCTCCCCGACGAGCGGGTGGCGAACATCGTCGAGAACGGCCTCGAGAGTCGAACGGAGAACACCATCACCGATCCTGGACGGCTGTACGAGGAACTCGAACGGATCCAGGAAGAGGGATTCGCGCTCGACTGGGACCAGCAGGTCGTCGGCATGGCGATGGTCGCGGTCCCCGTCGTCACCGAGGACCAGATCGCCTCGATGACGGTAGTCTCCCCGACGAACCGGCTCGAGCGGGAGGCCTACCAGGAGGAGCTGGTACAGAAGCTCCGGGAGGCCGCGAACACGGTAATGATCAACTACCGGTACGGCCGGTAGTCGCCGCTGTGGGAGACTCTCGGAAAACCTTTGCACAAAGCAACATTTAAGACTGTACCGTCGGCACCATCTCCCACACCGATGATGAGTACGGGGCGCCCGGACGTGACGTCCGACTCGACCGGATCACAGCGGCACCTCGCCGGTCGGCGACCCGTCCGGTCGCTGCCCCGCCACAAATAACCGGCAGACTCCTTTACACCCATGCACACGACATCGACGGTCGACGTTCCGGCGCTCAAGGACCTCTCGCGCATCGCCGCCGAGAACAACCCGAATAAACTGGCGTTCGCCAACGGCCTCGACGGTGACGCCGTTACCTGGGAAGAATTCGACCGGCAGAGCAACCGCGCCGCCAACGCCTTCCAGGACCACGTCGGTCAGGGCGACCGGGTGGCGTTCCTCTGTGAGAACGGCCTCGAACACACGACGCTGCTCAACGGCGCGCTCAAGGCCGGCTGCATCGTCTCGAATCTCCACGTCCGGGCCTCGCCGAACACGATCAAGCAGTGCGTGGACGAACTCCGGCCACGGGTACTCGTCGTCGACGAGACCATGCTCGAATTCTTCGAGGAGCGCGTCCGCGAGAAACTCACGACCGACCTGTCGGCGGTCGTCGCAATCGGCGACGCCGGGGAGGTGGCCGACGAGTCCTTCGACACCTTCGTCGAGGACCAGCCGGCGACCGAACCCGACGTACGCGTGAGCGAGGAGGACGTCGCAGTGGTGATGTGGACCTCCGGCACCACCGGCGAGCCGAAGGGGTGGTGTCAAACGAACCGCGGACTGTACCTCCGCGGGTCGACGCTCGTCAGCGTCTACGAGATCAACCGGCCCGCCCGGCAGCCGAACGTGTTTACCCCCTCGTTTGCGGCCTGGTACTCGGTGATGCTTCCAGCGATGGTTTCGGGCGCGACTACCGTCTTCCAGCCCAACTGGGACCCCGAGCGCTACCTCGAACTCATCGACGAGCGCGAACTCACCTCGGCGCTGCTCGTGCCCACCATGTGGCGCGAAATCCTCAACCTCGAGAACTTCGACGACTACAGCACGGAGTCGCTCGACGTGGCCGCCTCGGCCGGCGAAGTCCTCGACGCCACCACCCTCAACCGACTCCGCGAGAACATCTGCGAGCGGGTCAAAAACTCCTACGCCGCCACCGAGGCCTACACGACGGTGATGACCAACCCCGAACTCACCGAAGAGCGCGTCGAGAGCGTCGGCAAGCCCGTCCCGGGCGTCGAGGTCAGGGTCGTCGACCCCGATGGCAGCTACCGGGACGTCCAGCCGACCGGCGAGACCGGCGAACTCGCGGTCAAGGCGCCGGACTGTCCGGTGTGGGCCTGGGGCCAGACCCCGAAGACCGAACGCTCCTTCGAGGACGGCTGGTGGTACTCGGGCGACCTGGGCTACCGCGACGAGGACGGCTTCCTCTACCTGGAGGGACGCTCGGACCTGATGATCATGTCGAAGGGGATCAAGGTGTACCCCGCGCCGGTCGAGGAACGACTCAACGAACACCCCGGCGTCGAGGAGTCGGCCGTCGTCGGAATCAAGGACGACGAGTACGGCGAGAAGGTCACCGCCTACGTCTACCGCTCCGATCAGTCGGTCACCGAGGAAGAGTTAGACGAGTGGTGTCTCGAATCCGACGAGCTGTCGCGGATCGAGCGACCCCGCGAGTACCACTTCACCGACGGGTCCCTCCCCCGGACCTCGACGGGCAAGCTCGACCGACTCAGCCTCACCGACGAGGACTGAGTCGCCGGCGCGGGTCGACGGCACGGCGGTTCCCGCTGCGGGGCGACGCCGCAACGAGGCGTGGAAGGGGCGCGATCGGTTGCCCACCGAGGGAATAAAGAGGCGATCACTGCCGGTAAACGTCACGCGACGGCGACGTATCGGCCTTCATACGAAACTACTAAGTTTAGTTGCATCCACCTCCACGTCAGAGGCTTACTATGAGCGAACGAAGCTGGTCGTGGAGCGACAGTATGGAGGAGGCAGTACAGAAATCCGGCGGAGCGACGGAACTCATGCGGGACCTGGGCGTCGCGCCCTTTACGGACCTGCCGGACCAGTTCACACACTGGATCGAGGAGCAGCGCTCGTGGGCGGAGTCGGTCGCCTTTGCCGACCAGTCCTTCCACATGACCGACCTCAGGATCGAAGGCCCCGACGCCCTCGAGTTCTACAAGCGCTTTGCGGTCAACTCCTTCGAGGGCTTCGATCAGCGCGGCAAGGCCAAGCAGATGGTCGTCGCCAACCCCAACGGCTACTTCATCGGCGACGCCATCCTGTTCAGCCTCGGTGACGACGAGTACCTCTCGGTCGGCGCCAAAAACGCCCACAACTGGCTGCTCTACCAGGCCGAAACTGGCGACTGGGACGTCGAAACCGAGTTCCAGCGCCGCCCCGTCGCCATGGACGGCGACCCCAACAACTACCGCTACCAGGTCCAGGGCCCCGACGCCATCGACACCATGCGCGAGGCCGTCGACGGCGACCTGCCGGACATCAACTTCTTCAACTTCGAAGAGGTCGAAATCGCCGGCCACGAGGTCAACCTCCTGCGTCACGGCATGGCCGGCGAGGCCGGCTTCGAGTTCTGGGGTCCCTGGGAGGACCACGAGGAAGTCCGCAGCGCCATCCTCGAGGCCGGCGACGACTACGGCATCCGTCGCCTCGGCTCCGAGTCCTACCAGACCGCCAACGCCATCCTCGGCTGGCTTCCGCTGGTCGTCCCCGCGATCTTCGACGACGAGATGGAAGACTACCGCGAGTGGCTCGACGTCGGCAAGGGCCTGCTCTCGATCGGTGGCTCCTTCGACTCCGAGGACATCACCGACTACTACGTCACCCCCGTCGAGGTCGGCTACGACCACATCATCAACTTCGACCACGACTTCGTCGGCAAGGAAGCTCTCCAGGAGGAGATCGACGACCCCGAGCGCAAGAAGGTCACCCTGGAGTGGGACGCTGAAGACCTCGAAGACGCCTTCGGCTCGCTGTTCACCGACGGCGACTCCGCCCAGTACATGGACCTGCCCCACCCCCGCTCGGCGGCCTGTCCCTACGACGAGGTCCACGTCGACGGCGAACACGTCGGCGTCTCCACCGACAAGTCCTACGTCTACAACGTCCGCGAGTTCCTCTCGCTGGCCCTGCTGGACACCGAGTACGCCGAGCCCGGTACCGAAGTGACCGTCGTCTGGGGCGACCCCAACGCCGACTGTCCCGCCGTCGAGCGCCACGAACAGGTCGAAATCTCGGCCACCGTCGCGCCCGCTCCCTACGGTCAGGACAAGCGGTAATCCCACGGCCGACCCAACCCGACTTTTTTGCGAGACGTGGCGACCCACCGCCCGAGCGGCTGCTCAATCGTCGAAGCGACGCCGCATCAGGAATCGAACGCACAGCGAAAAGCACCCAGCCGCCTGACAACCGCCCGGCGAAACCGTCGGTCGGAACCGTCTCAGTCGGTGTACTCGAGTTTGGTCGCCATGTCGAGCTGGCCGATCCACTGGTGACTCTCGGCATTGCCGATCTCGGATTCGGTCCAGTCGATCGGGTCCCACGTCGGGTCGTACACCGAGTAGCCGCCAGTCGAGAACTCGATGCGGATCCCGCTTGCGGGGTCTTTCACGTAGAGGAAGCGCCGCCGCGAGAAGGCGTGCTGGCCGGGGCCCGTGTCGATCTCGTAGCCGGCCTCCCGGACCGAGTCGGCAGCGTCCCACAGTTTCTCCGTGCTCTCGACATCGTAGGCCACGTGGTGAAAGCGCGGGCCGTCGTCGTCCTCGCCGTGGATGATCGCGGCGTCGATCTTCGAGCGGCTCGCCGTCAGGAACGTCCCCCAGCGCGTCCCATCCCCGAGGTCGAAGTGTTCCTGCTCCATGAAGTTCAGTTCGTCCTGGAACCAGTCGGCCAGCCCCTTGCCGTCGGGGTTCCACAGCTGGACGTGGTCGATCTGCTGGGGGGCGATGTGGACCGTCGTGTTCGGGTTGTACGGCCGGTTGTTCAGCTTCGAGCGCTTCTCCTCGGGCGGCTGGGGCTTTTCCATCTCGTGATAGATCTCGAAGCGGTGGCCGCTCGGCGTCGAGAACCGGTAGGCCTCGCCCTGGCCGGCCTCCTCGCCGGCCTCGACGTGGGTCAGGTCGTAGCCCTCGGACGCCAGTTCGTCGGCGAGCGCCTCCAGGTCCTCTCCGGTCCACGTCTGCCAGGCGACGTGGTCGACGCCGGCCTCGTCGCCGGCCTGCAGGACGAACGAGTGGTGATAGAACTCGTCGACCGCCCGCAGGTACACCGAGTCATCCGTTCGTTCGACCTCCTCGAAGCCGATAACGTCAGTGAAAAACTCCGTCGACGACTCCAGATCCGGCGTCTCGAACGCGATATGTCCCAGTCGGGCAATTTTCGGTGGCATCAGTTCCAACGGCGGCACACAGGGTATTAATACCTTGTGTCGCAGTCGGGGGACGACGTCCCGACCGGCCTTGTAAACACATATACGTCAGGGAGTACATCCACCGAACGCACATGATCGGAGATATCGATCACATCGAGATAGAGGCGAGTGACGCAGAGGAGATGGCCAACTTCCTGAAGCAGATCGGCTACGAGGAGGTCCGCGAGACCACCCACCACGGCACGTCCTACGAGCTGGAGCCCGCGGAGGCCGACGGTCCCATCTTCGAGATCCACACCGTCGAGGGCGAGGAAGTACCCGGCGTCAACCACATCGCCTTCTCCGTCGACGAGATCGAGGAGATCACCGAGGATCTCCAGGAGAAAGAGGACGTCGACCAGGTCACCGACCCCTACTACGTCGAGCACACCGGCCGCACGATCACCAACTTCCGCGACCCCGACGGCCGACGCTTCCAGATCGTCCAGGACGACGAGTAGCCCGCGACGTCGCTACACTTTTTCCGTCGCGCGGGAATCCGCGCCGAGTCCCGACCGAACCGATCACAGTCGGACGCCGGAGCGACGACGACGAGTTCGGCGCCGACTTCAGGAGCGGATGCTGTCGAGTCGGTCGCCCAGCACCGTCCGCGCCGACGACAGGTCCCCGCCGATGCGGAGGATCTGGACGCCCTCCTCGATGGCCTCCCGCGCGGCCTCGGGGTCGTTGGTGATGCGACCGACCGGGACGCCGGCGTCGAGGCTGGTCTGGACGATCTCCTCGACCTGCTGCTGGACGTCGGGGTGGGTCTTGTTCGTCGGGTGGCCCATCTGGGCGGACAGGTCCGACGGGCCGACGAAGACGAACCCGAGGTCGGGGACCGAGAGGATCTCGTCGAGTTCGTCGACGGCGGTCGTCTTCTCGATCATCACGCCGATGCAGACCTCCCGGTCCTCGGTCTCGACGTAGTCGCTGGCGCTCCCCCAGGTGCTCGACCGGCCGCTGGCCTTGCCCCGTTCGCCCGGTTGCCCGTCGTACTCGAACCGCGTCGCCTTGACCGCCTCGCGGACCTCGCTGGCCGAGTCGACGCGGGGAACGAGCAGGTTCCGGACGCCCGCGTCGAGCACCTTCCGGACCAGCGGTGGATCGCCCGACGGTAGCCGAACGAACAGTTCGGTGCCGCCGACGTCAGCCGCACGGCTGAGATCCTCGAACAGCGTGCTGTCCCAGGGGCTCGGGCCCTGGTGTTCGAAGTCCAGCCAGACGAAGTCGATGCCGAGTTCCCCGTACGCCTCGACGACGTTCGGCGAGAACGTCGAGGACCGTGCGCCCAGGACGACGTCGTCGTTCTCCAGTGCCTCCCGAAGGGAGTTGTGCTGATCCATGGTAGATTTCGGGACTCGCGTGCGCCACATAAGCGCTTTGTTCGGGCGATTCGACCGGGGGGTGTCGGCACGGCGTCGCCGCGGACGCGAGGGGCGGGACGACGAACCCGACGCCGACAGCGTTCGTTCTCGATACCGGCAGCGTTCGTTCGGCTCGCTTTCGATAAAGCCGAAAAGTGTCGGGGTTCGTTCGCCAGCCGGTGTCGGACACGAGGACGGACAGAACGCCGGAGACCGCAGACGAACCGGGGGGTCGATCACGAGGAGAACGTTTACGCAGAGTAAACGCCGTGCGTCTCCGGGAACAGTTCGTCGTGTGACGCGGGCTGCCAGTCCACCACTCACACCGGTCACAGAACCGCCGCAGGGACTCGTTGGCCCACCCCACCCGGGGAGCAACTGTATTCGACAGAGGCGAAAGTCGTCTGTCCCCGGTGGGGCGGCGGGCGAACACCCCTCGCGTCACTTTACGCGCCTATTGGCGTAAACCGCTCCGTCGGACGCGAGAAACGGTTTATTCAGTGGAGACGGGGGCGGGAAAAACTCCGACCGACGCCGGCCGAGGGCCCGACCCGTTGCGTCGAACGGGTGGTCACGCTCGGGGTGGCTAGTACGAACGCGGGCGCAGGCGTCCGTTTGTCATAGAAAAACAGATTTATTGTTAGCGGAGTCGTGCGGTCCTGCAATGGGCGAGGCGCCGATCCAGGCCGTCGAGCGGGCGTTCGAAGTCGTCAGGCTCCTCGAACAGCTGGACGGCTCCGGGCCGACCGAGATCGCCGACCTGATGGGGATCCACAAGACGACGGCCTACGTCTACCTGCAGTCGCTCGAAACGTGCGGATTCGTGTACAAGCAGGACGGCGAGTACCGACTGAGCTATCGCTTTCTCAGCACCGGCAACCGGCTTCGGGAACGGGATCGGATCTACCAGGCCGCACGCGACGAGGTGACACACCTGGCCGCCGAAACCGGCGAGCTACCGACGCTGGTGGTCGAGGAGAGCGACCGAGCGGTGATCCTCCACCAACAGCGGGGCGAAAACTCCCTCGAACTGGGCACGTACCCGGGGATGATGCTGCCGATGCACACCACCGCGTCCGGGAAGTGTCTCCTCGCACACCTGCCCGACGAGCGGATCGACGCCGTCGTCGACGGCGGCCTGGAAGCGGTGACGGAGCGAACGGTGACCGACGTCGACGACCTGCGAGACCGACTCGACGGCGTCCGCGAGGAGGGGTACGCCGTCGACTTCGACCAGCAGGTCGTCGGCATGGGAGTGATCGCGGCCCCCATCCTCGTCGACGACCGGCCGGTCGCGAGCCTCGGAATCGGCTGTCCGTCCAAGCGACTCCAGCGTGCGTCCTACCGGGAGGAACTGCTGCAGACGCTGTTCGAGGCCCAGGACCGGATCAGCATCAAATACCGGTACGGCCGATAGCGGCGGACGCCCGTCGGAACCGACTCGCCCCGGACGAGTGACCGACCGAAAAATTGATGTGTTATCTTTTATGCAGGTTGGGTATGGACGACACGCGTCTCGAACCGTACTACTTCCACGAGCGCGACTTCGACTCCGTCGAGGAGGCCGCCGAGTGGTTCGAGTGGGAGATTCCGGAGCAGTTCAACATCGCCGAACACGTCTGTGACCGGTGGGCGGAACAGGACGGCAATAAAGTGGCCCTGTACCTGAAAGATCCGGCGGGCGGACAGACGGCCTACTCGTTCCGTCAACTCCAGCACGACGCGAACCGGTTCGCGAACTTCCTGGCCGACCAGGGGGTCGGACGCGGCGACCGGGTCGTGGTCAACGGCAAACAGCGGGCCCAGTCGCTGATCGCCCACCTCGCCGTGTTCAAACTCGGTGCCGTCTCGGTGCCGGTGTCGGTGCTGCTCGGGACCGACGGGCTCCGTTACCGCCTCGACGACTGCGAGGCGACGGCGTTCGTCGTCGACGAGGACGCCATCGAGACGCTGCGGGCCGTCCGGGACGACGTCGACTCGCTGGAGCTGACGGTCACCATGGAGGCGTTCGACCGCGGCGACGAGGTGGCCTTCGAGGACGCGCTGGCGGGGCAGTCGCCGTCGTTCGAGACGGTCGAGACAGCCCCCGACGACGCCGCCTTCATCATCTACACCAGCGGGACGACCGGCCAGCCCAAGGGAGCGATCCACGGCCACCAGCACCTGCTCGGCGAACTGCCACAGTACCTCAGCCTGCAGGCCCACGAGACCGGCCGCGAGCAGGTCACCCGAACGATCTCGGAGTGGTCCTGGATCATGTCCCTGCCGGGGATGGTCCTGCCGGCGCTCTTCTATGGAGTTACGGTCGCGGGCTACCCCAGCAGCGGGTTCGAGCCCGAGACGGAGTTCGAGATCGTCCAGCAGTTCGGCGTCACCCATCTGAACCTCCCACCGACGGCGGTGCGGATGATGATGCAGGTCGAGGACCCGGCTGAACGGTTCGACCTGTCGAGCCTCCAGTCGTTCTCGACCGGGGGAGAGTCGGCGGGGACGACGATCATCGAGTGGGTCGAGGAGACCTTCGAGAACGCCGCCTTCATCGAGGGGTACGGGACGACCGAACTCGGTGGCGTCATCTGTGACGACCCCGCGCTGGCGGGCGCCCACCGGCTCGGCTACTTCGGGATCCCCTCGATCGGCCACGAGTTCAGGGTGCTCGATCGCGAGACCGGCGAGCCGATCGAGGAACCCGGCGAGATCGGCGAACTGGCGATGCGATACGAGGACGATCCGGCGGCGTTCATGGAGTACCTCGGGAAGCCCGAGCAGACGAACGAGACGAAGGTCGACGGCTGGGTCCACACCAGCGACCTCGTCTCCTTCGACGAGGACGGCTACTACCGATTCCACTCCAGGGACGACGACCTCATCGTCAGCTCCGGCTACCGGATCGCCCCCCGCGAGATCGAGGAGGCCCTCGACGTCCACGAGTCAGTGCAGAACGTCGGCGTCATCGGCGTTCCCCACGACACCCGCGGCGAGGTGCCGAAGGCGTTCGTCGTCCTTCAGGACGGCTACGAGCCGAGCGGCGACCTGAAGGAAGCGCTCCAGTCCCACGTCAAGGAACGGCTGGCCAAATACGAGTACCCGCGGGAACTGGAGTTCGTCGACGACCTCCCACAGACGACCACCGGGAAGATCAGGCGAACCTCGCTCCGCGAGCGGGAAGGCATCGACGGGGAGTAAGGGGGACCCGTCGGGGAACGTGAATCTATCGGCCGAGGATCACTCGTCCGCGACGCCCTCCCACTGTTTGAGTTTGTGTCGCTGGACCTTGTCGGTCGAAGTGAGCGGCAGTTCCTCGACGAACTCGATCTCGCGGGGGTACTCGTACTTCGCGAGGTTCTCCTTGACGTGTGACTGGAGTTCCTCGTTGAGCGAGTCGCTCGGTTCGTGGCCGTCGGCGAGCCGCACGAACGCCTTGGGGATCTCCCCCCGGGTCTCGTGGGGAACGCCGATGACGCCGGCCTTGAGGACGGCTCCGTGGGTGGCCAGGCTCTCCTCGATTTCGGCGGGACCGATCCGGTAGCCCGAACTGATGATCACGTCGTCCTTGCGGGTCTGGAACTTCAGGTAGCCGTCCTCGTCCTCTTTGACCAGGTCCTCGGTCAGCAGCCACCCCTCCCTGATCTTCTCGTCGGTCTTCCCGGGTTTGTTCCAGTACTCCTTCATCAGCATCGGGTCGCCCTCGTACCGGACGGCGAGTTCGCCGACCTCGCCCTGCTCGACGGGCTCTAAGGTCTCAGGGTCGAGCACCGCGAACTCGTGGCCGAGGTTGGGCGTCCCCAGGTACTCGAACTTGTGTCTCAGACCGATCTCAGGCTTGTCAGTGACGAGCGCGGGTGCCTCGGTCTGGCCGTACCCGACCGAGAACTCGGTGTTCGGGAAGGTGTCGTACAGCCACTCGGCGATGCTGTGGCCGACGTGTTCGCCGCCGGCGACGGTCTTGCGGACGCTGGAGAGGTCCCACCGCTCGCCGGGATCGTCGACCTGCATCATCATCCGCAGGCCGGTCGTCGACGTCGAGAACCGCGTCACGCCGTACTTCTCGATCAGGTCGAAGGCCGTCTCGGGTTCGAACTCCTCGCGGTCGTAGCCGAGGACCGGGCGACCGTAGAACATGTTCACCAGGACGAGGCCGTTGAACGACGCGATCCAGGACCACTCGACCACCGTGTACGCGACCGACGACTCGTCCTGGTTGCCGAAGGCGGTCGTCGTCAGGACGCCGAGCAGGTGCCGATGAGCGTGCAAGGCCCCCTTGGGCTGGCCGGTCGTCCCGCTGGTGTAGACGATGCAGGCGTCGTCCTCGGCGTCGGTGTCGACGTTGTCGAAGCGCCGGGGCTGACCCTCGAGGACGTCCCAGACGTTCTCCTCGTCGGCGCCGTCGTAGGCGCCCATCGTCAGGACGTGATCGAGGTCATCCAGGTCGTCCCGGATCTCGCGGATCGTGTCGATGGCCCCCTCGTCGGCCAGGAAGACGGTCGTCGAACAGTCGTCGAGGCGGTAGCGAAGCCCGTCCGGGCCGAGCAACACGCTCAGCGGCACCGCCACCGCGCCGAGTTTGAACGTCGCCATCGACAGGACGATCGGCTCGACGCGCTGGGAACCGTTGAAGGCGATCCGGTCGCCGCGCTCGACGCCGCGCTCCCGGAGCCCGTGGGCCAACTGGTTCGAGAGCTTGCTGATCTGCTGGAACGAGTACGCCGACGAGTCGCCGTCCAGGGATTCCTCGTACAGCGCCACGTGGTTCTTGCGGTCCGCAGCCCACCGATCACAGGCGTAGTCCGCGATGTTGAACCGTTCGGGCACCTCGTGCTCGAACTGCTCGTCGAGGTCGTCGAACGTCTCGTAGTCGTACTCGTCCCAGTCGTATGCCTCCAGGCTCGGCACGTCTGTCATTGGTGTACCCACCCCGGGACCCCATTTATTCCTTGGGGGTCGGGATCGACCGACGCCGCGGAACTCGCCCCCCGAGAGCCCGGAGAAATACCCGCCCCGGGCGGGCGTCGAAAGGGATTTATCACACACCCCGCAACGTCCGCAGATATGGGAGACGCTGTCATCGTCGACGCGGTACGCACCCCGTTCGGCAAGCACGGCGGATCGTTCCGGGAGCTCCACCCGCAGGACCTCGCCGCCGAGTCGCTCAAGGGACTGGAGGAGCGCAACGGCTTCGACCCCGGGGTCGTCGACGACGTGATCCTCGGCTGTATCACGCCTGTCGACGAACAGGCCAACAACATCGGACGGCTCGCGCCGATGGTCGCGGGGTGGGGCGACGTCGTCCCCGGGGTCCAGCTCAACCGCTACTGTGGGTCCGGCCAGCAGGCCGTCAACTTCGCCGCCGGGATGGTCGAAGCAGGGCATCAGGACGTCGTCGTCGCGGGCGGTGTCGAACACATGACCCGCGTCCCGATGGGCTCGGACGGCGACAGCCCGGGTGTGAGTGACACCTACTTCGAGCACTGGGACGAGGTGACCCACCAGGGCGAGGCGGCCGAACGGATCGCCGAGAAGTGGGACTTCACGCGCGAGGAGATGGACGAACTCGCGGTCGACTCCCAAACGCGCTGGAAGGAAGCCTGGGACGACGGCCGCTACGACGGCCAGATCGTGCCCGTCGAGACCGAGGTCGACGGCGAGGAGGTCGTCGTCGAGAAGGACGAACACCCCCGTCCCGGGACCGACACGGAGACGCTATCGGAACTGCCGCTTGCGTTCCGCGATGAGGGCAATGGCGTCCACCACGCCGGCAACTCCTCCGGCATCGTCGACGGCTCCTCGGCCGTGCTCGTCACGAGCGAGGAAGTCGCCGAGGCACACGGGTGGGAGCCGATGGCCCGCATCGTCGAGACGGAGGTCGTCGGCTGTGACCCCATCCTGATGCTCACCGGGCCCATCCCCGCCACCGAACAGATCCTCGACGAGGCGGACATGTCCATCGACGACATCGACCTGTTCGAGGTCAACGAAGCGTTCGCCTCGGTGGCCGCCGCCTGGCTCGAGGAGACCGGCGCTCCCTGGGCGAAGACGAACGTCAACGGCGGCGCAATCGCCCACGGTCACCCGCCGGGCGCGACCGGGGGCGCGCTCGTCGGCAAACTCGCCCACGAACTCCAGCGCACCGGCGCCGACTACGCCCTCTCGACGATGTGTATCGGCTACGGTCAGGGCATCGCCACCATCATCGAACGGGTCTGAGTCGCGGCGCTTGGGGCGGCGGTTACTCGACCGGCCGGTAGTAGGCGACGCCGTCGACGACCTCGCCCTCGATCCGATCGGTTCGTTCGAGATGGGCGACCGCACTCATGATCTCCGGAACCATGTACCGGAGGTCGTGGTCCCCCTTGATCGCGTCGACGACCGAGGCGACCGTCGAGTAGCCCTCGCCGACGAGACGGTCGACCTGGTCGAGGCGCCCCTGGAGGCTGTTGCGGTCGCGCTCGACGTACTCGGCGAGGGCGTCGTGGACCGGGCCGTGCCCGGGGTAGACGCGGTCGACCGACAGCGACTCGAACCGATCGAGGCTCCGAAAGAAGGCCGCGACCGCCTCGCGATAGCCGTCGTCGTTGCCGTCGTGGATCAGCGCCGAGCGGAGCGGCGGGAGCGCCATGTCCCCGGAGAACAGCCCCCGCTCGTCCCCGAGGTCGGTGACGTAACAGAGGTGATCGGCCTGATGGCCGGGCGTGTGCACTGCACGGACCGAACGCCCGCCGACGTCGAACCGTTCCCCGGGTTCGACCCACACGTCGACGGCGTCGAGCGGGAGCAGCCCCTGGGCGCGTTCGAGCGACTCGACGGCTGCCTCGACGGCCCACTCCAGGCGTTCGCCCTCGAAGCCACCGCGACGGAGGTTCCGGCGGACGCGCTCGCCGACCCGGTCGGGGTCCCGGTCGAGACGATCGCGGGCACTCGCGGGTGCATACAGGGTTGGATCCCCGGCCTCGACGAACGCCGGCACCGAGCCGGTGTGATCGGGGTGCGGGTGAGTCACGAGCAGGTGGTCGACATCCTCCATGTGGTGCCCCCACTTCGCGAGGGATCGTTCGACGTCGGCGGCGCTGTCGGGCATACCCGTGTCGACCGCGATCGGCTCGTCCCCTTCGACGAAAAACGACGCGACGTGGCCGGGCGGGAGGGGGATCGAGGCCTCGATCCGCCGGACGGTCGCCCCTCGATCGTTCATGTGTTCCCGCCCTCGTCCAACCGTTTAATCGGTTTCGGACGATGGCGGAACGGGGCCGGGGACCCCGCCCGGGCGCGTCTTCGATATAGTCGAAATTCGGGTCGCAGGCGCGACGCGCCAAACCGGCCGGAGCTGTGCCCTCCCACGCATCCGACCCTGTCCGACATACTCGGCAGGAAAGTGACTGCGCGTCGACCGAAACCGGGGCAAACCGGGCGAGGCGGCTGCACAATACTTATCATTCGACAGAGGATGGTGTGGAGTATGAGTTCCGTAGAGCCGTTGGCCGAGCCCGTCCGCGTGTCGGTCTCGAACGTCGGCGGGATCGACCAAACCACCGTCGAGTTCTCGCCCGGCATCACCATCCTCGCCGGGCGTAACGCCACCAACCGTACCTCCCTGCTGCAAGCGATCATGGCCGCTCTCGGCAGCGAAAACGTCTCGCTGAAGGGCGACGCCGCCGAGGGCCAGGTCAGCCTCGAACTCGGCGAGGACACCTACACCCGCACGCTCGACCGCGACGGCGACCGCATCCGCACCGGCGGCGATCCCTACCTCGACGACCCCGAACTCGCCGACCTCTTTGCCTTCCTGCTGGAATCCAACGAGGCCCGTCGGGCCGTCGCCCGCTCCGAGGACCTCCGCGAGTTGATCATGCGGCCCATCGACACCGACGCCATCCAGGCCGACATCCAGCGCCTCGAAGCCGAAAAGCGCTCGATCGACGAGCGCCTCGACGAACTCGAACGCCGCCAGCGCCGCCTTCCCGACCTCGAACAGCAACGCACCGACCTCCAAGACCGCATCGAACAGAAAGAGACGGAACTCGCGGATCTCGAAGCCGAAATCGAGGCCTTCGACGCCGACGTCGACGACACCCGCGACGATCAGGCCCAACTCGACGAGAAGTTCCAGCAACTCCGGGACGCCCGCACCGACCTCGAGGACGTTCGCTTCACCATCGACACCAAAACCGACAGCCTGGAGGCTCTCGAAAATCGTCGGGACGACCTCGAAGCCGAACGCGAGGAGATGCCCGACTCACCCATGGGCGAGGTCCAATCGCTGGACGAGGAGATCGACCGCCTGCGCTCGCAACTCCAGGACGTCAACGCCACCATCTCGGAACTCCAGACGGTCGTCCAGTTCAACGAGGAGATGCTCGATGGGACTGACGGCGACGTCGCCGCCGCCCTTCGCGGTGACGAA
>Ga0207720_100574_pt1 | contig 22740 bp, 16 predicted proteins | sample A23P2SouthBayCA_2_FD_187751 | JGI IMG/M metagenome (GOLD analysis project Ga0207720, IMG submission 187751) | Aerobic enrichment media microbial communities from Eden Landing Ponds, California, USA - A23 E3 (2) (SPAdes) | ecosystem: Environmental > Aquatic > Marine > Unclassified | place...
TCGCCCGCTACTGGATGGAGAACTCCACCAGCCGCGAAATCGTCGCCAACGAGGTCGGCTACGTCCCGCTCGGCGAGGACGAGCAACAGGAGATGCTCGATACCCTCAACGCCGCCATCGAGGAAGCTAACTAGCGCTCTCTCGATAGAATCAGCTAACGAAGCGCTTTTTCACACACCACGATTCAATCCAACCAATGAGCACAGATGACCTCGAAACCGATCTCACGCGGAACACGGAGAACGCTCCGCGTGAGCTACTGACGCGGTCGTTCTTCTTCCTGTGCGCGGCGCTGTCCGTCGTGACGACCCTCAGTATCGTCGGGCTCCTCATCACGGAGGCGGCCAAGTTCTTCACGCTGACGGCCTCGCTGATGGGAGTGACGGGAGAGACGGCGTCTATCGTCGACTTCCTCACCGGAACCACGTGGCAGATACACAGCCAAGAGTTCGGCGTGCTGGCGCTCGTGTCGGCGACGCTGATGGTCACTATCGGGTCGGCCGTCATCGCGCTCCCGCTCGGCGTCGCCACCGCCATCTACCTCAGCGAGTACGCGAGCGCGCAGGCCCGGTCGATTCTCAAGCCGGCGCTGGAAATCCTCGCGGGCGTCCCGACCGTCGTCTACGGCTTCTTCGCGCTTATCTACATCACCCCGGCGCTGGAAGTCGTCTTCCCCGACATCGGGACGTTCAACATGCTGTCTGCGAGCATCGTCGTCGGTATCATGATCATCCCGATGGTCGCCTCCATCAGCGAGGACGCGATGTCCGCCGTCCCCGACGAACTCCGGCAGGCGGGCTACGGCATGGGCGCGACGAAGTTCGACGTGTCGACCGGCATCGTCGTCCCTGCCGCGCTCTCCGGCATCTTCTCCTCGTTCATCCTCGCGCTCTCGCGCGCCATCGGGGAGACGATGGCCGTCACCGTCGCCGCGGGCGCGCAGGCGAAGTTCCTCAACCCGCTGAACCCCGCGTCGTACCTCGAAGGCGCGCTCCCGATGACCGCCGCGATGGTCCAGCTTCTCACCGGTGACATCACCGGCGGCGGGCTGGCCTACCGCAGTCTGTTCGCCATCGGCCTCGTGCTCTTCGTCATCACACTCGTCATGAACGTCATCAGCGACTACGTCTCGCGGCGTTACCGGGAGGCCTACTGAGATGGCGACCGACACCGACACCGACTACATCGACAGCTTCGGACAGGTCAGCCGAACCACCGGAACCGTCTTCCGGTATCTGCTGTTGGGCGCGACGATGTTCGGCATCGTCACGCTCGCTGTCCTCCTCGTCTACGTCGCAAACGACGCGATTCGCCCGCTCACCGCCGACCTCGGCTGGCACCTCACCTTCTTCCTGACGCTCGTCGTCCCCACGGCGGTCGTCGTCGGCTATCTCGCCCGGCGCAACGTGCCAGCGCTCAAACTCGGCGGCATGGTCGTCGGGATGCTCGCCGTCTCCCTGATGTTCAGCGGCGGCGTCGCCGTCGTCTTCGTCGACATCATCCCGCCGCTGACCGGTCTCTCGTACGTCGTCGGTCTCCTCGTGCCGGCGGCGCTCGTCGTCGTCCTGACGAGGTACGAACAGCGGATTTCCTTCACCCTCCGCGTCGCCGCGACCGGAGCCGCGTTCATCCTCTCGCTCGTCGGCGTGCCGGGCTACTTCCACAGCGTCCCCGAAATCGTCCGCCAACTCCCCGTGGTCCCCGCCGACTGGATGATTCTGACGCTCGTCCTCGGGGGCGTGACCGCGGTCGTCGTCGGCCAGTACGTCGCTCGAATCCGCGAAGACACCACGGCCGGCCTCGCGGCGGGGGCGTCCGCGCTCCTCTTAACCGGCCTCGCGGCCGTCGTCGGCCCGACGCTGGGCGTCGACGCGAACGCCGCCGCCGTCGTCACGTCGGTCGGGTTCGTTCCCACGGTGGCCTACGCCGGCGGCGCGGCGGTCACCCGCGAACGGGAGCGAATCGGCCTCCTACTCGCGGCCGTCGTCATCGGCGGCTCGCTCGTCGGCGCGGTCGCGGTCGACGCGCTCGGCTTCGCCGGCCCGCAGTCGTGGGTCGACTGGCAGTTCCTCACGAGCGCCCACAGCGGGTCCGCGGAGAACGCCGGTCTCTACCCGGCCATCGGCGGCTCCATCCTGCTGATGGCGACGGTCGCCGCCCTCTCGTTCCCGCTCGGCGTCGGCGCGGCGGTGTACCTCGAAGAGTACGCCCCCGACAACGCCTTCACCCGATTCATCGACGTGAACATCTCGAACCTCGCCGGCGTCCCCTCGGTCGTCTACGGCCTGCTCGGACTCGGCGTGTTCGTCACCTACCTCGGCCAGCCCACGGGAACGGTCATCATCGGCGGCGCGACCCTCGCGCTCCTCATCTTGCCCATCGTCATCATCTCCTCGCGCGAGGCGATTCGGTCGGTCCCCAGCGATATGCGGCAGGCGTCCTACGGCATGGGCGCGACGCGCTGGCAGACCGTGAAGAACGTCGTCCTCCCGGAGGCGTTCCCCGGCATCCTGACCGGGACCATCCTCGCGCTCGGCCGGGCCATCGGCGAGACCGCGCCGCTCATCATGATCGGCGCGCCGAACGTCCTTTTCACCCTGCCGACCGAGCTCACCTCGAAGGTGAGCGCGATGCCCCTGCAGGTGTACGCGTGGTCCAGCCTGTTCGCCAGCGAGGACTTCTACACGAAGGCCGTCCCGGCGGGCGTCGTCGTCCTCCTGGCGGTCCTCCTCGCCATGAACTCCATCGCCATCGTCCTGCGCAACAAGTTCGAAAGTGGAAACTGAACGTCACCAATGAGCCAAAGAGACAATGCATCCGAGGGAGAACAGCAAGCCATGAACGGAACAGAGGACCCGACGAACGACGAGATGCTCGTCGAAACCGACGTGAGCGACGGGCTCTCTGCGTCGGCGAACTCGGTGAGCCGGGGCGCCGAGACGGTCATCAGCTCGGAGAACATCAACGTCTGGTACGGAGACGACCAGGCGCTCACCGACATCACGATGGAGATTCCCGAAAACAGCGTGACCGCCATGATCGGTCCCTCCGGCTGTGGGAAGTCCACGTTCCTCCGCTGTATCAACCGCATGAACGACCTCATCGACGTCGCCCGCGTCGACGGCCGACTCACGCTCCGGGGCAAGAACGTCTACGACGACGACGTCGACCCCGTCGCGCTCCGCCGCCGCGTCGGCATGGTGTTCCAGAAGCCGAACCCGTTCCCGAAGAGCATCTACGAGAACGTCGTCTACGGTCTGAAGATTCAGGGCGTCGACGCCGACTACGACGAAGTCGTCGAGGAGTCGCTCAAGCGCGCCGCCCTCTGGGACGAGGTGAAAGACCGCCTCCACGAGTCCGGGCTCGACCTCTCCGGCGGCCAACAACAGCGCCTCTGTATCGCCCGCGCCATCGCGACCGACCCCGAGGTGTTGCTCATGGACGAGCCCGCGTCGGCGCTCGACCCCGTGGCGACCTCCCAGATCGAAGACCTCGTCGAAGAGCTCGCCGAGGACTACACGGTCGTCATCGTCACCCACAACATGCAACAGGCCGCGCGCATCTCCGACAAGACCGCCGTCTTCCTCACCGGCGGCGAACTCGTCGAGTTCGACGACACCCAGAAAATCTTCGAGAACCCCGAGAGCCAGCGCGTCGAAGACTACATCACCGGCAAGTTCGGATAGCCCTCGTCCGCGCTCGCGAATTTTCGGGTTGTGAGACGTTCGATTCACGCCTCCCGAGCGACGCCCACGCCCCGCCGTCGCGAATTTGACACGGTCGTTCGGGACGTTCCGACGGCTCGACCACCGGAACCATCACAAGGAATTTGACTTCGCCTGTCGGAACGTCACGTATGGCTAGAAACACGTACCAGTCTCGCCTCGACCAGCTCGAAGAGGACGTGTTGTACCTCAGCGAACTCACCGCCGAACGGGTCCGATACGCCCTCGACGCGCTCGAAGACAAAGACGAGCAGAAGGCACAGGAAGTCATCGAGGGAGACCGCGAAATCAACCGCATCTACCTCGACTTGGAACAGGACTGCATCGACCTGCTCGCGCTCCAACAGCCGGTCGCGGGCGACCTGCGATTCATCGCGGCGTCGTTCAAGATTATCACCGACCTCGAACGCATCGGCGACCTCGCGACCAACCTCGCGCAGTACGCCATCGACGCCCAAAACGACGTGTACGCGGAGGTCGACATCCGCCGCATCGGCGACGCCGCCCTCGACATGGTCGACCAAGCGATGGACGCCTACGAGGCCGAAGACACCGAGCTCTGCCGCTCCGTGGCCGAGCGCGACGACAACCTCGACACGATGTGTGACAACGCTTCCCAGAGCATCGTCCGCGACCTCATGAGCGGCGACGACTTCGAGGGCGACGGCGACCTCGACCCCGAGTCCGCCCTCGTCGACGTCCGCCGACTCCTGCTCACGGTGCGCGACCTCGAACGCATCGGCGACCACGCCGTCAACGTCGCGGCGCGGACGCTCTACATGATAGACAACGACGACTCACTGCTGTTCTGAGCGGGCGTCTCAAACCGACGCGTCGCTGTCTTCTTCGAAAATTGGGAGAGAGACGCGACCGCAGAGCGCCGACCGTCGGGCTTACTGGAAGCCGATGCGGCCGCCGTCGCGGGTGTCGGGCGACAGCCCCTCGCGGGAACCGCCCTTGAACTGGTCTTGGATGTCCTCGTAGTAGCGCATCAGGTCCTCGGTGATGGTCGGGCGGACCGACTCCATCGCCTTACGGAAGTGGCGCATCTCGATTTCCTCGGCGTCGTCGTCCTCGCGGAGCGCCTCGATGGCCGCCTCGCGGCAGATGGATTCGAGGTCGGAGCCGACGTAGCCGTCGGTTATCTCCGCGATTTCGCGGAGGCTCACGTCGGGGGCGAGCGGGCTCTCCTGCGTGTGGATGTCGAGAATCTGCTCGCGGCCCTCCTCTGCGGGCTGGCCGATGAGCACGAGGCGGTCGAACCGGCCCGAGCGGATGAGCGCGGGGTCGATCATGTCCGGGCGGTTGGTCGCCGCGATGACCATGACGTTGCCCGCGTCCTCGAGGCCGTCTAACTCCGTCAGGAGCTGGTTGACGACGCGCTCGGAGACGTTGTTGCCCATGTCGTTGCCGCGGGCCGGGGCGAGCGCGTCCAGCTCGTCGAAGAAGATGATGGTCGGCGAGACCTGCCGCGCCTTGCGGAACGTCTGCCGAATCGCCTTCTCCGACTCGCCGACCCACTTCGACAGCAGCTGCGGGCCGCGAACCGAGATGAAGTTCGCGTTCGTCTCGTTGGCGACGGCCTTCGCTATCAGGGTCTTGCCCGTGCCGGGCGGCCCGTAGAGGAGCACGCCCTTCGGAGCCTCGATGCCCATCCGCTGGAACTTCTCGGGGGTCGTCAGCGGCCACTCGACGCTCTCTTGGACCTTCTGTTTGGGCCCTTCGAGACCGCCCACGTCCTCCCACGTGACCTTGGGAATCTCGACGAGCACCTCGCGCATCGCCGAGGGTTCGACCTCGCCGAGCGCGCCGCCGAAGTCGTCGTTCTTGACGACCATGCGGTCGATGAGGCTCGGCGGGATGTCCTCCCTGTCGAGGTCGATTTCGGGGAGGTAGCGCCGGAGCGCCTTCATCGCGGCCTCCTTGGTCAGCGCCTCGATGTCCGCACCGACGAAGCCGTGGGTGTCGTCGGCGAGGTCGTCGAGGTCCACGTCGTCCGAAAGCGGCATCCCGCGGGTGTGAATCTGGAGGATCTCCTTGCGGCCCTCCTCGTCAGGCACGCCGATTTCGATTTCGCGGTCGAACCGGCCGGGACGGCGGAGCGCGGGGTCGACCGAGTCGACGCGGTTCGTCGCCGCGATGACGATGACTTGGCCGCGGGCTTCGAGCCCGTCCATCATCGTCAAGAGTTGGGCGACGACCCGGCGTTCGACCTCGCCGGTCACGTCCTCGCGTTTGGGCGCGATGGAGTCGAGTTCGTCGATGAAGATGATGCTCGGCGACTCCTCTTTGGCGTCCTCGAATATCTCGCGGAGCTGTTGTTCGGACTCGCCGTAGTACTTCGAGATGATTTCCGGCCCTGCGATAGAGAAGAAACTCGCCGAGGTCTCGTTGGCGACCGCGCGGGCGAGAAGCGTCTTCCCGGTGCCCGGCGGACCGTGGAGCAACACCCCCTGCGGGGGCTCGATGCCCAGTTTCTTGAATATCTGGGGGTGTTTCATCGGCAGTTCGACCATCTCGCGGACGCGCTGAATCTCGTTTGTCAGCCCGCCGATGTCCTCGTAGGTGATGCCGCCGCCGGCCTTCTCGAAGCCCGAGATGGGCTCCTCGCGGAGCTCGACGTCGGTGTCCTCGGTGACGAGGACGACGCCGTCGGGCTTCGTCTCGACGGCGATGAGCGGAATCGCCTGTCCGGGCGACCGCATAAACGGGTGGTTCGTGCTCGACATCACCGGGACGATGTCGCGTTCGACCACGGGGCGTTTGAGAATCTGCCGTTTGACCATGCCGGCCGCGTCGGACCCGAACTGGACGCTCGCCTCCTCTGGCGGCGCCAACACGAGCTTGTCGGCCTTCGTGGCCTCTGCCTTGCGGATGGTGACCCGCTCTCCGATGCCCACGTCGGCGTTCTGCCGCGTGAACCCGTCGATGCGGACCGTATCCGTGTTCCAATCCTGCCGGTCTGCCCGCCACACCTTCGCGGCGGTCGTCTTTCCTCCCTCGATCTCGATGATGTCTCCCGGCGAGAGCTTGAGATGGAGCAAGGTGTCCGGATCAAGACGGGCGATACCGCGCCCCGAGTCGTTCGGGTACGCTTTCGCCACTTCGAGTTGGACTTCGTTCATGATTACCTCGCGGGGATGCTGATACCTGTGAGAGGCCATCGGATAAGTCCTTCCCCGGTCGGCCCGAGGCGACGTCCTCTCGTGGTTACAGCCTAGCACACCGTAGGGCGGGCGGCTACTAATCCCTACCGACTGGACAGGGGACGGCACGTCGATGGCCGGCGTTTTTACGCTCGAACACGACGGTTCACGCATGCGACTCCTCGCGTTCGACGGCCGGATGGGTGCCAGCGGCGACATGCTCCTCGGCGCGCTCGTCGCCGCCGGTGCCGACCCGTCCGTCCTCTCGCCCGTCGAAGACGCCCTCGACGTGACCTACCGCGTCCACGAGGTCGACAAAAACGGTATCCTCGCGACCAAGGTGGACGTGCTCCTCGCGGAGGCCGACGGGGGCGACCCCCGCGGCGAGGGCCACGCCGACGACCACCGACACCAGCCCGAAACCGAGGACGGTGACGATGACGAGCACGGCGAGGGCGACGGAGACGACGAGGGTGGCGTCGACGCCGGGCACAGCCACCAGCACCAGTACCGTCGGCACGACCACGCCCGCGGCGAGAGTGCACACTCTCACGACCACGACCACGCACACTCTCACGACCACGACCACGACGACCCCACTCACGCCGAGGGACACGGCCCGCATCGGACCTATCCCGAGGTCGTCGACCTCGTCGAGTCGATGGACGTGCCCGCGGGCGTCGTCGCGGACGCGACGGCCATCTTCCGCGTGCTCGGCGAGGCCGAGGCCGAGGTCCACGGCACGGCCCTCGACGCGACGCACTTCCACGAGGTCGGCGCGGACGACGCCATCGCCGACGTGGTCGGCGTCTGTCTCCTCCTCAACGACCTCGGCGTCGACCGCGTCGTCACCGGCCCGGTCGCCGTCGGCGGCGGCGAAGCCGAGATGAGCCACGGAACCTACCCGGTCCCCGCCCCCGCCGTGGTCAACATCGCCGCGGCGGCCGACTGGTCGGTCCGCGGCGGCCCCATCGAGGCCGAACTCCTCACCCCCACGGGCGCGGCCATCCTCGCGCACCTCGCCGAGGGCGTCGAGACGCTCCCGTCGATGTCGGTCGAGTCGTCCGGCTACGGGGCCGGCGGTTGGGACTTCTCGGACCATCCGAACGTCCTCCGCGCGGTCGTCGGCGACGGCGGCTCGCGGCTCGTCCGCGACGAGATTTCCGTCCTCGAAACGAACCTCGACGACGCGACGCCCGAGGTCCTCGGCGGGCTACAGGAGACCCTCAAAGACGCCGGCGCGCGCGACGTGACCATCGTCCCGACGACGATGAAGAAATCCCGCCCCGGCCACCTCGTCAAGGTCGTCGTCAAGCCCGAAGACGCCGAGCGCGTCGCCTACCGCCTCGCGGTCGAGACCGGCACGCTCGGAATCCGCGAGCACGGCGCGGGCCACCGCTGGACCGCCCGCCGCGAGTTCGAGACGGCGACGCTCGACGTCGACGGCGACGACTACGAGGTGAGTGTCAAGGTCGGAAGCGACGCCGACGGCGTCGTCTACGACCGAAGCGCCGAGTACGACGACGCGCTCGCCGTGGCGAACGAGACCGGCCTCCCGGTCCGCGAGGTCATGCGCCGCGCCGTCGACGCGGTGGCGTCGGACGACGCCGACTGAGCGATTCGCGGGGCTCACCGTCCGAGACGCTTCGCCAAAAAACCGTTCGTGGCCGCCCCGTCAGGTCACTTCTCGTTGAACTGCGGCCGGGAGTTGAACGGCGCGAACGTCCCCGCGGAGTTGTTGACGTGGACCCACGCGTGGAGGCCCCAGTGGCCCGCCGCGAAGCCCCACACGCCGTCGTCGCCGTCACCGTGGAACAGGTCCGGGAACGGTCCTCCGTAGTTCGGCGCTTCGTCGAACAGGTACTCTGCCGCGCCGAGGATGAGTTCCTCCTTGCCGTTGCCCTCGTTTTTGCCGTAGACGAGCGCGGCGGGCTTGGTGATATCGACCTCGTCGTCGTAGTTCTCGATGACGTAGTTCTCGTTCACGTAGTGGTAGCCCATGCCCGGTACGAACGGACTGGCGAGGACGTAGCCGTCCGCGATTGCCTTCCGAACGTCGGCGTACTTGGACGTGGCCGCCCGGACCGACGCGAGTTCGCGCTGGAGCGCCCCGCGGTGCGCCGCCGCGGGCGCGGCGAACGCGCCGACCGAGAGCGCGCCGACGCCGAGTGCCTTCAGATACCTCCGTCGCCCGAGTTCGGGGGTGCGTGATGTGCTCATGCGGCACTGGATACGCACCGGAAGAACGTAGGTATGAATCGGGCACGGTGCGTCTCATAAACCGAGAGTCGCGTTAATGTCGTTTTTTGTGAGCCGACCACTCGAACGCGGGTCCCTCAAACCGGTCGCGTAGAGCCCCGTTAGGCGGCCGTTAACGTCGTCGAAACCGCCGACGTGGACGCTCACTCCTCGCGCGAGCGGTGTTCGTCCAGCGCCTCGTCGATGCTCAGTTCGCCGCCGGCGACGCGCCGGGCGAGCCCCTCGTCGATGGTGCGGTTGTCCTCGGACGCCTCCCGCGAGCGCGCCTTGATGCGCGTGAGTTCGCCCTCGGTCGGCTCTATCTCGCGGGACTCGATGCGCTCGCCGCCCCGGCGGGCGATGTTCACCGCGGCGAGCACGTCGCCCATGCCGCGCGCGCCGCTTCCGAGGTACGGCGTCGTCCCGGTCTCGTCGACGAGTTCGACCGCGACGCCGTCGAGTTCGTTGATGAGCTTCGCGCCCTGCAGGCGCGCGCCGTCGCCGATGCGGACCACGGGGTCGACCGCGTCGTCGGTCTCCTCTCGGATGACGTCGACGGCGTCCGAAAGCGGGACGTGGAACGCGGCGACGACCGTCTCGCCCGAGAGGACCGCGATGCCCGGTCTGGTTCCGGGGTCGACGCCGACGACGGTCTGTCCGCCGTCGCCGCGGAGGCTCGCGAGCGCCTCGTCGACGGCGCGGCGCACGTCGTCGCCCGTGGCGGTCACGCGGCTCACGCCGGCGTCGACGTCGTCGACGTCATCGTCCGGGCCGGTGAGGAGGACCCGTGCCCGCTCGGGCAGAGGGTCACCCGGTTCGACGGTCGTAAACGTGACACCTCGGCTCCGGAGTTCGGACACGGCCTCGTGGTAGAGGTCGAAATCGGCGGTGGCGACGACTATCACGGGCAGTCTTTGGCGGCGGCGACGAATAAAGCGTCGTGCGTGGTCTCTCGCGTCGGCCGCGGCCCGGCGTCGAGGCGGCGGTCGGTCGCGCGACTGCGAGTTCCCCCGAGGCCGCCCGCGGCGACCGGGGTCTTTTTCGGCCGGTGGCACTCACCACCAGACGTGACAGAGTCAGTCTCCACCGGCTGTGACGCGCTCGACGACCTCCTCGACGGCGGGTTCGAACGCGGCACCGTCACGCAGGTGTACGGTCCCTCCGCGGCCGGCAAGACGAACGTCGCGCTCTCGGCGGCGGTCCGGGTCGCCGCCGCGGGCGGCACCGTCGTCTACATCGACACCGAGGGCCTGTCGGTCGACCGCTTCCAACAGCTCGCGGAGGCGGTCGCCCCCGAGGACGTGGAGTCTGTGACCTCGCGGCTGATGATAAGCGAGGCGTACGATTTCGAGGACCAAGAACAGGCCGTCCGCGACGCCGAGGAGTTCGCCGCCAGCGCCGACCTCATCGTCCTCGACTCGGCGACCGGCTTCTACCGACTGGAACGGACCGCCGAGGGTGACGGCGGCGAGGCGCTTCGCCGGGTGACACGGCAGGTCACGCACCTGCTGTCGCTGGCGCGCAAACACGACCTCGCGGTCGTCCTGACGAACCAGGTGTACGCCGACCCCGACACCGACCGGACGCGCGCGCTCGGCGGCCACACCCTCGAACACTGGACCGGGACCGTCGTCCGCCTCGACCGCTTCCGCGGCGGCAACCGCCGGGCGACGCTGGAAAAGCACCGCGCGAAACCCGCCGGGGAGACGGCGACGTTCAAGATAACCGACCGCGGGCTCTCCGCGGCAGACGTGTAGAAAAAGGTCGACGCGACCGGGCGGACGACCCGACCGAATCCCGCTTCTATCTTCAGTTTGCGTTTCCTCTCGGGCGCGCCGGTGAGCGCCGGGCGACTGCGTTACAGCTCGTTGAGCTTGCGGCGCAGTTGGCCGCGGTAGCGCTCGTCGGCCTCGAAGCCCTTGACTTCGAGCACGTTGCGTTCGAGCTTGTCGAGCGCGACGTGGAACGCGTGTTGGGCGCCGTAGCCCTCGCCACTGCCGGCCAGTTGCCCGTGGCTCGTGCGGAGCCGAATCTGGCACTGGATGAGCGGCGTGCCGCGGAGTTTCTCTTTGTGCTCGTGGAAGCGGACGTGGGCGTGGAGCACGCTCATCCGCTGGTACTTGTCCGCGACTTCGGTGATAGCCGAGTTGATGTCGGCGCGGCTCAGCGTTTCGAGGAGGCCGATGTTCGTGACCTGCACGTCCATCTGCTCTTCTTCGGTGTAGGTGAGCGCGCGGAGCACGTCGGTCTTGGTCACCACGCCGAGCACCTCGCCGTCGTCGTCGGCGGGCGTGACGACGAGCCCGGCGATACCGTGTTCCAGCATGCGCGCGACAGCGTCGCGGACGCTCTCTTCGGGGGTCGCCGTGCGCGCCGGACTGGTCATCAGGTCGTAGACCGGGAGGTCGAGCATCCGGTCGGTGTCGCCGCGGCGGTCCTGTTTGCCCTGCCGACCCTCGTCGCGCACCATGAACTCGACGAGGTCGTAGGTGGTCAGGATACCTTCGAGGCGGCCCTCGTCGTTGACGACCGGCAACCGCGAGACGCCGTGTTCGCGGAGGCGGTTGATGGCCTGCCCGAGGTGGTCGCGCTCGCCGACGGTGACCACGTCGTCGGTGTAAATCTGCTCGACGGTCAGCGCGTCGAGGTTATCGAGGACGGCTTCGAGGATGGCGTCCTGCGTGATGATGCCGTACTGTTTTTCGCCCTCGTAAACCGGCGCGACCTTCGTGTCGCCCTCGACGAGCATGCGCGCGACCTCGCGCACGTTCTCGTGACGGTCTATCTTGGGGACGGCCTTCGTCAGCGCGGCCGCTTTGGTGTTGTCTTCGACGTGCGAGTTGATGAGCTGTTTCTCACCGATGACGCCCGCGTACTCGCCGTCGTCCTGAACGATGATGCCCTTAGGGTTTTCCCGCTCGAAGATGGAGCGGACTTTGCCTAATCGCTCGTCAACGTCGACCTCGATGAAATCAGGAGTGGCGATATCAGCAATATCCATAATACATCCTTACATACAACGCCTCGTCTCTTGAAGGTTCGTCCCGTTTCCATCCGCGAGGAAGGACCGAAATCGCAAGGCCACGACGGGGCTGAAGGGGCGAATTCCGCCGGCAGACGGCCTGTGACTATTGGTAACACGTCTATTTCGGTGAATGTCGCCGTTTCTCGCCGACGCGTCGGCCGGGGATGCCGGCCGCGAGGGGCAGTACTCTCATTCGGTTGTCAGCCGTTGCGGGGTCACTTCGGGGGCGTGTCGGTCTAACTCCCCCGCCGAAAGCGAACTAGCTAGACCCCTGAATCCGGCGGTAGTTCGGGCCTAACCGGCCGAGTCACATCATCTAGTCGCTCCATACTTACAGCCGTTCCTACCGTTCAGTATTTCCAGAGAATGGCGTCTCCTGACAAGAATTCCCAGACTGATCGCCGCGATGGCGAAGAATCGTCCCGAGCAGACGGTGGCACCGCCGAACTGGTCCCCACGACCGGTCCGAAGGCGATGGCCGCCCGCGCGGGTGAACTCCCGGTCCCCGCGTCGGACCGCATCGAGTACGGCCCCGTCGACGACCCCGTCGAAGGCGGGCCGGAAGACGAGGACCGCCCGGAAACGCTCCGGGAGGCCGTCCTCCGCGAAGTGAAGGCGTTCTTCGCCGACATCGACGACGAGACGGCGTTCGCGCCCGCGCCCTCCGAGGCGTTCATCGAAGACAAGTTCTTCGACTTCGCGTTCCTCGACGGCGTCGAGACCGTCGACCACTATTGGGTGAACAAGCCCTTCGCGTTCGTCTCCATCCTGTACGACCACGAGAAGCGCGAACACCGGTACCACGTGAGCGAGCCGCGCCTCGACGCCTTCGAGGACTTCGTGCGCGAGGACCTGACGAAGATTCTGCGCAACAGCCTGCTGTACCGCGACCTCGACGCCGACGGCGACCGCGAGGAGGTCTTCGACGACGAGGCCCGCGAGATAATCTCCGAACACGCCGCGACGGTCGAAGACGGGTCGCTCTGGAAGCTGTTTTACTTCCTGCTTCGGGACTTCATTCACTTCGGCCGCATCGACCCCGTGATGCGGGACCCCGGCATCGAAGACATCTCCTGTGACGGCGACGACGTGCCCGTCTACGTCTTCCACAGCGTCTATCGGGACGTGCCGACGAACGTCGTCTTCGACGACGGCGACCTCTCGTCGTTCACCATCCGCCTCGCGCAACGCGCAGGCAAGCAGGTCACCGTCTCCGACCCGCTCGTCGACGCGAGCCTCCCGGACGGCTCCCGCGTCCAGTTGACCCTCGGCTCCGACATCGCTACCCGCGGGTCGAATTTCACCATCCGGAAGTTCTCGGACGTGCCGCTGTCGCCGGTCGACCTCGTGCGCTGGAACACCTTCAGCGTCGAGCAGATGGCGTACTTCTGGCTCGCCATCGAGAACAACCGCTCTCTCATCTTCGCGGGCGGCACGGGCTCCGGGAAGACCACCTCGATGAACGCGGTGTCGTTCTTCGTCCCCGGCCACGCGAAGGTCGTCTCCATCGAAGACACCCGCGAAATCACGCTCCCGCACGACAACTGGATTCAGTCGGTCACCCGCGACACGTTCACGGCCGACGGCCGCGGCGAGGTGTCGATGTACGCGCTCCTGCAGGCGGCGCTCCGACAGCGCCCCGAGTACCTGCTGGTCGGCGAGATTCGCACCGAAGAGCGCGTCGCGCTGACGTTCTTCCACTCCATCGCCACGGGCCACACCGCGTACACGACGTTCCACGCCGACTCCTCGGAGGGCGTGGTCCACCGCATGCGCAACGAGCCCCTCGGCGTGCCCGCCCAGATGCTCTCGGACCTCGACATCATCTCGGTGCAAAAGCAGATTCACCTCGACGGCGACCGGACCCGCCGAAACATGGCCGTCACCGAAATCGCCGGCGTCGACGACGACGGCGAGGTCGAACTCCGCGACGTGTTCAAGCGCAACCCCGAGAACGACGCCCACGAGCGCGTCGGCGACTCGGTCGTCCTCGACGAAATCGCCGCCGAGCGCGGCTGGACGAACGCCGACCTGCAGTACGAACTCGACATCCGCGCCGACGTGCTCCGGTACATCGCCGCCTCGGGCGTCGACGACTACCTGACGGTGTCGGCGATGATTCGCCGCTTCGAGCGGGACCGCGAAGGGCTCCTCGCGCACGTCTACGCCGAGACCTCGCTGGTCTCCGTCGACGAGGACGGCGAAGACGCCGAGGACGGCGAGCGCGACGAGCGCGACGGCCCGACGGACGACCTCGACGACGACGAAATCGAGGTCTCGCCCGAGACCGAGCGACTCCTCGCGGACCTGTTCGACATCGAGTTAGAGGACGACGCGGACGGTGACGAGACGACCGACGCCGCCGAGGCGGAGGCCGCCCCCGCACCCGCCGCCGAACGCGATGCCGCCGCCCCCGACGCCTCCGACACCCCCGGCGAGCCCGACGATGTCGGGACTGACTGGGAGGTCGTCGGTGACGACGCTGAGACCGGCGCAGACGCCGCCGAAGCCGATTCCACAGTCGTCGCAGACACCGTCGAGTTCGACGATATCGCGGAGGCCGGCCCCGGGCCGGCCGATGACGCCACGGACACCTCAGACGACTCAGATGCCTCGGACGACGACGAAATCGTGACCAACGACGAAACCGTGACCGACGACGACGACGACCGGGAGGCCGACGATGCCCGCTGACTCGTCGGCGTCGGTTCCCCTGCCCGACTACGAGGTCGAGCAGTACTTCCCGCGCGAACACTTCGACGAGTCGCCCGAGGACGTCGAGCGACTCCGCCAGCGCTACGGCTACGTCCGCACGTACTTCAAGCGCCACCCGGGGGGCCACCGCGACCTCCAGCGCTGGCTGAACCAGACCCGCGTGGGCACGACCTACGACCTGTATCTCAGCCAGTCGGTCAAGCTGGCGGTCGTCACCGCGGCGCTCGGCTCGCTCGTCGGACTCGCCCTCACGTTCGTCCTCGCCCGCACGGGCGTGCTGGCGAACGCGTCGAGCCCCGTGAGCCTCGGCATCGCGGCGCGATACGTCGTCCCGCTTTCCCCCTACAAGGTGCCCATTCTCGGCGTGGCCCTCGTCGCCTTCGTCGGCGGGTTAGCGGCCGCCGGGACCTACTACGCCCGGTACTACCTCCCCAAGAGCCGCGCCGAGATGCGCGGCCGGAGCATCGACATCCTGCTCCCGCACGCCATCGTCTACATGTACGCGCTCAGCCACGGCGGGATGAGCTTCCTCGAAGTCATCCGCTCCGTCGCCGACGCGCCCGACTACGGCGAGGTGTCCCGCGAGTTCGAGATGATCGCCCGCGACATGGACCTGTTCGGTAACGACCTGTTCACGGCGCTCCGCAACTCCCGGAACCTGACGCCCTCGATCAACTTCGAGCAGTTCCTCGACGACTTGCTGTCGGTCCTCGACTCCGGCGGCGACGTGACTGCCTTCCTCGACCGCGAGTCCGCGACGTACCTCGAAGAGGCTCGCGACGAACAGGAGGACTTCATCGAGACGCTGTCGATGCTCTCGGAGGTGTTCGTCGCCGCGTTCGTCGCCGCGCCGCTCCTGCTCATCGTCACCCTGATGGTCATCAGCTTCCTCGGCGGCGACACGCTCGTCCAACTGTACGCGCTGAACTACCTCATCTTCCCACTCGGGATGGGGCTGTTCTTGCTCCTCGTGGACGTGCTCTCCGCGCCGTACACCCAGGACACGGTCCGGACGAAACACGACGTGACCGTCCTCGAAGAGATTCGGACGGTCACGGTCGACTTCCTCGGCGCGGTGCGCCGCGAGGTCCAGCGCGCCCGCGAGGCCCGCTGGGGGAGCGACGGAATCGCCTCCGACGGCGGCGTCGTCGACGAGCGACTCGACGACTACCGCCTCGAAAACGCGGTGTACGAGCTTCGGACGCTCATCGGCGACCCGCTCGACATCATGCGCCGCCAGCCGTACCTCTCGGCGGCCGTCACGGTGCCCGTCGCGCTCCTGTCGGTCGCCGCCGTCTACGCGTTCGGCCTCGCGACGCCGAGCCTCGACGCCATGCTCACGAACCCGTACAACACGACGGTCTGGTACGTCGTCCTCCCGTTCGCCATCGTAGCGGTCCCGCTGACGGTGTTCCACGAGATTCGGACCCGCCGCGAGCGCACCCTCGAACGACGCTTCCCCGACACGCTGAACCTGCTTTCGAGCGCCAACCAGATGGGCATCTCGCTGGTCGAGGCGCTCGCGCTCGTCTCTCGCTGGTCGTCCGGCGTCCTCGCGGACGAACTCCGCGCGCTCCGCAACGACATCCGCTGGAACCACGACGCCCACGCGGCGCTCATGGCGTTCGCCACCCGGCTCAACGTCCCGCAACTCTCGCGGGTCATCCGGCTCATCGCCAGCGGCGGCCGCACCAGCGGCGACCTCTCGCGCGTCCTCAGCGTCGCCGCGGAGGACACGCGAAACCGCTACAAACTGGAGAAGTCCCGCCGTCGCGCGATGGGCTCGTACATCGCCATCGTCGTCATCGGGTACTTCGTCTACCTGTTCGTCATCCTGATGCTCGGCGCGAGCTACCTCGGCCCCCTCGCCGAGATGACCGGGCCCACGACGGCGTCGAACGGGCAGGCGCTCCCAATCGGTATCAGCTCCGTCCCGCTGGCGAACTTCCACGTGGTGTTTTTCCACTCCGCGCTGATTCAGGCGGTCGGAAGCGGACTCCTCGCCGGCAAACTGGCCGACAACAGCGCCCTCAGCGGGCTGAAGTACGCTCTCGGACTGTCCGCGCTGGCGCTCGTCGCCTTCGCACTGGTGTAACAGCCATGACTCACAACACCCCCAACAACACCCAATACACACACTCGCCCCTCAGGCACGTACTGCGCGGGCTCGTCGCGGGCGCGGCCCGCCGCGGCTCGCACCTCCGCGGTGACCGCCGCGGGGCCTCGGCCATCCTCGGCACGATGCTCGCGTTCGCGCTCGTCGTCTCGCTCGTCGCGATGGTGCAGGTCTCGGCGGTCCCCGCGTGGAACCAACAGACCGAGTTCGAACACCTCACGGCCGTCGAGACCGACTTCGCCGCGTTCGACGAGAGCGTCGCGAAGGCCGTCGACGGCCGGCAGACCCGCGCGACCCTCGACGCCGGCGTCGACTACCCGACCCGCGCGCTGTTCGTCTCGCCCGCCGCCGGCTCCGGAAGCCTCCGGACGACCGACCCCGCGACGGCTCGCATCTCCGGCGCGGTTGCGACCGGCAAGACCGGCACCTACTGGGACGGCTCCGAACACGCGTTCGACACCCAGCAGTTCGTCTACCGGCCCGACTACCGGTACCTCCAGAGCGAGCCCTCGCTCGTCCACGAGGGGACCGCGCAGTACACCGCCTACGGCGGCGGTGGCGAGGTCGGTGCGACCCAGTCGCTCGTCGACGGCACCAAGATATCGCTCGTCTTCCTCGAAGGCGACATCGACACCGCGACGAGCGAGGCGACCACCTTCGGCGTCGTCCCCCTGAGCGCCGGCACCGACTACATCACGGTCACCGACTCGGGTACGCCCATCACCATCTCGGTCCCCACTCGGCTCTCCGAGGACACGTGGCGCGACCTGCTGGCCGACGAGCCGAACGTCCGCTCTATCGACTACACGACCGGAGCCGACTCCAACACCCTGACGGTCGAACTCGCGCCCGGCAAGACCTACGACCTGCGGCTCTCGCGGGTCGGCATCGACACCCCCGGTGCGCTCCAACCCCCCGCCTACATCGTCGATGTCGAGGGCGACAACGCCGTCCTCCCGCCCGGTGCGACCCACCGCGCCGTCGTCGAGGTCCGCGACGCGCAGAACAACCCCGTCCCCAACGCGGTCGTCAAGGCCAGCCCCGGCCTGACCGCCGAAAGCGGGCGCATCGTCGCGCGCGACACCGGCACCGTCTCGACCGTCACCGATTCGGACGGCCGCGCGACGTTCGTCTACACCGCGCCCGGAAGCATCGACGGCGTCGTCAACGACGAGTTCGACGTGGTCGTCAAGGACGACGGGGGCGCGACCGTCGACCGCGTGACCTTCGACGTACAGCTCCGCGAGGGCGGCGTCACCGACCCGCTCCGCGGGCTCGTGGCCGCCATCGACGACCCCGGTTTCGTCTACGCCGACGTCGACGGCAACGGCGAGTTCGACGGCGCGGACTACCGCGTCAACAACACCGGCACGCGCGGCGACGTGAAATACGACGCCGGCACCGACCGGCTCGTCGTCCCGCCGAGCACCGGAACCATCGTCTCCGACCGCGACGTCACCCTCGCGGGCGACGGGGTCTCGCTCCACGTCGACGTCGTCGCCACCGGCTCGAACAGCCGGGTCGACGTCGACGCCGGAAGCGGCTCGCTGGCCGCGGTCGGCGTGAGCGTCACCTCGGTGTCGGGGAAGGACATCACCGTCACTGCGGGCGACGAAATCGACCTCTCGGGGGCGTCGATTACGCAGGGAAGCAAAGACAGCCTCTCAATCGAGGCCGGCGGCGACATCACCCTCGACAACGCCGGGGTGACGGTCGCACAGGACAGCAACAGCCTCCGTATCGTCTCGACGAACGGCTTCGTCAGCGCCCGGAGCGCCGACATCAGCGGGAAAGGCGACGTCCGCATCGACGGCGCGGACGGCGTCGACCTCGCCGGAGCCGGCCTCTCGGGGGTCAAAGACAACGGCGCGCTCGACGTCGTCTCCGCGCGCGGCGGGGTCAACCTCAACGGCGTGGTCATGCTCGGCGACGGCGATATCGTCGTCGACGCCGAGGGCAACGTCTTCGTCGTCGGCGCGAACATCGCCTCGACCAAGACGGACGTGGTGATAACCTCCGACAGCGGGATGGTCAGCGGCCGCGAAGCCGCCATCTCCGCCGAGGACGACGTGACCATCACCGCGGCGGTCCGCATCTACCTGCCCGACTCCTCTATCGAAGACGAGGACACGCCCGAACTGAACGCGCCCGAGAAGGAGGTCTGAGCCGTGTCTCGCCTCTCCCTCGACTCCCGCGGCGTCTCGGAAATCCTCGGGCTGGTCTTCGCGTTCGGGCTGGTCGTGTCGGTCATCGCGATGGTCCAACTCGCGGGCACGCCCGTCTGGACCGCCGGCGACGAGGCCGACCACAGCGCCAGCGTCTCGACCGACCTCGCGTCGCTCGACTCGCAGGTCTTCCGCGCCTCGGGCGCCGAGTCCGGCAGTCGCGTCGCGGTCGACTCGGAGGTGTCGTACCCCGAGCGGTACCTCGTGGTCTCGCCGCCCGACAGCGCCGGGACCTTCCGGGTCGACGGCGCGGACGCCGTGACGGTCACGGGCGTCTCCGCAGTCGGTCCCGAAGCGGTGTTCTGGGACGGCACGACCCGCACCTACGAGACGGGTGCCATCGTCTACGAGGCCAACTACGCCGAGCGCGACGAGGCGCGAATAGTGCTCGAAAGCGGCGTCTCGTACCTCGAAACCGGCGGGGACCCCGTCGTCCACCGCCAGTCGCTCGTCCGCGGCACGACCGTCACGCTCGTGTTCTTCGAGGGCGACCTCGACGGCCACACGACCGCCGGCGACACCGTGGCGCTCGCGCCCATCTCCGTGCGCTCCGAGTCGTTGCCGGTGTACAACGCCACCGACCCGGTTCGCATCTCGGTGCCGACCTACCTCTCGGAGGACGCGTGGGCCGACCTCATGGCGGAGGAACCCCACGCACGGGTCGTCTCCCACGTCGCCAGCGGCGACCACGCGGTCGTCACTATCGAACTCGACGCGGGCGTCCGCTACGACTTCCGCGTCGCCCGCCTCAGCGTCGGCGAGGCAGTCGAACCCGACCCCGCCGCCTACGCGGTCGCGGTCGAAGGCGAGGACGCCGCGGTCCCCTCGGGCGGCCGCGAGACGCTCACCGTCCGCGCGTTTGACCGCTACGGCGCGCCCGCCGCGGGCGCGACGCTGACCGTCAGCCCGTCGACCCCGCTCGGCGGCACCGTCTCCCCGACCACCGGGGCGACCGCCGTCACCGACGAATCCGGCCGCGCGAGCTTCACGTACACCGCTCCCGACGACGTGACCGACATCGAACACGACAGCGTCACTGTCACTCTCGACGGGGCGTCCGGCCCCGGCGCGACGGTCACCATCCCGCTGGAAGTCCGCGGGGCGGGCGAGAGCTACGAGGTCCGAAACACCGCCCCGACGACGCCCGAGCCCGAAGACGACTTCAGCATCGACGACGGTGAAGTCGTCCCATCAGACGACTTCACCGGCGAGTTCGAACTGCTCGGGAGCGCCATCACGAACGGGTGGCGCGACGTCCCCGTCTCCGTCACCTTCGTCGTCGACGGCGAGTCGCACCACTCTGCGGGCTGGGACAACGTGAACGACCGCCGGTCCCATTCGTTCAGCGTGGCTGGCGATTCCGGCGACACGCTCTCCATCGTCGCCGCCACCGACGGCTACGTCACCGCCGACTCGTCGGTCGACCACCGACAGGTCGCGGTCCTCCGCGACGGCGACCCGGTCCCGGAGATACGAGGCTACAACGGACAGGACGACGCCGCCGAGTTCGTCGCCCCCTACATCAGCGACGACGGGGAGACGATGGAACTCGACAGCAATCAGGCCATCTTCCTGTTCGAACTCGGGACGACGAACACGCGCAGTCCGGCCTTCGACATGCAGGACGTCGTCATTCTCGTGACCCTCTGGGAGGACGGGGAGGGAGGCGACTGAGCCGGCCGCCACCAGCCACCACTCGCGCTCGTCAGGAGCGCCGACCCATTCTTTCGGTCTTTTTTGCGTCGCGTCCGCGCGACCGCCGTATCGTTAACACCCGCGCCGCCGTAGGGCCGCGTATGTCGTTCGCCCCGGACCGCGTCTCGACGGTCACGTTCGACTCGTACAGCACCCTCGTCGACGTCGATGCCGCCGAGAAAGCGCTCGCCGAGCGCGTCGCCGACCCCGAACCCGTCTCGAAGCTGTGGCGGTCGCGGTCGCTCGAATACACGTTCGTCGGCAACCAAGTCGACGAGTACGAACCCTTCTACGAGGTCAACCGCGCGGCGCTCCAGTACGCGCTGGACGCCCACGGCGTGCCGGTCTCGGCGAGCGAGCGCGACGAGATTCTCTCGGTGTACCACGAACTCGACGTGTTCGACGACGTGCGCGACGCGGTCGGCCGCCTCCGCGACGCCGGCTACGACTGCTACGTCGTCTCGAACGGGAACCCCGAGATGCTCGACTCGATGGTCGACCACGCCGACATCCGCGACCTCCTCGACGGCGTCGTCAGCGCCGACGAGGTCGGGGTGTTCAAACCCGACGCGGAACTCTACCGCCACGCGGCCGCCCGAACCGGGACGCCCATCGACGAAATCGCCCACGCGACTGCCGGCTGGTTCGACGTGATGGGGGCCCAACACGCCGGGATGCAGGGTGTCTGGGTCGACCGCAAGGACTCGCCGTGGGAACCGTTCGGGCCGGAACCCGACCTCGCCGTCCCCGACCTCACGACGCTCGTCGACGCGCTCGTCGACGGCGGCCCAAGTGCGGCGGACTGACCGTCCCGGCTCCCGACCGCCGCGGATTCAGATGCTGTATACTCACAATACTATTATCGTTGGCCGTCAATCTAGTGGGATGGAACGGCGGCGCGTGAAAGGCGGTATTCTGGCCTTTATCGGGTTCGTTCTGTCTCCGCTTTCGTGGTGGAACGACCTCGTGGTCAACCTCCCGTTGGCCTACGCGTTCGGCGTCGCGGTGAGTCTCATCTCCCGAAGCTGGTTTCTCCCGGGCGTCGTCGCGGGCTACTGGCTGACGAACGTGGTCGGGTTCGTGTTGCTCCACAAGGGCGCAGTCGACGCGGTATCGGCCGAATCACACCCGTACACCCGCCGGCGATTCGCCAAGGACTTCGCCATCTCCATCGGGTACACCGCGCTCGTGGTGCTGTTGATTTGGTTCGGCTTCCTCAGCGTTCCCGACGGCCTGCTCGCGGCGCTCGGTCGCTGACTGCGGCCGGGGCGCGCGGACCGGGGGTCCCGCCTCGAAAAATAGCTCCGAACCGACTCGGCGGTGGGGACCGAGCCGGTCGGTGGTTGTCGGCTCAGTTCTCCGTTTCGTTGTGAATCGGCGTCTCCGACGGTGGCGGAGTCTCACTCATCGATTCGTCGGTGGTCGTTGTCTCGTCCGTCGGTTCGTGAGTAGTTGTTGTCTCGTCAGTAGTGGTTGTTTCTTCAGTAGTGGTTGTTTCGTCAGCGGTCGTTGTCTCGTCAGCGGTCGTTGTTTCGTCGGCAGTCGTTGTTTCGTCAGCGGTCGTTGTTTCGTCAGCGGTCGTCGTCTCGTCTGTTGGTTCTTCAGTAGTCGTTGTCTCGTCCGGTTCGTCAGTAGTCGTCGGCTCCTCCGTCGTCGGTTCCTCACCGACTGTCACGACTGCATCGTCGGTGACGGGCGTGCCGTTCATCGTGTACGGACCGTCCTCGGTTCCGTTAGACGTGAGGAAGTCGAGCGTCTGGTTGTCGTTGGTGTCGAGGTGCGCCTGCGCCGTGAGGTTCACGCTCTCGTTGTCGTTCAGCGGTTCGAGGAGCGGCACGGTGACGTTCTCCTGCTC
>Ga0207720_100575_pt1 | contig 22723 bp, 28 predicted proteins | sample A23P2SouthBayCA_2_FD_187751 | JGI IMG/M metagenome (GOLD analysis project Ga0207720, IMG submission 187751) | Aerobic enrichment media microbial communities from Eden Landing Ponds, California, USA - A23 E3 (2) (SPAdes) | ecosystem: Environmental > Aquatic > Marine > Unclassified | place...
CCCGAGCCTGCCACGCCGTCCGACGACCGATCGGCGGAACCGGTTGCGGCGACGGCCGGCGATACGGCGGACGCAGGTGCCGGGTCCGCGGCCGGCACGGCGACGAGTACGCCGTCGGAGACGGCAGATCTCGAGCCCGATCTCGAACCCGAAACCGACCTCGAGACCGAGACGGTCGACGCCGACCGCGAGGCAGACGTTGACGAGACCGCCGAGCCGGAGACCGAGTCCGAATCGACGGCCAGTGAGTCAGCGAGCGACGAACCAGCGGAGATCGATACCGCAGCCGCCGACACGCTCGAGACCGAGGACGAAGGCGACGACACGACGGACGATCTCGGCGACTTCGACGCTGGCGACGTCGACGACGGGATGTACGAGATGGACGAGGCGGAACGTGAACAGCTCGAAGAAGAGTTCGGCGCGGAGTTTACGACCGGGAGCGAGGTCGACGATCCCGGCAAGGCCGATATCGAGGCCCCCGATCCGGACGACACTGACGACGCACTCGTTGAGGAACCGGCAACTGAGGACGCCACCGAACAGGACAGCGAGATCGGCACAGCGCCCGAGTCCGGCCTCGACACAGCGGAGTCCGAGGAACCGGAACCCGAGACCGAAGAACCGGAACCCGCCGCGGACACAGACGACGCTGCGAGCGACGACGAACCAGCCGCCGACGTCGACCTCGAGGACTACGTCGTCGAGACGATGGAGGAACTCGACGACGGGGACGGTGCCAACCGAACTACGGTGATCGAGACGGTCGTCGACGACACTGGCGTTCCTGCCGACGAGGTCGAAGACGCGATCCAGGACGCGCTGATGGGCGGGCAGTGTTACGAACCCGACGACGAGACGCTGAAAGCGATCTGATCGACCGCGATGCGAGGCGATTCAGCTCGTTCCGATCCTGGGGGTGTGCCGCCGCCCGCACGCGTCGAACCCGTCCCCGGTGAACCGGCCGCGACCGCCACGATTGCGGGCGAGCGCGCGTTACTCGTCGCCGACTACCACGCCGGCTACGAGGCCGGCCTGCGATACGACCGCGGCGTCGAGGTTCCAAATCATGCAGCCGACCGCCGGGAGCGATTGCTGGCGCTGTGTGAGCGCACCCAGCCTGATCGGCTTGTCGTCCTCGGCGACCTCATGCACTCGATCGGCGACCCGGGTGGGGCCGAACGCGGCGAGCTCGAGGTACTGTTCGAATCGTTCCCGGCCGACCTCGCGGTGACGGTCGTCAAGGGCAACCACGACGGGCGCATCGAAACCTGGCTCGACGAGAGCGACGAAATCGACGCGACGGTCGACATCGTCCCCGGCGGAGGGATCGCCCTCGGCAACCTCGGCGTCTGCCACGGCCATACCTGGCCCGATCCGGCGGTCCTCGAGACCGAGGTCGTCTGTCTAGGCCACGAACACCCCTGCGTGCGGCTCACGGACGACGTCGGCGGGAGCCGCGTCGAGCGTGCGTGGCTTCGCGGTCGGCTCGAGCCCGAGCCGTTTCGCAACTGGCCCGAGTACGAGGGCGTGTCGTGGCTCGTAAAAGAGCCGGACCCACCGCGCGTGGTCGTCATGCCCGCGTTCAACGACCTCGTCGGTGGGACGTGGATCAACGTGGCTGGCCAGTCGTTTCTCTCGCCGTTTCTGCCCGCGGGGTTGGCTGACGGCGAGGCGTACCTGCTCGATGGAACGCGACTCGGCGCGTACGAGTCGGTTTGACGGCACGGTCGATCAGCCGATAGAAACTACCGTCGTACCGTTTCCGACCGAATCTCGTCACCTTCACGCCACTGGTAATAGTAGTACTCGGTTCCTGCGATCTCTGTCACCGAGACTGTCGCTCGTTCTGGGACGCCGTCGGGATACGTCTCCGGCTCGAGACCGTCTGCCGATGACGCGTCCTCGCCGTCGTGCTGGTCTTTCCACGCGGCCAGCGTTTCGAGATAGGAACTCACGGCACGCAGCGTCGCTTCGTCTTGTGCAACGAGTTCGTCGCGCGTCTCGTCGCTTACGCTGTCCAGTTCCGGCGGCGGAGTCGGTCGCTCGTCCGGAGTCATGTCTCCTGCTGGGAGCGGGAGGCCCGTAAAACGTCGTTTTTGCGTCGTGGGCGGGTCGCTCGATGTAGTTTGTTACTCGATGACACAACACATATAGAGTCATAATATTCACTAGTACCCCAACTACGTGCAAGTTTATATACAAGAACGTGGCCCATTCTGTCGACAATGACGTCACAAACGCACCGTCCTGCGACGCAGATCGGTCCAGTTCCGGGCGACCTCGAGTCAGCCCGCGCGAAACTCGTGTATATCTATCTCGAAGCCAGCGGCGGGGCAACGGCCGACGAACTCGGCGAGTTCCTCTCGATGAAACAGATCAACACCCTGAGTGTGCTCAACTCGCTGTCGAAGAACGGCTACGTCGAGCAGTCGGGATCGGAGTACGTCGTCGCGAACTGATCGCCAAGACGTGGCGTGGGAGACGCGGGGGTCGTCGCTCGTTCTGTCGTGTGATCACCACTCGTCGGAAGCCGTGTCGCCGCTCGATGTGCAGCAACGCGGGCGGTCTCAGAATGTTTCGAGGTAGCGGTCGAGTTCCCACTGGGAGACGTCGATGAGGTACTCCTCGAACTCCTGGCGTTTGGCCTCGACGAACTTGGCGGCGACGTGATCGCCGAGTGCGCTGTAGATCTCTTCGTCTTCCTCTAAGGCGTCGACGGCGTCGCCGAGATTCGACGGGAGCGTGTCGATACCGTACTCCTCGCGTTTTGCCTCGTCGAAGTCGTAGATGTTCTCGCGAACCGGGTCGGGACACTCGAGGTCGCGCTCGATGCCGTCGAGACCGGCGTGGATCATGACCGCGAGCGCGAGGTAGGGGTTACACGATGGGTCGGGCGAGCGCAGTTCGACACGTGAGGCGGCAGGAACACGGGCCGCGGGCTTGCGGATCAGCGCCGAGCGGTTGCGGTCGGACCAGGCGACGTAGACCGGTGCCTCGTAGCCCGGCACCAGCCGCTTGTAGCTGTTGACAGTGGGGTTTGCGACCGCCGTGATCGCGGGCGCGTGCTCTAAGATGCCGGCGATGAAGGCGTGGGCAGTCTCAGAGAGGTCGAACTCGTCGTCGTCATCGTGGAAGGCGTTCTCGCCGTCTTCGGTGAACAGCGAAAGGTGGGTATGCATCCCCGAACCGTTGATCTTCGGGATCGGTTTTGGCATGAACGTCGCGTGCTGGTCGTGCTGGGCGGCGATCGCACGGACGACCGTGCGGAAGGTGCCGACGTTGTCGGCCGTCGTCAGGGCGTCGTCGTACTCGAAGTTGATCTCGTGTTGGCCTTCGGCGACCTCGTGGTGGCTGGCTTCGATCTCGAAGCCCATCTCCTCGAGACCATAGATAATGTCCCGACGGACGTCCGAGGCGAGGTCCTTGGGTGCGAGGTCGAAGTAGCCACCGTAGTCGCCGGTCACCGTCGTCGCACGACCCTCCTCGTCTTCCTCGAAGAGGAAGAACTCCGGTTCGGGGGCGGCGTTGACCGTATAGCCCAGCTCGTCGGCGCGCTCTAAGGCGTTTTTGAGGACTCGACGCGGGTCACCCTCGAACGGCTCGCCCGTCGAGGTGTCGATGACGTCACAGATCATCCGGGCCGATGCGCCGTCCTCGTGGTTTTGCCACGGGAGGATTGCGAAGGTGTCGGGATCGGGCTTGAGCCGCATGTCCGATTCCTGAATGCGAACGAACCCCTCGATCGAGGAGCCGTCGAAGTAGATCCCATCGGTAAACGCCTTCTCGGTCTGTCGAGCCGGCACGGAGACGTTCTTGACGGTTCCGAGAATGTCGGTAAATTGCAATCGGAGGAAGTCGATGTCTTGCTCCTCGATCTCGTCTAGTACGCTCGTTTCCGCAGCAGTTAGGTTTCCATTTGTCATCTTTTGCTCGAGTCAAAGAACGGATTCTACTATTAAAGCTCTGCTGTTGTGGGCGAATATACGCAAATAGCTGGAAAAGTAGTCATACGTAGCGTATAGTATGGTGTTAGTCGAGGGATAGTTGATACTGGCTGAAAGCGATCGAGAAAACTGGATAAACGTGTAGCGTTCGATCGACAGGACGATTCATCTGGCACTCATTTTCGTTCGAGGCCGCGGTTCGATCGCCGGGGCCCGGTCTCTGTCACTGTATTACGGAGCGGGGCTGTGAGCCGGCGGCTGCCAACTCGGTCAGTGCCGTCAGGTTCGAGAGGCTGGCAGTGATCGATGCCCGCCAAACCGTTGCTGACGCACGGAGTGTGCGTTGCCACGCGACGAACGGTCCCGACAACGCGTGGTGTGATACGGTCTCGTTCGACCGTGGGCGCTTGGCGAGCGTGGTCTCACATTCGGGGCAGACGTACGCGAGAGACTTCCTTCGTGGGCGCAACTGCCAGTCGCCGTCGATGGTACTCGTGTGATCACACTCCCAGCAGAACAGCGTTGCTTTCCGCTGGGTCGGCGTCCCGTCATCCTGGCCAGTTGCGGATCGGATCATCGAACGCGAATACAGGACCCACGCATAAAGATACAGCCGTTCAGCAGTTTACGTAATCATATATTTCAGTGAATATTCGCTCTGATACCGTCAATCGATTCGAGACATGAATTGTGTTATCATGCGACAATTAGCAGACGGAATTCGGGCCGACACCAACGCACGCCGTCACAGGTTTCCGTGATGGGGCGCTACGTATCCCTATGAACTCGCCCAACAAGCCACGTCAGCTCGAGACCGGCGACGAACTCGACGAGTTCGTCGCGACACACGACGTTGCACTCGTCGAATTTTACACCAGTGGGTGTGCGATGTGTCAGGCGATGGAACCGGTACTGGGGAACGTCGCCCGCGCGACGGACATCGCGATCGGGATGGTCAACCCCCGCGATGACGCCGACCTCGTCGGCCGCTTCAACGTCCAGTCGGTGCCGCTGTTGATCTTGTTCGAGGACGGGACGGAAACCGCGCGACTGGCAGACGGATTCCAGGGCGGTGACGCCGTCACTGAGTTTCTGGCAACGAACGTCCCGGACGCTGTCGACACGAACTGACGTCACCGCTTGCTCGGACGTCCCGATCACCCGGTTTCGGCTGAGCCACACGACGCTGGCGCAACATCGAGCGAAGCCGCGACACGTCGGATCGATCGGCCTTGCGGCCTCGCTGGCCGGTGAGCAACCGGGCGCGTGCCAGCCCACCGTGGGTGCGTGTAAGCGAACTACTGTTTGTCTCGGTCCTTACTCGTCTGGTTCGAGTTCGCTCGGGTCGAGCTCGCCGTCGAGATACTGTTCGCCTCGTTCGGATACCTCGTAGACGCCGGTCATGGGATTGTTCAGAAGGCCGTACTTGGTCAGCTCTCGACACCGGTAGGCACCGAAGTTGCCCGGACAGAGTCCCGCCTCGTCGAGCTGGGCGGGTTCGAAGGCGTCTTCGGACTGCAGGAACTCGAGGATCGGTTTGTCTGCGGGGTCCATCCACTCGGCGTCCGTTTCCTGTTCCGCTTCGTTCTCGGATTCGGTCTCGGCTGCCGGTTCGTCCGACGTATCGGTCGTGGACTCGTCCATAGAGAACCCATTGATCTCCTCGGAGGAATGTGTTTCTGAAACAGCCGCGAGCAGCACCGGGAACCACCGCGACGGAGAGCACAACTGACGGTCACTGCCGCCGCTCGTATAGCAGCCCGTCGATCGACGTTACGATCCCTCGAGAGGAGCCACTGAACAGCACTGCACATCCGATCGTCCAGCCCTCGTGCGATCGGTATGTCACTCGTTTCAGCTGTGACTATCGTCGGCGTCCTCGAGAAGACCGAGTTCGGTGGCGACGAGATCTGCGATTTGATCGGCGATATCGGGATCGACCTCAGCGACGTCGTCGCCGTCGTGGAGTTGCTCGTTGTGTCGCTCGACCGCGTCGGCTACGTCTGCAAGCGGGATACGAGAGGTCGTCTCGCAGGCAGCGCAGACGATCGGGACACGCGGGCCGTCCTCGTCGGTGTCGTTCGTGTTCGCCATTTGCTGGGAGTCTCGCGCCGATCGTCAAAATCTAATTGATTCGACGCTCGCGTGTCGACCGGGGTATCGAGCTGTGACGCTCCAGATCAGCCATACCCCTATCATTACAAACATATGTTAGAAGCAACGAATTTGCGCCCGTGTTCATCGCTCTCCGCCGATTTCGGCCAGCAGTATTATAGTGATACAATCGAATTATCAGTCAGACGGGGGTACGACAATCTGTTGGTGGGCTCTCCTACCTGATCCGTTCGCCCCGTCACCACATGCGAGGAGCTCCATGGTTCCGGGCTACATCTGTAGCCATTCCCTGTCTTTTGTCCCGACATCACGTTTGTCGGCGAGCCGTCACAGCGTCTCGAGCCGGGTGGCCGTTTGCGTTAGCTGCGATAGCGTGCGAAGACGGCAACCGACAGTGCGATGACGGCCGTGAGCACGCCGAATCCGGGCATCATATCGTCCGCACTGGCTGATTCACCGTCGTCATCAGTCGTCTGTGAGTCGGTCGGGTCGGTCGAGTTCGACTCGGTTGGGTCAAACCGCTCGTCGGCCGGTGCGTCGAGTTGGAGGACGACGACGACCTGCGCGTGGGTCATGTTCTCGGCCGCGTTGTAGGTCCAGCCACCGCCCGCTTCGTCGTACGGTTCCGCAGCGCCGATCGGATCGATGTCCGTCTCCCAGCCATCTCCCTTTGGAACCTGCTGGATGTAGCCGACGACGTCGATCCGGTCGGCGTACTCGCCACTGATCTGGGCTTCACCGTACGTGAGCGTCGCGTCTTCGGCGTTTCCGTGGAACTCGAGGCAGTGTGCGTCCATGTAGCCGTCACCCTGTGCGACGTCCGGACTCGTCCCGAACTGGTCGCCGTCGAGCGGGAACTCGTAGTGTTCGTCCATCGGGAACTCGACGGTCATCGGGTCGGCCTCGGAGTGCCACGTCGTCGCGCCACCGGTCGGGATCGTTACCGTCGTGTTCGGTACCGACTCACCGATGACTGGATCGCCGTTCTCGTTGAGCAACGTGACGCACATTTTTCCGGAGCCCTCACCGAGATACGGCTCTCGGTACTCGTCGCGCGGGTTTTCGTAGCTGACCCAGCTCCCGTCGTCGGCCGCCGCCTCGTAGTGCGGATCGCCCGGCTCCGGTGCGGGTTGGACGTGCGCTTCCTCAGAGACCGTTTCGTTCCCGTCAGGCTGGGCACTAACAGCCCCGGTCGCAGCAAGCGCGACGATGACGGCCAGCCCGACACTGAGTGCGAGCAGTCGTCGGCCGGCGGACGCCGCTCGAGGTTGATTACGTCCCGCCATGGTCATACCTCATCTCCAGCGATGCCTGCTGTGAAGTCGATCACATACCTGTTCGACCGCCATGACTGTCTTGATGGGGTACCAGTCATCGGGCTGACGTACCGGATAGTATGCCCTATATATGAGTCGCCTATACCGAGGGTAAGCGGGGTCTACGTGTAGTAGGTGCCGTCTAAACGGCTGTTTCAGATCCGTCAGTGTTCGATACGGGCGCAGTTCACGACACCGTCTTCTGTGGATTGCACGCGATGGACCGGCATGGCTGGGTCCACGCGAGCGCCGGCCGACCGCTTTTCCGATCGGTCATGATATCACCACCGATGAGCAACGAACACCCGGATCGCGACCGCGCTCAGAATCGTGCCGAACAGCGCCAAGCCGACCGGGCCGATCACACCGAATCGATCTTCGATGTCGTCGAACGCGATCTCGAGTATCCAGTCACCAGCGAGGAACTCGCCACGGAGTACGCTACCGAGCCGATCGACATCCCAAACGAGACGGAGTCGATCGGCAGCGTCTTCGATCGACTGGTGGACGAGCAGTACGACTCACCCGCGGCGGTTCGCGAAGCTGCCTACGGCGAACTCACCGGCGAAGCCGGCAGCCCCAACGAGGCCAACCTCGAGCGCGACCTCGACGAACTGGACGACGAGAACGCGGGGTCGGTCAGCGAGCGTGGCGGCGACACGGACTAGTCTGGCGGGCTGTCGGTCACGTTTCCGCGATGCGATTGATCCTCATTCCGAGAGACTGATCGTGATAGCAGAACGGATTTACGTCCCGGTCACCACCTCTCGTGTATGGATTACGAATCGAGTCTCGACCGTGCGATGGAGGACGTCCCCGACATCGGGGGCGACGAAGAGCGACTCCAGATCCCCGATCCGGAGACACAGAAAGACGGCGCGTTCACGCGCGTAACGAACTTGGACGAGATCGCCGACGTCCTCTCGCGGGAGACCGAACACCTCCACCGGTTTATCCAGCGCGAGATGGGAACCAGCGGCAAACTCGAGAACGGCCGCGGCCGGTACAACGGGACCTTCTCCCAGAAGGACTTCGACGCGGCGATCGACGCCTACGTCGACGAGTACGTCCTCTGTTCGGAGTGTGGGCTGCCGGACACCCGCCTCGTACGCGAAGACCGCACACCGATGTTGCGCTGTGACGCCTGTGGGGCGTTCCGCCCGGTCACCAAACGGTCGACCAGCAGCCAGCAGCAACAACAGCAGGATGCCGTCGAGGAGGGCAAGACCTACACGGTTGAAATCACTGGCACCGGCCGTAAGGGCGACGGTGTCGCTGAGAAGGGCAACTACACGATCTTCGTTCCCGGTGCCGACGAGGGCGACGTCGTCGACATCTACATCAAGAACATTTCGGGCAATCTGGCGTTCGCCCGCCTCGACTGAAGCGAATTGCGCTGCCGAGTGAGCGGCGGATCAACCGCGCTTCGAATCGTTCTCGCCGACGCTGTCGCGCCGTCGCCCGCGGACCGCGAAATTAAAGTCAGCTTGTCCTAGTCACATTACCGTGGGAGTATCGTTCGACCTCTTCGGGACGCTCGTGACCGCCGATCGACCGGCCGACCCGGCCGCAGCCGTCGCAACAGAACTCGAGAACCGCGACGTCGCGGTCCCAGACGACTGGGCCGACGCCTACGCCGAAGCTCACGTCGACGCACCCGACGGCGCGGAAGTACCGCTGCCGGCACACGTCTCGCGTGCACTCGCGAGCCGCGGTGTCGACTACGATCACAACGCGGCGAGACGCGCGGTCGTCGCGGCGTTCGATCCGACCGTCGAGACCAGACCAGGCGCGCTCGAGGCGGTTGACGCCGCTCGAGAGCACGGACCAGTCGCGATCTGTTCGAACTGTAGCGTCCCCGAACTGGTCGGCCGGACGCTCGTCCGCTCGGATTTCGCGCGCGACGACTTCGATGCGATCGTCACGAGCGTCGGCTGTGGCTGGCGCAAGCCTGCCCCCGAGATCTTCGAACTGACGGCAGAGGAACTCGGCGTCGTCCCCGATGAGTTGATCCACGTCGGTGACGATCCCCAGGCAGACGGCGGGATCGAAGCCGTTGGGGGAACGGCGCTGCTCCTCGAGGACAGCTCACTCACGGACGTGCCGACGCGGCTGGCGGCGCTTGCAGCGCAGTCATGAGCATGCGAACACCGGCTGGCGGTGTGGCGGTGATGCCGTCGTGCTGACGGCGCTTGCGGTTATCGGGCTGGCGGTCAGCCTCGATCTGCTGGTCGGCGAGCCGCCGACCCCCGCCCATCCGGTGGCGTGGTTCGGCCGACTCGTTGGCGCGCTCGACCGAGAGTGGACCGTGACCGAGCGTGGCCAGCGACTGGCCGGCGTCGGCATCGCTGCACTCGCCCCGCTCGTCCCCGCCGCCGTCGCCGGTGGGACCGTTCTCGCCGCGACGGCAGTTCATCCGCTGGCCGGCGGCGTCGTCGCCGCCGTCGTCCTTTTTCTGACGATCAGCATCCGCTCGCTGCTCGAGCTGACCCGGACCGTCGTCGCGGCCACTGACGGCGACCTCGCGGACGCTCGCACGCAGGTCCGGGGATTGGTCGGCCGGGACGCGTCGACGCTATCGGCCGGCGAACTTCGGAGCGCCGCCGTCGAGAGCGCCGCCGAGAACCTCGCCGACGGGCTGGTCGCGACGGTACTCCCGTTTGCCGTCCTCGCACCGGCCTCGCTACCGGCTGCCGCGGCGATTGCCGCGTGGGTCAAAGGCGTCAACACGCTCGATTCGATGCTCGGCTACCCCTCGAAACCGGTCGGCACCGCGAGCGCGCGTCTGGACGATCTGGTGATGTTCCTTCCCGCCCGAGTCGCGGCGGCCGCGATCGCCATCGCCGCTGCCGATCCGCTTTCGCTTGCCCGTGCTCGAGCATGGGCGCAGGTGCCGCCGTCGCCCAACTCCGGCTGGCCGATGGCAACACTTGCCTGTGCGCTGGCGATCCGCCTCGAGAAGCCAGGCGTCTACGTCCTCAACTCCGACGCCAACCTGCCGACGCTGGCCGACGGCGAGCGAGGCGTCTCGCTTGTCGGTCGAGCGGCCGGCGTTTCGATCATCATCACTGCCGGCTTCGTCGTATTCGTGTCGGTGGGGCTGGGACTCGAGTCGAGTCCGCTCGTGGAGGTGTTTCTGACATAGTATGATCGGCCGTTGGCTCGGGGCCGTCCGCGGGGCACTCGGCTTTCTCACACGGCTTCCGGTCGGCTTCCGAGACGGTGATTGGGATGCGTTCCGGGCGACGCCGGCGGCGTTCCCGATCGCTGGGCTCGTCGCTGGCGCGCTGGCGGCGGTTCCGCTACTTGCTACGGAGACGCTTACAGCCCCGACCGTCGCGCTTGGCTACTTACTCGCGGTGTACGCTGTGATGGGGATCCATCATCTCGATGGCGTCGCGGATCTGGGTGATGCGCTGGTCGTCCACGGCGGTCAGGAGCGCCGCCGTGAGGTGCTCAAAGACACCACGACCGGCGTCGGCGCACTGCTGTCGGTGTCAATCACCGTCGCTGCGCTGGCCCTTGGCGGTCTCGGGCTGGCGGGCCTCCCTGTTCGCGCGGCGATTGCCATCGCGGTCGGTGCCGAAGTCGGGACCAAACTCGGGATGGCCGCGCTGGCCTGTTTCGGTACCGCAGTCACCGAGGGCATGGGTAAGCAGTTCACCGACGGAGCCACCGCCAGGTCGTTCCTCGCGCCCGCAGCGATCGCCGTCGCGACGGTTGCCGTCCCGCAGCCATCGCTTGGTGCAGTCGCTCTCTGTGGGGCCGTCGCTGGCGTTGGCCTCCCCTGGTACTGGGCGAACCGCCAGCTCGGGGGAATCAACGGCGACATCTTCGGTGCAGCCAACGAGATCGGCCGCATCGCCGGGATCCATCTGGGGGTGATCGCATGGACGCTCTCGTGATGTGTGGCGGGAAAGGGACGCGCCTCGAGAGCGCTCACGAAAAACCCCTCCATCCGATCGCCGGGACGCCGATGGTCGATCGCGTCCTGTCGGGCCTTGCGGCCAGTCGACTCGAGACGATTTATGCCGCCGTCTCACCGAACGCACCGGAGACGCGGGCGCATCTCGAGGCGGTCGACAGCGTGACGACGGTCGAGACGGCCGGTGAGGGCTACGTGGCCGATTTGATGAGTCTCCTCGAGCGACCCGCCCTCTCACCGCCGCTGCTCACTGTTGCCGCGGATCTGCCGTTGCTCGAGGCTCCCGTTATCAATCGCGTGCTCGCGGCCCACGGCGATAGCGACGCCTCGCAGACCGTCTGTGTCCCCGTCGCGCTCAAGCGCCGGCTCGGCGTCAGCATCGACACGCGACTCGAGTCAGCGGACCACCTCGCGCCGACCGGGGTCAACGTCGTCGGCACCACATCCGATTCCACATCCATGATCGACGTACACTACGACGCGCGACTTGCAGTGAACGTGAACCGGCTCGAAGACGCTCGTCTCGCGGCCGATCGGCTGTCCCGGTCGGCGGAGGGCCGCTAGATGCGGGTCCTCCTCGCCGCCGGAACGACCGAGACGGCGCTGATCGACGGCATCAGTGCTGCCGGGGCCGCCCCCGAGCTGATGGCGCATACGCCCTCGGCGGACGTCGAAATCCTCACCTACGGCGAACCGACCGTGTCGCCGGTGACGCCGGTGAGTCCGACCGGCTGTCCGACGCCTGCGGCCGTAACCCGCGCGGTGCGGGAGGTCGTCGGCTTCGATCTGTCCGTGATCGATGCGGGACTTGCCAAGTCGACGGCCGCGCCGACGGTCGATCTCGGCGTTCAGCCGGGCGTCGATGTCCGCGAAGCTGCGGCGGTCCCCGACGCGAACGCCACGTTCGACCGCGCCTACGACTACGGCGCGAGCCTGCCGGACGACGAGGTTATGATCGGCGAGACGGTCCCCGGCGGGACGACCACCGCACTCGGCGTCCTCACCGCACTCGGCGAGCCGGGCGGCGTCTCCTCGTCGCTGCCCGAGAACCCGATCGAACGCAAGCGACAGGTCGTCGACGAGGCGCTGGCCGAAAGCGACCTCGAGGCCGGCGACTGCGACGGCGACCCGCTCGAGGCCATCGAAGCCGTCGGCGATCCCGTCCAGCCGACGGTGACCGGAATTGCAGCCGGCGCGCTCGAGTCAGGGACCGACGTGACGCTGGCCGGTGGCACCCAGATGGTGGCCGTCGCGGCCCTGTTGCGCCATGCCGGGGTCGACGCACCGGTGTCGATCGCGACCACCTCGTTCGTCGCCGACGAGCAGGGCGACCGCCTCGCCGAGACCTGCAATCGCCTCGACTGCGAGGTTACTGTGACCGATCCCGGCTTCGACGAGAGCGACCACGTCGCCATGGAACGCTACTGCGCCGGCGAAGCCAAGGAAGGTGTCGGGATGGGTGGCGCGCTCTCGCTGGTCTCCGACGGCCGGATGAGCGAGGTCCGGGACCGACTCGAGACGGTCTGTGACCGGCTGGGCATCGAAAACGACGCCGCAGAGGGAAACAGTGGACCCTGACGCGATCCGCGCCGGCTCGCGGGTTCCCCATGGCGGCGAGACAAACCGCGACGTGCTGGACTTCTCGGCGAACACCAACCCTCGGACGCCAGACGGGGTCGCGGACGTGTATACCGCCGCGCTCGAGGAATCCCGACGCTACCCGGATGACAACTACCTCGCGTACCGGGAGGCTGCGGCATCGTTCGTCGGCTGTGATCCCGAACAGGTAATTCCGACCCCTGGCGGGCTCGCTGCGATTCGGCTGGCGATGGAGCAGGCGCTCGAGCCCGGCGACGAGGCGCTGGTCCCGTATCCTAGTTTCGGCGAGTACGCCCGCGAAGTCCGGCTGCAGGGGGCGACGCCGCGATTCGTTCGCTACGACGAACTACACGAACTCGGCCCCTCAGTGCTCGAGCCATGTGCGCTTGCGATAGTCTGTACGCCGAACAACCCGACTGGCGACGCGATCGGGGAGGACGCGCTCGAGAGGCTCGTCGACCGGTGTGGGGCCGCCGAGACGACCCTGCTGGTCGACGAGGCGTTTCTCGGCTTCACCGATCGGCCGTCCGCGGCCGAACTGGGCCGTGACCACGTCATTGTCGCCCGTTCGCTGACCAAACTGTTCGGCCTGCCGGGACTCCGCGCGGGCTTTGCCGTTGCACGCGGTGAGCGGCGGGACGCGCTCGCGACCGCCCGCCGTGCGTGGTCGCTCGGCACGCCGGCCGCTCGCGTCGGTGCACACTGTCTCCGACAGGACGGGTTCGTCCACGAGACCCGCGGGCGCGTCGAACGTGAGCGCGAGCGGATGTGCGAAGCGCTCGAGGAACGATTCGACGTCCACGACTCGGACGCGCCCTATCTCCTCTGTGACGTCGGCGACCGTGACGTGGCGACGGTGATCGCCGACGCACGAGCGGCTGGCGTGGCGATCCGGGACGCGACGACGTTCCGCGCGCTCGATTCACACGTTCGCGTCGCGGTCAAGGATCGTGCGGCCAACGACCGACTGCTGGGCGCGCTGGGCGTGGGTGACGCTGAAGACGGGACAGTCGAACCCCACGACGATGACTGACGCTGAGCCAGCCTACCGCGCGATCCGACGGGACGGTGTCCTGCAGGTCAGCCGCCCGGACACCGAGTGGCTGTCGACCGGTTGGAACGGCGGGCGCTGTACGGCGGACTGCGTGTACAACGTCTCTGTCCCCGAGGAGTGGGAGCGAACCGATCTCGGTGCGTACGTCGACGAACGCCTCGAGCGTGCGGGATTCGAACCGACAGCCGCGGACGCAACCGGGCCGGCGCTGCTGACTGGCGTCGACATCGACGACGCTCGCGGTGCGCGCTGTGGCCCCGTTACGGCCTACGCAACTGCCGGGGTGTCGAACCCTGCCGCGTTGCCAATGGAGTCCGGAGCCGACACTGATTCGGATGAAACCGTGGGTGACGACGTGGTGTCCGACCTCGAGCCCGGCCACGGCACAGTCAATGTCATCGTCGGAACGACGCGCGCGCTCGCACCCGGCGCGCTGGCGAACCTGATCGCAGTCGTCGCGGAGGCGAAGGCGACGACACTGCTCACCGAAACCGGCTTTCCGGGGACGACCACGGACGCGGTCGTCGTCGGCCACGACCCGGCTGGCCCGCCCGCTGACTTTTCGGGCAGCGGGACCGAGGTCGGTGCGGCGACGCGTGCCTGTGTGCGGGACGCGCTTCGGGAAGCGCTGCGTGTCCATTACACTGACAGCGACGTTACCTGTCCGGACTCGGTTTCGGACGCGGTCTACGGGGTATCGACTGATACGCGAGCCGAGGTCTTCTGCCCACCAGCCGCGGACGAAGCGGTCGAACCGGAGTCTTAACCTATCCTATCACCTACTCCTTTTCGATGGTAGGAGACGACGATCCGATAGCGATCCGCTCACTTGCGCTGTCGCCAGCAGATGCCGCCGACGCCTACGTCTACAGTCAGGAGAATCCCGGCGAGGCCGTCCTCCGAGCGACGCCGCCGTTTCACGGCCGGATGCGCGCCCGGATTCACGTCTATCACGTCGACGACACCGAACTGACCGGCGCGGTCCACGTCTCTCCCGCTGAACTCATCGCAGACGATGTCGTCGCCGACTATCCCGACCTTGAGTCCGCACTCGCCGACGTGGACGACCCGGACGCGGCCGACGAACTCCGCGAGCGCCACGCCGAGGCTGTCGAAGAGTGGCAACAACGCGCCCGCGAGTCGATCGTCGACAGCGTCACGCTCGAGACCCCCGACGGCCCCCACCGCGTCGCGGTCAAGACGCTCGGCTAGAACTCGAGCCAAAACCAAACCGGTATCACTAATTCTCCGGACTCGAGAGCGCCGATAATGAAACTCGCGCGGATCGCGACGGATGATGGACCAGTCGCCGGACGATACGAGGACGGCGTCGTACACACGGACGATGGCGTCTACGAGGTCGGAACGGACGCGGATTTCCTCCCGCCCTGCGAACCCTCGGCGCTGTACTGTGTCGGACGAAACTTCGCGGCGACGATCGACCAGATGGAGTACGAACGGCCCGACGAACCCGACTTCTTCATCAAGCCGCCGGCGTCGCTCGTCGGTCACGGGGACCCGATTCCGTATCCCTCGTTCAGTGACGAGGTGACCTACGCCGGTGAACTCGCGGCCGTGATCGACGAACCCTGCCGTGATCTCTCCGAAGACGAGGTCTCGGAGGTCGTCCGTGGGTACACGATCATGAACGACATGGACGCGCTCGACCAGGGCGGGCGCACGCCCCGTAAGGCCTTCGACGCCTCCGGCCCGCTCGGCCCGTGGATCGAAACCGCCGTCGATCCGACCGAGATCGACATGTACACCGACGTCGCCGGCGAGCGCCGCCAGGAAGCCAACACCGAACTCATGCTGTTCGATCCCTACGAGATCATCTCGCATCTCTCGCGGCGTGTCTCCTTCCGCCCCGGCGACGTGGTTTCGTTCGGCAGTCCGGCGAATCCCGGCCTCGTCGAACCCGGCGACACCGTCGAGATCACCTACGAGGGTGTCGGCACGCTCCGGAATACCGTCGTGGACTCGAGCGAGCGAGAGAACATGGCGCTCGAGGGCGAGACGGTTCGGTCGTAGCGTCTCGATCAGACGACAGTTGGGTACGCTCTGGCTGATTTGCTATTCGCTGTGGATAATACCTGCCCGCTCGTTCGCTTTGCATCGCCTTGCAGGCTCCGGGTCTATGACCTGGCTCGCGGAGCTCAGTGGTTCGGTTTCTGTCCTTCGATGGTCGCAGAGACGATGTAGTCACTGACATCCCGTTCATCGTCCCAGTCGCGGATGAACGCCTCACTCTCTTCTTGTGGGTCGATCGAGATTGCAGTGAAGCCCACCTCGTCCAGTATCGATTCGAGCTCGGAGATCGGTGACGCGCCTGCGACACACCCGGCTACGGAAGCTGGATCCTGCTGGACCGCTTCCGGGAACTGTGTGGTTTGCACGACGTCAGAGATAGCGAGCTGTCCCCCTGGTCGAAGCACACGAAACGCTTCGCTGAACACTTGTGACTTGTCCGGCGAGAGGTTCACGACACAGTTTGATAGAATCATGTCGACGGATTCATCAGCGACTGGGAGGTGTTCGATCTCACCGAGTCGAAATTCCACGTTCGTCGCGTCGTTCTTTGTGATGTTCTCGCGGGCCGTCTCGACCATCTCCGGCGTCATATCGACCCCGATGACGTGACCGTCCGAACCGACTTCTCGAGCGGCGAGGAAACAATCGAACCCTGCTCCGGAGCCGAGGTCAAGAACGGTCGCTCCGTCTTCGAGACTCGCAATCGCGGTCGGGTTGCCACAGCCGAGGCCCAAGTTTGCACCGGATTCGACGGCATCGAGCTCCTCGTCGGCGTAGCCGAGCAAGCGTGACTGATCATCGTACGCCGCTCTGTCAGAGTTGCTATCGCTACAGCAGGAACTCGCTCCCGTATCGCCACAACAGGACGAGGAACTGGTGGCGATCTCGCCGTATCGGTCTCGAACGATACGCCGCTGTTCCGCTGCGCTCAGTTCGTCGGTGTCGACATCTGTCGACGATGTTTCGTTAGTCATTGGAGGGGTTTCTCGTTTCATCGAGTACAGTCAGCAGTCGTTCGGCCCGTGCTGTCGCACTGTAGTATCGCCATCGCCCGTCCTTGCGCCGCGTGACGAGTCCTGCGGCATACAACCGTGAGAGGGCCTGACTGACCGCTCCCTGACTGACACCAAGGGAGGGCTCCAATTCACAGCCGCAGGCACCGTCATCAGCCGCCGCGATAAGCCGAAGTGCCTCGTATCTGGTCTCGTTCCCAATCGCAGCGAGCGTCTGGATGTCAGCCGCCAGTTCCTGTTCGGACAGGGAGTGGCCAGCGTCACCACAGCAGGACGGCTGTTGAGACGAAGACTGAGTCGAGTCATCGTTCGATTTCTGTTCCGCCATTTTAGTAGCTGCTAATATTAGCTCGAGCTAATATATCTGTTGCGGTTGCCCGCTGTTGTATCGATTGCGTACCCGTCTCGAGCGTGACCGCGGGATCGGCTACACTCGGCTGTGAATCCATACTCGCGATCCCCGTGATTCGTGCTGATTGATCTGGTGGAGAGCAGAGCGAACGGTGGTGTCTCGTTCGATGAGAGGCTGGTCGAGAACGCAACTCGAAACGACGTGTAGAAAGGCACTTGGCGACGACCACCCACCCACGACACGTGAGCGCTGACGCCCCGCGACGCGTCGAAGTCTACCCTGGCCGCGAGGCCGTCGTCGAGTTCGATCCGGATCTCACCTTCGAGTGCGTCGACGACTGCACATGGTGTTGTCACCACGGCGTGTTGCTGTACGACCGGGACCTCCTCGAGTTGGCCCAGCGAGCCAACCTCGCCGAGACCACGACCGAGTTCCGCGGCGAGAAGTTCGTCACCCGCGAGGGCAAAGACCGCGACGACCACGTCGCCGAGGACGGCTCGGCCTGTGCCTTTCTCCGCGAGGACGGCCTCTGTACACTCCATCTCGAGGAAGACTGGAAACCGACCCGGTGTTCGGTCTTTCCGCTCGGTGTCTGGCTCGAGGACGGCGACCTCCACGTCGATATCCGGGACTCGGCCCACGACCACTGTGAGGGCTTACACGTCAGCGAGCGGCGAGTTATCGACAATCTCGAGGCGTTCTTGCCTGAACTACTCTGGGACCTCGAGAATCCCGATTCGGATCGCGAACTGTGAGTTTTGTGAACGGTCAGTACAGAAGGTTCTTGAGAAAATAGCACCACGCAGCGGTATGGCTGGCACAGGTATTGTCGTGCGCGCATCGACAGTTGGGCCTCCGAGAGGGCGTGATAACTCGTGACCGACACTCTCGAGTTCGACGTGGATCGCCGGACTGTCCTCGGCACACTCGCCGGCATCGGTGGCTCCGCGCTGGCTGGCTGTTCGGCGTTCGAACGTGAGACCGACGGCCAGACGAGCAACCTGGACGGTGACGCTGCTCGAGAACTGGCGACGGAGTTCGCCCCGACGCTGTACTTCGACGCGAACGAGCCGTGGTTTCCGACGGACCCACGGCCCTACACCAGCGAGCGGGACGGCGAGACCGTCGTCACCGGGTTCGATGCCCTCGACGGGTACCACGAGCGATACAGCGACGGGGACCCACCGAAGCCGACGGTGTTCTACAACGCCGTCGAGTACGAGGGCTCGTCACTCGCCGTAGTCCAGTTCTGGTTCTACTCGGTGTTCGACCAGTTTACGACCAACTTCCACTGGCACGACTGGGAAGTGCTGCACGTCTTCGTCGACACGGAGACCGGTGAGCCTCAGCTGTACGTCGCTAGTTCCCACTCCCGGTCGGTGCCGAACAACGAGTTTCTGGACCCGGACCCGTCGAAGGTGCCGCGTATCCTCTCGGAACTCGGCTCCCATTCGAGTGCGCTCTCGATCAATGACGTCCCTGATCGCTTCCAGCGGGTTGCCATCGAGGACTTACTGGCGGATATCACGAATACGGCGATCGAAGGCATCGAGGACCTCGCGGACCTCGAGATCCCGCTCGCGTACGGGCTGCCGCGAGACGAGGGGTCGCGACTTCCGTTCCTCGTGCCGGAGTACGAGGGCGTGCCGATCTACGAGCACGAACGCTTGCCGTCCGTTACCCGCGAATCGCTGATCGGCGACGATCTGACGGTCCGGTCGTACGACGCGCTGACGTCGCCGCCGACGGGCCTGCCGGCGCGTGAGACGGGACTCGTCTTCCGACATCGCGAGCGCGAGGCCGACGCAGACGTCGAGTACGACCTCGTTCCGAGCAGCGAGATCGAACATATCGCGACCTTCACCGGACCACAGCTGAGCTTCGAGTTCACGGTCCCCGACGTAGTCGAGGACGCCGTTGCTGGTCACATCACGACGACTGGTGTCCCGTGGAGCCAGCCCCGATATAGTAATCCAGCGGCTGACATCTCCGTTCCCAACCATCGGACGGCACTGGCCGACCGCTACGACGTAATCGGCGAGGCGGCCCCGATAAACAGCGTGATCGCTCGCGTTACGGAGGCGGTCACAACTGACGACGCGCCGGAGAACGAGGGACTGACCACGACGGAGACAACGGTCGAACCGGTCGTCCTGCTGGAGAGCGATCCTGAGGCCATCCCGACGTTCGGTGGCGTCGCGGTCGTCCAGGACGTTCCGGCCGGCGAGCACCGACTGACGGTCAACGGTGCGGGCCGCGCGCCACACAGCGAACACGTCGCCGTTGCAGATGACGGCACACCGATTGCGGCCGGTGTCGGCGGCGAGATTCCGCTGGTCGCCCGCGATCGCGCGACGAAACTCGAGATCGGCGGTGAGAACGCTGCGACCGGTCTCTCGGCGGTCGCGCTCGAAGACGATTTCGCCGGGCGGCTATATGAGTCGTCGGTAGATGGGACCGACGCCGTCTACGTCCACACCGGCGGAGCGTACACCACCGAAGTTCGGGACAGCGACGACGCCATCGGCGCGTACCGGGTCAACCCGACGCCCGGGGGCGAGTCGACGGTCCGCATCGAGCGCCCCGAGACTGGCAAAGCATCGCTTGCGACGTTCGTGGCCGATATCGCCGACGAGACGCGCGCAGAGGTTGTGGCGCTGAGCGATGACGACGACGCTGATCGCGGCGGCGGATCGTCGAACGCCGTCAACGGACTCGAGCGCGCCCTCGCAGCCGTCGTCGAGGCCGCACGAAGGGCTGCCGAGCGGGCACGCGATAGCGAGCGAGACACTGCCGACAAGCAGCTTACCACCGTTACTGAGCGGCTCCAGCGGGTCGAGCAGCGTCTCACTGAGGCACGGAGTGACTTGTCGGAGCCCCTCTCGAACGCGGCACAAAACCGGATGGCGCAAGCTGATCGACGCACTGAACAGGCCCGGAACGCCGACAAACTCTCTTCCGACAAGTGACCGACCGCAGTGCGAGTCACGATACCATGACTCTCCAACCCTTTAAATGTCTGCCCCACGTAGATAAGCTGTGACAGAAGACTCCGGGCGACGGAACCTCCGTATGCCCAACAGCGATGAAGTATTCGCCGTCGTCACCGAACACCTCGGTGGCAACCACGTCCAGCTCCGCTGTGAGGACGGTAAGGAGCGACTCGGCCGCATTCCCGGGCGCATGAAATACCGCACCTGGATCGAGCAAGACGACATCGTCGTCGCCGAGCCCTGGGACTGGCAAGACGAAAAGGCCACCATCGAGTGGCGCTACACCGGCCAAGACGCAGATCAACTGCGTCGCGAAGGCCATATCGATTGAACCTCGGTAGCGGCTTCGTTCACTACTAGATTTCTGCGTCGTGATCGATCACCCGGAGCGACTGCGCTCGCTCGTACAGTTCGATCCCCAACTGTGAGGGCTGAAAAATGGCCGCTCGACGCGCTCGAGGACTAACAGAAGTATACCCAGTAGGTATGGCCGTTCGAGCACGTGATTGTCGTATATTCGCCGAACGCTGCGACCGAGTGCCGTACGTTCAGCTCCGTCTCCTCGCTGGGGAGCGAAACGCTCGCTTCGTCCCCGCAGTGCGGGCAGGTAACTACTTTCGTTGCGACTGTGTGCATCTCCGAACACCATGGTAGCATACAACACTGAGTTGTATAACCGTTGGTAGCGATTTGACAGACGGTCCAGAAATCGATCCGGAGAACGCGTGATCGGTTGTTACTCTCGACTGTCGAGGCGTGCGTCGACACGCATTTCGACGTAGCGACCTGCCCACGTCCGACTGTGTGTCCGAAGCGCCTCGCGTGCGGTCGCGATGAGTCCGTCCGTCGGGGCGTGGTCGACTGCGTCAGCGCCGTCATCTATCGCAGACTGCTCACCCGGCTTGCGTGGCCCTTCTGGAAAACTCATTGTGATAGTACATACCATAGCCGACCCCATAAATATTGAGGATGCGCTGACTGTGTCGGCCGACCTGCACGCGCCAGCCAGATGCGTTACTGTCTGCCAGTAGTCATCCCATATACACCATACGAACGATTCACAGGGCGGAAAGAGACGAAAATACTCTTATTTCACCCTTCCAAAGGCAGCGCTCACGGCTCAATGACAGCCTCATCATCGGTCTCGCGGATTCAGAAGGCGTTCCTGAAGTATCAGCACGTGTTCGTGTTCCTCGCACCACTGGCGTTCATTGTCGGCGTCTACTTCTTCGCGCCCACGCCAGCAGATGCCGGCACCGGCTACTGGCTCGAGTACTGGTGGCTGTTTATCGCGTTCGCCACCGGCGCGACGATCGTCAACACCGTCGGGATCAGCGGCTCTGCGCTGTTTGTCCCCTTCCTCATCTTCATCTTCCCACTGGTTGCGTATCCCTTGGAACCGAATACGTTGGTGAAAATCGGCCTCATCAGCGAGTCGTTCGGCCTCTCGAGTTCCGCACTCGCCTTTATCCAGTACGGACTGGTCGACCGGCGACTCGGCACAGCGCTCGTCCTCGGCGGGATTCCGTTCGTCGTTGGCGGGGCGTTGCTCTCGTTTGTCATCCCCGAACCGCTGTTCCACGCGTTACTCGGGATCGCACTGCTTGCAGCGGCGTTCCTCCTCTTCAAAGCGGATCTCGGCCACGAGGAACCCGGTGGTGGCTCCGGCGGCGAAACGGTCGCAGCCGACGGCGGCACCACTGGCGACCTTCCGAACGACGCCTCCAAACTCGGCCCGGCGGGTGTCGAAACGGACGAGGGCGGCACCGTTACCCGCGTCGATCGTGACGGAAACGACTACCGATACTCCCGATCGGGCTATCTCGAGCGGTTTGCCAACTACAGCATCGGCGGTGTCTTCCAGGGACTGGCCGGCTTCGGGATCGGCGAACTGGGCATCATCTCGATGCTCCGGACGGAGGTGCCCGTCCGCGTCGCCATCGGGACCAACCACATCGTCGTCGCGACGACGGCCGTGCTGGCATCGGTCGTCCACGTCTTCGGCGGCGGGCTGGTTCCCGGCGGCCACACGATGGATCTCGCGTCGACGCCCTGGAACATGGTCGTCTGGACGGTTCCCGCGACGACGCTGGGCGGCCAGATCGCGCCCTACGTCTCGACGGCGCTGGATACGGGAACGATCAAGAAAGGTGTCGGCGGCCTGTTCGCGATCATCGCCGTCGCGCTATTCCTGATGGCCTTCGGCGGGTTCTGAGACGGCAGGATCCACGTCCAAGATCGTCGACCATTGCGATGACCCTTATCGGGTCGCTTTTTTCCACTCACCCAATCCGACGACGGTGCCGTCTACCACGTCGGGGTCGGCCTCGGTCGCCGCCCAGACGAACATCGGCGCGACAGTCTCCGGATCGCGGCCG
>Ga0207720_100576_pt1 | contig 22710 bp, 25 predicted proteins | sample A23P2SouthBayCA_2_FD_187751 | JGI IMG/M metagenome (GOLD analysis project Ga0207720, IMG submission 187751) | Aerobic enrichment media microbial communities from Eden Landing Ponds, California, USA - A23 E3 (2) (SPAdes) | ecosystem: Environmental > Aquatic > Marine > Unclassified | place...
GCCGTCTACGTGGAGGGCTTCGCTCAAGATGGCTACTGCTCGAACACGATGCGCTCGCTCACCGACAAGGAGGTCATCAAGCACGTCGGCGACGTGCGAAACTTCCGGACCTGGTGGGAGGAGCTCCTCGCACAGGTCGAACTCGTCGCCGACGACCTCTTCGAGTTCATTCGGGATGCCCAAGACATCGACCTCGATTTCTCCGAGCTCCCGTTCACCGTCACGGAGTTCTACAGCCTGCTGGGCTTCCCGGACTACCTCGCCGACCGCGCTGCGAGCGATGCGGGGCCAACGCGGCCACCCCCGTCGCAATAGATATGTCGACGCTCCATTCCGACGCGACCTACGCGCTCACGCACTTCTTCCAGGGCAAGGAGGGTGCGTCGCTGGCCGGCTACGTCCGCACGGCCAACGACATCCTGTTCAACCCGGAGGGCACCATCGAACGCGTCGAAGGGCCTACGAGGAGCAGCTGGAGGCAGGCGGCGACGACGGGTCGCAGGCGTCGCTCGCCGGCGAGCGGGCGCTCGCGAGCATCGAGCGCGTCAGCGATGATCTACAGGAGAAGGTCGACCAATTCGAGGAGCGTGAAGATGCGCTTCGCGAGCGATTCCAAGAGGCGATGGGCTAAGAGCAGCTGGAGGGAGAATCGCCAAGTGTGTTATTCCCGTTCCAACGACTGGAATCCACTGCTTACAGTAGTAACTGAGTAGGGGCGCACCCAGAGACCACGTCTATTGAGCATAATCGACTCTCGACATGCGAGAGCCACATCAGGGGGATATAGAGACTTTAGAAGAGTTAGAGCCTGGTGCCTCGGTCAAGTTCTTTGAATAGCCTGTCGAGCCCTTGACTGTCATCGGCGGCGTCTACGTCTACAAGGGAGATCCGTGTGGCCAGACTCACTCAGCTTGGAGGAAGACGACGTTCGCGCGGCCGACTGCATCGAAGTCGCGGAGACGATACGTGAGTTCACGGATGCGAGCAGCCTCACCTCGACAGAACACACTCTCCAGACACCACTCGCCCTGGTGGGTATGAGTCATTGTCTCGATGACGTCTTGGAACTCGTGCTGGATGTCGTGGAGATCACCAATAACGAGTGTGTGTTCGTAGTCGAAGACGACCATCGCCACGACCTCCCCTTCGACATCCTCCAGTGTCACGTGCCGTTCGACGTACTCCTGTATGGCCTCTCGAACGGCCCGCGAACGCGACTCCAAACCTTGGACTCCCACGTTTCGTCGAATTCCTCCAGTACTTCCTGTGGGATGTTGAGGCTCGTTCGCATACATGCACTTGAGTTGGGCCCCACTTATTGGGCGTTATTACGCCTCCCCCGTGTCGGTCATAACAACCGCTATTCATCGTAGTTCCCTTCCGTTGGATACGGATGTTACATACCGATGCGTTGGGCCTCTTGATCGGGGCGGTCGTACTCGGCGCTGTCCACGGCGTCGAACCCGGGCATGGGTGGCCTGTCGCTGCGGCGTACGCGCTCGACCAGACGAACAAGTGGGTCTACGGCTTCGCATCAAGCCTTATTCTCGGCATCGGCCATCTCATTAGTAGTCTGGCGATGGTGGGAGTGTTCTTCTACGCGAAATCCTACTTCAGTCTCACCCAGATCAACGAACCGATCACTCTCTTCGAAGGCGTCCAGATTGGTGGCCCGGTCAGTCTCGTCGCCGGAGTCCTGCTCATCCTCCTCGGAATCAGGGAGTACTTCGGTCATTCGCATGGTGACGAGCACTCGCACGATAACGATGCGACGTCGCAGGACCACGGCCACGAGCACACCCACGACGACCACAGTCACGATCACCACGGGCACGACGACCACGAAGAGACGAGTCCAGGGATACTCGCCCGACTCAAGGGACTGGTCACCGGAGGAGGACACTCGCACGACCACGCGGGCGACGACTTCGACGAGGCGGCGAACCGTGGGCTCCTCGGAATCGCGTGGTTCGCGTTCGTCCTCGGATTCGCCCACGAAGAGGAGTTCGAAATCATCGGCCTGTGTGCCGGGTCGAACTACTGTCTCGAACTGATGAGCGCGTACGCGATCACGGTGATTGTCGGTATCGTCGGCTTGACGATGCTGTTAGTAGCCGGGTATACACACTACGAGGAGCGAGTCGAACAGTACACGCCGTACCTCCCCGTGTTCTCTGCAGCCGTGCTCATCCTCATGGGGCTTGGATTCATAACGGGACTGTACTAATCCACTAGCCGAGCCGTCTCAGGAGATGGACCACCGATATTAACGTTCAGTTGAGTATCGATTCAACGTAATGTCTGCACTCTCCCGGTACGCGCGTGGGTTTCCACGATCAGTGTACCTCGTTGCCGCTGGCCGCTTCTTCGACCAGTTCGGCAGCGGAGTCGTCTATCCGTTCGCCACGGTCTACTTTCATCTGGTCGTCGGAATCCCCCTCTCGGTCGTCGGCGTCGGATTGCTCGCAAACAACCTCGGCCTGGCGGCCGGCACCGTCGTCGGCGGCTACACCGCTGATCGGTACGGGCGGAAACCCGTCATGGTTGCGAGTATGGGGCTTTCAGCCCCGACACTTGCCGCGTACGCCCTCGTCACCACCGGCCCCGCATTCATCCTCGTCTCCGCGATAGCCGGCCTCACACTCGGACTCTATGGGCCAGCTGGTCAGGCGTATATCGCCGAAATCGTCGAGTCCGCTGACCGTGACCGCGCGTTCGCACTGCTGAAAGTCGCCCGGAACGCCGGCTTCGGAACCGGATTCGTCGCCGGCGGGCTCCTCTACGCTGTCCAGCACGTCCTCGTCTTCGTCCTCGACGGCCTCACAGCCGGACTGTTCGCGCTCGTGCTCGTCGCCTTCTTGCCACGCGTCCACGGTGGCACGCGCGACGTCCGACTGCGCGAGTCCGTGAGCGCCTGGGGACGTGCCATTACCCGCCGTCGAATCGTCGCCCTTGCGGTCTTGAATCTCCTGTTTGCGACGCTGTACGTCCAGATGCAGGCGACCGTTCCCGTCGTCGCCACGGAGATGCTCGGCCTGTCGTCCGCAGCACTGGGGACGCTGTACGTGATCAATCCGGTCGTCGTCGTCCTCTTCCAGTTGCCGCTGGCTGACTATGCGGCACGCTGGCGACGAACCCGGACGCTCGTCCTATCGGCGGGATTTTGGGCCATCAGCTACGTCGCAGTCTTTCTCGCGGCCAACGGCGGCCTGGCGGCACGGCTTGGTGTCGGACTCGTCGGCGCGTTCCTCTTCCTACGAACGATCGGTGAGATTCTTCACTCGCCGTTCATGACTGCACTCGGCAGCGGGATCGCACCGAAAATCGAACGAGGGTCACAGCTCTCGTTGATTGAAGTAGCGATGCGTGTTGGCCAGGGAGTTGGCGCGTTCGTCGGCGGACTGTTCTTCGACGCAGGAGCACAACGGTACCTCTGGCCAACGCTCATACTCGTCGCAGCACTCCTTGCCGGCGGCCTGCTCGTGTTCGAACAGAGCGTCTCACCTGAAGAAAATGGGGCTTCGCAATGAACGGGAACGAAATTACATAACAGGATACATCACTCGCGGACTGCGCGACTGATAGGGAGTATCAGAGCAATCCGTCGTTTCGGGCGAATCCCACCTAACAGTTGTTAGATACACTTTGCTGGATACAGCGCACCTATCGGTAATGGACTACCGCCGAGATAGCCAGCCTACGGTCATACACATCGTCATCCAGATGAAGAACTGACTGTGTGCCGATGTAGAATCCCTCACTCAGACGAATCACTTGGAGACTACGTACTGTCCCCAGATTGCTCGGGAACGGCAGGGAATTGAATACGGAATTCCCGCCTCGGAGAGGGGGACACGGTGAGGTCGACTTCCCGGATGAGTGTGTAGTACTTCCGACGACCTTCCATCCGAGCGGTAACGATACCCGCCTCCTCGAGCACCTCCAGATGATGGGTCGCCGTTTTCCCATCCATCCCGACTTCCTCCATGAGTTCCGAGACGTACATATCGCGGCGGGAGAGCGCCCGGAAGATGGAGAGCCGAGCTTTTGAGCCGAGGAGTTCTAACGGATCCATTTATCGTGGATAATCTTCCTAAGAATTCTTATTTGTATCGCCTCAGTACGCCTGCACAGGTGGCTCACACGTGGTTGAAATCCCCGAAGACGAGACATCTGAACCGGACACTCGGGATGTCATCACGGACGGCGTCTTCGAACAGGAGTTCTACCTGAGCAAGGAGCAAGCCGGTGAGTTCCTCATCCAGCTCGGTGAACAACTCCGCGACGGCACGGAACTCACGCTGTCCACTGAGGACTGGGAACTTCCCTTCAGGTTCGATGAGCCAGTCGAAGTCGAGGTCGAATTCCTCGGACACGGCGATCGGGAACTCGAAATCGAACTCGAACTTCGCGGCGCACACGACGACCCCGCTCCGGACGTCTCCTGACTGTTCTATGACCCGGGTTCGCACCTCGCAGTCGTTCGCGCACCAACCGGTGATCAGCCGATGAGCCTGCTCGGGACGATCACCGCGTCCCCCCTGCTCTCCGCGATCGTCTTTCTCATCGGCATCGTCATCGTCGTCTTCAGCATTGAGGAGTTCGTCGAGCACGTCGCTACCACCGCGGTCGGGCTCGGTGTCTCTTCGTTCATTCTCACGGTCGTGCTCGCCGGAACAGACCTCGAAAACGTGCTTCTGGGCGCGGCCGCCGTCGTCGGGAGCCTCCCGGACGTCGGCCTCGGGACGGTCTTCGGTGAAGCCGTCTTCATCCTATGTATGGCACTCGGTCTCGGTGGCGTCATCGTCCCCTTCGAGATCGATATTCCACCACGGTATCTCGCGCTCACGGCCGTCTCTCCCGGACTACTCCTGGTGTTGAGCGTTGACGGCGTGCTCAGTCGGTTCGACGGCGCGATCCTCACCATCGCGTTCGTCCCGGCGGTCTACCTGCTGTATCACTGGGAGAAAACCCGTTCCGAACACTACCTCGAACCCGAGGACGAACTCGAAGAAGAGATCGAGGAAGCCGCCGCAGGCGAGGAGGAGTACAGCCCGTTCGTCCGGCTCGGCATCCTCATCCTCACCGTTATCGGCATGACCGTCGGCTCCGAACTCGCCGTGCAGGGAACGAAAGGACTCCTTGCGTTCACGGGCATCGCACAGCTCGCGTTCGGTGCGACGGTGCTGAGCTTCATCGCCAGTCTCGAAGAAATCTTCCTCACCGTCGAACCCGTTCGAGACGGGACCCCCGCCGTCGCCGCGGGTAACGTCGTCGGAAGCATGATCTTCTTCGTCACGGCGAACGCGGGCATCCTCGCGCTCGTCCACCCACTCACCGTTTCGTCTTCGGTCTGGACGGTGCAGTACCCGTTTTTCCTGGTCGTACTCGGCGTTGTTATGCTCGTCCTGTATCGCGGGGTAGTGTCCCGCCCGATTGGCGCAGGACTCCTCGTCACGTATGGGCTCTACTGGGCGGTGAATTTCCTGTAAAACGAACTCAACCCACGTTCGGGGGTTCGAAAACCGTGTTCGATTTCAGAGGGCATAAGTAACGAGCGAAAGGCTGTACTGGTAGAACAGGCGATGGAGTCCGCCTGAGCCAACCGCCGAGTTCGTCGGCTGATGACTCCTTTTCCCGTGAGAGCTATGTCAACGAAGGAAGCACACCCACTCGTTCGACTAGAATCGGTCGCATTGATCGCAATCGGCGGCTTCGCCGGCTCGAATCTCCGGTACTTCACCGGGTCGCTCCTCCCCGGACTGCAGGGAACGCTCCTCGTGAACGCGCTCGGGAGTTTCGCACTGGGATTCATCCTGTACGAGACGATCTACTCCGGAGTCCTTGCGAACGAGACGCGGGCAGTCGTCTCAACCGGGTTCCTCTCGTCGTTCACCACGTACAGCACGTTCGCCCTCCAGTCGGCGCAAGCCGCCCCGGTCTGGTTGATTCTGAACGTCATTGCGAACTACGCACTCGGCTTCACCGGCGTCCTGGTCGGTCGGTCACTGGCACGCCGCGTTGATCAGAGGTGGTCGTAGTGGTCGAACTCGATCCGGCACACATCGTCGGGACCGGTGGGGCACTCGGCGCACTCCTTCGGACGTTCGTCAGTCAACAAGTCGACATCGAGGAGTTCCCGCTCGGAACCATCACGGTCAACGTCATCGGGAGTTTCGCGTTGGGGCTGTTCACGTTCGTCTCACTGAATAACTCGCTGATGCTCCTCCTCGGAACGGGAGCGTGCGGGTCGTTCACGACGTTCTCGTCGTTCTCCTTCGAGACGGTCCGTCTCTGGGAGACCGGTGAACGGAGTCGAGCAACGGTGAATGCCGTCGGAAACCTCATTGGAGCGGGGCTTGCACTTGGACTCGCGTGGGGAGTCGCACAACTCGTCACGTAGGGGATTAGTCGTCTTCGTTGATTCGAACGACGTGAACCGGGACTGGAGACTGTCGAAGTACTTTCTCCGTGACGCTTCCGAGGAGGAATCGATTGAATCCGGACCGACCGTGTGTCCCCATCACGACCAGGTCGATGTCGTTATCCTCGGTGTACTGGAGGATCTCCTCGTGAGGGACGCCTCGGGTGATGCTCGTCACAGCGTCTACGTCGCGGGCGTCCGCTTCTGACTGCACGACCGCCGTCGCAGTCTCACCCGCTGATTCGAACTCGTCTTGCAGTGACAGCCACTTCGACTCGGGGAGCGTATTATAATCACGAGTATCGATGACGTAGAGTCCGTGGACAGTTGCATCCGTGAGGTCAGCCAGCTCAACGGCCTCCCGGATCGCTTTGCGGGCCCCGTCGCTTCCGTCAGTCGGAATCAAGATGTGTTCGTACATACGTAGTGGTTCTCCCGACAGAAGTATGAATTCACCCACTTGGTCTACGTGACGCACAATCCGAATCGAAAGGGGAGGTCAGGTCAGTAAGCCGTCAAACAAGTACAGAGCACAGCCGATAGATGGCTCCGCTCCAAACGCAGTCAGATGAATTCCGAATTCTGCGGGCCGTTCGTGATGTGGACTTCGAACGGCTGGGTGCTGACGTCATCCTGTTCGACGAGGTGCCAGTACGTCTCGGCCATCTCGTCGGGGTCGAGGAACGTCTCGTCCTCGCGGTCGGGGAACCGGTCGTGGACGCCCGGCGTATCGATCTGGCCGTCAATGACGATATGAGCAACGTGAATTCCCTCGGGGCCGAACTCCTGGGCGATATCCATCGCCATCCCGCGGGCGGCGAACTTCGCGGCCGTGAATCCGATCGCGCCGCCGAGGCTCCGCACCGCGGAGGTCGCGCCGGTGAAGATGACTGTCCCGCCACCGTTCTCTAGCATATCGCTGACGGCCTCCTGTGAGCAGACGAACGCGCCTCGCCCATTGACTGCCCACGCCTGTTCGAACTCCTCGACGCTCACGTCCATTAGTCCCTTCCAGGAGGCGGCGCTCGCGTGGTTCACGAGAACGTCGACCGTCCCGAATGCCTCTCGGACCGCCGCGAACCCGTCCTGAATCTGCTCGACGCCGGTGAGATCGGTCTGGACGGCGAGCCCCTCGCCGGGTTCCGGCAGCTCCTCAGCGAGTTCCTCGATGTAGTCCGCCGAGCGAGCGAAGAGTGCGACCTGACAGCCCTCGGCTGCGAACTTTCGAGCGAGCGATGCGCCGAGTCCCGGACCGACGCCCGCGATGACTACTGTTTGGGTCATACGACTCATACACGTCCTATCGTGAAAATCGTGGTGACAATATATCCGACATAGGGTTACGAAGACCAGCTCGTCAACGAACAGGCGCTCGCGAGCATCGAGCGCGTCAGCGATGATCTGCAGGAGAAGGTCGACCAATTCGAGGAGCGTGAGGATGCGCTTCGCGAGCGATTCCAGGACGCGATGGCCTGACGCTGTAATAGTGCGGTAGTCGTCTCTTCTGTCTTTCTCGCCCGTGAAGGGTGGAGGGCGATAGCGATGGAGAAATCCGCAGACAACGACGGGGGTGACGACGAATTCCCCCCCGAGAAGCGCCTCGAAGCACCGAACTATCGACTGATCAAGGCCGGGATCGCGACGATCCCCGATATGGAGACACTCCGGGAGTGTGTTGCCTACGAGAACACGCACCAGAACCGGACGCAGATTCTGCGTCGCCTCCAGTGGAAAGCAGAAGAGTTGCGTGAGGAAGAGAAGTAGCCATCTCGCTTAACCAACAACCGGGGCCATCTAACACCGTTTGTTGGTTAATACTGAGAGTATCCCGTTTATCCGGCCCCTGAATGGGCGCGGGGCGGCCAGCAGCGGCCTCGCGAGTTCAGTTATGTCCCTCGATTTGAGGAAGGGGACTCCGCGCTACCGCTTCAGTTGAACCCCTCGTACTCCTTGAACACTTTCGTCTCGTGCCAGCCGTCGGCGGTGACGACCGTCGGTTCGAGCTGTGCGCCCCCGAAGTCCGGCTCGAACGCCTTCGAGACCGACTCCGCCAGTTCGACGGTGAGCTTGTAGACGTCCTTGTCGGCGGTCTCTCCGATTGCGTCGGCCGCGACAATCTCGTCGCGCGTCAGGAGGTCCGCCTTAGTGACGCCGTCTTCCCGCTCGAACTGCACGGTGAATATCTGCACGTCCGGCTGTAGACAGAGTGCGTGAACGCACTCGACCTCGTCCGGCCGTAGCGCGGTCGGAATGCTGACCAGCGGCAGCGAGGACGAGCGAAGAATGAACTCCGTTGTGATAGCCATTGTGTGGTGTCACGCCGGCCGGCGAGTTAACGTGCTGGGGTCTCCGCTGAGTGGGGGCGGCCCGACCCCTCGATTCAGGGACGGTCCAGCTCTTTGTCCCACGCTTTCCACGTCTTCAGAAGCGGGATGATGGTGTAGTCGTCGACGATTTCCTCGCCGTCGAAGAGGTCCCAGACGTACTCTTTCAGCGCGTTCAGGTCGGTGTGCCACGCGCTGAAGACGAGGTCGTACTCGCCGAGACAGGAACTTGCGTTGTAGACGAGTCCCTCGTCGATGAGCATCGTGATGAACTCGGTTCGAACGTCGGACGAGACGTGCTGGTCGAACGAGACGAGTATCTGCGCGTCGGCGAGGTCGGCCTCCTGGAGGACGATGACCGCGAGGATTTCGAGCACGTCGCTCTCTTGAAGTTTCTCGCGCCGGCGACGGACCGCGGTCCGGGAGAGGCCGACGCGCTCGGCGAGTTCGGTGTCGGAGATACGGCCGTTCTCGTTGAGCGCGCGAAATATCTCGTAGTCGTGCTCGTCGAGGTAGTTTTCGAGGACGGCCTCCGGCGTGTTCGGGTCGGGCGGCGCGTCGGCGGATGTGAGGTCGGGGTTTTCCATGGTCGGATGTATTCGTGGGGTTCGATTTGAAACTGCTGGTGCGGTAACTGAATCAAAACGACACATGAGTTGTGTCGAATTGGCTAGTTCACGCGTCGGGGACTGGGTGGTGGTACGAGTTGGTCCGGTCGCGGGACGCCGCGCGAAACGAGGCTTCGAGGGCGATTCAGCGGTTAGGACAGCGGTGGGACCGCGGCGACCGCGTCGTCACCACCCCGTCTCGTCCCGCGGAAGCGGGTCGTAGGAGACGTCGTACCCGAACGCTTCGGGGCCGATGACGTCGAGCGCCTCGGGCGTCGTGAGCAGTTCGGGCGCGGGCACGCCGAGGACGCGGACGCGCTGGCCGTACCGCAGGGCATCAGTCATCACCGGCGCGCCGGTGTCGGTGTCGACGAGGCAGATGAGGTCGGGGACCGTCGTGAGAAGCTCGCCGTCGTCGTCCCGCGCGACGAGGAACTCGTTTTGGAACTCGATTTCGAGGGTCGCGTCCTCGTCCAACCCGGCGAGCGTGACGCTCCCGAGGGCGAAGCCGTCGCGGTTGCGACGATGTACGTCCACGATTTTCCCGGCGAACAGTTCCTCGCCGCCGAGGAGTTCCCGGCCGGCGTCGACGGGGTCGGTGCCGGCGTCGCGGGCGCGTTCGACCGCCCGCCCGAGTTCGGTGGCGAGCGAGACGGTGTGGGGAACCGCGAACTCCGAGACGAACTCCCCGGTCATGAGCGGGAAGGCGTAGCCCGAGCGTCCGCCCATCTGGACGGTGATGGCCCGCGCGAGGTCTTCGAGGCGCTTGGCCGAGTCGATGTCCCGGTAGACGACCTGATTGCCGCGCTCGTCGGTCGTCGCCGCGTAGTTCACGGGCGTCCCGTAGATGAAGAACGTGTCCATCTGGAGTTCGGGGAACGCCCGGCCCATGCCGTCGGCGTCGACCACGGGGAGGTCGGTCATCGCCGCCACGCACAGCGGGGCCATGCTGTTCGCGCCGCCGATTTCGCCGGGGATGAGCGCGTCGACCGTCTCGCCGGAGAGGTCCTCGATGGCGCGAAGCGACTGTATCTCTTCGTCGCCGCCGGCGAACTTCTCGACGCTGATGGTGGGTGCGCCCATCCCGCCGACGCTCGCCACGGTGGCGTCCGCGGGGAGGTCCCGCGGGTCGACCAGTTCGACCGAGTCGGGGTAGGCGTCGTCTTCGAGGAGCGTCTGCAGGCGCAGGCGACCGAGGCGGGGGTTGCCGCCGCCGCCGGTGCCGAGGATGCCCGCGCCGGTGCCGAGCGTTTCGAGGTCGTTGAGCGTTATCTCCGTCAGGTGTGGGATGTCGAAACTCATGGGTGGTCCGCGAGTGGTTCGTAGGTCGCGTCGAGGCCGAACGACTGCGGCCCCCACACGTCGAGCGCGGCGGGCGTCCGCATTATCTCGGGCGTCCGGATGCCGAGCACGCGGACTCGCGCGCCGTACCGGAGGCTTTCGGTCGGAATCGGGCCGCCCGTCTCGCGGTCGAGGACGGTGATGAGGTCGGGGACGGTCGCCACGTAGCTTCCGTCGACGGTCGCGCCGAGGTTCTCGTTTTGGAACTCGATGCGCATCGCCGACCCCTCGTCGGCGTCGAGGCCGTCGATGTCGACGTGGCCGAAGACGAAACCGCGTTCGGTGCGGCGCTGTACGTCCACGATTTTCCCCTCGAACAGCGACCGCGCCTCGCCGTAAATCGACTCGCGAGTCACCTCGCGGATGGCGCTCATCGCATCGTCCTCGGCGAGTCGGAGCGCGCGGCCGAGGTCGCGGGCGAGCGACATCGTGCCGGGGATGGCCGTCTCTTTGACCTGCGCTCCGGTCATCGGGTAGTCGGAGACGTAGGCGACGCCGCCCATCCTGACCGTGACGCCGCGGGCCAGCCACTCTAACTGGTCGTTGTCGTCCGTCTCGATGAGGCAGGTGCTTCCCCGCTCGTCGCTGACGGCCGCGGGCGTCCCGCTGACGCCGTAGATGTTGAACGTCTCGTGTTGGAGTTCGGGGAACGCCCGGCCCATGCCGTCGGCGTCGACCACGGGAAGCCCGCGGCGGGCCGCGACGGCGAAGGGAAACGTGGAGTTGATGCCGCCGCACTCTATCGGCATCGTCGCGTCGGCGGTTTTCCCGCGTTCGCGCTCGATGCGCTCCATCGAGGTGACGGCCTCCCGCCCGCTCGGGAGCTTCTCGACCGAGACGGTCGGCGCGCCCATCTGGGCGGTCGGGACGACGAAGCCGTCCGCATCCAGTTCGTCCGGGGGGAGGAGTTCGACGGGGCCGAACTCCTCGATGGCCTGCTTCGCGACGAGTTTGCCGACGTGGGGGTCGCCCCCGCCGCCCGTGCCGAGGACGGTCGCCCCGAGCGCGACGTCCGCTATCTCCTCGACGCCGATTTCGACCGTCATCAGTGGTCGAGCGCCCCGGCGGCCTTCACCTTGATTCGCACCGCGTTGCCGGGCAGGTACGAAAGCGGGACCTCCTCGACGTCGACGATGTCCACGCTGTCGGGGTCCGCGCCGGCCGCGAGCGCGTTGTCGGTGGCCTCGTCTTTCGCGTGCTGGATGGCCTCTTCGCGGTCCATCTCGTCGAGGCTGTAGATGCGGTCGACCTCGCCGGAGACCTGTGCGATGGCGACGCCGACGGCGTTCGCGACCTCGTAGTGGTCGGGCTTGTGGACCTCGCTCGCGCCCGCGATGTCGTCGGGGACGAGGATGCTCCCGCCGCCGACGATGACCACGGGGACGGGCTCGGCGCTCGTCTTCATGCGGTCGACCTCGCGCTCGACGCGCTCTCTGACGTACTCGCGGGCGGCCTCGACGATTTCACCGTCGACGGCCGGCGTCTCGGAGCCGATGTCGATGGTGCCCGCGGCGACTTCGAGGTCGGTCGCGGTCAGCGTCTCGCCGCCGAAACACCTCGCCTCTTCGGTCAGCTTGTAGCCGACGCTCTGAGGGCCGACGGTGACGCCGTCGTCGGTCGAGACGATGGAGCCGCCGCCGATGCCGATGGCGATGATGTCGGGCATACGGAAGTTGGTTTTCACCTCGCCGATTTCGACGGCGACACTGCTCTCACGAGGGAAGCCCTCGGTGACCGCGCCCACGTCAGTCGTCGTGCCGCCGACGTCGACGATGATGCCGTTTTCGACCGCAGAAAGGTACGCCGCGCCGCGGACCGAGTTCGAGGGGCCGCTGGCGACGGTGAAGATGGGGTAACGGATGGCGTAGTCGACGCTCATCAGCGTCCCGTCGTTCTGGCCGAAGTAGAGGTTCGCGTCGATGCCGCGTTCGTCCATCGCCTCGACGAAGGCGTTCGCGGCCTCCGAGGCGACGCTCGTGAGCGCGGCGTTGAGCGCCGTGGCGTTCTCGCGTTCGAGCAGGCCGACGCTCCCGATTTCGTTCGAGACGGAGATGGGCACGTCGTCGCCGACCTCCTCGTGGACGAGTTCGGCGACCCGCGTCTCGTGGTCGTCGCGGACGGGCGAGAAGACGCTCGTCACGGCGAAGGCGTCCACGTCGGCGAACTCGCGAATCTGGGCTCTGACCTGCTCCTCGTCGAGGTCGTTGAGGAGGCGGCCGTCGAACTCGTGGCCGCCGTCGAGGATGGCGACGTTGTCGCCGATTGCCTCGGCGAGGTCGTCGGGCCACTCCAAGAGCGGGCGGATGCTCTGGGTCGCGGGCGCGCCGATGCGGATGACGCCGACCTCGTTGAGGCCGCGCCGCTCCGCGATGGCGTTCGTCGCGTGGGTCGTGCCGAGCATCACGTAGTCGAGTTCGTCCTCGGAGACGCCGCTGTCGCCGAGGACCACGTCGAGGGCGCTGAGGATGCCCGACGTGATGTCTTCGGTCGTGGGGGTCTTCGTCTTCGCGAGGAGGTTGTCGTCGCCGTCCATGACGACGGCGTCCGTGTTGGTGCCGCCGACGTCGATTCCGATTCGGTAGTCAGTCATGTTTGGGTTGCTGGAGAGTTTCGATTGGTTCGTAGTCGATGCTGTAGTCGAAGTACCCCGGCCCGACGAGGTCGAGTCCCTCGTCGGTCCGCCACTTCGGCGAACACGGCATGCCGATGACCCGCACCCGGTGGCCGTAGGCGAGTCGCTCGGTGGTGACGGGGTCGCCCGTCTCGGCGTCCACGACCGTAATCAGGTCGGGGGTGCTCGCCACGACGCCGCGTTCTGAGTCGCGGGCGACGAGGTTCTCGTTCTGGAAGTCGAGGGTGAACGTCCGGCCCTCGCAGTCGTCGATGCCGTCGAGCGTCGCCTCGCCGACCGCGAAGCCGCCTTCGGTCCGGCGCTCCACGTCGGTTAGCTTCCCCGCGAACAGCTCGTAGCCGTCCGTGAGGTCGAGGACCGCCTCGACGGGGTCCCGCGAGCGGTGCTTGGCGGTGCGAATCGCCTCGCCGATGTCGTGGGCGAGGGACATCGAGTCGAGAATCGCGTGCTCGCGGACCTCTGCGCCGGAGAGCGCGTAGGTGCCGATCATGCACGCGCCGCCCATCTCGATGCTCGTCACGCGGGCGAACGCCTCGGCGTACTCGTTGCTGACGGTGTTCACGAGAAGCGAGTTACCCTTCTCGTCGGCGATGCTCATCGGGGTGGCGCTGACGCCGCCCATCGTGAGCGTCACCATCTGCACCTCGGGGAACGCCCGGCCCATGCCGTCGGCGTCCACGAGGGGAAGCCCGAGCGCGGCGGCGACGGCGATGGGGACGGTGCTGTTCAGCCCGCCAGCCTCGATGCTCATCGTCGCGTAGGCCTCCTGTCCGAGGTGCGTTTCGAGCGCCTCGAAGGCGGAGCGCGCCTCGGTTCCCTTCGGCATCTTCTCGACCATCACGGTCGGCGCGCCGAGCATCGCGCTCGGGATGACGAGCGCGTCGTCGGGCACGTCCCGCGGGTCGATGAGGTCGACGGGACCGTACTCTTCGATAGCCTGCTGTGCCATCAGCTTCCCGATGTAGGGGTCGCCGCCGCCGCCCGTCCCGAGGACGGTCGCGCCGGTGGCGAAGTCGTCGATATTGTCTGTGGTTATCTTCATGGCTCGTTGGTGTTCGATGCGACTGTCTCGTCGGCGACCGCCGCGACGGCCACCTCGGGCACGTCGTCGAACGCGTCGGCGTACGCCTCGTCGTAGATGTGACACCGGACGCTGGGGCCGGCGTCGACCGCGACGAACTGCGGTTCGTCGGCCGAACACGCGTCCGTCGCGTAGGGACACCGCGTGTGGAACCGACAGCCCGTGGGCACGTCCCGCGGGCTGGGGATTTCGCCCCGGAGCGGTTCGTGCCGCGGCTTGTACGCCTCTTCCTCGTCGGTCGTGACCGGAATCGCCGAGAGGAGCGCCCGGGAGTAGGGGTGTCGCGGTCGCTGGAAGACCTCCTCCGTGGGGCCGCGTTCCTGAATCTCGCCGAGGTACATCACGGCCGTCTCGTCGGCGAAGTTGCGGACCAGAGAGAGGTCGTGGGTGATAAACAGGTAGGTGAGGCCGAACTCCGCCTGTAACTCCTCGAGGAGCGTGATAATCTTCGCCTGCACGCTCACGTCGAGGGCGCTCGTCGGCTCGTCGAGCAAGAGTAGTTCCGGCTCGACGGCGAGCGCGCGGGCGATGTTCACCCGCTGTTTCTGCCCGCCCGAGAGCTCGTGGGGGTACTTGTTCCAGTACTCGTCGTTCAACTCGACGCGTTCGAGCAGTTCGACCACGCGCTCCCGGAGGTCTGACGTCGCCACGCCGCGGGCCTTTAGCGGGACCGCGAGCGACTTGCCGATGGTCCGCCGGGGGTTCAGGCTCGACGTGGGGTCCTGAAACACCATCTGGACGCGCGACCGGAGGCGAGCCAGTTGCTCGTCGGTCGCGTTGGTGATGTCCTCGCCGTCGAACCTGACCGTCCCGCCGGTCGCGCCGGTCAGGCCGATAATCGTCCGCGCGACGGTACTCTTTCCGGAGCCGGACTCGCCGATGAGCGCGAGGGTCTCCCCGCGAGCGATGTCGAACGAGACGCCGTCGACCGCTTTCACGTGGTCGGACGTGCGCTTGATGATGCCGCTTTTGACGGGGAAGTACTTCTCGAGGTCGTCGACTTCGAGCAGGGGTTCGGACACGTCAGTCACCCCCCGTCTGCTTGCTCGGTCGCCGGGTCATGTGGCTCCGGGTCTCCTCGACGGTCGGCCGTTCGGACGCCGGGACGGCCTCGTCGTAGAGGACGCACTCGACGCCGGTCTGCGGGCCGCGCTCGTACATCTCCGGGCGGGCCTCTTCGCACTCGGCGGTGGCGTAGGGACACCGCGGCGCGAACCGACAGCCCGGCGGCGGGTCGAGGTACTCGGGAATCGAGCCGTCGATACCGGTCGCCATCTCGCCGCCCGTCAGGCGCGGAATCGACGCGATAAGGCCCTGTGTGTAGGGGTGTTTCGGGTTCTCGAACAGCTCGTCTGTCGGCGCGGTCTCGACGATGCGGCCGCCATACATGACGTACACACGGTCGCTCACCTGTCGGGCGACACCGAGGTTGTGGGTGATCATCAGGACGCTCAGGTCGTGGTTCTCGATGAGGTCCTTCAGCAGGTCGAGAATCTGGTCGTGAATCGTCACGTCCAGCGCGGTGCCGATTTCGTCGGCGATGAGCAGGTCTGGCTCGTTCAGCAGGGCCTGCGCGATGAGCGCGCGCTGGCGCATCCCGCCGGACAGTTGGGTGGGATACGAGTCCATGATGTTCTCGGGGTCCGGCATCTGGACCTCGCGGAGCATCTCCAAGACGCGTTCGCGCGCCTCGTCGCGTTCGCCGCTGAAGCGGCGGCGGAAGAACTCCACGACGCCCGTGTCGCTGTCGCCGCCGAACTGCGCGGTGTCGGTGAGCTGTTCGCCGATGGTGAACGTCGGGTTCAGACTCGACATCGGGTCCTGGAAGACGAGGCTCATCCGCTGGCCCTTGACGCGCTCGAACTCGCGGTCCGAAAGCGACAGCAGTTCCGTCCCGTCGAACGTTATTTCGCCGCTGACGCGGGCGGGCGGCTGATTCAGGAGGCGGAGAATGGACTTCATCGTCACCGACTTGCCACAGCCGGTCTCGCCGGCGATGGTGACGACCTCGCCTTTCCCGATAGAGAGGTTGACGCCGTCGATGACCTCCGCGAGGCCGTCGAACGACTCGAAGCCGACTTCGAGGTCTTCGACGGTCAAAAGCGGGTTCTCGGCGACCGGCTCGTCGAGTCTCATCGGTTCACCTCAACGTCGAAGAGGTCACGCAGGCCGTCGCCGAGCATGTTGAACCCCATCACGAGGACGAAGATGGCGAGCCCGGAGAAGACGCTCACCCACCACGAGTCGGGCAGGTAGGAGGTCCCTTGGCTGACCATCGTCCCGAGGCCGGGCTGGGGCGGCTGGACGCCGACGCCGATGAACGACAGGCCCGCGCCGATGAGGATGACGAAGCCCGCGTCGAGGGTCACTTTGACCAGAATCGGAGACAGCGTGTTCGGGAGAATCTCCCGAAAGAGGATGTGCGGCGTGCTCGCGCCGGCGAGCTTCGCGGCCTGCACGTACTCCTCGCTTCGCTCGCTGGCGACGATGCTCTGGACGAGGCGGGCGTGCCACGTCCACCACAGCGCCGCGATGGCTATCATCGCGTTCGTCAGCGTCGGCTCCAAGGCCGACGTGATTGCCAACGCCATCACGAGCGGCGGTAAGGCGAGCGCCGTGTCGGTCGCCCGCATGATAATCGTCTCGACCCAGCCGCCGTAGTAGCCGGCGACGAGGCCGAGTAGCACGCCCACGGGGACGCCGAAGCCGAGGACGACGCCCACGAGCATGAGCGACAGCCGGTAGCCGAAGAGGATGCGCGAGAGCACGTCGCGGCCGACGTGGTCGGTCCCCAGCGGGTGGTCGAGGCTCGGCGGCTGGAGCGTGTTCGAGAAGTCGGTGAACTTCCCGGCGTGTTCGGGATACGGCGCGACGACGGGCGCGAAGACGGCGAGCAGGACGATGGCGACGATGATGCCGAGGCCGACGACGCTCATCGGCCTGCTCGTAAAGCGCTTCCACGACCGTTGCCAGAGTTCGCGGCGCTCGGCCGAGACGACCCGGTCGAGGACGCTCGCTGACTCGGCGCTCATGTCGACCCCTCCATCGCCAGTCTAATGCGCGGGTCGACGCGCCCCAGTAGCACGTCGACGAGGAAGTTGATGCTCACGAACGCGACGCCGATGGTCATCGTGACGCCGACGACGGCGTTGAAGTCGTTGTTCAGCACCGCGGTGACGCCGTAGGACGCCAGTCCGGGCCACGAGTAGACGAGTTCGATGAGGAACGCGTTCCCCAGAAGCGAGGCGTACAGGAGCCCCAGAATCGTGAGCGTCGGGATGAACGCGTTCTTGAGCGTGTACTTGTACGTCACGAGCCACGAGGGGAGGCCGAAGCCGCGTTCGGCCTCGACGTAGTCCTGGTCTTTCACGTCAATCATGCTCGACCGGGTGATGCGCATCACCTGTCCGATGCCGGCGAGCGAGAGCGCGAGCGCCGGGAGGATGATGTGCGCCCACGCGTCGACGTGGGCCGCGAGGTTCCCCGACAGCAGGGTGTCCACGAGCAGGAAGCCCGTGAACCGCGAGACGCCAGACCCGAACTCCGAGCCGAGCCGCCCCGTGATGGGGAGCCATTCGAGCAGGTAGCCGAATATCAGCTGGAACATGATTGCGATGAAGAAGCCGGGCACGCTCACGCTGAAGAACGCGACGAGCCGCGTCGCGTTGTCGGCGAGGCCGTCTTTGTTCTGCGCGGCGATGACGCCCAGCGGGATGCCGATGACGACGGTGAGGAACATCGACACGGTGATGAGTTCGAGCGTCGCCGGCAGGTAGTAGACGATGTCGGTGCTGACCGCGCGCTTCGTTTCGAGGCTCGTGCCGAGGTCGCCGACCAGCAGGCCCCGCATGTAGTCGAGGTACTGGAGGGGAATCGGTTTGTTCAGGCCCATCTCGACCGCGAGCGCCTGCACCTGTTCTTCCGACGCGAGCGCGCCGAGAGCCATCCGCGCGGGGTTCCCGGGGAGCACTCGTGACGTGGTGAAGATGATTACCGACAGGCCGATGAGACTCACGAGGATGCCCGCGAGCCGGCGCACGAGATACTGCCAGTACTTCATTCTTGGTAGAAGTCGGGGAACCAGTAGTCGAAGCTCATCGACGGGCGGAAGGTGTAGCCCTTCACGTCCTCGGCGAAGGCGTGTTTCTTCGACTGGGTGAAGATGAACAGGTCGGGATACTGGTTCGCGATGCGTTCCTGTACCTCTGCGTACAGTTCGGCGCGGGCGTCGGCGTCGACCGTCGAGCGCGCCTCGTCGATGAGGGAGTCGACCGTCTCGTCTTCGAGGTGTTCCATGCTCATCCACGTCGAGGCGGCCTCGGAGTGGTACTGGTTGTAGAACACCGTGTCGGGCGAGGGGTACACCGGCCCGTAGAACACCTGATTGATGTGCGGCGTGTCCTCGACGCTCGTGGCGAGTTCGGTCATCGTCCCCCACGTCTGCGGGTTCAGTTCGACGTCGATGCCGATTTCGTCCATGTTCTGCTGGAACAGAAGCCCCATCTTCTCTTCGAGGCCGTAGTCCTTCACGTAGGTGTTCTGGACGGTGATGTCACCCTCCTCGTAGCCGGCGTCGGCGAGAATCTGCCGCGCCTTTTCGGGGTCGTATGTCGGCTGGACGATGTCGTCGTTGTGGACGCCGAACGACGACGGGAGCGGGCCCTGTGCGGGGAGCGACCCCGGCGCGATTTCGTTGCGCGCCGTCTCGTAGTCGAAGCCGTAAGCCATCGCCTCGCGGACGGCGGGGTCGTCGGTCGGGGCCTTCTGGGTGTTGATCTTGAAGTAGAACGTCGTCACCGTCGGTACCGACTCGACGCGGACGTCGTCTTCGGCCGCGAGCGCCTCGTAGGTCTCCTCGCTTTGGTACTGGCTCGACATGTCGAGTTCGCCCGTCTTCATCAGCGAGCGGACGGTCGGGTCGTTCGTGATGATTTGGACGGTGACGTTGTCGTACGCGCCGTCTTTGAACGACCCCCAGTAGTCGGCGTAGCGGCTGAACGAAATCTGCGCCTGCCGCTCGAAGCCCGCGAGTTCGTACGGGCCGGAGCCGGCGTCGTTGTCGTTGAGGAACGACTGGCCGTAGTCGCCGCGGTCGCCGAAGTCGCCGTCTGCGGCGTTGTCGAGGACCAGCTGTTTGTCCACGACGAACAGGAGCACGAGCGTCGCGAGGAACGGCGAATGGACGCGGTCGAGCGTGAACGACACCGTCCGCTCGTCCTCGACGGTCACGTTCTCCTTCGAGAGCACGTTCCCGAGGAGCGATGAGTAGCCCTGATTGATATCGAGGAAGCGCTCGGCCGAGAACTGCACGTCCTCCGCCGTGACGGGATTGCCGCTGTGGAACGTTGCGCCCTCGCGGAGCGTGAACGTGTAGGTCCGGTTGTCGTCCGAGACGGTCCAGTCCTCGGCGAGGTGCCCCTGTAGGTTCCCCTCCGTGTCGGGGAACACGAGCGGGTCGTAGAGGTTGACCAACGCGAGCACCTGCGTGTAGTCCGTCCCCTTCGCGGGGTCGACGGTCCCGAAGCGCTGGGTCGCGCTCATGCGGAGCGTCGAACTGCCGCCGTCGCCGCCGGACGACGACTCTGTCTCCGTCTCCTCGCTGTCGCCGCCCGAGGCCGTGGTCTGTTCTTGGCCGTCGTAGCTCTCGCCACCGCCGGAACAGCCGGCGAGACCGGCGATACCGGCCGTCCCGAGGGCCTTGAGGAAGTTCCGCCGGCTCGCCGCGTCTCCGAACCGAGCGCGGACCGACTCCGACCCCACCTGCGACCGCATCTGTGTGATGTCTTTTCTCGACATACGTTACTCATTCTCACAGAGTTGCAATGGAACATAAAGGTACCGTATAGTAACCTAAAATAATATTCTCGGTTCAAAACGGAATACCATGCGAACAATATGGCACAATGTGGTTGTCTGTCGTCTGCCACACGTCTAGTCGTGTCTCTGTAATCGACAGACTGCACGACCGTCCGAAGAACCTCGCCGGCCGTCGTGGACGACTGGAGGTGTAGTTTCCCGCCCGCTGGCGCTCGTTCGCCGCTCTCGACTGTCTTTCTTCCGTCACTGCGACGAGAGCCCGTTCCCGTTTATACAGTTATCGGTCGTCTGAACACGATAATTATCAGAAAACAATTTTGTAGTGGAACATGACTATTTTGAAATTGACTACTCAGTCAGCACAAACATGAGTCCCACTTTGAATTAAAAACAGTATATTGGGTCTGATGCCATCTGAATATTTGCAAATTCTGAAATGTAGTTTAATTATTCAAATTATCCAAATAATTATGAATCCTAATAGATTGTATTTTATAATTTATGTTTTGGATATAGTTTTGGAATTTATATGTTTCGTATCGTTGTGATGGCACTATCGTGCCAAGTCTTTATCGGCCACGGGCGAGCCGACTTTCGTGCGGTTCCTGTGCTCAGAACTGTCCCTAAAATCGGAAATAACATTGACAAATTGGCGGTTGATGAGAGTCGGACGACGCTTAAGTCCCCGCGGGGACAACGACCCCTCGATGGCATGGAAGTTCGAGCGAGTCGCGGGTCCGTTTCGGGCCACTGAGGGTCCGATTTGGACCGGGGACGCGGTTCGATTCACGGAGATACAGGAGCATCAGGTCCTCGAATACGACCCGGTGACGGGGGAGACGAGCGTCTACATCGACCCGACCGCCGGCGCGGTCGGCCTCCACGAGGGACGCGACGGCGAGCTGTACGCCTGCGAGGCCGAGGGTCACCGAATCGCCGCGCTGACCCCGGACGAACCCGCGTCGGTCGTCGTCGACGAGTTCGCTGGGACGCCGCTCAACGGGCCGAACGACCTCGAAATCGACCGCGATGGCGACGTCTGGTTCACCGACCCCGACGATAAGGACCGGGGATTGCTCGGCCACACCTCCGTCTTCCGCGCCGAACGGCCGGCTGTGGACGCGGACGCGAGCGGCGACTGGCAACTCGTCCACCTCACCGACGAGATGGACCGCCCGAACGGCATCCTCCTCTCGCCGGACGAGACGCGGCTGTACGTCGCCGAATGCACCTACGGCTCGGACCAAGACACCGACCTGCGGGCCTACCCGATTCGGGACGACGGGTCGCTCGGCCCCCGCGAGCTACTGCACGACTTCGGCGACCACCGCGGCATCGACGGCATGACACTCACGGCGTCGGGCGAAATCGTCGCCTGCGCCGGCTGGGAAAAAAGCGGTCCGGGACCGTCGATTTACGTGTTCTCCCCGGAGGGCGAAGTGCTCGAACGCCACCCGTTTCCCGAGAGCCGCCCGACGAACTGCACGCTCGGGGGGCCGGACGGCTCGACGCTCTACGTCGCGGACATGACGGGCAGTCTCTACGCGGCCGAGACCGACCGCTCGGCGTACGTTCGGTTCTGACCGAAACGGGACCGTGAGGACAGAGACGCTGGGTTGGATGCCGCCGGAACCGAACCCGAACGCGGCGACTCCGACGCGGGCGTCTCAGCGGAGCGGTTCGAACGCGTCGACCCCCGCCTGGGACGCGTCCATGTCTTCGGACACCGCGCCGCCGCTCGCGCCGACCGCGCCGACGATGACGCCGTCGTGTTCGAGCGGGAACCCGCCGCCGAAGACGACGACGCGACCGTTGTCGGTCGTGTGGAGGCCGTACACGTCGCCGCCGGGTTCGGCACCTTCCTTCAGTTCGTGGGTCGGCTTCTTCACCGCGGCCGCGGTGTAGGCCTTGTTCTGTGCGATGTTGCTCGCGACGAGCTTCGCACCGTCCATCCGGCGGAACCCGAGGAGGTTCCCCTCGCTGTTCGTCACCGCGAGGTTCAGCGGCACGCCGAGGTCTTCGGCTTTCTCCTCCGCCGCGTCGAGAATCGTCTTGGCTTCGGCTAGCGTTAGCTCTTGTACCATCGACTCGACCGTCGGCGTCTCGGAGCAAAAAACCACCGTTCACGGGAAGAACAGCCGTCTTAGCGGACACAGCCGGAGATACGGCTCTCCGATCCGAATCGAACGCCGCGGGCTCGACTGCGCGTTTTGCGTTTCTCTGTCGTCGTCGCGTCGGCTTGAACGTACGGGTTATCTCGGGAGGGCGTTCCCCGACCGCTCGAACGACTCCACGTCGCCGGCGTCGGCGGCATCGACGAGGTCGTTGTTGACGAACAACCGCTCGCCGGTCGTGTTCGACAGCGAGAGGAACGTCCCCGTTCCCTCGGTCGCCCGGGCGTTCCGAACCGTGATGTCCGCGGTGTCGACGAGCGAAATCGCCGCCGCGTCGTCGTCGCGGTGGGCCTGTCTCCCGACGAAGCC